>Ga0209702_10000829_pt1 | contig 63944 bp, 63 predicted proteins | sample FRY01_FD_187210 | JGI IMG/M metagenome (GOLD analysis project Ga0209702, IMG submission 187210) | Freshwater microbial communities from Lake Fryxell liftoff mats and glacier meltwater in Antarctica - FRY-01 (SPAdes) (version 2) | ecosystem: Environmental > Aquatic > Freshwater > Ice > Glacier... | reverse complement strand
ACCGATATCGTAAAGCAAAAACGTCCAAGCAAAATAGTCTTGAATGATCTCTTGTTGAAACTAGTTAGAAAAATATTTGTAAATTTGAAAATTTGTCAGCTAACGTTCAGTTTCGCATGATATGGAATTACAGAAACCGTAAGAATCAGAAGAACTTTAGTCGAAACGGAAACCGTTCTGTGGTTTTGTTGCAAGTCGCCCTAGGTTTAACCCTTTTTCTAGGGAAAACCCCATCAATAATTTGATGCTTTTGAGTTTGCTTTAGCCTTACTCTCCACTACCATGGAGTTCGTAATGACTTCTTGATATTAATACCCGCCAAGAGGTCATTTAGTTTATGGGTACGCAACGCGTACCTTTCGTTTCAACAAAACAGCTATTAGCAGCGCAGTTAAGGAGCTTGTCACCATGCAGGTTAGAAACAAACAGAACTTCTGGTCGGGGGTGATGTTCATCATCATCGGTCTGGCGTTTGCCTGGAAATCCACCGAATACTCGATGGGCACGGCAGCACGAATGGGCCCAGGTTACTTTCCCTTCTGGTTGGGAATCATTATGGCGATGTTGGGCGCACTGATTTTGCTCGCAGCCCTGACTCCAAAATCACAAAAGACGGAGGTTGCAAGATTTGATTTCAAAATCGTAGCGATCATCACCGCGTCTGTTGTTGTATTTGCTTTCATATTGCAACCTGCTGGTCTAGTCGTTTCCATGTTTGTTTTGGTGATTATTAGCGCCTTAGCCAGCCACGAGTTCACCTGGAAGGTCACGATCGCTAATGCGATTTTCCTTACAGTGCTGTGCTATATGGCTTTTGTTGTTGGTCTCAAGTTGGTGTTCCCGATTTGGCCCGCATTTCTTGGCATGAACTAAGGAGCACTGATTCATGGACTTACTCAATAATTTAATGCTTGGTTTTGGGGTTGCTTTTACACCCGAAAACTTGGCGTATGCATTTCTAGGCTGTTTGCTGGGCACACTCGTGGGCGTTTTGCCAGGCCTAGGTCCTGTGCCGACCATTGCAATGTTGCTGCCCATTACCTACGTGCTCCCTCCTATTGCTGGCCTGATTATGTTGGCGGGTATTTATTACGGCACACAATATGGCGGTTCGACGACGGCTATTTTGGTGAACCTCCCTGGAGAAACCTCTGCGGTGGTGACTGTGCTCGATGGGCACGCCATGGCCAAAAACGGTCGAGCAGGCGCGGCGCTCGCGATTGCAGCGCTGGGTTCGTTCTTTGCGGGTAGCGTCGCGACGTTGTTGATTGCTGCTTTCGCTCCACCCCTCGCCGAGTTGGCTTTTAAATTCGGTCCCGCGGAGTATTTCTCTCTGATGGTGTTGGGTCTAGTCGGCGCAGTGGTGTTGGCATCCGGCTCACTCATGAAAGCAATCGCCATGATTTTGCTTGGTCTGCTGCTTGGCATAGTCGGTACCGACGTTAACTCCGGTGTCGCTCGTTTTGATTTCGGCATCCCCGAGCTCCAAGACGGCGTGGGCTTTGCGATTGTGGCCATGGGCGTTTTCGGCTTTACCGAAATCATGACCAACCTTGAGCAGAAAGAAAACCGCGTCGAGGTGGATTCAAAAATTGGTTCGCTTTATCCAAACATGCAGGAGTTCAAAGAGTCATGGCCTGCCGTCATTCGTGGCACAGCCGTAGGTTCTGTTTTGGGTATCTTGCCTGGCGGCGGTGCTGTATTGTCATCTTTCGCTTCCTACACCATTGAAAAGAAACTTTCTAAGAATCCAGAGCGTTTCGGCAAAGGACACCCAGCTGGTTTGGCAGGCCCCGAGTCCGCCAATAACGCTGGCGCGCAAACATCGTTTATCCCTCTGTTGACACTGGGTATCCCAGGAAACGCTGTGATGGCACTGATGGTCGGCGCAATGACCATTCACAACATTCAGCCTGGCCCTCAGGTGATGACCAGTCACCCAGAACTCTTCTGGGGACTGATCGCCTCAATGTGGATTGGTAACTTGATGTTGGTTATCTTGAATCTGCCACTCATTGGGATCTGGATCAAACTCCTCACCGTGCCTTACCGCGTCTTGTACCCAGCGATCTTGCTGTTCTGCACGATCGGCGTGTACTCACTCAACTACAACGTCTTTGACATCATCGTGACGGCGATATTTGGTATTGTGGGTTACCTCTGGTCCAAGCTAAAGTGCGAAGGTGCTCCATTGCTGCTGGGCTTGGTGTTGGGACCTCTGATGGAAGAAAACTTCCGTCGAGCCCTACTCCTGTCTCGCGGTAACTTTATGACATTCCTTGAGCGTCCACTTTCTGCCTCTCTGCTGGGTGTAGCGGCACTTTTAGTTCTGATCATTTCTCTGCCTTCCCTCAAAAAGAAGCGCGAGATTTTCGAGGAAACATAACCAGTGGCCTCAATCAACAGCAAAACCTACGAAGTTTCCGCACCCCGACAAGTCGCGTTTCTGGGCTTAGGGGTGATGGGTCTGCCCATGGCTGGACACTTAGCGACAGCGGGTCATCACGTCACGGTCTACAACCGCAATGCTCAAAAGGCGCAAGCCTGGGTCAAAGAGTTTGGCGGCCGTGCGTGCTCGACACCGCGTGAAGCCGCTGCCGGAGCAGAGATCGTTTTTTCCTGCGTTGGAAATGATGATGACTTACGTAGTGTTGTGCTGGGTGATGACGGTGCCTTTGCAGGCATGCAAACGGGTGCAACCTACGTGGACCACACCACAGCATCCGCTTCTGTTGCACGCGAGATGCACACCATTGCGCAAGCTAAGTCGATCAAGTTTATCGATGCGCCCGTATCGGGCGGTCAAGCAGGCGCTGTCAATGGAATGCTGACGGTGATGTGCGGTGGCGATGCAGCCGAGTTTGCACACGTACGCGACGTCATTGCGGTAATGGCCCGAGCTGTCACGCTAGTAGGTCCCGTTGGTGCAGGTCAGCTTGCCAAAATGGTTAATCAGATCTGTATCGCTGGACTGGTTCAAGGCTTATCCGAGGGTATCGCCTTCGGTCAGGCCGCTGGGCTAGACATGAAACAGGTACTTGATGTGATTAGCAAAGGGGCTGCACAGAGCTGGCAGATGGAAAACCGTGGCACAACCATGGTGGACGATCAGTTTGAGTTTGGCTTTGCTGTGGACTGGATGCGCAAGGATTTAAGTCTGGTATTAGACGAAGCGCGCCGTAATGGCGCTCGTGTCCCAGTCACCGCGCTTGTCGATCAGTTTTACGCCGACGTTCAAAAAATGGGGGGTTCTCGCTGGGATACCTCTAGCTTGATCAAACGGCTGAAGTAAAACGTTGGGAAGTTGGGATTGAAAGACAAAAAGACGCTTAATTAAATGATTAAGCGTCTTTTTTTATCTGAATCAACACGATCACTCACGCATATCGACTGAAATCAAGTGATGACACATCTAGAGCACCCGCTCCTGATCGACAGAAACAATGCCGCCTTCAGTATCTAAGGCGCCCAACGCAGCGATGGTGCCAAACCGAGACTCCTGACCACGCTTAAAAATCAGTGGCGACAGCTCGTTGAGCGCTTGTGTGTAGGCCCCACGTTTGAAGTCAATCACTGACTCAAGCGAGACCCAATAATGACTCCAACGCCACGCATCAAACTCTGGATGCTGCGTCGCTCTGAGCCGAACGTCCGTGTCGCGCCCAAGCATACGCAGCAAAAACCAAATTTGCTTTTGCCCTCTGTAATGACCACGCGACTCGCGCCTGATAAAGGTATCAGGCACGTCATAGCGCAACCACTCTCTTGTGCGCCCCAAAATGCGGACATGGTCAGGTTTTAGGCCGACCTCTTCGTGAAGCTCGCGAAACATGGCTTGAACAGGGCTTTCGCCATGTTTGATACCACCTTGAGGGAACTGCCAAGCATGTTCCCTGATACGCTTACCCCAAAAGACCTCATTTTTATGATTAACGAGGATGATCCCAACATTGGGACGGTAGCCTTCGCGATCAAGCATGGCCACTCCCAGCGAATTCAATACAATTGCATTTAATTATACGTACCTGTTGGGCAATTTGCCCTAATAAATTTTTTGGCTAACCATGCGTGCATCCGCTTATCACATCAGCACTTTAAAAGAAGCCCCTAATGACGCCGAGATCGCAAGCCATCAGTTGATGATGCGCTCAGGCATGATCCGTAAGCTTGCAGGAGGTATATACAACTACATGCCGCTTGGTTTGCGGGTGATTCGTAAGGTTGAAAATATCATTCGGCAGGAGATGGACGCGGCCGGTGCCTTGGAACTTTTAATGCCATTTGTCCAACCCGCCGAGCTGTGGATGGAGTCCGGCCGCTGGGAACAGTACGGTCCGGAACTTCTGCGGATGAAAGATCGTCATGGTCGGGACTTTGTCCTTCAGCCGACCTCTGAAGAGGTGATTACAGACATCGCTCGGAATGAAATCCAGAGCTGGCGTCAACTACCCGTCAATTTTTATCATATACAGACCAAGTTCAGAGATGAGCGACGCCCCCGCTTTGGGGTCATGCGTGGACGCGAGTTCACGATGAAGGATGCGTATTCGTTTGATCGGGATGTGGCGGGTGCGCAAAAAAGCTATCAGATCATGTTTGATGCTTATATGCGGATTTTTACCCGTTTGGGTTTGACGTTTCGTGCTGTAGCGGCAGATACCGGCTCGATTGGCGGCTCGCAAAGTCACGAGTTTCAAGTCATCGCTGATATTGGAGAAGACTTGATTGTTTACGATCCGAACTCCAGCTATGCCGCCAATATTGAGCTCGCGCCCGCACCATGCCTGATTGCGCAGCGTGCAGCAGCAGGATCCGCGTTGACGACGGTCGCAACGCCCGCAGCCACAAAATGCGAACTCGTGGCGGACCTTTTAAAAATCCCCCTGAGTCAAACGGTTAAGTCGATCGTGCTCGCCACCGAGCTGAAAGACCAGCCTGCAAAAATCTGGTTATTACTCCTGCGCGGTGACCACGAACTCAATGAAATCAAAACGGGCAAGGTTGCTGGTTTGGATAAAGGTTTTCGCTTTGCCTCTGAAGCTGAGATTGTCGAGCACTTTGGCTGCAAGCCAGGATATCTTGGTCCTGTCGGAACAAAACAGCCCGTCAACGTGATTGCTGACCTCACGGTTGCCAACATGCATGACTTCGTTTGCGGCGCCAACCAAGAGGACGCACACCTGACTGGCGTAAACTGGGGTCGTGACCTACCTGAACCCATGCTAGTGACCGATTTACGTAACGTTGTCGAGGCGGACCGGGCGCCCGATGGCGTAGGGACCCTTGCGATTCAACGTGGCATTGAAGTTGGCCATGTGTTTTATCTAGGGACCAAGTACTCCGAAGCAATGAAAGCGACCTTCCTTGATGTCAATGGCAAACCTGCCCTGATGGAAATGGGCTGCTACGGTATCGGAGTCACCAGAATCGTCGGCGCGGCGATTGAACAAAATCACGATGCAAAAGGGATTGTCTGGCCACGTGCGATTGCCCCTTTCGAGGTGGCAATTTGTGCGGTAGGCTGGGGCAAAAGTGAAGCCGTTCGCCAGACGAGCGAGGCACTGTATGCCGAGCTCAAGGCACGTGGAGTGGATGTCATCCTAGACGATCGCGATCAACGCCCTGGCATCATGTTCGCCGAGTGGGAGCTCATTGGACCACCGGTACGTATTACGGTTGGCGAGCGCGGACTCAATGACGGTATCATCGAAATACTGGGTCGCAAGCAAACCGAAGCGGCCAAGGTGGTCGTTGCCGATTGTGTGGCACAAACGCTCGCATTGCTTGAGGCGGCTTGAAGAAATCATGCCTGTCGAGCGTCCGGAATTTAAGCACTGCATGGATGTGCGCGTCTATTACGAAGACACGGACATGGGTGGTGTAGTCTTTTACGCCAACTACCTTAAGTTCATGGAGCGTGGTCGGACCGAATGGCTGCGTTCACTTGGCGTCAATCAATCAGATGTCGCCACACAGGAACAACGAGCGTTTATGGTTGTGCGTGTCGATGTGCGCTACATTTTGCCGGCTCGGCTCGATGATTTGTTGCAGATTGAAAGTGAAGTTACCCGAATGGGCCGCGCTTCGTTACACTTTGCGCAGTCCATTAAGCGCAATGGGGAACTGATCACCCAAAGTAACATCCAAGTATGCTGTGTAGAAACAGTTAACATGCGTGTCGCTGCAATACCAGAATCTGTACGTACTAAATTAGCCGCAATTACTCAGGAATAAGTGATGCAAACCACCTCCGACATGTCAATGCTCTCGCTGGTGTTGAACGCCAGCCTGCCAGTACAGTTCATTATGCTGTTACTGATTGGCATTTCAATCGTCTCTTGGACGTTTATTTTTGCTAAACGCTCCACCATTAAAAAAACATTGATCCAAACCAGACGCTTTGAAGATGATTTCTGGTCGGGCGGCGATCTGGCACTTTTGCACCAATCCATTTCGACACGTCGAGCAGAACAAGGGGCACTGGCCAGAATTTTTGATTCAGGCATGACAGAATTCCTAAAGGCTCGACGCAGCGGCACCGTGGGTGACGTCAATGCGACAATGGACGGTGCCCGTCGCGCCATGCGTGCGGCGTTCCAGCGGGAAGTGGATGAGCTAGAGTCACACCTCAACTTTCTAGCCTCTGCAGGCTCAGTGAGCCCCTACATCGGTTTGCTTGGTACAGTATGGGGCATCATGCACGCGTTCGTCGGCCTGGCTAACGTCCAACAAGCCACACTCGCTTCTGTCGCCCCTGGTATTGCAGAGGCGCTGATCGCAACGGCAATCGGTCTGTTTGCTGCGATCCCGGCCGTGGTCGCCTACAACCGCTATACACACGACATTGATCGTCTGTCTATCCGGTTCGAGACGTTTGTTGATGAGTTTTTAAATATTCTGCAACGGCAGGTACGTTAATGTCATCGGTTCGCTCCAGTTCCGGGCGCCCAGTTCGACGCCTAAAAAACGAAATCAACGTCGTGCCCTATATCGATGTGATGCTCGTATTGCTCATCATTTTCATGGTGACCGCGCCGCTGATTACGCCAGGTGTCGTTGAACTGCCCTCGGTTGGACAAGCGGCTAACGTGCCTGCAACGCCTATAGAGGTGCAAATCACCGAGGACGGCAAAATTTCTTGGCGTAAACGCGAAGCGGGTGCCACGAATATTCCTGTCGAACGCAGCGCGCTGGCGCAAACGATTCTTGCTGAATTAAAGCCAGATCAGCCGGTAGTGATTGCCGCTGACGGCAAAGTACCCTACGAGTCAGTCATGAAAGTCATGGATGATTTACGTAAAAATGGTGTGACCAGACTCGGTTTGCTTGTTGACCAAAAAAGTGAAGTGGCTCCCACGCCAAATGCGTCACCCAAAGGCGCACCAAACAGAAACACATCAACCAAGAAATAAAGAGGTCGCACCTGCATTCGCAATGCGTTTGCTGCCCCACCCATGAAGCCACACGACTCAACACCACGCGGACCTAGCCTGCCCCCTAAACAAGCTCCTGATTGGCGCGCGTTTGGCTTGGCCATGCTCGCCCATGCTGTGTTGGTGATCTTTCTTGTCGTTGGTCTGAATTGGAAGACAAATAAGGAGGGCCCACTGCAAGTGGAGCTATGGATGGACGGCACAACGCCCGTCAGTCCTCCGCCCTCTGAGAGCCAACCTGTGCCTGCACCCAAGCCAGAGCCTCAGCCAACACCAGAACCACCGCCACCGCCGCCACCGCCACCGCCACCGCCACCGCCACCACCACCTCCTCCTCCACCGGTGGCCAAAGCAGCGCCTGAGCCAAAGCCGGAAGTTGATCCTGATATCGCCCTAGAAGAGGAGCGCAAAAAACGCGCGGAGCAAGAGCGTGCACAATTAGAGAAAGAAGCCGCTGAAAAGAAAGCCAAGGACGATGCAGCCAAAGAGCAGCAGCGCATTAAACAAGAACGTGAAAAAGCTGAAAAACAGGAGCGCGATCGTCTCGAGCAACAGCGCAAAGAAGCGGAACGTCTAGAGCGCGAAAAACAAGAAAAACTAGAGAAGCTAGAGAAGCAAGAGAAATTAGAAAAGCAAGAGAGACAAGAAAAGCTAGAAAAAGAAGAGGCGGCCAAAAAGGCAGAAGCCTTGAAAAAGCAAGACGCTGCAAAAAAGGCGGCTGCCGAACTGAAACAGAAGGAAGAAGAAGCTAATAAAGCCAAGGAAGCCGCAGCAGCCAAGAAAGCGGCTGCCGACCAGGCGCTTAAGGATGCCTTCCGTAAAGATGCCCTTGGCGCAGCGGGTCTGCCTGGCGGCACGGCTGATCGCAATCAAGCGGGCGGCGGCGGCAGAGATGACGGCTACGGAGCTAAAATCCGCGCTTGCGTGCAGCCCGGTGTTTCATTTCCTACACCGCCTCGCAGCAACACCAATCCTAGTGCTGAATATCGCGTAGATCTCAGGCCTGACGGCACCATTTCTGCTGTCAAATTGACACGTAGTTCAGGTAATCCGAATTTCGACCGTGCGGTCGAGACCGGCATCCGTCGCTGCTCGCCCTTCCCTGCACCACCATCAGGCAAGTATCCCGGCTACATCAACGTCAACTACAATATGTACGATTGATAGGAGTCCCGCAAAATGAAGAGTGACCTGCTAAATATGATCCGCGCGCCCCGTTCATCTATGTCCAACTTACTGACGTCTTGGCTCAAAGCATTCATGCTCGTTGCGATGCTGTCTTTTGGCATCAGTGCTCAAGCTCAGCTAAGGGTTGACATCTCGGGTACGGGCGCCCAACAGTATCCCGTCGCGATCGCAGACTTCAGCGGGGATAGCGCTGGTGCACAAATTTCGGAAATTATCCGCGCCGACCTGACGCGCTCGGGTCAGTTTCGCCTGATCACGACCTCAGGCGCCACGCTCGGTTTCGCGACACCGATTGCTTATGACGAATGGCGAACACGTGGGGCGGACTTCCTCGCTTACGGTTCCGTGACTCGCAGTGCTGATGGCCGTTACGAGATCAAATATCGACTGGGTGACACCGTTAAACGTGGCACGCTGGATGAAACCACGATCGTCGGCACGGAAAAGGAATTGCGTCGTATGGCGCATCAGATCGCCGATCGTATCTACGAAAAGATCACGGGTATCCGGGGTGTCTTCTCTACGCGCATCGCTTACGTGCTCAAACGCGGCAAAACGTTTGAACTGCAGATTGCGGACGCTGATGGACAAAACCCACAAGTTGCCTTGCGCTCAGGCGAACCGATTATTTCGCCTGCATGGTCTCCAGATGGATCGCGTCTGGCCTACGTCAGCTTTGAGACTGGCAAACCGGTGGTGTATGTGCACGAACTCGCCACCAGCAAGCGGTTCCCAGTGGCCAACTACAAAGGAAACAATTCAGCACCCGCCTGGTCTCCCGATGGCGGCACCTTGGCGGTCGTGCTGACGCGAGACGGTTTATCGCAGATCTACACCGTTGGCGCACGTGATGGCAGTAATTTACGCCGCGTCACCCGCTCCCCACTGATTGATACAGAGCCAGCCTTCAGTCCGGACGGTCGTTCGCTTTACTTTACCAGCGACCGAAGTGGTAGCCCACAAATCTATCAAGTTGGCCTAGATGGTGGTGAACCTAAACGCATTAGCTTCAACGGCAGTTACAATATCTCACCAAGGGTTTCTCCTGATGGCAAAACCTTGTTGATGGTATCGCGTCGGGATGGTTCCTTTAGGGTCGCATCACTTGACTTAGCGAGTGGCGGTGAGACGCTACTTACTCAGGGCCGAGATGATCAAGCTCCAAGTTTTGCGCCCAATGGCATGCAGATTCTTTATGCTGCGATTCAAGGTGGTCGCAGCGTTTTAGCGGGTGTGTCTAGCGATGGACGCGTGCGTCAAACGCTATCAGTCTTGAATGGTGAAGTGCGAGAGCCTGTTTGGGGCCCTTTCACAAGCAAGTAGTGATTCACGGTTAGGTGACTTGATAGATCCGTTTCGAAATATGCATTAAAAAGTTTACAAATTGTTGTTATTTAAGTTTCTCACTAAGGTAAATATCATGAGATCGCGTATCGCTAAAGTTGTGACCATTGCAGCGCTTGCAGCCGGTCTGGCGGCTTGTAGCTCAGTTTCCCTGGACGATCAGGCGGGTAAAGGTGGCGGAGCGGATGGCTCTGGCGTTCTTGATCCTTTTAATCCAAATAGCATCCTCGCCAAACAGCGTTCAGTCTATTTTGACTTCAACAGCTACAGTGTTGGCGACCAATACCGTGCATTGGTTGACACACATGGCAAGTACCTACTGAGTACGCCTCAACAGCGCGTCGTCATTGAAGGCAATACTGACGCACGCGGCGGCTCCGAGTACAACCTGGCACTGGGCCAACGTCGTGCAGAAGCTGTGCGTCGCCAGCTGTCTTTGCAGGGTGTTCCTGACACACAAGTCGAAACCATCAGTCTCGGTAAAGAAAAGCCTAAAGCTCTTGGCGATTCGGAAGCCGATTACGCTGAAAACCGTCGTGCTGATTTCAACTACAAGCGTTAAGCTCGCTTGTTAGATTTGGTCTGAGACAAGGCGGCCAACGGCCGCTTTGTTGCTTAATGGAGGATATTTGTATGCGTAACAAGACTATTTCATGGCGTTTGGTTGGCTCATGCCTCATGCTAGTTAGCGGAATGTCACTGACTCAACCGGCATTGGCGTTCGCCGATGATGACGCTCGCAAAGCCATTATCGAGCTGCGTCAGCAAATCAAAATACTGACTGAGGCCAACCAACGTGCACGCATTCAGCTTTCAGATCAGATTGAAACACTTGGACAAGAAATCGTCCGTTTGCGCGGCGATATTGAGCAATTAGGTCGCCCTGCCAGTACACAGGGTGCTCGTGGCCCTGACCCACGCGCACAAGACCCGAGAGAGCAGTCCGCTTTTGATCAATCGATGGAGACCTTTCGTAAGGGTCAGTACAAAGAAACCGTTCAAAATCTAACTGCCTTTTTAACGCTCTATCCAGATAGCAAACTGGCGCCGACCGCGCAGTTTTATCTTGGAAGCAGTCGCTACGCGATGAAAGATTACAAAGGTGCCATTACGACTTTACAAGCGATGGTTCAAAAATATCCGACTGAACCACGTGCTGCCGATGCGCTCTTGATGGTCGCGAGCTGCCAAATTGAGCTCAATAATAGACCTGGAGCAAAAGTCACGCTGCAACGTATTGTCAAAGACTACAAAGGCACACCTGCCGCCGATACCGCAACGAAACGTCTGCCTTTATTGCAGTAATTCATAGCAGAGACACTTATTTCAAGTGGCTCCATGTAAAAAGAAAAGTACCACCGTCTGAACCACACCCAAAAGGTTGGATTGCTGTCCAACCTTTTGGGTGTGGAGTTCAGGCATGGGGTGTTTTCTTTGTCGTCGAGATTAACTTGTCGAAAACAACAGACACGCGACACCAATCACTATCAACACAATACCAAAGGTTTCCTGACGTGTGCTTTTGCTAAGAAAGACTCGCCATGAGAGCAGCTGAGCGAATAAGACCTCAACCAAACCCAGTGTTCGCACATTCGCGGCCGCAGTCAACGCAAAGCCCAGAAACCAGCCCTGAGATGCAGAGGCACCCAGCAGTCCACCCCAGATAGAAATACGCCAAGCTTTGAGGCACTTGATCCAAGCTTCGCGATGAAAACTCATCATCCATGCAGCCAATAGCACCGTCTGCAAACCCAAACCGCAGGTCAAGGTCCAAGAGGCACGCACCAAGAAATGCGCCTCCCCTAAGGCCAAAATGCCGCCTCGAAAGGCAACGGCTGCAATGGCGAAGAATGCACCCGCCAACAGACCCAGTGCAGCAGGCTGCCAAGACGGCCCTTGGTCAGTGACAGCCCCAGGTTTGCGCGCCATGACCGTCACGCCCACTGTCGCAATGATGATCGCGACCATTGCGAGAATAGATATCTGATCGCCTAGGACAACAAGACCAAAAAGCGCGACCTGCACCGGTTCGGTTTTTGTCCAAGCAGTGACCACGACAAAAGCTCTTTGCCGCATCGCAGCTAGCATCAAAGCAGTCGCAGCGATTTGAGAGAGCGCACCCGCCACGACGAACAACACAAAGTGCAAGTCCATGTTGGGCATCACGGAGCCCGTCGCCACTAAGGCAATGGCCGTGAAGAGCACGGCAAAAGGAAATCCATACAGGAAGCGAACTTGCGTCGCACCTAATGTGCCGAGCTGTTCGGTCAAACTACGCTGGATCGCGTTACGACCCGCTTGAGCGGCCGCTGCAAAGATCGTTGCAGGAATCCAGAGCCAAGTCCATTCGTTCACGAACCGCTCCTTGACGTGGCATGTTGCTGCAAGAGTCTCACAACCGCAGGGTCTAGGGTGATGCCCTGACGCTGTTGTTGCGCCATTTTGTTGAGCTCGATTTCACCAGGCATGATGACGGATTGACCAGCCACTGCAGGTGGACTGTCATGCAGAATGGAGGCGAAATCCGTCATGCGATCAGTCAGCCACTGCGATGAGCCCAGCACCTGAGTATTAATCAATATAAAGAAATGGCCCAGATTTTGAGGCTCCTCTGGCGCATCCACCCAGGACTTTACGTGCGTGAGATAGGCAGCATTCGACAAAAGTCCCGCAAACATGTCGACAAGCAATGCTAAGCCGTACCCTTTGTGACCGCCGATGGGTTGCAAGAAACCTTCTAGTGCGGCCTTAGGATCGGTCGTCGCGCGCCCCTTGTCGTCGGTCGCCCAAGTATCAGGGATCGACTCACCACGTTTAAATGCATTGCGGATTTTGGCACGTGCCACCACGCTCATTGCCATGTCTAGCAAAAAAGGTTGCCCACCAGGATTGGGGACGCCAAAACCCAAGGGACTATTTCCAAGACGGGCGTCACTACCACCCCAGGGTGCGATCGTCGTGGTGGCGTTACTACCGATCACGCTGGCGAAACCTTGTTGAGCGGCAATCAGGGAATAGGGGGAAATCGGACCAAAATGATTACTGCCGCGCGCAAAAGCCATCCCAATTCCGTACTGTCGTGCCGCATCCATCGCCGCACGCAAAGCATGCATGCCAACGAGAGGGCCTACGCCGTTATCGCCATCCACCAGTCTTAGGGCAGGCGCAGGCGCTTCGACCTGGATATTGGGTCGGGCATTAATGCCCTTTACAAGTAGACGCTCACCATAGGATTCGACGCGTGACAGGCCATGTGTGCTCAGACCAAACAAGTCTGCCATCACCAGAACACGGACGACGTCAGCCGCATCTGGCTGTGTCAACCCTAATCCTTCAAATGCACGTATCGCCAACGCAGTCAGCTCAGCCTCTGTCCAGACTGTTTGCACTTGCCCGCTGTCACTCATCCCCACTCTCCTTAAGTTTTATTCACCGAAGCATACTCGGGAGCGAGCCTGCCGTCATGCCAGACGCACCAGACACACACCAGACACACACCAGATAAACGCCAGATACACACACCTGCCGCGCGAAAGAGTCAAAAAATCAAGATCGCAGGCATCAAACAAAAGACCCTCGGATTTCTCCGAGGGTCTTTTCTGGCATACCCCGAAACAAGTCCGGGGTCAGCAAGTCTGGACTTAGAAGCCCATACCGCCCATACCACCCATACCACCCATGTCGCCACCAGGCATGCCACCTGAGGAAGGCTTGTCTTCGGCCAGTTCGCAAACTGCAACTTCAGTCGTCAGCAACAAGCTAGCAACAGAAGCCGCGTTTTGCAACGCTGTACGTGTGACTTTGGTTGGATCTAGAACACCTTGCTCGACCAGGTCACCGTACTCGCCAGTGGCGGCATTAAAGCCGTAGTTACCTGTGCCGTTTGCGACGTTGTTGACCACAACACTTGGCTCACTGCCAGCATTTGCAACGATCGTACGCAGCGGCTCTTCGATGGCACGCAAGACAAGCTTGATACCTGCGTCTTGGTCAGCATTGTCACCCTTGACCAACGCGACCACGGCACGTGTGCGGATCAACGCAACGCCACCGCCAGGAACGATGCCTTCTTCGACAGCTGCACGTGTTGCGTGCAATGCGTCTTCGACACGTGCCTTCTTTTCTTTCATTTCGACTTCGGTCGATGCACCCACGCGAATCACAGCAACACCGCCGGCCAGTTTGGCCACGCGCTCTTGCAGTTTTTCACGATCGTAGTCGGACGTTGCTTCTTCGATCTGAACACGGATCTGCTTGACGCGTGCTTCGATCGACTTGGCATCGCCATGACCGTCGATGATTGTGGTGTTTTCTTTGCCGACTTCGATACGCTTGGCTTGACCGAGCTCAGCCAATGTTGCTTTTTCAAGCGACATGCCTGTTTCTTCGGAGATGACTGTACCACCGGTGAGGATGGCGATGTCTTCGAGCATCGCTTTACGACGATCACCAAAGCCAGGAGCCTTAACGGCTGTGGTCTTGAGGATGCCGCGGATGTTGTTGACGACCAACGTGGCCAGAGCCTCGCCTTCGACGTCTTCAGCCACGATCAACAAAGGACGGCTTGACTTAGCCACTTGCTCGAGCACGGGCAGCAGATCACGAATGTTGCTGACTTTCTTGTCGTAAATCAGAACATAAGGATCGTCCAATGCTGACACTTGCTTGTCAGGATTGTTGATGAAGTATGGTGACAAATAGCCACGGTCAAACTGCATACCTTCAACGACGTCGAGCTCGTTGTCGAGTGACTTACCGTCTTCGACAGTGATTACGCCTTCTTTACCGACTTTGTCCATTGCATCAGCAATGATCTGGCCAATCGAGAAGTCGCTGTTTGCCGAGATCGAACCGACTTGAGCGATTTCTTTGGTTGTCGTGCATGGCTTGGAGAGCTTCTTGAGCTCAGCCACTGCAGCGATCACAGCCTTATCGATACCACGCTTAAGGTCCATTGGATTGATGCCGGCAGCCACATACTTGAGGCCTTCAACAACAATCGACTGAGCCAACACGGTTGCGGTCGTTGTACCGTCACCAGCGTTGTCAGAAGTCTTGGAAGCAACTTCCTTGACCAACTGTGCGCCGATGTTTTCAAATTTGTCTTTGAGTTCGATTTCTTTAGCAACCGACACGCCGTCTTTAGTGACGGTAGGGGCACCAAAAGAGCGCTCGAGCACGACATTACGGCCCTTTGGACCGAGTGTTGTTTTCACTGCATTGGCGAGAATATTTACGCCACGGACAATACGCACGCGTGCGTCATCGCCGAATAGAACTTGCTTGGCAGCCATTTATCTTTCCTTCTTGAGTTCTGTTTACTGGACAACCGCGAGGATTTCTTCCTCACGGATGACGAGGACTTCTTCACCGTCGACTTTGACAGTCTGGCCGGCATACTTGCCGAACAACACTTTGTCGCCAACTTTGACGTCCATCTTCAGGACTTTGCCATCTTCGGTTTGTTTGCCGGGACCAACAGCCAGCACCTCACCCTGATCGGGCTTTTCAGCGGCGCTCTCAGGGATAACGATGCCCGAGGCAGTTTTGCGCTCGTTGTCCAGGCGTTTGACGATCACGCGATCGTGCAGGGGACGCAGGGCCATGTAGAACTCCTGTATGTAATAAAAATATGGGTTGTTTGAAAGACCGAAGGAGGATTGTTAGCACTCGCCTCGGTTGAGTGCTAATTATAGAGGTTGTTTTACAGATTTCAAGTGCAGGGCGTCATTTTTGACGATTTGCAATGTTTAAACGCCTCCTCCACCAAGCACAACCCCAAACCGCGAAGCTTCCTCAACCTGCAGGAAAATGGGGTGCTTTGAATTTTGCTCAGCAAAATCAAACACCCCAGATTTCCGGAACAAGATAACCTTTCCGTAACAAGATAAACAAAAAAAGATCTACTTCCGCGCAGCCCGACGGGCAGCCTTAGCCGCCATAAAGTCACCGACAATTTTCGCGTGCTCAGCCGTCTTGTGCGCAATCGCCTGATACGCCGCCGACAACTCCAGCAAATTAGACAAAGAAGACGTCTGACCCTCACGCAAGAGCCTTTTGGTCATCCGCACAGCCGGAGCAGAGTTGACCGCCATTTTGCGCGCCAACGACTGAGCCGTAGGCAGAAGATCCTCTGCAGGCACAACCCGCGACACCATGCCCCACTCTAAGGCCGTTTTCGCGTCAATCGCCTCACCCGTAAAAGACATCTCCGCTGCACGCGCCATCCCGATTACCCTCGGTAAGAACCATGCACCGCCATCGCCTGCGACGATACCGACCTTGACAAAGCTTTCAGCAAACGTCGCATTTTCCGAGGCAATCCGCAAGTCACACATACAAGCCAAATCACACCCAGCACCAATTGCCGGACCGTTGACAGCAGCGATCGTTGGCACTTCGATCTGATGAATCGCCAGAGGTAAACGCTGAATACCCTGACGGTACTCCTGCCGCAACACTTCACTACCGAAGCCAGAGCCGATTTGACGCTCCATCTCATCAATTTTTCCGCCTGAGGAAAAAATTGGGCCATTGGCTGTAATGATGACCGCCCGCACACTCGGGTCATGCTCGATACGATGACAAGCGTCGAGCATCGCTTCAACAATCCCAGTGCCTGTCAGCGCATTGCGCGTCTCTGGGTGATTGAGCGTCAAGGTCACGACACCGAGGTCATCTTGATCGTATTGGAGAACAGTCGTCATGCTTGTGAAACCTTAAAGTGAATCAGTGAAAGAAGATAGCTGCGCACGGTCAGCGGCCTGCTGCCTTGGCAGTGATCCCACCAGCCACGCCGAAATCAGTCGCCGGACGGTCAAACAGAATCACTCGGATGTTCTGCTTCGACACCCCAATGGCTTGCTCAGTCGCATCCGCCATCGCAGCAATGACAGCCGCTTTTTGATCCTCGGTTCTGCCGCGAATCAGACCCACCGTGATCATGACCATCTCCTTGCCGATCTCACCCGCGACGATAACGTGCTCGGGAGCCACCTCCTGCAACACCACGCGAACCGAAGCCAGGGGTGCGCCAATACTGTCTACCACTGACTGCGTCAGCTTTTTTAATAGATCGGTCTTTTTAGCAGCGCTGTGACCTTGCAAGATTTGAACATTGAGCATTGGCATGATTGTGCTATCTTCCTAAAGAGAATGTAGAGGCCTGAATCCGTCAGGCGGCCGTGCGTCATTTATAAACCAAGTTCGCGATCATGTCCTCTCACCCCTCCCCGCACAAGAGCCAAGGCGGATTTAGCAGAGTGATCAAGGCGGCAAGATATTCGGCCAAGGGTCTGAGTGCTGCACTGCGTTACGAAGCCGCCTTTAGGCAAGAACTATTGCTCGCATTGATGTTGACACCTGCCGCTTTTTGGGTGGGTGAAAATGCCCTGCAAATCATTCTTTTGCTGTCGACATTAGTCATTGTGCTAATCGTTGAGCTACTGAACTCCGCCATTGAGGCCGTGGCCGACTCGGTCACGCTCGACCAAAACATTCTGATCGGTCGAGCCAAAGACCTCGGCAGCGCGGCTGTACTACTCAGCTTACTGATGGCGGTAGGCATCTGGATCGCTTTGTTCATCAATAAATGGTTTCCTTTCGTTTAGCGCCTGCACACTTAAGCGCTTTCACATTGGGACGCTTTGATTTGGGTTTAAATAGAGGTTGTCATCACTCATCATCATCCGCTATGTCTTTTATCCAGAAACTGAATGCCGCATGGGCAAGCTCACAATCCCTTTTAATGGTGGGACTGGACCCTGACCTCACTCGGTTACCAGCAGAGCTGAAAGGTAAGCCGGATGCGATTTTTCAGTTTTGCAAGCAAATCATCGATGCCACTGCACCGTTTGTGTGTGGTTTCAAGCCGCAGATCGCTTACTTTTCCGCCGTAGGTGCTGAGGGTCAGCTAGAGGACCTCTGTGCATACCTTCGCGAGCAATATCCACATTTGCCTTTGGTACTTGATGCCAAGCGCGGTGATATCGGTGCAACGGCCACGCAGTATGCGCAAGAAGTTTTTGGGCGCTATGGTGCTGATGCGGTGACGGTGAGTCCCTACTTGGGGCACGATTCAGTTGAGCCCTATCTCGAGTGGGAAGATCGGGGTGTGATCGTCTTATGCCGGACCTCCAATCCAGGCGGTTCTGATCTGCAATTTTTAATGACAGATGGCGTGCCCTTGTATTTGCGTGTCGCGGACTTAGTGGCCAATAAGTGGAATAAAACGGGACAGTGCGGACTGGTTGTTGGGGCAACTTTTCCCAATGAGCTTGCAGCGGTTCGCCGGGCTGTTGGCGACAGCATTCCGCTTTTAGTGCCAGGTGTTGGTGCCCAGGGCGGAGACATTGCAGCCACCTGCGCTGCAGGCTGTAATGCTCAAAAAACCGGAATGATGATTAACTCTTCACGCGCGATTTTGTATGCGACGGGCTCAGGTCACTGGACCGAAGCGGCGGCTGCCGTAGCCAAACAGACGCGCGACGATATCAATGCCCATCGCTAATTCAGCTTTTAGACAGGCCCGCTAAGCTGAGCCTAGGGCTAGGCCAGTAACTCCAGCGCAGACTGCAAAGAAAATGCGACAGAAGCGTCGCGCACGGCATCGCGGTCACTCGGGAAAATGCGTGAAGCGGCGTGAACGATGACGCCAGAGGACGCGCGCTGCGCAAAGCCAAACCAAACGAGACCCACAGGCTTGCCTGCACTACCGCCCCCAGGGCCGGCAATACCGGTTGTAGTGAGCGCCAATGTGGCGCGAGGCGCCATGGCCAGCGCACCCGTTGCCATCTGACGCGCCACTTCTTCGCTGACCGCGCCAAACTGATCCAGCGTTTCTTTTGCCACACCAAGCTGAACATGCTTAGCCTGGTTACTGTAAGTGATCCACCCTTGATCAAACCAGACGCTTGAACCAGGAATCGATGTCAGCGCTCCGGCAAGAAGTCCTCCCGTACAAGACTCTGCCGTGGCGAGCATGCCTTTTTTACTTTTGAGCATCTCACCCAATTGGGCGGCGAGAGCACGTGTTTCATTCTGCATGAAAGAGTCTCCTATCGATCAAAATACGCGAGCAACGCCATCACCAACAAGGTGTAAACAGCCGCCAACATGTCGTCCAACATGACGCCTATGCCACCTTTGAAACGTCGATCTACCTGACGGATTGGTGGTGGCTTGAATGTGTCAAAGATCCGAAACAACACAAAGGCGATGAACTGAGCAAGCAAGGTGTCGGGCACGAGCCACAATATGAGCCAAAAGGCTACAAACTCATCCCACACAATGCCGACATGATCTTGTACACCAAGGCTGCGGCCGACGCGCTCGGCTGCCCAACAACCATAGACCAGGGACACAAGTAAAAAAATCCCGATCGCCAGATCACTCGCACCGGGGGAGGCGAGCACCCAAAAAAACCAGGCAAGCAACGTCCCCCATGTTCCAGAACCTGGACGAATTAAGCCAGAGCCAAAACCAAACATCAGAACCCTGCCAGGATCGGAAAATACCCAGCGAAGCGTTGGCCATGTCGTGCGGTGCCTGGTGGAGACGCTCGCCATATCAGTTCCTAAAATGATCAAAGCCTTGCGGCAAGGTTTGGATCCGCTGTCCCGTCTGATCGAAAACATGCAACGCTTTCTCAGCTGTGATTTGACCAATCCGGGTCAACTCAATACCTTCTTCGACGGCAATACGTTCGAAATACTGACGTTGCGTCGTCGAGGCCGTCAGACACAGTTCGTAAACATCGCCGCCCGCCAAGACGGCTCGACGCAAATCTTTTTCAGGTAGTCCTCGAATGGCGGAATGAACGGGCAGCAGGGCTTCTTGGATAGAGGCACCTACGTCACTGGCCTGCAAAATATGCCCGAGATCCTGCAATAAACCATCTGAAATATCGATCGCAGCGTGGGCATACTCACTCAGTCGGCGTCCCAAGTTGACGCGTGGCATTGGTTTTTCCAGCGCCTCGCGCGTTTGCGTCAGCAAAGACAGTGCGTTAGAAACTGAGACATTAGGCAGCGCATCGGCCAAAATCCGATACGCCACATCAGCTGCACCCAAGCGTCCAGACACCCAGATATCATCACCCACCTGAGCGGCATCACGGCGCATCGCCCGCGCGGGGTCTACCTCACCCAACACCGTCACACTGATGACAATTCCGTTTTGGCTTCGCGTGGTATCGCCACCAATCAAAGCACAACCGTACTGATCCGCCAGCGCATAGAAACCGTCGGCGAATCGTGCAAGCCACTTCTCGTCAAACGTTGGTAGCGCCAGACCCAACAGACAAGCCAATGGCTGGGCGCCCATCGCCGCCAAATCGGATAGGTTGACCGCAAGCGCTTTATGTCCGAGCAGATAGGGGTCAACATCAGGGAAGAAGTGACGGCCCTCTAGCAACAAATCTTTGCTTGTGGCCAATGCGAGGCCGGGCCTGATCTGAAGTAATGCACAGTCATCTCCACCTCCAAGCATCCCGCGTGGAACGGGGCGCTTGAAAAAGCGAGAGATGAGGTCGAATTCAGATCCCACGAGCGCCCTTAGCGGCGGACAGCGGCCCGAAGCTCGGTCGAGCGTACTTCTGCGGCGAGTTTGTCCAGCACGCCGTTGACGAACTTGAAGCCGTCCGTCCCGCCAAATGACTTGGCAAGTTCGACGGCTTCGTTGATCGCGACGCGATAAGGAACGTCAATCTGGTGAACCAGTTCGAAACTCCCAATCAGCAAGATGCCATGCTCAATAGGGGAGAGTTCGACCAGAGGCCGATCCACAAAAGGCGCAAATTTCTCACGCAAGGCAGGCGCATCTCTCATGGCGCCGTGTAGCAAGGTTTGAAACCAAACCACATCGGCCTGTTCGAATTCGTCTTCGTCGCGCAAATGCGCCTCAATTTCGCCGGCATCCTGCAGGCTGTCCGTCCCGCGCACCAACCAAGCATAGAGACCTTGAAGCGCGAGTTCACGCGCACGACGACGCGCGCTACGTGGCGGCATCGCGGCTGGATTAGCGTCTTGCTGGGGCTTGTTCAAGATCGTCATCCTCTTCTTCGTCGTCTTCGTCAGCCTCGGGCTCAAGCGCTGCGACTAAGTTGGCCATCTCAACGGCACACTGCGCGCAATCCCGACCTTTATCCGCTGCGCGGGCTTCGGCTTGCTCATCTGTTTCGGTCGTCAGCACGCCATTGGCGACTGGAATGCCTGTTTCTAGCGCAACACGGGCAATCGCGGAGGCGCTTTCGTTGCTAACAATTTCAAAATGATAGGTCTCACCACGAATCACAGCGCCCAAGGCAATCAACGCATCAAACTCAAATGTCTCCGCCATGCGCGCAAGAGTCACACCAAGCTCCAAGGCACCAGGCACTGTGACTACCATAATGTCGCGCTCGTCAACACCAAGGCTTTCAAGCTCTTGGAGGCAAGCATCAAGTTCGATCAGGCCGATGTCTTCGTTGAATCGGGCACGAACGATTCCGATATGCAGGCCCTCTCCATTCATGTCGGGGGTCAGGGTATATGGGCTCATGATGTGCTTCCTATGTGTTGCGGGTGGGAGGTGTGTGATCGTAGCCGGTGACGTCGAGACCGAAGCCAGGCATGATGCTCGGCATTTTGCGGGGTCGTGCCAACAAACGCATCTGTCCGACTTTCAGGTCGCGCAAAATCTGCGCGCCCATTCCGTAGGTGCGCAGATCCATTCGGCGGGGCTCACGTTTGAGTGGCACAGGAGTTTGACTCTGCCAGGCAGTCATTTGGTCAAAAAGCTGTGTAGAAGATCCTTGGCAATTTAAAAACACCATGACGCCCGACTCAGAAGCGCGGATGGCTTGTAAGGCCTCAGACACGCCCCAGCTGTGACCGGGGCTTTCAACATCAATCAAATCCAGGATCGAGGTCGGCTCATGCACGCGTACGAGTGTTTCACGCGTCGGATCCACATCGCCATGGACCAACGCAAAATGCGGATTACCCGCGACGGTATCGCGATACGCGATCATCTTGAACTCGCCCCAGGGCGTCTGCACTTGACGCTCACTGAGTCGTTCAATCACAGACTCGTGTTCATTACGATACTGAATCAGGTCGGCGATTGTGCCTATCTTTAGGTTATGTGTTTTACCGTACTCGATCAGATCAGGTAAACGCGCCATCGTGCCATCAGGTTTAAGGATCTCGCAGATGACAGCGGCCGGTGTCAACCCTGCCATCGCGGTCAAATCACATCCTGCCTCGGTATGACCCGCACGCACTAAAACGCCGCCAGGGACTGCACGGAGTGGAAAAATATGTCCTGGCTGTACGAGATCCTCGGGCTTGGCATCTCGAGCAGCGGCGACACGCACCGTCCGTGCGCGATCTGCGACAGAAATGCCCGTTTCCACCCCTTCGGCGGCTTCGATGGAAACAGTGAAATTTGTACCGTAGGGAGTGCCATTGCGATTGGACATCAAGGGCAATTCAAGCTGACGACAACGCTCTTCGGTCAGTGTCAGACAGACAAGACCTCGTCCATGCGTCACCATAAAATTAATGGCTTCAGGTGTCACAAAGTCAGCGGCCATCACGAGATCTCCCTCGTTTTCACGGTCTTCTTCATCAACCAGAATGACCATACGGCCCATTTTGAGCTCGCTAATGATCTCTGTCACAGGCGATATGGCAGCGGCAATGCTACTGTCGAGTGTAGAAGCAAGTGAAGAAGCAAGTGAAATTTTGGCAGACATGGTGGATGTACGTTCAGGCACGTGTAAACACCTATTATAGAATCCCCGCGATATTCCATGCCGTAGGGCCCCTAAAGTCCCCACTCCCTCCCTTGAACCTATGCAACCGCTCAAACAATTTTCCGCACAACAGGCTTCAAATATTCGCTTTGTCCTGTGTGACATCGATGACACGCTGACAACAGACGGCCGCTTACCGAGCGGTGCCTACGTCGCGCTAGAGCAACTCACCGAGGCGGGTTTCGTTGTGATCCCGATTACGGGTCGTCCGGCAGGCTGGTGCGACCATATCGCACGATTGTGGCCTGTTTTTGCTGTGGTGGGTGAGAATGGTGCCTTTTATATGCGCTACGACCACCCAGCTAAACGCATGATCACCCATCACTTTGCTGCGCCGGCTCAACGGCAGATTAATCGTCAAAAGTTAAATTATCTATCGAGTGAAATACTCAAGCAGGTCCCAGGGTGTAGCCTTGCGAGCGATCAGAACTACCGCGAGGCAGATCTGGCGATTGATTTCTGTGAAGATGTTGCACCTTTGGACGAGACTGCGGTACAAAGGATCGTGAGTCTGTTTGAGCGTGCAGGCGCCAAAGCAAAAGTCAGCTCGATTCATGTGAACGGTTGGTTTGGTGACTATGACAAACTGTCCATGACGAAAACGCTTTTCGCACGTGAATGTGGTTTGGATTTGCATGAACAGCTCGAGACTGCGATTTTTATCGGCGACTCTCCCAATGATGAACCGATGTTCAAATTTTTTGACTTTTCAGTGGGGGTCGCGAACATTCAACACCAACTTCATCGTCTAAAGCATCCGCCTAAATTCATCACGCCTTCCAAAGGAGGGCAAGGATTTGTGGAAATGTCAGAGCAGCTACTTCAGGCAAGAGGCGGTCGGTCACAAAACTAGAAGCCTGAATGGCAATTGCCACCAACGGCTCAATTTATAGGAGAGGCGACATGTCCGAACAGGAACTGAAGCTTCATGTACCCCACGAGTCGCATCAGGCTATTGCGCGAGCGCTAGAGCGCGGCAAGTCGACTACGATCCAAATGCGCGCCCTGTATTTCGATACCCCAACCCGCGAGCTTGTAGGTGCGCGCATCGCGCTCAGACTGCGCCTAGAGGGTACGCAATGGGTGCAGACGCTAAAAATGCCCGGCCAACATAGTCTGTCGCGTCTCGAGATCAATCAAGACCGGCCTGATGCCACACTCGACCTTAGCATTTACGATGGTACGCCTGCTGGCGAAGTACTGTCTCATTTGAAACAACCTCTGCACGTTTGTTATGAAACGGATGTCCATCGCCTCTTAAAAGAAACCCGTACAAAGGCTGGTGTGGTGGAGATTGCTTTTGACCGTGGCTGGATCAAAGCTGGCGCGCTTCTGCTGCCCCTCTCAGAAGTGGAGTTTGAACTCAAACGGGGTCGGTTGGCCGCGGTTTTTGATCTTGGTCGACGGTGGCAAAAGAGATTTGGTCTCGTTTTGGACTTCCGCAGCAAAGCCGAACGCGGTGATCGTCTCGCACAACTCGCGCAAACACTTCAGTTGCTGGAGGCGCGTGCGATCACAGATGAGCGTGCCAAACAGCAACTGGCAGCAGAGCGAGCAAAACACGTTGCTGATTTTTGGAACCCGCGAGGGTCGCAAGCAGTATCCATGCAAGAATCCACACGCCTGCAAGAGGCCTCTCATAGTCTGGCTATGGTGATGTCGGAATGCCTTGAACAAATCGTCCGCAATGCTGCTTTTTTGTGTGAAGTCGATACAGCAGGCATCTGCAAAATGGCCAACCCCGAGCACGTGCATCAATTGCGTGTCGGTATCCGCAGGTTGCGCTCAGCGTGGTCTTTTTTCGACGGCATGACCGAGCTGCCCAGCCCCGAGCTTCGCCAAGCCACCACGCAGCACTTTTCTCTGCTCGGCAGTACCCGTGACAATGATGTACTGCGTGACTTTATTGTGCCATTGCTTGAGAAGGCCGGGCTACCGCCTCTCATTTGGCCTGACGCTGTCTCAGCGGATGAGGGTACGGAGCTCGTTCGAACCACAGCTTTCCAAGGCTGGCTTCTCGATCTGCTTGAGTTCAGCGTCACTGCTGCCGACTCACGCATCCCACCAACGCCACTTCAAACGACACCTCAACCGCCTCTGGATGCACTGCAATCAGGCGCGCAACAAGACTTTATCTTTCCACGTGCGGTCAAGGAACCACCACTTAAGCCTCTTTTAATCAAAAAACTTAATAAATGGCATCGTCAAATTATTAAAGATGGGCTGACATTTCTTGAACTGGAGATTGAATGTCAACATGCGCTACGCAAAAAATGTAAGCGCCTGCGCTATGCCATGCAGTTTTGTGAGTCACTGTTGCCGAGCGCGGTCTTAGCGCCCTATCGCAAACAACTTGCAGCGACCCAGGACATTCTTGGAGAAATGAATGATCTGTATGTGGCCGGCCCGCTATTTGCTGAGCTAAGACAAACTCAACCACAGGCCTGGTTTGCTTCGGGCTGGATCTCAGCGCGCTTGCAAGTACTGAGTCTTGAGGCGGCACAGTCTTTTAAGGCACTCGCCTCGACTCAGCCGCCATGGAAATAGCGTATCAGCCAACAACTGCTGCGGCGAATTCCGACGCGACAAATGGCTGCAAGTCTTCAATCTTTTCGCCAACCCCAATCCAATACACGGGCACAGGCCGCACACCCTGACTCCCCGCGGCCACGGCGGCGAGGGTGCCGCCTTTAGCTGTGCCATCGAGCTTTGTGACGATCAAACCTGTCAGACCAACGGCAGCATCAAACGCACGGATCTGCGCCAACACATTTTGGCCTGAGTTACCGTCAACCACTAGCAGTACCTCATGCGGCGCTGTTGGATCCGCCTTAGTAATCACACGACGGATCTTTTTAAGTTCATCCATCAGATTTAATTGTGTTGGCAAACGACCGGCCGTGTCGACCATCACGATATCCATGCCACGCGCGCGACCGGCGTGAACGGAGTCAAAGGCAACAGCAGCCGGATCTGCGCCCTCTTGTGCAATCACATCCACATTATTCCGAGCCCCCCACTCCATAAGCTGCTGGCGCGCGGCGGCGCGAAAGGTATCGCCCGCTGCGAGCAAGACACGCGCACCTTCGTTCTGGAGTGCAAAAGCAAGTTTGCCAATCGAGGTGGTTTTACCCGCGCCATTGACACCTGTGATCATGACCACGAGTGGCTTAACACGACCCACATCGAATGGTTTTTCCAACACGCGCAAATGCTCTGTCAGCACCTCGCGCAGGGCTTGTCGTACACCCTCTGCATCTTCAATTCGGTCGCGCTTGACGCGCAAGCGTAAGGCTTTTAGTAGCTGCTCGGTAGCCTCTACACCCGCATCCGCCATGATGAGCGCCGTTTCAAGCTCTTCAAATAACGCCTCATCGACGCGTACGCCCACAAATATGCTGCCAATGCTTTGGCCTGTTTTTGCCAGACCACCACGCAAGCGCGCGAGCCATGATGCTTTTTTCTCTTCGGTACGTGTGGGTTCTATGACCTCAACGATCTCTTCGATGGCCGGCTCTAGGGCCTCGATACTAGGCTCGACAGTGGCCTCGTGGCGCTCTGGAGGCGCTGGTGCAAGCGCTGGTGCAAGCTGCTGCTGGATCTCCAGTGGCAGCGTCGGCTGCGGTATCTCTGACGGCTGCGGTATCTCTGACGGCTGCGGATTCACTACCGACACCGCCGGGATGACCGTACCGGCACCGCTCAGTGCAGCCGCAAAGGCGCTGCGTCTAAAGGGCGTGGGATGGACTGTTACTGTCGCTATCACGGGCGCGGGTATGATCTCGGCCGCGGTATGGGGCTGGGCCGAGGCGCCCGTCTCGGGTACGATCAGCGCATCGGGGCCTCGAGTGCCGTCAGCATTGAGTGGCGATGGCTCTGCTCCTCGCTCGGCTTCAGGGGGGATGGACGTAGCTGGCTGAGCTTCAACCGAAGGCTCAGGAGTAATTGATTTTTTCTTGAAGAAGCGAAACATAGTGAAGAAGTATATTCGTATAGTTGCCGGTCAGTTTCGTCGGACACCCATTGAGGTGATCGAGGCAGAAGGTTTGCGCCCCACGCCTGACCGCGTACGAGAGACGTTATTTAATTGGCTAAATTATTTTTGGGGTGGTGAGTTTTCCGATAAACGGGTACTAGATCTGTTTGCCGGCAGTGGTGCTTTGGGGTTTGAAGCGGCGTCAAGAGGTGTCGCGCACGTCCAGATGGTGGAACAACATCCGCGCGCTGTCGCAGCACTGAGAATCATGCGCGACAAACTGGGCGCGAATACAGTGCGTATCCACGCCGGTGACGCTAAAACGGTCCTCGAGCGCCTCGAGGCAGCCAGATTCGATCTGATCTTCATCGATCCCCCTTTTGGCAAAAACTGGCTAGAATCCCTTTGGCCAGTATTGCCGGATTTGTTGGAACCCAACGGTCTTGTCTATATTGAAGCTGAAAAACCGGTTTTTATCCCGGACGGGTACAGGTTATTGCGCCAAGATCGCGCAGGAGCCGTACACTATCATCTCATCCAAATTGCTGCACTGCAAAAATGATCACTGCTATCTATCCCGGAACGTTCGACCCCATGACACGCGGCCATGAAGACCTCGTGCGTCGGGCTGCAAGCTTGTTTGACCGTGTCGTCATCGGCGTGGCACACAGCCGTAATAAAAAACCTTTCTTTTCGGTCGACGAACGTGTGGAAATTGCCAGAGAGGTTCTGAGCCACTATCCCAACGTCAAAGTCGCCAGTTTTGCGGGCTTACTCAAAGATTTTGTTCGCGAACAAGAGGGGCGGGTCATCGTGCGTGGTCTGCGCGCTGTGTCGGACTTTGAATATGAATTCCAAATGGCCGGCATGAACCGTCACCTGCTACCCGAAGTCGAAACCTTGTTTATGACACCGTCCGACCAGTACCAATTTATCTCAGGCACTATTGTCAGAGAAATTGCGGAGCTTGGTGGAGACGTGAGCAAGTTTGTCTTCCCGTCGGTCGAGCGTTGGTTACAAGCCAAAGCCAAAGAGCGCCGCGAACAAACCTCAACTGCACTCAAGGGCTAAGCGGCCAAGCTGCTTGACACGATCAGGCAGCTCAACCAACGCCCTGACTCAACCTGGATTGCTATGGCCCTGCGCATTACTGATGAATGTATCAACTGTGACGTGTGCGAACCAGAATGCCCGAACGATGCGATTTCAATGGGCGAGTTGATCTATGTGATCAATCCTGACGCTTGCACAGAGTGTGTCGGGCACCACGACGAGCCGCAATGCAAAGTCGTGTGTCCCGTAGACTGCATTGAGCTACATCCAGAGTGGCAAGAGGGGCAGGAAGCTCTCATGGCAAAATATCACAGGCTCACCGAAGCTAAAGCGGTCAAAGTCTAAACATCAACGCCTGTCGGAGCTTGGTGATGTTTGGTCAGATCTGGTGTGCCAGCTGAGAAAGATAGCGTTTGCGATGGACTATGCCGTCGGCCAATCGACTGGTTTTGCCTCCGGATGAAGCTTGACTAAGCGACATGGCTGTCCGGCCACATTTGTCAGCCAAGTTGCTGTCACCTCACCCTCATCGACAACAATCACTGACTGCTGACCCACCTGCACCGTGCGCTTGACGCTGTCATCGTCCTCGATCACATCAAGCGGAATATCTATCCGCAACATTCCAGGCGCGCGCATCACCAGCGCACCCAGCTTCAAGTCTGTGGTCACTTGCGCAAGCGCCGCGCAACGCGCGACACTCAGCCAATGATCGTTTATATCCACGACGAACCAGCGTTGGTGGTAGTCAGCTGCTTGCCGGCGATCGATACCGGCGCAACCCACTACGGGAAAAAAAACTGTGTTCGATGCTGTCGCTGAAGTCATGTGTCGAGCGGTCCATTTTTGAAAGGATGAGGAGTACTGTTTGTTTATTTGATTCACTCCGACTACATGTAGTCTATCCCAACACAAAACATAAAACATAAAACGCCTCAAACACTTTGGCACCCTCACCCAAGAAAAAGCAGACCGAGGGTTTCCCCGATCAAAAACCAGCTTGACAGGGACACAGGCTAATCGTCATATTGCGTTATAAACAAAAAGTATTTTAAAAAATTACATATAAAAATTTGGAGACAACATGAGTACAAAATATACCCAAAGCCCGCTTGGCGCCTCGCGTCGTAAGCTACTTAAAGGCGCTGTTGCCACCGCAGGTATTGCCACACTTGGTATGCCTGCCATTTCACTTGCGCAGAATAAACCTATTCGTATCGGTATGCCGACGATTCTGTCAGGCCGTGTTGCGATGCTGGGCATTTCTTCCCGCAATGCGGTTGCAATGGAAGTTGAGAAATTCAACGCCGCTGGTGGTCTGAATGGCCGCATGATTGAAATGGTTGTGCGCGACTCAAAGGGTCAACCACAAGAAGCTGCGCGTGTCGCACGTGAGTTGGTGACAGGCGATGGTTGCGAAATCATTTGGGATGCTGAAGCCTCTTCGGGTGCATTTGCCGTGCATGAAGTCGCCAAAGACCTCGGAGTGCTGGTTGTTCACACGTGCTCAGAAACCTCAGCGCTGACTGCCGATCCAAAGCTGCGTGTGCCGACAGCCTTTCGCTCTGCACGCCAAGGCATTCACGATGCCATCGTAGGGGGTGCGTATGGCGCGGAGATCGCTAAAAAACTCAAACTCAATCGCTGGATGAGCATCTCGCCTGACTATGCGTACGGTCGCGACACCACTGCCGAGTATTTCGAGTATCTCAAACACTTCAACAAAGATGTTGAAGTTGTCGGTCAAGTCTGGCCAAAACTGTTCCAGGCGGACTACAGCGAAAACATCACCCGTATGGTTCAAGGCAAACCACAAGCTGTTTACTCGTGCTTGTGGGGCGGAGATATGACCTCGTTTATCGATCAGTCCAGCATCTATGCCTTGTTCAAAGACAAGCAATTCTTCTCGCCCAATTTGGCCGAGTATGCCGTGCTGACTGCGGTCAAAAACGTCCCCCCCAATATGCACTCGGGTAATCGTTATCTGCGTAGCTTTCCCAACACCCCAGCCAATGCAGCTTGGGCTGATGCCTATCGCGCCAAATTTAAAGAATTGCCACTGAACTGGTCATGGGAAAACGCCGCCGGCATGCAGTTCCTCACCGCTGCCATGAAAAAAGCCAATAGCGCCGATGGCAAGAAGATTGCCGAAGCTATGCGTGGCTTGAAGATCGACTCACCCTTTGGCGCTGACGGCACACTGACTATGCGCGCAGAAGACAACACCGTCGTGAACTACGCGATCGGCTATGGCTCACTCACCAACAAAGAGCCCTACATGACCAATCTGATGAACGGCAACTGGAACCAGATCTACGAACTGGAAGCCGAGTGGAAGAAGCGCAAAGGCTGGGCATAAGCTTATCAGCCAACCTCTGGATGTGACAGAGTCTCTAGCGCTCGAAAAGGCTAAGACTCTGCCATCTAGAATTGCGCCTCAGGTTCGCTCATTAATTGATACGTGATTCGGTTCTACTCCTCTCAGGCTGATCTAAATCTTGCCTGATATGAGTAGACTTTTTGTCGCAGTCCAAGAGTGACTTCGACACGCCTGCACCTCTCGGAGATATCCTTGGATCCCACCGCCTTGTATGAGTGCCTGACTTCCTTGTCATGCATCGTGACCCAAACCAGCACTGGACTGATTGTCGGTTCACTGCTATTTCTCGTGGCTGCCGGATTGACGCTGATCTTTGGGGTCCTAAAGGTCATTAACTTCGCACACGGTTCGCTCTATATGCTCGGCGCTTATATTGCACTGTCCGCGTATCGCATTACTGACAGCTACATCTTGGCTGCGGTGATCGCAGGTGCAGGGGTCGGACTCTTCAGCATTTTCTTTGAGCGTTTTTTCATGCGCAAAGTCTATAACGCTGACGTGCTGATGCAACTGCTGGTCTGCTATGCCTTCATTCTGATCCTCGATGATGCGGTCAAAATTATCTGGGGACACGAATTCCAGTCCATGGGAATGCCCGTGGCCTTCCAAGCACCGCCTGTTTTCATCGCTGGCGGGATCGTGCCTGTGTTTTACCTATTTATGGTCAGTGCGGCTGCGCTCATTGGTCTGGTCATGTGGTACGTTCTGACGCGCACACGCATTGGTAAAGTCGTTCGCGCAGCGGCGCACAATCCAACCATGACCTCAGTGCTCGGCCTCAATACGACTTGGATTTACGCAGGTGTATTTGCTTTTGGTGGGGCGCTGGCGGGTCTCGCAGGCGCGCTCGCCGCCCCTGTTCGCTCAATGTCGCCTGGCATGGGCTTTTCAATTCTGATCGAGTCCTTCATCGTGACAGTGATCGGGGGCATGGGTTCGGTCAGCGGTGCGCTCGTGGGCGCGCTCTTAATCGGACTGGTGCGCTCGTTTGGCTCGATTGGCTTTCCCTTGTTCGTTGAGGGCATCATGTTCCTGGCGATGGCGCTGATTCTGGTTCTTAAACCGAGTGGCTTGCTCGGCAAGGAGCCCCGCTGATGAACGCATCTCTGACCTTTAATAAAGAATTGCTGCTCGCACTCGCAGGCTTGGCGATTTTGATCGCGATCCCGTTTATTTTCCCGAGTCGTGTCGCGCTAGATTTTGTGATTCGCTTAGCGGCCTTTGGTCTCTTTGCCACCTCACTCAATATTTTGGTTGGCTACGGTGGCATGGTTTCGTTTGGACACGCCATGTTTTTTGGTGGCGGCGCCTATGCTTTTGGTTTGCTCATGCAAAAAGGCGGCGCCTCCATTCCAGTTGCGATCCTGGGGGCCGTCGTATTTTGCGCGCTACTTGGACTGGTAATCGGTGCGATTTGTGTCCGTCTCAAGGAGATCTATTTTTCGTTCCTGACGCTCGCTTTCCAAATGTTGATCCACAGCATCATCATTACCTGGACATCCTTGACAGGCGGTGATCAAGGCTTGATGGGAGGCATTCCACGCGTATGGGGCAGCATCAATTTGGCGGATACTCAAACGCTTTATTGGTTCTCATGCATTGTCGGCGTGATCTGTCTGTTTATGATGCGCTACATCCTGCAATCACCGTTTGGCTATACGCTCAGAATGGTGCGGGACAATGCGGATCGCGCCAAGTTTTTAGGGATCGACGTGTGGCGTGTTCGCCTCTATGCTTTTATTCTGGCGAGCTGCTTTGCAGGGGTTGGCGGTGTCATTATGGCGCTATTCGTCTCCGGCGCCTACCCAGAGTTCAGCTACTGGACCATGTCCGGCGAAGCGGTTTTCATGATCATGATGGGTGGACTGCACACATTTATCGGACCCGTGGTCGGAGCCGGTTTGCTCATGGTGTTTAACGACGTCATCACTAGAACAACGGAATACCACGGCCTCGCACTTGGTGTAATTGTGTTGATTTTTGCGCTAGGCTTTAAGCGTGGCATCACAGATTTCATCGTGCAAATTTTTCAGATGATATTCAAAAGAGGAGCGCGCTCATGAGTCGCCCACACATCACTGTTGTCACGGGTGGTTCAAGCGGCATTGGTGCAGCTTGTGTCCGCCACCTGGCTAAACGCGGCGATCAAGTCGTCTCTCTCGATTTACCTGGCACCTGGTCTGACGAAAAAATGCAGGCGCTCGGCGTGACCGCCTACGCTTGCAACGTCACGGATGACGATGGGATGCGAGAAACTGCCGCCATGATTGAAGCCAAACATGGTCCTGTCACAGCGTTAGTGAATTGTGCCGGTATTTTGCAAAATCGACTGCCTCCTGATCAACTGACCATGACGGAATGGGACCGCGTGGTTGATATCGATCAGCGTGGCACGTATCTGGCTTGCGCGATCTATGGTTCGCGCATGGTCGAGTTAGGCGGCGGCGCAATCGTCAATATCGCATCCATCACCTCCATGCGCTCCGCCCCTTTGCACGCCTACGGCCCAGCCAAGGCCGCCGTCGCTGCAATGACGGCCTGTCTCGCGGCGGAATGGGGTCGCTCAGGCGTTCGCGTCAATGCCATTTCCCCTGGCTACGTCCTCACTGAGGCATTGCAGGCTGCCATTGATCGCAACGATCGTAATCCTGACGACCTGACTTCTCAGGCAGCAATGGGACGGATGGTGACAACGGATGAAATCGCGGATTCAGTCGGGTTTTTATTATCCCCTGCTGCAAAGGCTATCACCGGTATTAATCTGCCTGTTGATGCAGGCTGGTTGGCGGGTTCGACATGGCAAACCTATGGTGGTGTCCCCGGTCCGCGCAATAAAAATCCGAGTGGAGCGCGCTGATGCTCAAGATTGAAAATCTCAACAAATCTTTTGGTGGCGTGGTGGCGACCTCAGATGTATCGATTCACTTTAAAACCGAGTCTCTCAGCGCAGTGATTGGTCCGAACGGCGCTGGCAAGACGACATTTTTTAATCTGATCTCTGGTGCCCTGATTCCGGACTCGGGTCGTATCATTTTGGATGGTGAAGACATCACTGGACAGCCGAGTAGCGAGATTGTGCGCAAAGGCATCGGTCGCGCCTTTCAAGTTGCCAAACTTTTTAAAACGCTGACAGTCGAAGAGTCTTTACGTGGCGCACTCATGTCCCCCCTTGGCAAGTCTGCGCAAATGTATGGACGCTTTCCCCTGCAGCAAACACGTGATCGTGCCTATGAAGTGATGGAGCAACTCGGTCTGCACACCAAGGCAGATGTCGTGAGCGGCAATCTGTCACACGGCGACCAAAAGCTTCTGGATATGGCGCTGGCGCTTGTACTGCGTCCTAAAGTCTTGCTACTCGATGAGCCGGTTGCTGGCATGGGACCCGAAGAGCGCGAACAAATGATTCAAACGGTTTACACCCTCTGGAAAAAAGGTGGGTTGACTGTTGTCTTGATCGAGCACGACATGGAGATCGTTTTTCGGATTTCTCAACATATACATGTGCTGTCTTACGGCCGTGTCCTCGCCGAAGGTAATGCCGAAGAGATTAGAAACAACCCGGCCGTCATTGAAGCCTATTTGGGTACGCCTCGGGAGGCACACGCATGAATCAGCAGGTGTTGAAAGTCGATCAGATCAATGTGTTTTATGGCACGAGTCAGGCACTGTTCAATTTGTCTTTTGATGTTCAAAAGGGTGAAACGCTCGCTCTCCTTGGACGCAATGGTGCAGGCAAGAGCACCACCATGAAGTCTGTCGCAGGCGTGATCACCGCAAAGACTGGTCAAATCACGCTCCATGACCGATTGATCACTGGACGCTCCGCACATCTGATCGCACGCGCAGGGATTGGCTATGTACCCGAGGATCGTCAAATTTTCCCAGACCTTACCGTCGAGGAGAATCTGGATATCGCGATCAAGCGTGGCGCCAACGGGGAAGACGACTGGAGTATCGAGCGCGTCTATGAGATGCTCCCCTTACTCAAGCCCTTGCATGAGCGCCTAGGTGGGCAGCTTTCAGGCGGCGAACAACAAATGCTGACAGTCGGTCGCTCCTTGATGGGCAATCCCGATGTGCTGTTACTCGACGAACCAAGCGAAGGTCTTGCCCCGATTATGGTGCAAAAAATCGGCGACTTGATTCAGTCTTTGCGTGAAATGGGGAAAACAATTGTGCTCGCTGAGCAGAATCTGCATTTCTGTCTCGGCCTAGCCGATCGTGCTGTGGTGATCGATAAAGGAAGCGATGTCTTTGTAGGGACGATTGCCGAACTCAACGACAACGCTGATATCAAACAACGTTATTTGTCTGTCTAAGCTTCAGTCTAAGCAGCACAAGTAGATCGCCCGCTTGGGGATCTACTTGTGCTCACCTACAGCCGGATTGATTGAGACGTTACTCGCCAAACCCTCTGGAGACGATGACTTCGACGAGGTTTGGTCCACCGCTTGCCATCGCAGCCTCAAGCATGCTGGCGATTTGAGTCGGCTCTGTGACGACCTGTGAAGGCATGCCCATGCTCCTAGCGACCCCTGCAAAATCGATCGCAGGATCGTTCATGTCCATGGCGACAAAATCATCGGTGCCTCGCATCGCCAGCAATCGTTCTTTGATGATGCGGTAGCTGCGATTATTAATGATCACATAGGTAATGGGCAAGCGCAGGTGGGCCGCTGTCCAGAGCGACTGAATGCTGTACATCGCGCTACCATCACCGATGATGGCGACGATGGGTCGTTTGGGCTGCGCGAGTGCCACGCCAACCGCTCCCGCCATGCCAAACCCCAAGCCGCCACTGGCGAGCCCATAGTAGGCCTTTGGATCGTTCATCGGCAGCATGGCAGAAATAGCCGGTGCTGCCGTCAACGTTTCGTCCACAACGATGACGTCTTTGGGTAAGGCATCTACCAACTGACTCACCAAATAACGCTGATCGATCGGTGTCGTCGTCGCACTTGCCTGAACATCTGCGCGCGTTTTCGCGCAATTGGCTGACCAATTACGTGTGGAGAGATCCTTCAGTCGGAGCTCCGCCTGCTTGGCCTGCTCGGCACTGCGCATGCTGCGTAGCACTGGCAACAAGGCTAAAAGCGTCTCTTTGACGTCGGCACGCACGGCTGTTGCTGTGGAGTAGTTCTTACCCAGCTCCCAATCACGCTCCGTAATGTGCATCACAGGCATTTCAGGTGGCAGCGGTTCGACTGTGCTCATCGGTGACATCCTCAACAAGTCCGCCCCCAAACAAAGCAAGAAGTCGTATTGCTCGAGCGTCTGACGTACTTTTTTCTGATTACGTGTCAGATCGCCCATGCAAGCAGGATGTGACGAAGGAAAACGGGCGTTATAGGGCACGGATTCTTGATAAACCGCTGCGCCTAATAACTCTGCCAATTCGCATGCCTCGGCAAACAAATCTGCGTTGGCAATTTCACGGCCCGCAACAATCACAGGATGGTGAGCCGCGAGTAGCTTTTGCGCGAGAGCCTTGAGTGTCTGATCGCTCGGGCGCACACCTGTGTCAACAATCGTCGGGAAACCAAATTCGATTTCGGCTTCTTCATCCAAGACCGAGCCAGGCAGACTGATAAACACTGGCCCCATCGGTGGCGTACGCGCGATTTTCGCCGCACGTCGAATCACACGCGGAAGATCCTCGATACGCGTGACCTCAAACGCCCACTTAACCAGTGGTGCAGCCATCGGCACCAAAGGCTCATAGAGCAAGGGCTCTTGTAGTCCATAACCCACCTCATACTGACCGGCAGTAATCAACAGTGGCGAACCAGAAAACTTGGCGTTGTAGATTGCACCCATCGCATGACCCAAGCCTGGTGCACAATGCAAATTACAAGCCACCAATTGGTTGGAGGCGCGTGCGAAACCATCCGCCATCCCCACCACGATCGACTCTTGCAGGCCCAAAACGTAGGTCAGCTCTGGAAACTGAGGGACGGCCTCCATGATCGCCAGCTCGGTCGTACCGGGGTTACCAAACAGATGCGTCACACCTTCGTCAAGCAAGAGCTTAATGAAGGCTTGTCGTCCGGTCATTTTTTGAATAGTCATAAATTTTGTCTCCTACAAGCCTGATTTACAGGCCTGCTTTTTTTTGTAAAGTGGCTACATCCAGACCCAGCTTTTTAGCCGTCTCCAGCATTTCATTCCAAGTGGTCTCATCGACAGGCACGCCCTGCGCTATACGCTTGGCACGAGTTTCGCGCTCAGGTTCGCCAGCAATACGGACATAGTCATAACCAGGCTGCGGCGGTGAGGCCTTGACCCATTCAATAAAGGCTTTCATTTCATGCTCAAAAACTGAACCGTCGGCGAGCTTGGCAGGATCAAAAATGATGGAGAGCATGCCGTTGATAATGCGACGCTTACCGTCTGGAGGCGACTGTGTCGTCATGCCGCCCGCCAACGCACCACCTAACAGTTCACAAATGAGTGCAAGCCCAAATCCCTTGTGATCACCAAAAGTACAGAGCGCGCCGAGAGGTGGTTTGACCGCATAGATCGGCTCAGTCGTGGGACGACCTTCGTCATCGATCAAATAGCCCGGTGGCAACTGCTCGCCCTTGTTGAGTGCGACACGCGCCTTACCCTGCGCGATCACGCTCGTCGCGAAATCCAGCAAGATCGGGTCTTGACCAGGCACGGGAATGCCGACGGTGAAAGGATTGGTACCAAAACGTGCATCCCCGCCCCCAAAAGGCGCGACGATCGGCCGCGAAATCACGTTCACAAAGTGAATGGAAATCAGCCCCTGCTCGACCGTCATTTCTGCCCAAGCACCGATGCGGCAAAGATGATGCGAATTGCCAAGCGCAAGAATGCAGCTGCCGTGCTGTTTGGCCCGTGCAATCCCGAGCTCCATCGCCTGGTGGCCGATTGCCTGCCCAAAACCACATTCACCGTCCAACCCGATCATGGAGCCATTGTCCATGCGTGTCTGAATTTTTGCGTTGGGCTTGAGACTACCCTCCAGATAGGCCTCGGCATAGCGAGACAAAATCCCCACGCCATGTGAGTCATGACCGGTCAGGTTGGCTTGCACCAGATTTTCCGTCACGAGTTCTATTTCTCGTTCATCGCTTCCAAAGCCTTTCACTAGATAACGCACTGCATCGCGCAAGCGATCAACGGGAATGAGATGCATCTGAGCCATTCAACGATTTCCTTTTGTAGTGTTAGACGTTAAACAAGAAGTGTGTAAAGTAAGCCTCATGGATAACAGGCTTTATCGCCATCAGTGCCTGATCATGCGGCGACGAGATCCTCTTCGGCTCGACGCAACCGGTAGGGACGGATCAGCACCTCGGCAGGCAGCTCTAGGCCCTCGGACAGCTTTCGGATCATGTCCAGCGTCAAAGGCCTGACGCGATTTAAGATGTCTGATACACGGCCGCGCGGCCCGATATAGGGCTCCAGATCCTTGCGCGCCAAACCTCGCGCCTCCATAACGTGGTTCAGAAAGTCGATGGGGTCTGGGTCGGCAATCGGGTAATGCTCGCGCTCATATTGTTCGATCAACAAAGTCAGGACGTCCAGTCGGTCACTGTCAGACGACTTGGCAGGAGCATTCCACAGGCTATCCACTTCGGCCAGCGCTGCGCGGTAGTCCTTTTTGGTGCGAATCAGTCTGAGTTCCATGTTGATCTCCTTCAAATCGTTTCCACGTCAATTTTGTCGTACTGGCGATGTGTACCGATAAAACGGACGTACATCAGACCCTTGTCATAACGAACCGCCATAACCAGACGATAGTCATTCCCTTTAATGTTGAAAATAACCCTGTTATTAGCGGTAAAACTGGCATTCCCATAAGCGGCCTTGATGTCAGCAGGCGTCTTCCAAATTGCACGGCTTGCCAGTGCGTACCAAGACTTTAGCGGTGATGCCGCATCAGGCCGAGACTCCCAAAATATTCGCAAAGTAGAAAGGGCGATGATGCGCATACTTCATCCTAACACGCTACCAAAATGGTAGCAACTGGCAATATCAACCTATGTGGGATGGCCAACTTGAGTTCAACTGAATCCAAATAATGAATTAGACGTTAAACAAGAAGTTCAACACGTCGCCGTCCAGCACAATGTATTCCTTGCCTTCGGCACGCATCTTGCCTGCTTCTTTGGCGCCTTGCTCACCCTTGAAGGTGATGAAGTCTTGGTAGGCGATTGTTTGCGCACGGATAAAACCGCGCTCAAAATCGGTGTGAATCACGCCAGCCGCCTGAGGCGCGGTTGCACCAATTGGCACGGTCCACGCACGCACTTCTTTGACGCCAGCCGTGAAGTAGGTCTGCAAGCCCAGTAGCTTGAACGCACCGCGGATCAGACGATCCAAACCCGGCTCTTGCATGCCCATATCGGCCAGAAATACGGTCTTGTCTTCGTCCGGAAGCTCTGCAATCTCGGATTCGATGGAAGCACAAATGGCAACCACGGGCGCATTGCGAGCGGCCGCATACTCATTGAGGCGATCCAGCAATGGATTGTTGGTAAAGCCATGGTCACTAACATTAGCGACGTACATGGCAGGCTTGGCTGTAATGAAACAAAGCGGCGCAATCAGCGCAAAGTCCTCAGCGGACAGCCCTAAGGCACGAATCGGTTTAGTTTCATTCAGTTGCGCGATCACTTGCTCGAGGATCCCCACCACTTTTTGAGCTTCTTTATCGCCTGAACGTGCGGTTTTTTGATACCGGTGCAGCGCCTTTTCAGCCGTCTGCATATCAGCTAATGCAAGTTCAGTCTCGATGACCTCGATGTCAGCAATAGGATCGACACGACCAGCCACGTGGATGACATTGTCGTCTTCGAAACAGCGCACCACGTTAATGATGGCGTTGGTTTCACGGATATGAGAGAGAAACTGATTACCCAGTCCTTCACCCTGGCTGGCACCCGCCACCAAGCCCGCGATATCCACGAACTCAACGGTCGCGTGCAGGATACGCTCGGGTTTGACGATGGCAGCAAGTGCTTCTAGTCGTGGGTCAGGCACCTCGACCACGCCAACGTTAGGTTCGATCGTACAAAAAGGATAGTTTTCGGCAGCGATACCTGCCTTGGTAAGGGCATTGAAAAGCGTTGATTTACCGACGTTGGGCAAACCAACGATGCCACATTGCAGAGCCATGAGAATCCCGAAGTTCTTAATAAGTGAAACAGCTGTATAGAATATGAGTTTAACCGCTCCGTACAGCTCGGGATGTGCTCATAGGCTCTTCTCAGACCAATCGGACGGCCGACACCTTTTTCGCTCACTTTTAGCTACCAAACATGACACTTGCAGAGCTCCTCGCCCGCCCCTTTGGTTCAATCCCGGAAATGGTGAGTTTTGCCGCGTCCACACGTCCCGAGCACCCCGCACTCATCCTCAACGATCGCACCTTGTCTTACCGAAAGCTCGACACATTGGTCGCACGAGTGGCCTGCTCACTTCAGCGCGAAGGTTTGGGACATGGCGCTATCGTGGCAGCCTGCGCAAGCACCTCTTTCGAGTATGTGGCACTGTTTCTTGGTGCGTTGAGAGTCGGTGCGGTCATGACCCCCTTGCCACCTTCAGCCACGCCACAGAACCTGACAGGAATGCTGTCTAACTCAGGCGCCACGATTCTCTTTCAAGACCGTGCGTGCGCCGCATCTTGGTCAACTGAAGCACAAATCCAAGCCGGCTTAAAACGAATCTGGATCGATGGACTGCACGGTGCAGACGCCTGGGGGGAGTGGCTTGACACTGCCACAACACCAACACCTGTTCAGATACAGCCTGACTGGCCCTTTAATTTGATTTATTCGTCCGGTACGACCGGGACACCCAAGGGCATTGTGCAACCTTGCTCGATGCGCTGGTCACACGTGCAGCGAGCCGCCACAAACGGCTATGGCCCAGACTCTGTCACGCTTGCCTCTACGCCGCTTTACTCCAACACCACGCTTGTTGCGCTGATGCCGACGCTCGCGTTGGGTGGGTGTGTAGTGCTCATGAGTAAATTTGATACGCGCCGCTATCTGGAGCTGGCAGAAAAGCATCAAGTCACACACACTATGCTCGTGCCTGTTCAATACCAGCGGCTGATGGACGACCCAGAGTTTGCCCGTTTTGATCTCTCTGCTTTTCAGGCGAAGTTTTCGACGAGCGCACCCTTTAGCGCCACGCTCAAAGCCGAAGTGCTCAAACGCTGGCCCGGTCGCCTCACAGAAATCTACGGGATGACCGAGGGCGGGGGACGATGCGAACTCGAGGCTCACAATTACCCAAATAAACTTCATACAATCGGTCGAGCCGCGAGTGGACACGATATTCGACTCATTGACGAGCAAGGCAAAGAGGTCCCTAAAGGACAAACAGGCGAAATCGTAGGCCACTCTAGCGCGATGATGGAGGGCTACTACGGCATGCCGGAAAAGACGCAAGAGGTTGAGTGGTTTGATCCGACGGGAAAACGCTTTATCCGAACCGGCGATATCGCACGCATGGACGAGGATGGTTTTCTGATTCTTGCTGATCGTAAAAAAGACATGGTGATCTCGGGCGGCTTTAACATTTATCCTAGTGATCTTGAAGCCGAGCTGGGACAACACCCCGCTGTTAAAGAATCCGCTGTGGTCGGTGTACCGTCCCGTCAATGGGGAGAGACACCTGTGGGCTACGTCGTACTCAAACACAATGCCACGGCAAGTCGCGAAGAATTACTCAGCTGGGTCAATGCGCGCTTAGGTAAAACACAACGCTTAGCCGATTTGATCTTGACGGACAATTTGCCTAGAAATGAAATTGGTAAGGTGCTTAAGCGTGAACTCCGAGATCGCTACGCACCTCAAAACTGAGAGGCAACCCAAGCGACACAGAGGGGGCCGCCATTAAACATCGCATGCATCAATATGGCGGACCCAATACCACGCTGCACACGTACCCAACAAAGCGCAAGTCCAGTCACCCATTGCGGCAGCACTAAGACTGCCATCATCCACCAAGGTATCTGCCCAAACTCGTAGTTGTGGAGATGGAGCGCAGCAAACGCAAGCACGGAAAGATGCATGATCCATGGGAACAGCCGTCGGTAAGTTCTTAGCCACTGCCACGCGGCTCCACGCGGCATGTCTGACGTGCGCATCGACCAGCACAGCATCAGAACGACCACAAGAACTAGGCTGCTCGCCCACCAAGCGAAACCATTGAGAAAGACATAGATCAGCACAGGCGTCACCAACAGACCCAATGCCGGACGTCTCAAACCGAATCGAAAGATCAACTCTTCAACGATGGGTGCCCATAACAGCGCTTGAAACCAAGGAAGATTTTGGACATCGATCCGGTGAGTGGCCCCGCTCATTTCATAGACGACAAGCACAAAGGGGCCAAGCAAAACGATATTGATCAACCATAGGGCGCCCGCCCATGCAAGTAAGCGCTTGGGCGCGAAGGCAGGCCACCAGTCTGCTGCCCAACCGCTCACAGGCGTTGGGTGCTTCACCTGCCGCTTTAGGCTCGGACGTTGGACAAAGCGCAAAAACTGTCGGAACTCATCCCTAAATCGAAGTCCCGTCATGAAGGGTTATCGCGATGAAGTTGTTCGGTTGCACGCACAAAATCACCTTTTAGAAAAAGGGGGATCACCGCACGACAACGCGTCACGCACTCATCAATCGCCAACTGCTCCTCGCGTCTGGGTGGATGTAAGACGAAATCAGCGACTTCCTGCATAAGATTCAAACTGCGCGGATGCCCAATCCCAAGGCGCAAACGCCAAAAGTTAGGGCTACTGAGTGCCGCCTGAATATCTTTGAGTCCGTTATGTCCTGCATGACCGCCACCCTGCTTGACCTTGACTTGACCCGGCATTAAATCGAGCTCATCGTGTAACACTAGCACTTCCTCAGGCGCCAATTTGTAAAAGCGCGCCAGTGCGCCAACACACTGTCCAGATCGGTTCATATAGGTCAACGGTTTAGCCAGAAAAACTGGCTCGCCATTGACGCGGGCTTTTGCCACAGAGCCAAAGAAAGATTTTTCTAAGGTGAACGAACACCGCAAATCATCGGCGATGTCTTCAGCGAGCCAAAATCCAGCATTGTGGCGAGTGCGTGCGTAGTCAGGACCTGGATTGCCAAGCCCAACAATGAGTTTGATGGGGTGAGTCATAGCGCCATTAGAAGTCAAAAGCCCCAACCGCGCAAAACGGATGGGGCTTTTGGCATCATCTTTTTTTCAGTGACTCAACAACAGCCAGTTGAAAGTAGATTAGGCATCAGCGGCTGCAGCGCCATCGGCACTTTCAGCAGCGGCGCCACCCTTGACGATTGCCGTCACCAATACTGGGTTGGTATCACCACGATGGGCAACATACGTCACGCCCTTAGGCAGAGTGATATCAGCCAAGTGAATCGAAGCACCACCGACCAATTTGGACAAGTCAACCTCGATAAACTGGGGAAGGTTGGCAGGCAAGCAGGTGATTTCAAGCTCAGTCATGACGTGCGAAATAATCGCAGCACTGAGTTTGACCGCAGGTGCAACTTCGGCATTGGTGAAATGCAGCGGTACTTTGGTGTGGAGCGCCTGGTCTGCGGAAACACGCTGAAAGTCGACATGCATGACGATCTGCTTGTAAGGGTGCCACTGAACCGAGCGCAATAGAACCTGGTGGCTCTTACCTTCGATTTGCATTTCCAGAATGGAAGCGTGGAACTGCTCTTTACGCAGGGCATGGAAAATTTCGTTGTGATCGAGCTCGATGCTCACAGGCTGCTCTTTGCCACCATAAACAATGGCAGGAACGCGGCTTGCACGGCGCAGGCGGCGGCTCGCACTCGATCCCTGTACGCTGCGTGGGGTTGCATTAAATTGCATGAAAGACTCCAAAATGGATGACGAACATCCTGTTAAAACACTGACCGAATATCGGGCAGTGGCTTCGTTGATCACCGCGACCAGTGATCAACAAATGACTCAGCTCGTCCCAACGGGACCAACCGTGTATCTTTAGTCTACAAAAAGCGAACTCACTGACTCAGCATTCGAGATACGCAAAATCGTCTCGCCGAGCAAGGCGGCACAGGACAACTGACGGATTTTGCTGCAGGCCATAGCCTCGTCCGACAAAGGAATGGTGTCCGTGACCACCAACTCTGTGAGTTCGGAGTTGTTGATACGCTCAATCGCGCCTCCAGACAACACCGCATGCGTGCAATAGGCGTAGACCGCGCCTGCACCCTGCTCCTTAAGGGCCTGGGCGGCTTTGCAAAGCGTACCTGCTGTGTCGACCATATCGTCCATAATCAAGCATGTACGACCATCGACTTCACCGATGATGTTCATCACCTCTGAGACATTCGCTCGGGGACGACGCTTGTCGATGATCGCGAGGTCAGCCTCAAGCTGCTTGGCAAGTGCGCGAGCACGCACAACACCACCGATATCTGGTGAGACGACAACAAGATTAGTCAAGTTGCGACGCCAAATATCACCCAACAGAATTGGGCCTGCGTAAATATTATCGACTGGAATATCAAAAAAACCTTGGATCTGATCCGCGTGCAAGTCCATGGTCAGCATACGATCCACGCCCGCGACTTGGAGCATGTTGGCAACAACTTTTGCTGTAATGGCCACACGTGCAGAGCGTGAGCGACGGTCTTGGCGGGCATAACCGAAGTAAGGGATGGCCGCCGTGATACGGCCAGCAGACGCACGACGAAGTGCATCAACCATGACCATGATTTCCATCAAATTATCGTTAGTCGGCGCACAGGTGGGCTGAAGCACAAAGACATCCTTACCACGGACGTTTTCGTTGATTTCAACCATGACCTCACCATCTGAAAATCGCCCAACGGACATTCGTCCGAGAGACATATCCAGGTGATTGACCACATCAACGGCTAAACGCGTGTTCGCGGTGCCGGTAAAGATCATGAAACTATCGTTGGACATGATGAGGGCAGTCACAGACCGTCAGAAGCAGATATGGAACAAAAAAGCTGCTGAACTGAAGCCAGGCACTCGTTCGGCAAGTTCAACAGCTTTGCACAATTCAGGGCTGGGGAGGAAGGATTCGAACCTTCGCATGCCGGAATCAAAATCCGGTGCCTTAACCAGCTTGGCGACTCCCCAACTAGCTTTCAATCCAATACCGCAGTGGATGCTCCGTTAACCCCTCGCAAACCATCACGGCTTGCATTGGACTAATGGTCTTCGCAGATGCAGTATCGGAAAAATCCGTACGTATTTTAGCGAGCATTTCCTGATAAGCCACATCTGCCTGCTTTAAATCCTGGAATCCTATAAAAAAACAGGATCCTGACCCAGTCATTCGCGGCTCAAAACCGGCTTGTTCTAGCCAGTCTAGCGTCTGACGTACAACAGGGTAACGACTTAAAACGACTGGCTGCAGATCATTGTGACCAAACCCCAAACGAGTGATCATTTGACGTTCAGAAAAGTCCATTATTTTGACCGGTTCAGTGTCTCTTGTCAAATCAGGCGCCTGAAATATGCCTTGGGTGGGCACGCCTTGAGCAGGCTGCACCACCAAATATGCGCGAGGAGGTAACTCAATCGGGCTTAATTGCTCACCAACACCCTCAGCAAAGGCGTTCTGTCCAAAAATAAATACCGGTACATCAGCGCCTAGTTTCAAACCCAGTTGCATCAACGCGGCGCGCGTGAGTCCCGTTCCCCACAACCGATTCAAGGCAATCAAGGCGCTTGCAGCATCGCTCGACCCGCCTCCTAAGCCTGCCCCTGAAGGAATCCGTTTATGCACTTGGATTTGCGCCCCTAAGCGCACGCCAGTCGCTTGCTGCAAGACGCGCGCAGCGCGAACAACCAAATCGTCATCGTGCGCCACGCCCTTCATGTTGGTCTCGCGGCATATTTTGCCGTCTTGGCGCACATCAATGTCGAGCGCGTCTGCTAGGCTGATGAATTGAAATACCGTCTGCAAGAGGTGGTAACCATCCGCGCGTCGACCAACAACATGCAAAAACAAGTTGAGCTTGGCGGGTGCAGGGATGTCATACAGCATTGAAGGTGACTGTGAGAATCAAACAGACTAAGAAATAAAAATCTACGGGACGTCAACAACCAGACGAATCTGAACTTTTTTTGTGCCATCCATCCGTGCCAACAAAAGCAGTCGGGGGCCAAAACTGTCAAAACGGGAAAGCTCCACCGTCCATCCAGCTTGCTCAAAGCCCGAAATTCGCCCTTGCTCATCGCGCGTGATCTGCCGCATGTCAGGCAAGACACGCAAGGGTGAGCGCATCCATGCCCGTAAATCACGCACAGGCACGCTCTGACCCAGCGCTTGCCGGACTAACTCATCTGGGCTGGCGGCACGCAAGGTTTCTCCGCTCGCCCGGGTCAGAGTCGCCTGACCGGGCAACACCACAACCCGCGCAAGCGTATTGCCAAACGGATTGGTGAGATCCAAGGTCAGCTGACCGCCCTGGTCACGCCACACAAAACCACCCTGGACTGCCTCTACCGCCTCGTTAGAGTCCTCGGCACGCACGGCAAAACGGCCATGACGAACGAGCTCCTCGACATCAAGTGTTTCAGAGGGTACGGTGGTTTGCGTGGCGCACCCGACCAATCCAAGCAGCAAGACCAGCAGATACACAAATCTCAAGGCTGAACTCCGAAACGCTTTGTCGTCTCCAGCAATGTTGCATTTGAGGGATCTTGAGCGAAGCCCTCTTTCCAAACTCGTCGGGCCTCATCCTGTCGATTGAATCGCCAGAGCGCCTCACCAAAATGAGCTGCAATCTCAGCCTCAGGACGGCGCTCATAGGCACGCTGCAAGTAATCAACGGCTTCTGCGAACTGCCCCATCCTAAATTTTACCCAGCCCATGCTATCGAGAATGAAAGGATCTTGCGGCGAAATTTCAAGCGCACGCGTAATGAGCGCTAAAGCCTCGGGCAAACGTTGGTTGCGGTCCGCCAAAGAGTAACCAAGTGCGTTATAGGCATGGGCGTGTCCAGCATCCAAGACCATGACTTGACGCAATAATCGCTCGGCAGCACGCATCTGATTGTCACGCTCATAGAGCATCGCCAACTCGTACTTGATATTGACCGAATCTGGCATGCGCTCATCGAGAGCCTGCATACGCTTAATCGCTTCTGGGAGCCGCTTGGCATCACGCAGGATTTGCGCCGCAGCCGACCCCCCAAGTATCAACTCCTCATCCGTCTGAGCGTTGGCGGAATCAATGAGCGCGAGCGCCTCATCCACACGCTTTTGTTTGGCCCGAATCACGGCTTGTCTGATACGAGAGCTAAAGCGCACCGAAGGGTCTTCGATTTTGGCAAGCAAACTCACGGCTTCATCAAGTTGTCCCTGCTCTTCCGCAATTCTGGACATCAGCTGATACGCCTCAGCCAAGGCCGCCGGTGCATCGGTCGCGCCTGCAGCCGCAGAGGCGCGTAGGCGCTGAGCCTGCACCGTCACATATTGATCCAGAAAGCCGCGGGCTTGCTCGAGACGTTTAGCCCGATAGGAAACCTGCGCTTGCATGAATAAGAGGTCAAAGTCTTCAGGCGAGCGCTTAGCCATCGCATTGAGCTCAGCCATCGCAGCGTCATACTGCCCGCGCTCAGCGAGATAGCTCGCCACGAGCACCCGTAGACGCCGCGCATTAGGCTGCACGGCAACAAACTCTGTCGCGTCACGCAAGGCCTGCTCAGGGTCCACACTCAACCCATACTCAAAAACGCGAAGTGCCGCCTCTTCTGAGCGGGGTGCACCTGCCAGAGCCAAGCGCGACTCTTGAAGTGCGCGTACATTGTCGCTGGCGGCACGTGCCATATCGGCGAGCGCCAGATGACCTGCAGCAAGATTTTTGGCATTGCTTTCACCAATCGCTTCACTCAAAATCCGCAGTGCCGAGTTTTTATCTGGCATTCGACTCAAGACAGCAAACGCTTGAACAATGGCCACGGTTTTATCTGACGCAGTATCAATCTGCTTTTTAAGTGCTGCCGCCAAACCACTTGTTTGACCTGAGGCAGCCGCAAGGGCCATCTCTGTCGAAGATGCCTCGGGGTCATCTGGCATGAGCCGCAGCCAGACCCTTGAGGACTCAAGCGCCCCAGGCAAATTACCACCCGCCAAGTAAAATTCAAGCGCACGACGCGCGAGGCGGTAGTCACCGAGCTCTCGGCCCAAATCCAACATGGTCTTGCCCGCAGGAAGGTAAGACCCACGTTGGGCAGAGATTTCCGACGCAAGAATCTGAAAAAGAATCGTCGACGTGAGGGAGACCTCAGGCAACTGACCCGCTCGCAAGCGGATGATTTGAGACTCAGGCAAACGAGGCTTGATCTGTAATGGCGTGTTTTGCCCGAACCCCTTTGCAGGGACAGGCTGCGCGACAGCGCCAGAGGCCCAGAATAATCCGCAGCTCCCAAAAAGGGCGGCGGCAACAACTTGAGAAATAATGGTTTTAAACAACGACTTCACGCGTCCCGTCCAGTTGGTGGCACAATCAACACACTTAGTGACAGGATGTTAGCACTCAGCCATGCCAGAACTGCCAGAAGTCGAAACAACTCGACGGGGAATTGACGCCGTTGCAACAGGTCACGTGCTCGAACGCATGGTCGTACATGAATCCCGCATGCGCTGGCCAATACCCAAAGATCTGCCAGACCTAGTCGGCGGGCAAGTAGTGCGCGCGTGCAAAAGAAGGGGTAAATACCTTCTAATCGAATTTGACCAAGGGACTCAACTGATCCATTTGGGCATGTCTGGCTCATTGCGAAGCGTCCAGAACGGTGAACTGCTGAGAAAACATGATCATGTCGAATGGCACTTTAGTCATGCCACATTGCGCCTTCACGACCCGAGACGCTTTGGCTCGGTGTTATGGCATTCGAAATCAGACGGACCCGTGGAGCAGCACCCTCTCTTGAAAAAACTGGGCGTTGAGCCTTTTGACTCCATTTTCGATGCGGATTGGCTCAAAAAAGGTCTGGCTGGTCGACAGGTTTCAATTAAACAAGCGCTGCTAGCGGGAGATATCGTGGTGGGCGCTGGCAACATCTATGCTTCCGAGAGCCTGTTTCGCGCACGCATTCACCCTAAAACCCAGGCAGCGCGTGTGTCGCTCATACGCTGTGCGCGCCTCGTCGAAGCACTTCGCAATACGCTCTCCGATGCGTTAGATTCAGGCGGCAGCACGCTGAGGGACTATGTGAACGCAACGGGCGAGGCAGGTGCTTACTTTACGCTCCACGCAGCCGTGTACGAGCGTGCTGGGGAACCATGTCGCGTGTGTGCGACCCCGATAAAACGTATCGTACAAGGTCAGCGCGCCACCTATTTTTGCCCAAGTTGCCAGAAAATTTAATTAGAAAATTCAATCAAAATCTGGGGATACTATTTAACTTGGTTTCTAACTTAATGTTTAACGTACCGCTTGCTTAACGTACAGCTTTGTCCCGCGGCAAGGCATAGCGCTGCTCACTGTAAGCCCAGCTTGGCCATAAAACATGCGCAAGCGCCTCGCGAGCCTGCTGATCATCAGGATCAAGCGCGGTGTAGCGATCCGGCATTTCATATTTCATCGTTCGGACAGGCTTACCAGGCTCCAACACCACTAATTTTTCACCCTCAGGACCTGCCTTGAGATAACCGTAATGATCTCCAAACTGCATCATCGCCCGATTGGCAGGGGCACGGGTCAGGTCACGCCCAAGCATCGGGTGAACCGTATCAATCCCCATCAAAGACAGCAGCGTAGGCAATAAATCAATCTGGCTCATGACTTGAGGGTCAGATTTTGGCGATACGCCGGGTCCGATAATCAAGGCGGGTACGTGGAAGTGTCGGACCGGCACTAAACCGCCATATACACGCGCATCGTGATCGGCCACCACGACGAAAATCGTGTTGTCCCAATAAGGGGCTTGGCGCGCTCTTTTAAAAAAGTCGCCGATCGCCCAGTCTGCGTAACGCACCGTATTGACGACAGAGGCAGGCTCCCCAATCGGCTCGATACGACCCTTTGGATACTCCCAAGGTGAGTGATTCGAGACAGAAAACGCCATGGTTAAGGTGGGTCTGTCTTTGTCTTGGCGCAATACGCGGTCCAACTCGTTCAACATGTCCTCATCTGACGCCCCCCAAGAGCCGACAAACTTGGGTGCGACGAACTTAGGCAGGTCCAACATCTCGTTAAACCCATTGCCCAAGAAAAAACTTCGCATATTGTCGAAATGCCCCTCGCCTCCGTAAATGAAACGTGAGTAATAACCGTGTCAACCTAACAGTTCTGCGATCGTAAAAAAACCTGTTTGCGAGCGCGGCAAGGTGAGCACCGCTTGAGCAGGGGTCGGTAAAAAACCCGCGCTGACGGCCTCTAGACCACGCACCGAACGTGTGCCTGTGGCATAAGCGCGCTCGAACCACCAGCCTTCTTGTGCGAGTCGATCAAGCTCGGGCGTCAAATCGTGTTGTCCACCCAACTTTTTCGAATATTGTGCGCCCAGGCTCTCTTGCAAAATGATGACCAGATTCAATGGCTGATCGCGTCGCATCGTTGCGGTTTGTCGATGCAGTGTGGGCAAATATGGGTCAAGCATTGGTTCGGGAATACCGGCGGCCCGACGAACTATCTCGTTCATTTCGTCAATCGGTAATTTGCCGTACAGATCAAATGAGGACTTTTCGTTCTGCGTCAGATAGGCGGCATTCGTCACGCTCCAAAAGCCGTTAAGAGGGAGTGCATTGACCATCGCGTCGTTGCCAAATGCCACTGAAGCCGCATTGATCGGACGATGTTGTAAGGTGCCGCGAATCGACCCCACACAAAAAAGGATCAATACCGCGCTCACAACCGGGCGCAACCACCAGCGTAAAGCTGCGTCGGGCTGGCCCGATTTGAACAGCTTGAACGCACTCCACATGCCGAGCCCGAGGCCCATGAACGCCGCGATCAAGACGAGGCGATAGCCCTCCCACAGCATGGAAAATACTTCACGAGGATATCTCAGGTACTCGAAGTACAAACGATTGGGCCGCGTATCGTACTCAGCAATAAACTGGGGCGTTGAAACCTCCAGCAGCAGCAACAAAAACCAGCAGGTTCTAAACCACCATGCTGTCATCTTCTCAGCGATCGCAAAATGGCCAAAAAACGGCCCTGCTCCTGCTGGAATGGCAATCATCATCCCGATCATGACGAGGTCGATGCGCAAGCCACCGATCAACACTGGCCAGAGACCATCAACAGCCTCAACGCGAGGCCATTGCCAAAGCACCAGTCCCAAGCGAAACAGCGTCAGCATCAAAAGAGCTGTCCACCAAAAGCGCCAGGTGAGACGGAGCATTTGTACGCCTGACCGACTTACGTTTGCAACACTTTGCCTGGATTCATCAGTCCGAGCGGATCAAGTGCTTGCTTGATTTGTTTCATGAGTCTGAGTTCAAGCTCGCTCTTGTAACGCGTCAGTTCGTCGCGCTTGAGCTGCCCCACGCCATGCTCGGCGCTGATGGATCCATCATGGGCATGCACGCTATCGTGCACCAGCTGATACACCTCGTATTGATTGGCCAATAGCTCTTGCTCTGTCTGGTTCGGTGCACGCGCGACGTTGTAATGCAAATTGCCATCGCCTAGGTGTCCGAACACAATATGCTGGATACCCGGAAATTTTTCTTGTAAGGCGGCATTGGTTGTTTTGACGAATTTGCCGATCAGTGAAATCGGAATTGAGACGTCGTGCTTAATACTTTTACCCAGCTCTGCCTCGGCCAAAGGAATGCTTTCACGTAAATGCCAGATTGCCTTACTTTGAGCAATGTTTTCAGCAATCGCGGCGTCTACGACCAAGCCCTCCTCAATTGCTGCGCCGAGCACTGACTCAAAACGTGCTTGGGCATGCTCTGCGCTTTCGCTATCGGACAGCTCCAGAATCGCAAACCAGGGCGCATCCGCTGAAGGTCCCTCGAAGGGCAAGCGCTGCTGTGGATACAGGCGAACCACCGCTTTCAACACCGGCCCCATCATCACTTCAAAGCCAGTGAGTGAGGCACCGAACCCCGCTCGCGCACGTGACAACACGGCGATGGCATCCTCGAGTGAGTTGAGCGCCAACATCGCAATACGCTGCGCCACCGGCATCGGATATAGCTTCATGGTCGCTGCGGTAATGATCCCTAAGGTGCCCTCGCTCCCGATGTACAAGTCTCGCAAATCGTAACCAGTATTGTCTTTGCGCAGGCCCCGCAAACCGTGCCAAATCTCCCCTTGTGGTGTGACCACCTCAAGTCCCAGCGCCAACTCGCGTGTATTGCCATAACGCAGCACCTGTGTGCCGCCCGCATTGGTGGATAAGTTACCTCCAATCGTGCAGCTCCCTTCAGCGGCCAGACTCAGTGGAAATAAACGTCCCGCCGCGCGCGCCGCCTCTTGGACTGCCTGCAAAATACACCCCGCTTCAACTGTAATCGTGTCGTTATCAGTATCCAACTCACGCACTCGATTCAACCGCGCCAGACAAACAACAAGTGCGCGCCCAGTCTCATCAGGCGTCGCACCGCCGCACATCCCAGTATTACCGCCGGAGGGCACCACCGGAATGCGTTGCTCAGCACAGAGCCGCATGACAGCCGCGACCTCTTCAGTCGAACCCGGGCGCACAACGGCCAGCGCTTCACCACGATAGCGGCCACGCCAATCGATCAAATAGGGCGTCATCGCTTCGCCAGTCAATACTTGGGTCGCGCCCACGATCTGCTCTAGTTGTTTCAACGTGCTCATTGATGTGTCTTTTTGAAGGGTTCGATTTGGGTCAGTCAGGCAATTTTAATTAGCAATAAATTGTAGGGCAGTTCCTTGTGCAAACCAAAGATGTCGATATTAGTGCGTCGGCAGTGGATGATGGGTTAAACATGGATTTCAAAACGGCGATAATATCGTCCATATCAAGTTTTGATTGGTGCTGTGGTGGCGAGCTTGCCACAACCTGTGCCCCCCATCCGGAGTCCATCTCGTGTCTGTCCTACCCGCGTTTCCTCATGCAGCATTCAAGGCCTACGATATCCGTGGCGTTGTCCCGACCGCCCTCAACGCAGACTTTGCCCGGCAACTTGGCCGGGGGCTTGCCGCTCGGGCGCACGCCTGTGGCGTCAAGACGATGGTGGTGGGCCGCGATGGCAGGCTGAGCAGCCCAGAGCTGGCTGGAGCGTTGCAGCAAGGGATGCGAGACGGTGGCATCGACACGATTGACGTCGGCGAAGTGCCCACACCACTCGTCTACTTTGCGGCCTATACCCTACAGACGGGCTCTGGTGTCGCGGTCACAGGCAGTCACAACCCTCCCGAATACAACGGCTTTAAGATGATGATGGGCGGTGGCACGCTCCACGGTGACGCCATCCTCGCCCTGCGTGACGAGGTTGCCGCCGGCCCAGCCGTGGCAGCCAAACCTGGTCAAGCCACTTCAGTCGACATTTTGACGCCCTACCTCGCCCGAGTCTTAGGTGACATCAAGCTCAGTCGCCCGATGAAAATCGCAATCGATTGCGGCAATGGTGTGGCTGCTGCAGTCGCCACCAAACTATTCCAAGGGCTGGGCTGTGAAGTCACTGAACTCTTTTGCACGGTGGATGGCACTTTCCCCAATCATCACCCTGATCCCGCAGACCCCCACAATCTCGAGGATTTAATTCATTGCGTTCAAACGACCGACTGTGAGATTGGTCTGGCCTTTGATGGTGACGGTGATCGTCTTGGTGTGGTCACGAAATCTGGCCAAATCATCTGGCCCGACCGTCAACTCATTTTGTACGCCCGTGATGTCTTGCAACGCTGTCCAGGCGAAACCATTATTTATGACGTCAAATGTAGCCGGCATGTCGCTGAGCAGGTGCGCGCGGCAGGTGGCAAGCCGCTCATGTGGCAAACCGGACACTCACTGATTAAAGCCAAACTAGCCGAAACGGGTGCACCGTTAGCAGGTGAAATGAGTGGTCACGTGTTTTTTAAAGAACGCTGGTTCGGTTTTGATGACGGACTGTATACCGGGGCCCGCTTATTAGAAATTCTCTCCAGAGATGCCGACCCCTCTGCCGTGCTTGAAGCCCTGCCCCAAGGCGTGTCCACGCCTGAGCTTAAGCTCGAAATGCGTGAGGGCGAGCCTCACGCCTTCATTAAGCGATTACAGACAGAAGGTGTGTTTGCCGGCGCCGCTGAGGTCTTTAAGATTGACGGCTTACGTGCTGACTACGCCGATGGTTTTGGTTTGGCACGGGCCTCAAATACGACGCCCGTTGTGGTGTTGCGCTTCGAGGGTGACACACAAGAAGCACTCGAACGTATACAAAAGATTTTCCGCGAACAATTACTGGCGCTCGCACCGGATGTAACGCTACCCTTTTAGGGCTGTGTTTTTTAGGGCTGTTTTCTCAATACAACTACAAACCATTCAAGACGCCGATGCCTTCTTTGTCCAATAGCCCAGCGTGGAAGATTTTTTCCGAGGCCGTGTTAGGTAGTCCCACCAAATCCGATGCACTACGCGTGATTTCAGCTGCGGGGCTTGAGGTGGACCTCTCCACACAACGCGCATCGCCGGCGCTCAATGAGGCTGCCCACGCCCTGCTTGCTCAACAAGATTTTGAAACGCTGCGCCGCGACTTATTTGAGGGTGCGGCGATCAACTGGACTGAAAATCGTGCCGCCTGGCATACGGCGTTGCGGGCGACGACACCCCCTGCCCCGGTCGCCGAGGCGATCGAGGCCGAACGCTTGCATCTGAAAAAATTTGTTGAGGGCGTCAACGCGCGTAATCAATATCGTAATGTGGTGCATCTTGGGATCGGCGGAAGCGACTGGGGGCCACGACTTGCCTTTCATTCTCTGGCCGGAGCAGGTTCACGTCGTACGCTTCGGTTTGCCTCAAACGTGGATGCTCACGCGATTACTGCGGCACTCGAAGGCCTCGATGCACACGATACGCTTGTCATTATTTCTTCAAAGTCTTTTACAACCATTGAGTCACTTGCCAACGCAGCTTGCGCGATAGACTGGTTGCGTGCATCCGGCGTCGCGAACCCTCTTGATCACTTCGCTGCGGTGACAGCCAATGCTCAGGCAGCCCGTGATTTTGGTATCAGTGATGATCGTATATTCCAATTTTGGGATTGGGTGGGGGGGCGCTATTCGTTATGGTCTTCGATAGGACTGCCGATCGCGCTGGGGTTGGGTCTCGATGCGCTGAATGAAATGCGCGCAGGCGCTGAGGCGATGGACTCGCACTTTCTCAACGCACCCATTGAAGTCAATGCACCGGTTCAAATGGCGCTGAGTGCCGTAGCAAACTGCAGTGTGCTGGGCTATGGCTCCTTTGCACTCTGTCCCTACGATGCGCGCCTAGGCAACCTTGTGCCGTGGCTGCAACAGCTTGAAATGGAATCGCTAGGAAAAGCCACGATGCGTGATGGCTCAGCCCTGGATGTCCCGAGTAGCCCCGTTGTCTGGGGGATGCCAGGCACCGACAGTCAGCACACCTTTTTTCAATGGTTGCATCAGGATAGTCAGGGTGCCCCCGTCGACTTTATCTTGTGCGCAACACCCGATCATCGCCATACCCGCCATCATCGGTTGCTCATCGCGAATTGCCTCGCGCAACGCGCGGCCTTGCTTGAAGGCAAGTCCTTTGCTGAGGCACTCAAGGAAGTGAGCAAAAGCGAAAGTGATCCAGACAAAGCCGCCTTGCTCGCCCGACACCGTGTCCATCCTGGTGGACGACCCTCTACACTGATTGTGCTGCCACGACTCGAAGCGAGACAGTTAGGCGCGCTTCTTGCCTTGTATGAACACAAGGTCTTCACAGAGGGTGTGATTTGGGGCGTCAATCCCTTTGATCAATGGGGGGTGGAGTTCGGCAAACGTGTTGCGAGTGACATCGAGCGACGTCTCGACGCGCTTGGGAGCGACCCTGCCGTGAGTCCTTACGATCCATCGACCGCCTATTGGGTTCGCAAACTTGCCGGTGGTTAATCCCCGAGGGAACTTACAACCTCAACTTACAACCTCAAGTCTGTTTGTTCTGACGGGAAAATATATTTCAGATCATAGAGAACGTGCTCCGGCTTGCCGAGCGCTTTGATCGCCTCTATCCCCATTTCTCGAAACTGACGATGCGCCACGGCTAGGATCATGGCATCGTAAGCCCCATTTTCCAAGTTCTGTATGGGGTGAATCTGATGCTCTTTAAATGACTCCTCGCGCTCAACCCACGGGTCATAGACATCGACCTGAATGTTGTACTCTTCAAGCTCACGTATGACATCAACAACGCGTGTGTTGCGCAAGTCTGGACAGTTTTCTTTAAAACTCAGCCCCATCACGAGCACCCTTGCGCCCTCAACATGAATACGACGCTTTGTCATTGCCTTGACGAGTTGCGCGACGACATAGCTGCCCATGCTGTCATTAATACGTCTGCCCGCCAAAATAATCTCTGGGTAGTAACCGATCGACTGTGCTTTGTGCGTGAGATAGTAAGGATCAACGCCGATACAATGGCCTCCCACCAGACCTGGGCGAAAAGGTAAAAAATTCCATTTGGTCCCCGCGGCCGTGAGTACTGCTTCTGTGTCAATCCCCAAACGATTAAAGATTCTGGCGAACTCATTCATGAGTGCAATATTCACATCTCGCTGAGTGTTCTCGATGACCTTGGCAGCCTCAGCTACCTTGATGCTAGGAGCTAAATGCGTCCCCGCGGTCACAACCTGACGATAAAGAGCATCCACGAGTTGAGCAGTCTCCGGCGTAGAGCCTGAGGTCACTTTTTTAATTGAAGTGACTCGGTGTTCTTTGTCCCCAGGGTTAATACGTTCTGGGCTGTAACCCGCAAAAAAATCTTGATTAAAGCGCAGACCGGAGACTCTTTCTAAAACCGGTACGCAAATTTCTTCCGTGACCCCAGGGTAAACCGTTGACTCATAAATGACGAGGTCACCTGCTTTTAAAGCATGACCAATCGTCTCACTCGCACGAATCAGGGGCGTCAGATCAGGCTGTTTGAATTCATCGATCGGTGTTGGCATCGTCACGATGAAAACATTGGCCTCTGCCAACGCTGCATGATCAGAGGTGTAGCGCAAACCAGTCGCCCTCGCCAGCTCGGCGCTGTCTAACTCAAGGGTATGGTCATGCCCATTTTTAAGCGCCTCAATACGCGACACATTAATATCAAAGCCAATCACAGAGCGCTGTTTGCCGAACGCAACCGCCAATGGCAGTCCTACGTAGCCAAGTCCGACTACCGCCAACTTCACGTCTTGAATTTGCAAATTACTCTCCGACTGGATCGATGCTCACGTTACAGCGACACGACTCAGCGCTGCGTACAAGATCATAAAGGCTTGCCACATAAAAAAAAGCCCAAGACTTTGCAGTCTTGGGCTAAATCCACCAAAGGAGGAGGGTGGAGGAGACAACTGTGGCAAGTCCAGGAGATCTAAGTACTGAAGCTAGGCACTGAAGATAAGCGCTAAAGCTAGGTACTGAATCTCAGTGACTGAATCAACGTTACGCAAACAACCTGTGGTTAGTACTTACGCTTTGATTCACTACACTGCTGACTGAACTTCCATAAACAAATATTAACTGAAAAGTTGGTGCAGCGCAAGATTATTCACATACCCTGTATAAAAATAGGTCTTTGCGTTGTTTTTGTGCGTCGCAACAACTCATTCCAATGCTTTTATTAAAGTTTGTATGCGGTGCCCGTCATCACTCGCGCCATCAGTCGCATTGCGGTACGAAGTGGCTTTGGCACGACCGCGGCACCACGATGCTCAGCACTCACCCGATGCTGCGCTTCGTCTTGCTTCATTTTTTCAACAATTTCGCGTGAGCGTGTGTCGGGGACAGGAAGCTCAGTCAAATGGCTGTCCAAATGCGCCTCGACCTGGCGCTCAGTTTCGGCCATGAAACCCAAGCTGCGCTCAGCACCTGCGCGACTCGCCAACGCCCCCAACGCAAACGACCCGGCATACCAAAGTGGATTTAATAGGCTTGGGCGACTGTCCAACTCCTTTAGACGCTGTGCGCACCAGCCTAAGTGATCGACCTCTTCTGCCGCGGCCTCTAAGAAAAACCGAGCATGGTCGCGATCTCTGGAGGCCGCGGCCTGACCTCGATAAAGGGCTTGTGCACAGACTTCGCCTACGTGGTTCACGCGCATCAGGCCAGCCGCATGGCGCCGAGCCGAATCGTCTAGGCCGGCATCCTGCCCCGCAATCAACGGCCCAGCAGGATTAGGACGGGAGGCTGTCACGCCCCCACCTAGCACCTGCAGGGCAACGTCAAGCTCAGCCAAGACAGAGTCAAACCAGCCGTGTCTGCGAACGATTCGATGTGACTGTGTTGAGGCCACCGCCTGCCCTGTGCTCATATGCCCCAGCGGGGTCACCGCATTGAAATCAACCATGACAACAAGTTCCTCACAACAAGAATCTCTATTTTACTGTCTGGAGTCAGACTAACCAGTCAATCTCATTACCATCGATCGGCAGAGAAATAGGGTCCGAGGGCGGTTATTATTCCTACTTGATCGCAGGAGACTCGAGATGGAAGTCAGAATTGATTGGGGCGGCCCGGATGGCATGCTCTTTGTCGGTCAGACCGGCACCGGACATATCGCAGCCATGGATGGAGCCCCTGATGGCGGCGGGCACAATTTGGCCCCGCGTCCGATGGAGTTGTTGCTGGTGGGAACGGGCGGCTGTACTGCTTATGATGTCGTGCTGATCCTCAAGCGTGGTCGACATGCGATTAGTGGTTGCTCGGTTAAGTTGCAAGCCGAGCGCGCCGATACGGATCCAAAAGTATTCACAAAAATCCACTTTGTCTTTACGGTGACCGGCCAACATCTACCGCGCACTGCGGTTGAACGCGCCATCGCACTTTCGCACGAGAAATATTGTTCTGCTTCTGCCATGCTGGCCCACACGGCTGAGATCACGTGGTCAGCTGAGATCATCGATACCGTGGCGCCTGTATGAACCAATACGAAACCTTCATGCAGCACGTCTACACAACAGGCGTGAATAAAACAGACCGCACGGGCACCGGCACCCGCTCGGTTTTCGGCCACCAGATGCGTTTTGATCTGTCAAAAGGGTTTCCACTTGTGACCACAAAAAAACTGCATACCCGCAGTATTTTTGTCGAGTTGCTCTGGTTTTTGCGGGGCGACTCTAACGTACGTTGGCTGCAAGAAAACGGTTGCTCAATTTGGAATGAGTGGGCGCGTGAAGATGGCGACCTCGGTCCTGTCTACGGGGTGCAGTGGCGCTCTTGGCCCACACCTGATGGCGGTCATATCGACCAAATCAAGCAAGTGCTTGAGCAAATTCGCACGACACCAGACTCGCGCAGGCTGATTGTGTCTGCATGGAATGTCGGCGAAATTAAAAACATGGCGCTACCACCCTGCCATGCATTTTTTCAATTCTATGTGGCCCAAGGCAAGCTCTCTTGTCAGTTATACCAACGCAGTGCGGATATTTTTCTCGGTGTACCGTTCAATATTGCCAGTTATGCGCTGTTGACGCATATGGTTGCGCAACAATGCGGCCTTGAAGTCGGTGACTTTATTTGGACGGGTGGCGACTGTCACATTTATAGCAACCACTTTGAACAGGTTGAGCTTCAGCTCAGCCGTGCGCCCTACCCCTATCCCAAACTCAGCATCCAGCGAAAGCCTGATTCGATTTTTGATTATCGATACGAAGACTTCGTGATCGAAGACTATTCACACCACCCGCACATCAAAGCGCCGGTAGCGGTCTAAGGCCGCGTTTTCTCATTTCAAGCGTAAAGGTTTGATACTCACATGCAGCTCTCGATGATCGTCGCCTATGCTCAAAATCGCGTGATCGGGCGAGAAAATACCTTGCCCTGGAGACTTTCGGGTGATCTTGCGCACTTCAAACGCACCACGCTCGGTCACCCAATCATCATGGGTCGCAAGACGTGGGACTCGCTTGGCAGGCCCCTACCAGGGCGGCTCAATATTGTCATTACCAGGGATCAAAATCGATCCGTTCCTGGTGCCGAGTTTGTCGCAAGCCTAGCCGAAGCACTTGCACAGGCAAAGGGGGCCGAAAAAGCATTCATCATTGGTGGAGCACAAATTTATCAAGAAGCGCTGCCATACGTTCAAGACATCATTGCCACCGAGGTGCTTGCAGACATTGACGGTGATGCCTTTTTTGGACCGCTCGACGCCATGCAGTGGAAAGAGGTGTCAAGAACACCGCAACCCCCAGAAAACGGACTACGCTACGATGTTGTGCACTATCAACGTGTCACCGATCATCCTCCGATCACTTTGGTGTCATGATCACAAGCATATAGGCCAACGGGACAGATATGATTAAGAAACTGATCGCCGCGGGTGTCGGACTTGCCGTACTGATCATCGGCTACAGCGGCGCGAGCTGGTGGTCAGGCATGCGCATCCAGTCGCGATCCTATGCCGCGGTTGATTCAATCAATATTCATCTTGCACGAACATGGTCTGATCAAGTGCGTGTCACGCTGCGGGACTATAAACGTGGTGTGTTTTCTAGTCAGGGGTCCTATCTACTCACCTTTGCGCAAAAGTCAGGCGCCGACACCGCTCAAAAACGTGAAGTCCTCTTTTTAAATCACATTGACCACGGACCGTTTCCTCTCAAGAATATTCTGTCAGGAGACTTCAGTCCCATTGGTGCCCTGATTGAAACCTCGGTCGCAAGCACCCCATGGACCGAAGCCCTTTTTAAGGCCACGAACGGCCAACCCTTCATCACGGGGAGAACTCGATTATCCACAGAGGGTATCGCCCATCTCAAATGGACCGCGCTCCCCTTTGACCTACGTCATGACGACCTACGGACTCAATTTGGCGGCGCCCAGCTGAATGCAGAAATCAGCCCTAGGTTCCGCAATAGAAAGGGGGAATTGAATATTGAATCCCTAAACTTTACAGATGGGCGTGCAACCATTGACCTAAAGTCCGTCAAGCTGCAAACGGACTCTCGCCGAGGACCGGCTGGAATCTCACTCGGCGTGAACAGCCGTGAAATTGGCAGCCTGACTTGGACATCCATTCATGCCCCCACCATTGACCTGCAAAAGCTGTCGATCCGAAACGACTTCAAGTTACAAGGTTCAGATGTTGCTGCCGAGACAAATATCGATATTGCAGAACTCAGCATCGCGCAAAATAAGCTGGGCGCTTTTAGATTAACCGCGTATTTCGACCAACTCGATGACCGCGCACTCGAGCCAATGCTGGAGCTCTACCACCGCGTCTTGACGCGCACCCTAATTAACATCCTTGCGCCTGAACCTCTTAGCGCGGCAGAGATTAAAAAACTCTGGGCCCATGCTCACGGACTACTGAAAAATAATTTAACAGTCCGGCTCGAACCACTCGTCTGGGAAACGGTTCGCGGCAAGAGCCAGCTTTCACTAAATTTGGCCTTTAAATCCGCAGAGCTCGCAAGCGGCGGTATTGGGCTAAGTGAAAGCCCGATTGAAACCCTTGATGCAACCCTGACCCTTTCTCAGCCAATGATTGAAGGACTTATTCTCCAAAAGTTTCAGACACCAGGCACGCCAGGAGCCAAAGCCAAGGGTCTGGCGGATCGCGAAATGAAAAGACTGACTGACACCGCTTTTCAGCTTAAGCTTGGGCGGCCGCAAGGCGGTAAGCTGGTCGCGCACTTGAATGTGCAGGACGCTGAACTTCGGATTAACGGACAACGTACTCCCGCCGAGCCTCTGCTCAAGTTACTCAGCACATTGACGCCGCCAAACTGGTTTAACAACCGCGCCCCGGCCGTGCAACAAGGGCCTGACGAGTCGGCTGCCCTTCAGCATCTTGATCCTGAGGTGATGAGTGCCATTCTCAGTCGCTCAGACTTCACTTATGAAGAGTCCAGAGATGCCGATGGCGATCTCGTGCTGAAGGTGGCTCCGAGTGATTCGGGAGCAGAAAAAATCGAAATCGTCTTTATCGGTTGCCGCAATGATCCGACATGTGAAGACGTTTTACTGCGCGCGACCTACTCACCTGAACAGGGTGCTGCGCTTAAGTTCGTCAATGACTGGAACTTACGCAACCGCTGGGGGCGTGCATTTATTAACGAGACCAAAGCGCCTGTTCTCGAAATGGACATTAGTGCCTACGGCGGCATCGGACAGGATGCCATCGAATCGATGGTCAGCACGTTCTTTAAACTAGTGAGAGACTTTGCCAAGGAAAGCAAAGCCTCGGAGAAAGCGAAAAATCCAACGCCTGAGCAGGCGAGCCGCGCTCAAGCTACTGGTGAAATACCCAAACAAGAAACGCCGCCACCTGCTGCGAAATGATTGAGCCCCCCTCAGCCCTCAAGGGGCCCAATCAACCAACACTATTCAGCATACGCCTCAACGGGTAAGCACGCACACACCAGATTGCGGTCTCCCCACGCGTTATCCACACGACCCACGGGTGGCCAATACTTACTATCGCGCAAACTCGCAAGAGGGTAAGCCGCCTGCTGGCGAGGATAGTCGTGGTGCCACTCTTCAGCCAACAACATCTTAGCCGTGTGAGGCGCATTCTTGAGTACGTTATCGCTTTTATCGCTCTCACCACTCTCGACGCGTGCGATTTCTTGACGAATCGAAATCATGGCGTCAACAAAACGATCAAGCTCGGCCAAGCCCTCGGACTCGGTGGGTTCAACCATCAGCGTACCCGCAACGGGAAAGCTCATGGTTGGCGCATGGAAACCATAATCCATCAATCGTTTAGCGATGTCCTCGGCAGAAATACCCGAGGCTTCCTTGATGTCTCGCATATCGAGAATACACTCGTGCGCCACCCGTCCGTTACGACCCGAATACAGCACCGGATAATGACCTTCGAGTCGGCGTGCGACGTAGTTCGCACTCAGAATGGCAACTTCGGTGGCGTGGCGCAACCCCTCTGCACCCATCAAAGAAATATAAATGAAGGGAATCGGCAAAATGCTGGCTGAGCCGAAAGGTGCAGCTGAAACAGGACCGACAGGCATCCCATCAGGCAGCACGCCTTTCTCACCCACCACGCCAGGCAAGAACGGCGCTAAGTGCGCACGCACGCCGACAGGCCCGACACCTGGTCCACCACCGCCGTGGGGGATACAGAAAGTCTTGTGTAAATTCAAATGAGAAACATCGGAGCCAAATTTACCAGGCTGAGCTACGCCCACCATGGCGTTCATGTTGGCGCCGTCCATGTACACCTGACCGCCCGCTTCATGGATCAAATCGCAAATGGTGGTGATGGATTCTTCGAACACGCCATGCGTAGAAGGATAAGTCACCATCAAGGCCGCAAGGCGATCACCCGCCTTAGCGATTTTGGCTTTCAGATCATCCAGATCGACGTTACCGTGGGCGTCGGAACCGACCACCACCACATCCATACCCACCATATTGGCCGAGGCTGGATTTGTGCCATGCGCGGAGGAGGGAATCAAACAAACGTCACGCTGATGTTGTCCATTGGCGCGATGATAAGCACGAATCGCCAGCAAGCCTGCGTATTCACCCTGAGCACCCGAGTTGGGCTGCAAACTAATAGCATCGTATCCAGTGATTTCGCACAGGTCCTTGGACAGCCGCTCAATCATGGTCTGATAGCCACGCGTCTGCTCAGCCGGCGCAAAGGGATGGATCGCTGCAAATTCAGGCCAGGTCACAGGGATCATCTCAACAGTCGCATTGAGCTTCATGGTGCATGAGCCGAGCGGAATCATGGTGCGATCCAACGCCAGATCCTTATCCGATAATTTACGCAAATAGCGCAACATATCTGTTTCAGATTGGATACTTGAAAAAACAGGATGACTGAGAATGGCCTGTTTGCGCTGGACACTCGCTTGAATACCAGGCAAGCCATCGACTGTAGACGGTAAGGCCGCAACAGATTGACCGACCACGCCCGCAAATACGCTTAGCAACTGCTCAAGGTCTTGGGCGGTGACCGTCTCATCAAGCGAGATGCTCAGTTGCGTCGCATTCACGCTGCGTAAATTAATCTGTGCCGCGCGTGCGGCATGCAAAATTGCGTCAGTATGAGCAGCCGTTTCAAGCAAAAGCGTATCAAAGAACGTCTCATTGACGACCTTGATGCCCATCGAGGTGAGCCCCTGCTTGAGCATTGCTGTTGCATGATGCACGCGTGTCGCGATGGCGCTGATCCCTTTGGGGCCATGCCACAACACATACATGCTGGACATGACAGCCAACAATACCTGAGCCGTACAGATATTCGAGGTCGCTTTTTCACGACGAATATGTTGCTCACGGGTTTGGAGCGCCAGACGCAGCGCCTGATTTCCCTGTGCATCTTTCGAGATACCCACGAGACGGCCTGGCATATTGCGTTTGAAGGCATCCTTGCAAGCCATGAAGCCTGCATGCGGCCCACCAAAACCAAAAGGCACACCAAACCGCTGGGCTGAACCGATCGCAATGTCAGCATCCCAATGGCCTGGCGGCTCGAGCAGTGCTAGCGCCAACAGGTCTGTTGCGCATGCGACCACACCACCTTGCGCGTGGACCTGCTTGGCCAGGGCACGATAATCGGACACTGCACCTAGCGAATGCGGGTACTGAACAAGCAAACCAAAACAGGCTGGCACACCTTTGAGCTCATCACCCACCATGACCTCAATGTCCAAACCATCGGCACGCGTGCGAATGACTTC
>Ga0209702_10000826_pt1 | contig 63969 bp, 58 predicted proteins | sample FRY01_FD_187210 | JGI IMG/M metagenome (GOLD analysis project Ga0209702, IMG submission 187210) | Freshwater microbial communities from Lake Fryxell liftoff mats and glacier meltwater in Antarctica - FRY-01 (SPAdes) (version 2) | ecosystem: Environmental > Aquatic > Freshwater > Ice > Glacier... | reverse complement strand
CCATCTTTCGATTTACATGCTGCCAACCGCAACTGCGACGCGTCAAAATCCATCCGAATGGGAATAGCCATGGCAAACTCCTGTCGTTTGCCACCTTGAATCAGCATCAGTCAGTCTTGGCAACCCTACATGAGTCAGTATCTCCAACTTCTGGTATTAGCCGCGCCCTCAATCTAACTAATTCGGCTCACCCAGACTAGTCTACGCAAGGTTGCGTAATCGTTAAATTTGTCTAATTTTCCTGAATATTCAGTGAATAGCTGGTTTTTTGACGGCAGTTTGAGGTGGGTCGCCGATAATCTGAGAGTTATTCTAACTTCGAGGCTTCGACTGCTGCTCGGTCAAAGACTCGACTTCCGCCTACCCATGTCTGCAATACAATGGTGCCGCGAATTTCGTCTGGACTGGCCATCAACGGATCACGGTCAACCAACAAGAAATCGGCGCGCTCTCCGGCGACCAATCTACCGAACCGTCCTTCAGCGAATCCGGCATAGGCGCCGGCATAGGTAAAGGCGGTCAGTGCCTGTTCGCGGTTGACCTTCTCATGGGGCTGCCACCCGCCGAATGGTTGTCCGGCGGCGTCCATCCTGGTGAATGCGGCGGCGAGCCCGGCAAATGGATCGACCGATTCGACCGGTGCGTCCGACCCGAACGCCAGGGAAGCTCCAGCCGCAGCGATACTGTTCCACGCATAGGCCCCGCCTAAGCGGTCCATGCCTAGCCTTGCCTCTGCCATGGTCCGGTCCGATGTCTGGTGGACGGGTTGCATCGATGCGATGATGCCGTGTTTGCCGAACAGGGCGAGTTCCGCCGGATCAACGATCTGCGCGTGTTCGATTCGCCAGCGCCGATCACCCTTATAGGTACCAGCCATATCTTCGATCGCAGTCAACACTTCGGAGTTGGCGGCATCGCCAATGGCATGGATCGCCAATTGGAATTTATCGAGCGCGGCGCGGCTCATCAGATTGCGTAATTGTGATGATGTCATGAACGGCAGGCCGACATTGCCCGCATCGTCAGCATAGGGGCGTTTCAACCATGCGCCGCGTGAGCCCAAGGCCCCGTCGAGATAAAGCTTCACCCCGTTCAGCCTCAATCTGTCGTCATATAACCAAGGGGAGGGGCCGGGGCCGCCGATCAATTCCATTGCCTCGACCCCGGCTGCATAAGACATGATCCGAAGATTCAGCCAACCGCCGTCCCCAGCGCGGCGGAATGATTGCCAGTCCTCGATTGTGGTCCCCATATCGGCAACGCCTGTAACGCCATTTCGAAGCAGGATTGCCTGCGCTTCTTGTAATGCCAGATCACGATCTTCCGGGCGCGGCTTGGGTAATTGTTTCCAAACCAGATCCCTCGCGGCGTCGACGAGAATGCCCGACGGCTGTTTTGTCCCGGCAATCCGCTCTATCCGTCCGCCGGTAGGGCTGGTGCTGGCCGCGGTTATCCCGGCGAGCTTCATTGCCGCAGTGTTGGCCCAGCCTGCGTGGCCATCGACCCGGTCAAGCCAGACTGGACGGTTTGGCACAACCGCGTCCAGTTCCGCGGCGGTGGGGAAGCGGCCAAGGCCCCATTTCTCCTGGTTCCAGCCACCGCCAATGATCCATTTTTTGCCGGGGTTTTGGGCGGCATAGGCAGTGATTCTTGCCTGCGCATCGGCGAGCGAAGTCGTCTCTGACAAATCCAGCGTCAATGCGGCGAAGCCGATCCCCATGACATGCGCATGGGCATCAATCATCCCAGGGATAACAAATTGGCCCTTGCCGTCGAGTAGGAAATCCACCCCGGTTGGGCGCTGGTCGCCGCGCTTCAGAACCAGCTTTATTCGTCCGTCATCGTCAATCCACAGGCCGGTAAAGCGGTCTACCCTGCCATCCTTGCCGATCGTCATGCCTTGAACATTATCGACCAATGTGTCGGCAGCGGCGGGGGCACCAATGCCCAGTGCAAGTGCTGCGGCAAAACCGGTTAGAGTAATAGTGAGGCGAGCGGTCATACTTTTGTCCATCAGTTAGTGCCCAAGTAGTCAGGACCTTGGGAATTTGTGCCTTGGGGCAACCGGCGGATTAGCGAACTGGTGTCCTGCCGCCCGCCGCCCATGTCTTGAATTTCGGCGTAGAATTGGTCAACCATCGCTGTCACCGGGGAAGACAGGCCAAGCCGCTCCGCTTCCTCCAGTGCATAGCCGAGATCTTTGCGCATCCAGTCGACCGCGAAGCCGAAGTCAAACTCGCCTGCGACCATGGTGGGCCAGCGGTTTTCCATTTGCCAGCTTTGCGCTGCGCCGCCGGAAATGGCTTGCAGCACTTTGTCGGTATCCAGCCCGGCTGCCGCGGTGAGGCGGATCGCTTCGCTCAGGCCCTGCAAGACCCCGGCGATGCACATCTGGTTGGCCATTTTGGCGGTCTGGCCGGCCCCATCTGGTCCGACATGAACTATCCGAGCGCCATAGGCGGTCATGATCGGGCGGGCACGCTCTACCGCCTCGGGGGCTCCGCCGCACATAATCGCGAGCTTACCATTCTCGGCCCCGGCCTGACCGCCGGAAACCGGTGCATCGACTGCCGCGAAACCATTTTTGGCGGCCTCGGAGGCGAGGTTGCGGGCCATCTTGGCGGAAACTGTGGTGTGATCGATAAACAGTGCGCCCTCCGCTATGGCGGAAAATGCGCCGTCCTCGCCCTGTGTCACCTGCTGAATGTCCTGATCTTTGCCGACGCAGATGATGATGATGTCAGCGCCTTTGGCTGCGAGTGCCGGAGTTTCCGCGATCTGGGGCGCATGGCCAAGTTCGCGCTGCGCCGCCTGCCAGCTGGCAGCTTTGGCGTGCGTGCGGTTGTAAACGGTGACGTGATGCCCAGCGCTGAGCAGGTGCCCTGCCATCGGCCCGCCCATTACGCCAAGCCCGATAAAGGCGATCTTTTGTTGATGATTCATGAGCAGGGAATGCGGCAAGAATCTGTGCAAAGCAATTCCATTGGTAGAAAGTCTTTTCGGCTGTTTCCCGGTGGCAATAATTCGCCTAACGATCATTTCATGAGCAAGAGCCCCGCACAATCGCCCGCAAACGCCAAATTTGCTGCCGGATCATCCAGTGATGCGCACAGCGCTGTTCCGTGCGATGCGCCGATTGAGGTACTGTCGATTGACAGTATTCGTGCCGCGGCTGAACGGATCAAGGGCGCGGTGGTGCATACTCCGACGATGCATAGCATCACCTTGTCGGAGATCACCGGTGCCGAAATTTGGCTGAAATTCGAAAATTTGCAATTTACCGCGGCATTCAAGGAACGCGGAGCACTGAACGCGCTGCTGTTGATGGACCCAGCGCGGCGCGCGCACGGAGTTATTGCGGCATCCGCCGGTAACCATTCGCAGGGACTGAGCTATCACGGCCAGCGGCTTGGCGTTCCTGTCACCATCGTGATGCCGCGCACGACCCCCACAGTAAAGGTCATGCAAACTGAAAGCGTTGGCGGAAAAGTTGTGCTGGAAGGCGAGACCTTCGATGAAGCCTATGCCCATGCGCGCAAATTGGAAGCGGAGCTTGGGCTGACTTTTGTTCATCCGTTCGACGATCCCGATGTCGCTGCAGGGCAGGGCACGCTAGCCTTGGAAATGTTTGCCGACGCCCCAGACCTTGATTGCATTGTGACCCCGATCGGCGGCGGCGGGCTGATTTCTGGCATGGCGACTGTCGCGCGCGCGCTCAAGCCCGACATGAAGGTTTATGGGGTCCAAGCCGGGCTGTTCCCATCCATGTATAATAAGATCGAGGGCGAGGACTTGCCTTGCGGCGGGGATACGCTGGCCGAAGGTATCGCGGTGAAATACCCGGGCGATTTCACCTCCCGCGTGATCGAGGACCGCGTGGATGAAATTCTGTTGGTTGACGAAGCTGGGTTGGAAAAAGCGGTTTCGCTGCTGCTTCAGATTGAAAAAACCGTTGTCGAGGGAGCTGGCGCCGCTGGCCTTGCTGCTGTGCTCGCTCATCCGGAGAAATTCGCCGGACGGAAAATCGGATTGGTTCTGTGCGGCGGCAATATCGATACACGGCTGCTCGCCAATGTGCTTCTTCGCGATCTGGCGCGTTCAGGCCGTTTGGCGCGGCTACGGATCACTCTGCAGGATCGCCCCGGATCATTGTATAAGGTGATGAGCGCGTTTCACGATCATAATGTAAACATTATCGAGATTTACCATCAACGGATATTTACCAATCTGCCCGCCAAGGGCTTGATTACTGATATCGAATGCGAAGCACGCGACCGCGACCAGCTCGACGCGCTGGTCGATTCATTGCGAAAAACAGGGTATGTCGTGAACCCAGTCGAACTGGCCTAACCACGCGGGTGGCTGCCCTGCGTGCCGAGCCTGTGGCCCGGAAACTGTGCAAAGTAAGGAACGCTTAACCCCGTTTAATGGTTAAGGACCTTTTACTGCAGGGGCTGAAATGGCATAGCAGGTTTACTGATCGCGATGATGCAGCGATTCCCCCGTCGAGAGGATTTAGACCAGCCGTGACGGCACCAGTTCGCTTCCCCCGATTTTTCGTGACCACGCCCGCGCCATGTCCATATTTGCCCGGGCGTAGCGAGCGTAAGGTCTTCACTGAATTAAAGGGGCCACATTCAGATCAGCTGAACGAAGCGCTTGGCCGAATCGGGTTCCGGCGCAGTCAGACGGTGGCCTACCGTCCAAGTTGCAGCAATTGTAACGCCTGCGTTTCGGTTCGAGTGGTAGCTCAGGAGTTCCAGCCATCATCGACCCAACGCAAGAACTTGCGCCGTAATAGCGATCTGGTGACAACCGAATGTCGTCCTTGGGCGACGGAGGAACAATTTGAACTATTGCAGCGTTATCTGGGTGTTCGCCATCCCGGCGGTGGCATGGCATCAATGGACGAGATCGACTATGCTGATATGGTGGAGCACACACCGGTTTCCAGCTATGTCATTGAATATCGGGAACCATCTGATGGTCAGGAACCAGGCCGCCTCGTGGGCGCTTGTCTAACCGACCGTCAAGGTGACGGACTTTCGATGGTCTACAGCTTTTATGACCCTGAACACGAGGCACGAGCCGGGCTTGGCAATTACATTATTCTCGACCACATCCGCCGTGCGGCGGAACAGGGCTTGCCCTACGTCTACCTTGGCTATTGGGTCGAGGGATCCGACCGTATGCGCTATAAAATCCGGTACCGACCAATCGAACGGCTTACCGTCGACGGGTGGCAACAATTCACCCCCGATCAGCAAAGCGATCTTATTTCCGGCTCGTCTGGCAGCAATGTCAGGACTGCTGCCGATCCGGCTGGCCCCGCTAAAGACGGCACTCAGGACCAATACAGCGTTGCGGAATAAATTGGCGCGCAGCGTCACAGCGAATGTTGCAATGATTGGCTTGTTGGTGGCTGGTTTGCCGGCTGCCGCCCAAAATACCCAGTCATCCCAAAGGCTCGAAGATTTAATTCCGGATTCCGCTGTTGCCAACCCCGAGGATTGGGCGACGAAGGGCGTTAATCCGGAAGCGCTCTCAGAGGAAAACGAACCGCCGGCACTGGAACCTGATTCGCCGATGGCCGAATTGCCCGCGATGGAGCTTTCCTGGCCGGATGAAGCACTTGAACTGCCGGAATTTGTCCGTCTACCGCTTGATGAGACGATCGAGCTGGCAGGTACAGAGGCTTTGTCAGGGGCAGGTTCTGACGATGAAGATGTAATTGATCCCGCTCTCGCCAACGCCAAGGTTGAACGCGTAAGCGACCAATTGACCTTGGCATTCCCGCCCGCAGCCGAAGACTTTCCAATATCTGACGAGTTTCTTAACCGATTCAGGGCGCTTTCGACGATTGAAAGCCTGTCGAGCGATGCCGGGAGTATAGCGCAGCTCGGCGCGCGTGCGCGCGAAGATCAGGAACTGCTTCGGCAATTGCTGGATGTTTACGGATATTACGACGCACAGATTATCCGCACGGTGTCAGGTAATCGTCCCGGGCAAGAAAATGCCAACCGAACACCATCAGTCAGGTTCGATATTATTCCTGGCGCTCGGTTCCGGTTCGGCACCGTCGATCTGGGCGAACTGGATCAGGCACCTGATGCTGCCAAGTTGCTCTCCGCCTTTGACATTAATACCGGCGATCCGATGTCGAGCGATGCGATTGTGCAGGAACAGGCCGGTCTGGATCAAGCGCTGGGCGAAACCGGCTATCCCTTTGCTGAAATCGATGCCCCTGAATTGGTGATCGATCATGCCCGGACCGAGGGCGATCTGACCATGATTGTCCTGCCCAAGGGCAAATATGTGTTCGGCAATGTAGTCAGTGAATTGCCCGATTTCCTGTCCAGCAAGCATTTGGGAATAATTACCCGGTTTGACGCCGGGGATACCTATCAACGCAGTCTTGCGCTTGATTTACGGCGCGCGATTACCGCTACCGGGCTGGCCTCGAATGTTATGGTGACCCCGCGAGCGGTAACCCCGCCGAGCGGCGATGCACCGGGCGTGGTGGAGATGGATGTATCGCTGACCAAAGCGCCCCTGCGGACGATCACTGGTGCGATCGGGTACGGTACGGAAGAAGGGTTCAGGATCGCCGGAAGCTGGGAGCACCGAAATCTGTTTCCATCCGAAGGATCGCTGAAGGTGCGCGGCATTATCGGTACGCAGCAACAATTGGCGGGTGTCACCTTCCGCAAGAATAACTTTGGCGGTCGCGACCGGATTTTGACACTGGACGCCTATGGTAGCACCGTGGACAATAACGCCTTTGATGCGCACACGGTGGCGTTGGTGGGTAATTACGAGCGGGTTTCGAACCTGTTGTTCCAGAAACCCTTTAGCTGGGGTTTCGGTTTTGAAGTGCTGGCTTCTGGCGAGCGGCCCGCTGCAGTCAACGGCATAGTGGAACCGCGCCAGACCTATTTTATTGGCGCGCTACCGGTCCATGCTCTGCTTGATACGACAGATGATTTGCTTGACCCGACCAAGGGGTTCCGAGTGGGCGGGCGGCTTTCACCAGAAAGCTCCCGCACCGAAGGTGTCCAGAGTTTCTATCTTCGCAGCCAGGTCGATGCGAGTTTTTACCAGCAGATCAATGACACTTTGGTTATGGCTACTCGGGCCAGATTGGGCAGCATACCGGGTACAGCGCTTGACAATATCGCTCCCTCGCGCCGGTTTTACGCAGGCGGGGGCAGTTCGGTCCGTGGCTATGGTTTTCAGAAGATTGGCCCGCAGGACACGCTTGGCGAACCCAGCGGCGGACGATCGCTCGTTGAATTTTCGATAGAAGCGCGCATCCGGACCGGACTAATAGATGGTGCAGTTTCCATCGTACCGTTCGTCGACGCCGGATCGGTTGGCCCAGACGCGGCACCTGACTTCAATCAAATCCGCTTTGGGGCTGGTGTCGGCGTGCGTTATTACACCGGCTTCGGGCCGATCCGGGTTGATGTGGCGACCCCTATTAATCCTGGGTCTGATGATGGCCCGATTGCGGTGTATGTCTCGCTGGGTCAGGCGTTCTGATGCCAGAAGATACGATGTCTGAAGATACGGTAGACAAGCCGGCTGCAAAGGCGATCAAATCCGGTGGGATGCGCCGGGCGACCAAATGGGCCATTTGCGCCATCGCAGCCTTGTTTATCCTGCTGGTAGCGGCGGTCGCTTTCATCAACAGTCCGTTCGGCAAACGTTTCATCGCCAATCAGATTGCCGAAGTTGCTCCGGCATCTGGCCTGCGGTTCGAAGTCGGCCGGATTGATGGTGACATTTTCGGCAAGGCTGTGTTGCACGATGTGGTCCTGTCCGATCCCCAAGGCATATTCCTCACCATTCCGTTGGTGGAGCTGGATTGGCGCCCGCTTAGCTGGATCACTAGCGGTCTGGATATTCGTGAGTTGACAGCACGGAGGGGGAAATTACAGCGCCTGCCGGAGTTGATACCGGGTGATCCCGATGCACCGATTTTACCCGATTTCGATATCCGGATCGACCGGTTCGAGGTGGATGATCTGACGCTGGCACCTGGGATCGCGGGCGAAGCTGGGCAGAAAGTCAACGTGATCGGACAAAGTGATATCCGGCGCGGACGGGTATTTGTGAAGGTCAACGGCCGATTGGGCCAGCAAGACCGGATATATGCGCTCTTCGATGCGGAGCCGGATGGCGACAAATTCGATATCGATGTTGATTACCGCGCGCCGCAAGGCGGAGTATTGGCAGAAATGCTGGGCGCTGATGCTGGCTACCGCGGCGTGATCACCGGTGACGGAACCTGGAGCAATTGGAAAGGCGCGCTGCTGATTAAACGCGGCGATGCACGCGCAGCAGCCTTTGGAATTACCAACCGCGCCGGGGATTATGTCGTCGCTGGGCAGGCTTATCCGGGGCCGTGGCTTAGCGGATTGCCTGCCGATGTCCTCGGCCGGACTGTCGGACTGATCGCTAGGGGCACACTGGAAGGCAGCGTGCTGGACGGAACCGTGCGGGTGTTTGGCAGGGCCGTCGATACGAAAATGAAGGGCGCGATCGACTTAGCGGACAATGCGGTCGATGACGTTCGGATTACCGCGAAACTAACTGACCCTGAGCTATTCGGTCCAGACCTCCGCATCGAGGGCACGTCGCTCACTGCAACGCTGGACGGCCCCTTCCGCGATCTGTCGATCCCTCACAATCTGAAAATCGCGCGGCTGCTATCGGGCAGCACGATTATGACCGAAATAGCACAGCAAGGGACCGCGACCTATGACGGAACCCGATGGGTGCTGCCGCTGTCCACTCAGGTTGCCCGAATTGCGACCGGAACCGCGCTGATCGATCCCCGGCTGGTGAATGGGAAGCTGGACGGAACAATTGTCTACGCGGGCAACCGGCTATTGTCGGATGACTTGGCGATCAACTTCGCGGACCTCAATGCGCGGCTGGCTTTGCGGAGTGACGTGGCGCGCGGTTCCTATGCCTTGGCGGGGCCGATTAACGTGGCTGGCCTTCCGCTAGAAAATGTCGGGGATGTCAGCGGCACTGCAAAAATACTGTTCAAGCTTGCCAGCGGCATACCGTGGACCTTGTCTGCCGATTTCGATGGCCGCATCCCGGAAGTCACCAATGCGACGCTGGCAAACATCGCGGGCAAGGCCATCGCTTTTCGCGGCGGCGTGACGGTTGGCGGGCAGTCTGCGGGCGGCCTGACGCCGATTGATTTCCGCAAAGTGGCGGTAGGCGCGAGTAAATTGTCGCTGCTGCTGGATGGGCGGGCGGCGGATGGCACCACCACCTTGGCTGGCTCTGGCAGGCATAGCCAATATGGTGATTTCACGGTCGAGGCAGCCCTGAGTGATGCCGGGCCAGAGGCAGTCTTGGTGTTCGCTAGCCCACTTCCCGCTGCTGGCCTCAAGGATGTCCGGGTAGCCATGGCGCCAACCCAGGATGGTTTCGCGATTGATACCAATGGCGAATCGTTGCTTGGGCCATTCGCAGGGAAATTGGGCCTATATTCCCCCGAAGGCGGCCCCACTCGAATTGCGGTAGAGACACTTACCGTTTGGGAAACATCCGTCACCGGCGACATCACTCTGGCAGAAGCTGGCGCATCTGGTTCGCTCGCTTTGGTCGGCGGAGGGCTTGATGGAACCATTGCACTGGTGCCCCGCAGCGGCGGCCAGGCGTTCGATGTCGATCTGCGTGCCAGAAGGGCTAGGTTTGGCGGGGCGACGCCGATCTCCATCGCGAAGGCTGATATTGACGCGAGCGGGTTGTTTATTTCCAGCGATACTATGCTGGAAACGCAAAGCACAATTACCGGGAATGTCGCTGCCGAAGGGATCAGCTACGGCAGTATCTTTATCGGTAAACTGGCGGCCGAGGCAAAAATGAAAAATGGCGAGGGGGCAATAACTGCGTCGCTATCAGGCCGGCGAGGTGGGCGGTTCAATCTGGCTATGAACGCCAATATCGCCAGCGAGCAAATAGACTTTGTGACCCGCGGAGAATTCGCTGGACGCCGGATTGGCATGCCGCGCCGGGCAGTGTTGACCAAACAGGAAAACGGCGGCTGGAAGTTGGCGCAAACACAGTTTTCTTTCGGTCGCGGCTTTGCTTTGGCGGAAGGAAGCTTTGGCGGCCGCGGTCCGACCGATTTCGAATTTAAACTCGCCAATATGCCGCTGTCTCTGTTGGACATCATGGTGGCCGATTTTGGCCTTGGCGGGACTATATCTGGCATAGTCTACTATCGCGGCGCGCTGGGCGAATTGCCGGTTGGCAGTGCCCGCGTGCAGGTCAAAGACCTCAGCCGTTCGGGTCTGGTGTTAACATCGCGCCCGATTGATCTGGCGTTAGTGACCCGTCTGACCGGCCAGAATTTGGAAACACGCGCAGTTATTGACGAGGGCGGCAAACGGCGCGGGCGCTTGCAAGCGCGCATTACAAATTTACCCTCCACGGGCGATTTGATGACCCGGCTCGAATCTGGCAATTTGTTCGCGCAGTTGCGCTTCAATGGCCCCGCAGATTCCTTGTGGAGGCTATTCGGAGTAGAGAGTTTTGATCTTACCGGACCGGTTTCAGTCGCCGCCGATGTGACAGGTTCTCTGGCTAATCCGCGCGTCCGCGGCTCGATTGCCAGTGATAAATTGCGCGTGCAAAGTGCGTTATCAGGTACCGATATTCGCGATATCAGTGCCCGAGGCAGTTTCGCTGGCTCGATATTGCAATTGCGCCGGTTCAACGGAATAACGCCAAATGGAGGCACCGTCAGCGGCAGCGGCAGAGTGGATCTAGGAGATATCACCACTAGCGGGCCGAAAATCGACATCCGGATCGCAACCAAAAATGCGCAATTGCTGAATGCGGCTGGATTGAATGCCACCGTCACGGGACCGCTTCGGATCATCTCAAGTGGGTCGGGCGGCACCATTGCAGGCCGGTTGGAGGTGGATCGAGCGAGCTGGAGTCTGGGCGGCGCGGTGGCGGCTGAACAATTACCGCAGATCAAGACCCGCCGGATCAATACTCCGGCAGATGTCGCGCCCGTACGTGCCGTCACCCAACCATGGCGCTATCTGATTGACGCGCGCGCGCGTAGCCGGGTCGATGTCGACGGTATGGGCCTCGACAGCGAATGGTCTGCTGACATCATCCTGCGCGGAACCACCAGCGATCCCCGCATCGGCGGGGAAGCGAATGTGGTGCGCGGAGGGTATAGTTTTGCTGGCACCCGTTTCGAGCTGACCAAGGGCGAAATCAAGTTCGATGTAAATGCGCCGATCGATCCACGTCTGGATATTCTTGCCGAGACTGAAGCGGACGGTATCGCTGTAACGGTCAGCGTACAGGGCAGCGCATTAGAACCAGAAATAACGTTCAGCTCAGTGCCCGCATTGCCAGAAGACGAAATTCTCGCACGTTTGCTGTTTGGCGGATCGATCACCGAACTCTCGGCCACTGATGCACTACAATTGGGCGCGGCACTGGCTAGTTTGCGCGGCGGCGGCGGAATGGACCCGATCAACAAATTGCGCACTGCCATCGGTCTTGACCGGCTGCGGATTGTTGGCTCCGACCCAGCCTTGGGACGGAGTACGGCGGTGGCATTGGGCAAAAATTTCGGGCGGCGCGTCTATGTCGAAATCATCACGGATGGCGGTGGCTACAGCGCGACCGAAGTGGAGTTCCAGATCACCAGCTGGTTGGCCCTGCTCGGCAGCATTTCGAGTATCGGGCGCGAAAGTGTATCGGCGGAAATTAGCCGGGATTACTAGCCTGTACGGGCGGCGGTGGCAGATTGTCAGCCGCCGGAATATAGTCTCGCCTCTGCTGCGCGGCGCCGGACCAATCCCTTCATCACTCGCCCGCCCGCGCGGTTCCACCGGGCAAACTCAGCCAGAGCGCCGCGAAAATCCTGCACGCGGTGCAGCCGGGTCAATGTGGCCCGGCGGATCGCGCCGGTCTTGTAGTGGAAGCATACCAATGCATCGAATTGCGCCTGCGTGGTTGGCACATTCGCCAGCGTATCGCTGACATCGCTGACATCGCGGGCATAGCGGCGCAAGTCTGATGCGAGCCGCTCATCACATTGTTGCTGGGTCCAGACTGTATCAGGCGTGACCCCTTGGCCGGTTGCACCCCAGCCGATAGTCCAAGGCGCACCGCCCGTGCCGGGGTCGGGGTAGGCCTCCAACAATCCGTCAGGCCGCTTGCGGGCGCAGCCTTCGAATTCTTTGATTAGCGTAATTCCGGCCGCCGAGATTCTGCTTGGATGGAACTGCGCCTGGAGCGAAGGACAATCCCTGGCCACTCCGCTCTCCATATCAAGCGCGCAATCAAGACTGGCGACATCAGCCTGCACCAGACCGCGCCCCAATATGCGGCGAACACTGTCGAAAATTACTTTGCGGTCCATGGGAGGGATGCCTTTCGCTTGCGGGAAAGGCGCAGGTAATAGGCACGGTAGGTGTCTGTAGGAAAATGGTTTTTCTTGCCATCCGGGAATTGTAGTCGGATTTAGGGGCTACAAATCCAACGGTCTAGATTCCAAACACGTATAGGAAAAGGGGCTCCCGGTTTCCCGGACGCCCCTCTCTCGGTGATATCAAAGTGCTTGGCTAAGCCAAAAGCTTACGCACTGTAATACATATCATATTCGACCGGGCTTGGGGTGGTTTCCAAGCGCAATACATCGGCCCATTTCAATTCCGCATAGGCGTCGATCTGATCCTTGGAGAACACATCGCCCTTCAGCAGGAATTCGTAATCAGCCTCAAGTGCTTCCAGCGCTTCACGCAGCGAACCGCAAACTGTAGGCACTTCGGCCAGCTCGGCTGGCGGCAGATCGTACAGGTTCTTGTCCATTGCTTCGCCCGGGTGGATCTTGTTCACGATCCCGTCGATGCCGGCCATCAGCAGTGCTGCCGATGACAGATAAGGGTTGGCGAGCGGATCAGGGAAGCGGAATTCAACCCGCTTGGCCTTGTCACCAGCGCCGTAAGGAATACGGCAAGAAGCCGACCGGTTGCGCGCCGAATAGGCCAGCAGGACTGGCGCTTCGAAGCCCGGCACCAGGCGCTTGTAGCTGTTGGTGGTCGGGTTGGTGAAGGCATTCAGCGCCTTGGCATGTTTGATCACACCGCCGATATAATACAGGCAGGTGTCGGACAGGCCGGCATAACCATTACCGGCGAAGGTGTTCTTGCCGTCTTTCCAGATCGACATGTGGGTGTGCATGCCGGAACCGTTATCTTCTTTGATCGGCTTAGGCATGAAAGTCGCGGTCTTGCCGTAAGCATGGGCAACCTGCTGCACTACATATTTGTAGATCTGGATGTTATCAGCGGTTTCCAGCAGTGACGCGAACGTGACGCCCAATTCGTGCTGGGCCGAGGCCACCTCGTGGTGATGCTTGTCACATGGCAAGCCCATTTCGAGCATGGTCGAAACCATTTCTGCACGAATGTCGACTGCGCTATCAACCGGAGCGACCGGGAAATAGCCGCCCTTGGCACGTGGACGGTGGCCCATGTTGCCGCTTTCATATTCACGGCCGGAGTTGGTTGGAAGTTCGATATCGTCGATCTGGAAGCCCGATCCCGCATAACCGTCTTCGAACCGAACATCGTCGAACATGAAGAATTCTGCTTCAGCACCGACAAAAATCGTATCACCAAGGCCGGAAGTTTTGACGAAAGCTTCGGCGCGGATCGCGGTAGAACGCGGGTCGCGGCTATAAAGTTCGCCGGTCGCTGGTTCTACGATGTCGCAGAACAGGATCATCATCGGCGTGGCGCTGAACGGATCGATATAGACGCGGTCCAGATCGGGCCGGAGGATCATGTCGGATTCGTTAATGACCTTCCAGCCTTCGATCGATGACCCATCGAACATCAGGCCGTCATCCAGCTCGTCTTCGCCCAGAATGCCGGCGACCATCGTCAGATGCTGCCATTTACCCTTTGGATCGGTAAAGCGGAGATCTACCCACTCGATTTCTTCGTCTTTGATTTGCTTGAGGACTTCTTTAGCAGTCGCCATTGGTATTCCCTCTTGAAGGTGCAGGGCTTGATGGATTACCAGCTGCGACCCGCCCCTTGGGGCCGCCCGGTTTGACTAAATAGTCAGACTATTTGCATGCGCGATCTAGATCGCGTCATCATTCGTTTCGCCGGTACGAATGCGCAGCGCGCTTTCGATATTGGAAACAAAAATCTTGCCGTCGCCGATGCGCCCGGTCTGTGCTGCTGCCGCAATCGCTTCGACCACGCGGTCGGCAATATCGTCGGACACCATGACTTCCAATTTCACCTTGGGCAGGAAATCGACCACATATTCAGCGCCGCGATACAGCTCCGTATGGCCTTTCTGGCGGCCAAAGCCCTTGGCTTCGGTCACGGTGATCCCGGAAACGCCGATTTCGTGCAGCGCCTCTTTCACTTCGTCGAGTTTGAATGGCTTGATGATCGCTTCGATTTTCTTCACAAAAAGTGGTCCCTACGCATCAATCCGGTACTGAAAAACACGGACCGGTGTCCGAAAGTTTCGTCTCGCGCGTTGTAATCCAAGAATCGTGCCAAGGCGCGCGATGTAGGGCCTAACGCATTATAGGCCGCAGCCAAAGCGCAGATTTGAGCCATTCAGCTGGCGAAAGGTGCGACGAACCACTGCCAGTGGATCAACCAACTACCAAAGCATGCCCAAAAAGCGGGCGGAGAGTGCCTAAATTTAAGGCAGTCAATCGTCAAGTGAGTTGAGCGATAGTCCGGTCGATTCCGGCAACCCAGCCATCAGGTTAAGGGACTGCACAGCCGCCCCGCTGGCCCCCTTGCCGAGATTGTCCAACCGGGCGATCAGCCGCGCCTGCGATCCGTCATCACTGTCAAAGACATATAGATCCAGCCCGTCCCACGGTGCGGCATCCTTGCGCAGCAGCAACTCGGAAGGATTGCGGCCAGTTGGAAGCACGCGCACAATTCCTGATCCGGTGTAGAATTCAGTCAAGGCTGCACGAACTGCATCGGCAGAACCGGATTTGCCCATCGCGTCCAATGCTAACGGCACATCCACAGCCATGCCCCGGTGGGCATCAACGACAGCGGGTGAAAATAACGGTGAATGGGTAAGGGCCGCATAATGCTGCATTTCGGCCAGATGTTTATGACCAAAACCCAGCCCATATCCGCGCCAGGCAATCGCCGGATCCGCTTCAAACCGGTCGATCAATGCGTTGCCGCCGCCGGAATAGCCGGACACCGCATTGACTGAATATGCCCAGTCAGATGGCAATAGGCCCGCGCGCACCAATGGGGCGATCAAGGCCAGAAAACCAGTGGGGTAACAACCGGGGTTGGATACTCGCTTGGCCGCTGCCACCTGTTCCCGCCCGATCAGCTCGGGGAAACCGTAAGTCCAGCCGTCGGCCACACGGTGTGCGGTAGAGGCATCGATCACCCGGGTGCGGGAATTATCGATCAGCCCGACAGCCTCGCGCGCGGCATCATCGGGTAGACAAAGGATTGCGACATCACATTCGTTGATGGCACTGCGCCGCGCTGCGCCATCCTTGCGCAGATTGTCCGGCAAGGTGATCAACGAAAACTCGGGCCGACCCGCCAGCCGCTGGCGAATTTCCAACCCGGTTGTGCCTGCTGCACCGTCGATAAATACTGCAGTGGTCACTGGTCTGAGGGTGCGAGTTGTTCGGTCAGGATGTAGCCGGTCGGACCATCTGGGCCGACACAGCCCCAGGACCATGCGCCTGCATGATCGAGCACTTCGAACGCACTACCGGGCCCCAAGGTGGCGACCGTATCAGCATCTTTGGTCGGCAACAATTTAAGGGCAATATCCGCGGCGCCAATCGCCCGCAATTGTGGCACGACATAATGGGCCACCAGATATCTTTCGGCGAGCGCGATGTGCGCCAAATCGCCCCTGAGCGGCAGGATGCCGGGGGCGGGGAACACGACCGGACCATCAAGAGCCACCAAGCCCTTGGGCGGTTTATAGGCGCGAACCTTGCTCACCGATTAAATATGCCCCTCATTTGATTGCTATCGCTGCCCCACATTTTGCGGATGGGCGCGCTTAGACGGTTGAGCGGCCATGAGCAAGCTTGCGCCCGCCTCAGGCCGACCCCGAGCCATTCTTGCCGAAGCGGGTTTGCACCATGCGGAATGCGGCCCGTAGTCCGTATGCAGCGCCGCCTTTTGCGCGGCCCGGTTTGGGGAACGGGCGCCAGGCGAAGGTGTCGAAATGCGCCCAGTCGATCGGTGTTCCGTCTTTATGGTTACCCACAAATTTGTCGAGGAACAGCCCGGCCACACTGGCGCCCGCATAAGAATTGCCATGCGTATTGTTGACGTCGGCAATGTCGGATTTCAGCCATTCTGCATAAGCTTCGGGCAGGGGCAAACGCCACGGCGGATCGTCACATGTGGCCCCCGCATCAAGGAATTCCTGCGCCGTTTCATCGCGCCGAGTCATCAGTGCAGCAAAGTCTGGCCCCAGTGCCACCCTGGCGGCGCCGGTCAGGGTCGCGAAATCGATGATCAGTTCGGGATATTCCTCGCTCGCTTTGGTCAGGGCATCGCCCAGCACGAGCCGGCCCTCGGCGTCGGTATTTCCGATTTCCACGGTCAGCCCCTTGCGGCTGCTCAAGACATCGCCGGGTCGGAAGGCATTGCCGGCAATCGCATTTTCTACCGCAGGAACCAGCAGATGGAGTCGGACCGGCAGGCCTGCCCCCATCACCAGATCGGCCAGTGCCAGCGCATGGGCCGCGCCGCCCATATCCTTCTTCATCAGCAGCATCCCGGAAGATGATTTCACGTCCAGCCCGCCAGAGTCGAAACAGACGCCCTTGCCGACAATCGCGAGGCGAGGGGCCTTGGCATCGCCCCACGTCAATTCGATCAGGCGCGGGGCATGGTGGCGGGCCGCTGCACGGCCAACCGCATGGATCATCGGATGTTCGCGCTCTAGCGGGTCGCCCTTGGTTACGGTCAATTCAGCGCCGTATTTCTTGGCCATCCCTGCAGCAATATCTTCCAGCGCCGCCGGGCCCATGTCTTCGGCTGGGGTGTTGACCAAATCGGCCACCAAATTGACTGCGCGCGCCTCGGCCAGCCCATTGTCGATGGCATTGAACTGTTTGGATAGCAGGATGCGCGGGCCGACCTCGTCCACGTCTGATTTATAGCGGTTGAAGCTATGTTGGGCGGTCAGCCAGCCATGAATTGCCGCGCCGGGATCAAACCCCACCAGCCGATATGTCCCCGCTGGAAGCACTTCAGCCAGTTTGGCCAGGCAATAGCTGTTCATACTGTCTGGATCGGCCACGCCGCCGACCGCGAACCAAGCCTCGCCATCAGGGACGATCGCGGTTGTCGCTGCGGTACCATCGAATTTCTGGCCCGATAAAGCTGCGCGTTGCGCGCTCTTCAGGGTCTTCAACCAATCATCAAAACCATCTTTGGTGACGAGGTGAATGGGAACCGCATCTTGTTCGCGGTCAGCCTGGATCAAATCTGGTGTGTTTCTCATAGCGGTCCCTTTACACAGCTTGTGTCAGAATTCACGCGGAGAAATCGACAAACTCTCGCAATTCTTGGTCGACATCGCTACATCCCGGGAATGACCGAATATCAAGTGATCGACAGCAATGACACCGTTCTGCGGGACGGGACCATCAAACTCCATGGCCCCGATGGGTTCGATGGGATGCGGCGCGCCGGACGACTGGCCGCAGACATCCTCGACGCGATGGTGCCGCTGGTGGTGCCGGGTGTGACCACCGCCGAGTTGGACGATGTTGTGCGCCAAATGACTATCGCTGGCGGCGCGGTTCCAGCAACTTTGGGCTACCGCGGATATACCCACAGCTGCTGTATTTCGATCAACCATGTGATCTGTCACGGCATTCCTTCGGAAAAGGCGCTTAAAGATGGTGACATCGTCAATATCGATGTGACCCCGCTGCTCGACGGTTGGCATGGCGATACCAGCCGCATGTATCTGGTCGGCGATGTTCCGTTAAAGGCGCGCAAGCTGGTTGATGTGACCCATGAATGCCTGATGTTGGGGATTGAAGCGGTTAAACCCGGCGCGCGTTTGGGCGATGTTGGCGCGGTGATCGAGGCCCATGCCCGGGCGCATCGTTATACCACGGTGCGCGAATTTTGCGGCCACGGTCTGGGCCGGTTGTTCCATGATGCGCCTGAAGTAATCCACGCTGCCAAAGCCGGGACAGGGCCGGAATTGAAGCCGGGAATGTTCTTCACTATCGAACCGATGATCAATGCGGGTAAGCCGTGGGCCAAGGTGCTGAAAGACGGCTGGACCGCCGTTAGCCGCGACAAGTCGCTGTCAGCGCAGTTCGAGCATTCGATGGGTGTCACTGAAACCGGCGTAGAGATTTTCACCAAGAGCCGGACGGGGCTGGATAAGCCGCCGTACAGTTGACCTAACTACCCCTCGCGCGCCGCCCTGATTGCTGCGCCACCAGCAAATGGCGCCATAGCTACCAGCACCAGACTGATCGCTGCCGTCAGCGCAATCCCGGCACCATCGGGCCGCGACAGGCTGCCTGCTCCGAAAATCAGGATGGGCACGGCCAGCGGGATCAGTAGCAGACCCGACAATGCCGCACCGCCGCGAAGTCCAGCGGTTAGCGCTGCGATCATCACACCAATAGCGGCAAGCCCGGGCGTACCGGCGAGCAAGCCCAGCAGGACTTTGCGCAGGCTATCGCCATCCAGCGACAGCAAGGCTGCAGCGGGCAGCGCGGCTAATAGCAGCAGCGGCGCAAAACTGAGCCAGTGGGCGACCATTCGTACCATTAAGGCGATTTCTTCGGAGATACCGCGCAGGGCCAATTGGTCGAACACGCCTTGTTCCAGATCGGGTGCGACCAATCGGTCCAGCGGCAGGATCGCGGCGAGCAATGCCGCCACCCAGATCACTCCCCCGCCGGTTCGTGCCAGCAATTGGGCATCCGGCCCGACCGCAAAGGGATACAACATCGCCACCGCCAGGAAGAACAGCAGCGGCAGGATTGACCCGCCGCTCTTGCTAATGGGCATCAACAGCGCCAGATCGCGGATGAGCAAACGGCCAATCATGGGATGAATTCCGCTAGCTCGAGCTTGATTGGGGAAGGCAGGGCAATGAGTTGATGCGAAGCGACCACGGCAATGCCGCCAGCCGCGCAATGATCCGCCACCATAGTTTCGGTCAGCTTGACGCCTGCTGTGTCGAGCCCGTTGAGAGGCTCGTCCAGCAGCCAGATCGGCGCCTGTTGGCACTGCATTCTGGCGAGGGCGGCGCGTTTGCGTTGCCCGGTGGAAAGATAGCGCACAGGTACATCCAGCAAATCGCTCAGCCCCATGTAATCAGCGCAACTTTCGCGGGCAAGGAAGCCCACTCCGTCCAATTCTGCCCAAAAGCCAAGGGCGCGGCCCAGCGGGATTTGCTGATCAAGCGCGGGCCTCTCGTCCAGCAGCGCGACCATGCCATTGCGTTCCACTGCGCCAGCAAAGGGACTTAGCAAACCGGCGAGAATGCGCAGTAAACTGGTTTTCCCAATTCCGTTGGGCCCTGCGACATGGAGCGCACCACCTGGAGCCAGCGCCAAATCCAGCCCGCGGAAGAGCAGCCGCTCGCCCCGGCGGCAGGCGAGATTACTCGCGGTAAGATGACAGGCTTGCATGCTTGGCCCCGATAAGGGAATGTTGCGGTCGTAACAAGCAACCGAAGTCTTTGAGGAACATATCCATGGCCATCACCCAACTGACCGCCGAAGAACGCGCCACCGCAATGGACGAATTGCCCAATTGGTCGCTTGCCCGTGAGGGACTGGCGATGGAACGCAAATTCAAATTCGGCAACTTTGTCGAAGCCTTCGGCTTCATGACTCGCGCGGCGATTCTGGCCGAGAGGGCGGATCACCATCCCGAATGGTTCAACGTCTATAACAAGGTTGAAATCACTTTGACCACGCACGATGCAGGCGGTCTGTCGAGCCGCGATGTCATGCTGGCCAAGGAGATCGACGCGTTGGTGTAACCCGCGCTATTTGCCTGACAGTGGGCGCCTTGAGGTCTGCATTTGTTTGCGCATCCGGCTTGGCATCCAGCGTGATGCGAAAGCCAGCTTCTTCGCCGTTTTGCCCACGGTCGTGTGCAGCGTCTCGCCGTGCACCGCGTCCCATGCAGCCTGTGCCACTTCCAATACTGGCGTAATCTCCAGTCCTGCGCCTTTGACCGTCGTTTCGATGGATTCATTGGTAGCGGCGTTTGGCGTGTGCTTCAGCAGCGGCGTATCGATGAAACTGGGCATGAGCGAGCGAGATTTGATCCCATCTTCGAACCATTCACCGTCGAGCGATTCGGTGATTGCCCGCACACCAAATTTGGTCGCGGAATAGACCGAAGCGCCCGCCGTACCGTAAATTCCGGCGGCGCTGGAAGTGTTAAGCAAGCAGCTGTCCGGCGCGGCTTTCTTGAGGTAAGGATAGACCGCTTGTGCCCCGAACAATACGCCCTTCAGATTGATATCAAGGCACCGCTCGATCTCTGCAACGGTATTGTCAGTCAGCACGCCGCCCAGCGGTATCCCGGCATTGTTGACCATCACATCGATCCGCCCGCCGGTGGCGACAGCGAATGCGGCCAGCGCATCGTGCCACGCATCGCGGTCGCGCACATCGAATTTGTGGGAGTAGCAAAAGCCGTTGCCGATCAATCGTTCGGTTTCCTTCATCCCCGCCGTATCAATATCGCCAAGGCCGATGAACCAGCCGCGTTCGGCAAAATACTGCGCAATAGCGCGGCCAATACCGGACCCGCCGCCAGTGATGAAAATCGCCTTTTTCTGGCTCATGAAGGTACTTTCTTGACTGGAGTGTTGGCTTAGCCGGGGCTTCGGAACAAATGACTACCGCGCAAAGTGGTAGCTCCGCGCGATAGCTTTGTCAGCAGTGGTTAGGCTTAACCGCCCAGCGCATCCCCCAGCCCTTGAACGAATTCAGCGCCTTCGACGATCTCTGCGGTTGAATTGCCCACCGTTTCGCCAATCGGTTCAGCGCGGCCGCCCAGACAAGTTGCGAGGAAATTCTCAGTCACTGCATTGAAGGCAATGTTGTTGGCCGGTTTGGCAAAGCCGTGGCCTTCATCGGGATACAGCACATAGGTTACAGGGATGCCCTTGGCCTTCATCGCGGCCACGATCTGATCGCTTTCCGCTTGATTGACGCGGGGATCATTCGCGCCTTGTCCGATCAGCAAGGGCTTGGTGATCTTGTCCGCGCTATAAAGCGGCGAGCGTTCCTTGAGCATCGCCAGACCTTCGGGCGTATTGGGGTTGCCCATCCGTTCGTGGAACTGGGCAATCAAGGGCTCCCAATAAGGCGGGATGGTCTTGAGCAGCGTTTCGAGGTTGGATGGTCCGACAATATCGACCCCGCAGGCGAATTCCTCGGGCGTAAATGCCAGCCCCGCCAAAGTGGCATAGCCGCCATAGGAACCGCCCATGATCGCGACTTTGTCTTTGGGAGTGATGCCCTTCTCGACCGCCCAATTGGTGGCATCGATCAGATCGTCATGCATCTTCTTGCCCCATTCCAGATCACCGGCAGAGATGAATTCCTTGCCGAAACCGGTGGAGCCGCGAAAGTTCACGCTCATTACCGCATAGCCGCGATTGGCCAGCCATTGGTGATAGGAGTTGTAGCCAAATCCGTCCCGCGCCCATGGCCCGCCATGAACCAGCAATACCATCGGCATTGGCGCATCGGGTACGCCGTCCAGATCGCTATCGCTGCCGGGCGGGAGGGTCAGGTAACTGGGCAGCGTCAGCCCGTCACGCGATGTGATCTCCAGTGTCTGCATCGACTGCAGCGGCGCGCCGACCAGTTCCGGGCGGGCGGTGTAAAATTCACTCAGCGTGCTCGCTGTCCGGTCGTAGAGATAGGTCTGGCTCGGCGCGGTCAACGGGTCGTTCCAGACGATCCATTTGTCATCCGCCTTGGTGCGTGACTGGACGCCGAATTCGCCCTCCAGTTTGCTGTCCAGGAATTCAAGGCTGGCTTTCACATCGGGATCGGTCGCGGTCCATTCGGTCTTGAGATAGGTGAAGCTGTAAGCCTCTATCTCACCCGTTTTGGGGTCGGACATGGCGCCGCCGATATCGGCTTTGTCGTTCTCAGCCAGGATGCGCTTCTAGCCCGTGGCAATATCTTGCGCGATTAGCGCAGCAGTGTTCCGCCCGCGGCTGTCGATCCAGTAAAGGGTCTTACCATCATTGGTGAAGCCAGCAGGCTGGGTGGTTAGGGAATCGGCTAGACCGGTACTTTCCGTGGCCTCCTCAGCCACCACGCCTTCGATGATCTGGAAGAAATCCATTCCCCCTGCTGCATTGGGACGCAGCGCCATGCGCAGGTTCAGCCCATCATCAGCGATGAAACCGGCAAAGCTGTTGTTTTCCAGTACGAGCTCCAGTTCGCCTGAATTTAAATCGAGCAGATGGACGTCATGGAAACGGGCATCACGGTTATTGACGCCGACCAGCATCTTGTCTGGTTTGGCAAAGGATGTGCCGATTACTTGCGCGCGGGTTTTTTCGAACGGGGTCAGTGTGCGTTCTTTTCCGGTCGCAAGGTCGATGCCGTACAGCAGGAAATTTTCATCGCCGCCCTTGTCCTGAATATACAACAGGCTGTTGGCGTCGCCCGCCCAGAAATACTGGCGGATGGGACGGTCGGTGGAATTGGTCATCGCCTTGGCGGCGGACGGATCGCTTGCGGGAGCCATCCACACGTTCATCACGCCATCCTTGGGTGCCAGCCAACTGAGCCATTTCCCGTCGGGGCTAAGCTGCCCCGATGCCTTGGTCGGGTTGCCGAACAGATCTTCGCGCGGGATCAACGGCGTGGCGGCGGTTTTGTCAGTCATAGATGTTTCGGTTCCTGAGTGATGGTCAAGGCCATGACGGCCAGGGCGGAGCTGCTCAGTAGGCGGCTGAATGATGTTCCGTTCTTCATTGAATTTCTCCCAGTTTCTATAGAAACAACCTACGCAGAACTTCGGTTGTTGTGAGAAAAATTCTATCAACGACCGACAGCGCCGGATTACTGCATTGCTGCACGCTATAAAGCTGGGTTATTGTAGCAATGCCAGGTGAAGATAGCCACGGCACCCCGGTGCGGCCTCCATGCTTCGGACATAGCGCGGGTCTGTTTCTCGCTCGGGCGTTCGGGCAGGTCGAGAATTTTGTGCAGTCCTGCCATCACCGCCAGATCGCCAGCGGGCCAGATATCCGGACGGCCCTCTGCAAACAGCAGGTAAATCTCTGCCGACCAGCGGCCGATCCCCTTGATTCGGATTAATTCGGCAATTGCTTCTTCGTCATCCTGCGGCAGGTTTTCCAGCGACAATTGATTGCTTACCACCAATTCGCACAAAGAGCGGGCATATCCCTGTTTCTGGCGGGACAGGCCGCACGCACGCAGCGTATCAAAGTCCTTCGCCAGCAGCGAATCTGGCGCCATTTCTTCGCCCAGTTCCGCCTCCAGCTTGTTCCATACCGATGCCGCTGCTGCCACGCTGACTTGCTGGCCCACGATTGTCCGCAGCAGGGTTTTGTATCCGGTTGGCCGAATGCGTGGTTCGGGATAGTCGGCTAATGCCAGCGCGTGTCCGAACGCCGGTTCGATCGCGGCGACAAAGTCTATGCCGCTACGAATCTGATCTGCGGTCAATCCCACTTTCCGGCTCCTCTATCTGGTCCAAAGTCTGCCTTGCCAAACTGCCATCGAGCCCTTAGCTCCGCCGGCGAAGTATGAAACTCACTTGAAATTTGTAAAAACAGGAAGCCACCCATCATGCCGAAGCTGATCGTCGTCAACCGCGCCGGAGAAGAAACTACCATCGAAGTCGAGGACGGCCTGACGGTGATGGAAGCCATTCGTGACAATGGCTTCGATGAATTGCTGGCGCTGTGTGGTGGCTGCTGTTCCTGCGCGACCTGCCATATTCAAGTCGATCCGGATTTTGCTGCCAAATTACCCAAGATTTCTGAAGACGAAGACGATCTGCTGGAAAGCTCTGACTACCGCAATGAAGCCTCGCGCCTGTCGTGTCAGGTTCCCTTCACCAGCGAATTGGACGGGCTACGGGTTACCATTGCCCCCGAAGATTGAGCGCAGCCGAAGATTGAATTCTGAACCTCAAAGCGAAAATGCATTGAAGGCAGCGCGGCTGCGGCCTAATCCATCAATATGACATTATCTTCGGTATACACGGACTCCCTCGATTTGATCGGCAACACGCCGCTGGTTCTGCTGCAGGGGCCGAGCGAGGCTGCGGGTTGTGAGATCTGGGGCAAGTGTGAATTTGCCAACCCAGGCGCCTCGATCAAGGATCGGGCCGCGCTATATATTGTCCGCGATGCAGAGGCACGCGGCGCGATCCAGCCGGGTGGCACGATCGTAGAAGGTACCGCAGGCAATACCGGGATCGGCATTGCGCTGGTCGCCAATGCGCTGGGTTACCGCACGATCATCGTGATGCCCGAAACGCAAAGCCGCGAGAAAATGGATACGTTGCGCGCTCTGGGCGCAGAATTGGTGCTGGTCCCTGCAGCGCCATTTTCCAACCCCGGCCATTTTGTCCACACCTCGCGCCGTTTGGCGGAGGAAACCGAGGGCGCGGTTTGGGCCAACCAATTTGACAACACCGCCAACCGCAAGGCGCATATCGAAGGCACTGCGGAAGAAATCTGGGCGCAGATGGAAGGCCGGATCGACGGCTTTACCTGCGCGGCGGGCACTGGCGGAACCATCGCCGGGGTCGGCATGGGGCTGAAAAGCCATGACGAGAATGTCCGCATCGCGCTGACGGATCCGCATGGCGCTGCATTGTACAATTACTACGCGAATGGCGAACTGAAATCGGAAGGCACTTCGGTGGCGGAGGGGATCGGGCAGGGCCGGATCACTGCCAATCTGGAGGGCGCACCGATTGACACCCAGTTCCGCATTTCTGACGAGGAAGGCTTGCACTGGGTCGAAAGGCTGCTGCAGGACGAAGGCATGTGCCTTGGCCTGTCATCCGGCATCAATGTTGCGGGTGCGATTGAACTGGGCCGCCAATTGGTCGCGGAGGGCCGGGAAGATCCGCGCGTGGCCACCATCTTGTGCGATACCGGCTTCCGCTATCTCTCGACCTTGTACAATGCCGACTGGATGGACAGCAAAGACCTGAAACCATTCAGCTGGCTGCGTGATTGATTGACGGTAGCCCAATGGGCTATAGTATCAGGGTATGACGCTGATTTCGATCTTTCCAAAGTCCGGGGCCTCATCCGCAGATGAACCTGTAGATGAGGGTTCAGAAGTGATCGCAATATCCGCTGAGGGGCCGCGTTCACAGTCTATCCAGCGGCTGCAGGTCGGATTTTCGGGATTGGCGGCGATGGCGCTGCTGATCGGATTGGCGCAGGTCATTTTCGACCGTGCGCAGCAATCAGAAGCTGGCACGGTTCCAGCGGCTGCTTCGACCGTCGCGCCCGCAAAACCTGCACCGGTTCAGAACGATCCCTTGGCTGAAGCGGGTGTTGTGCCCGACTTGCCGTCAGAACCGGTTAGCCAACCAACGCAGCAGCCGGCAATAATGCCTGAGCAGGGCGATGCCCGGCCCAAGCAATAGCAAACCTGCGATTGTCTCCGGCCTGATCAATCAGAGGCGCTTTGCTTTGGCTGTCGCGGTGACCTTTCTGGTGGCCGGGCTGGCCGTGTGGGCGTTGGCGCCAACTCAGGCCGAAGAACGCCGCCCGCTCGGCCTGATGACTACCTTGCCGATTTATTGGGGGGAAGCCGCCGGGATGGATGAACTGATTGCTGGAACGGCGGAGCCTCATTGGGCGCGGGGCGCGTTGGAACGCGAATATGAACTGATCCCGCTCGATAGTCTTTCTGGGGCTGACGGGCTTGCTCGGGAGGGTGGTGCCCGCCAAGCTGGCATCAAGCACTTGCTGCTCGCCCAGCCGCGCTCGCTATCAGGGCCCGAAAATGTCGCCTTGGATGATTGGGTGCGGGGCGGGGGACGGCTGCTATTATTTGCCGATCCGATGCTGACCAGCTATTCGCAGTTTTCCATCGGCGACCGGCGGCGTCCGCAAGATGCGATCTTCCTTTCGCCAATCTTGTCGCGTTGGGGGCTGTCGCTCCAATTTGACGAAGATCAGGGCATTGGCGAACGGGTGGAAACGCTCGGCGATACCGCCTTCCCGGTCGATCTTGCCGGCAGGTTCACTATTGCCGAAACGGCGCCTGACGCGGCGGCGAAGTGCGAGCTGTTAGCATCCGGTATCGCGGCCGATTGCGTCATTGGCGCAGGCAGGGCTCTGATCATTGCCGATGCTGCATTGCTGGATCAAGAATCGCCCAGCTCAAGTCGCGAAAAAACTTTGAAAGCACTTACGATTCGGGCGTTTTCAGCGCGCTGATATCCAAGCGGGGATGGGACGGGCAGAGAATCGATCTTGTCTCGATTCTTTATTACCAAATCATACGAAGACACAGTAATTCCTGCATATTCTTGTCCTTTCAAATGGTCATGCGGCTCAAAAGATTAACAATAATATGCTTTATAAAACAGTAGTTTAACGTCTTATCCCGATAAAACCCTTAATTTTCCCTTCCATCGACCCCACGGGCGCGTTACTAACCTCATTCATCGGACAGATGTTCTCGTGCTGCGTTCCTCTCTTGCGGAACGGGTCGCCCTCGTTTGCGCGTGGGTGGAAGCGGGAAGTCATGTCTGGAATTGGGGGCCCTTTAACTGGGGAATGGGGAAGTGGCAGACGCGGATTTTGGAGGTTACAACGGACAAGCCTATTCGCCATCTGGCGATAAGGGCCGGTTCGTGCTGCCTCCGCAATTCCGCAGCGCTGTCAAGGAATCCTCCCGGGGGCGGATGCTTTGTCTGGTCAAGCATCAGAAGCTGAATTGTCTGGTCGGCTTTGGCCAATCGCGCCACGCCGAGCTGGAAGCGCAGCTCGACCGCGAGGAGGAAATGTCCCTCCGCCTCGGCCGAGAGTTTGACCGGGACACCCGCGCCTCACAATTGTTCGGCTACATTACCATTCCTTTCGACGACAGCGGCCGCTTCGTGATGCCTGATCACATTCGCGCGCTGGCCAATATCGATGACGGCTTGTTCTTCAATGGCGCGGGCCGTTTCTTCACCGTCTGGAGCCCCGCCGAATTGGCTAAGATGGACGATGAATGGATCGGCGCGAAGGTCGCTTGCGACAGTCTGGTCGCCGAAGCGAAGGCAAAGGCGCGTGGCAAATGACCGGCGCTGCCCCAACCCCCACTCAGCAGATTCCGGCGCCGCATATTCCCGTGCTGATGCATGAATGCGTCGCTGCGCTCGACCCCGCGCCGGGCGATGTGATCGTCGATGCTACTTTTGGCGCGGGTGGATACAGCCGGATGCTGCTGGATGCTGGCGCCACAGTTCATGCTTTTGACCGCGATCCCGATGCCATTTCCGCTGGCAGCCAGTGGCCTGAAACGCGCGAAGATCCGCCGCGGCTGGTGCTGCATGCCCGCCGTTTTTCCGAAATGGCTGATGCGTTGGCGGAAGCCGGGCTGGACCATGTGGACGGCGTGGCGATGGACATTGGCGTGTCCTCGATGCAGCTGGACCAAGCGGAGCGCGGCTTTGCATTCTCGAAAGACGGGCCGCTGGACATGCGCATGTCGCAGGATGGTGACAGCGCGGCCGATTTCCTCAATTCTGCCAGCGATGAGGCGATTGCCGATGTGCTTTATCTGTATGGAGAAGAGCGCCAGTCCCGCCGTGTAGCGCGCGCAATCGTTGCTGCCCGGCCGCTGACTACCACGGGCGATCTGGCCCGGGTTGTCCGCAAGGCGCTTGGCTATCACCCGGGCGCGCCGAAGGATCCGGCCACCCGCAGTTTTCAGGCCATCCGCATTCATGTGAATGCCGAGCTCGATGAATTAACCGAAGGACTTTCAGCAGCTGAAAAAGTGCTGCGCGAAGGCGGCCGTCTGGCGGTCGTCAGTTTTCACAGTCTGGAAGACCGGATCGTAAAGCGCTTCCTGCGTGAGGCATCGGTCACCGGCGGCGGCTCCCGCCATTTGCCCGAAGCGCAGGCAAAGCCGGCAGTTTTTACCGCCGTGTCCAAGGCAATCCGTGCATCTGACGCTGAAGTAAACGACAACCCTCGGGCCCGGTCGGCCACCCTGCGGCACGCAGTTCGCACGTCTTGTCCGGCAAGGGAGGCTGCATAATGTCGCGCGGTAGCCGCCTTCGTCAAACAGGCTGGATCGCTTTGCTGCTGATGTGCGGAGCGTGCTTTCTGGTGCTGACGTTCCACGTCAATTCGGTGAAGAACAAGGTCCATCTTGCAGAGCGCGAGATCATTCAGCTGGAGAAGAAAAAGCAGACGCTGGAAATCGAATTTCAGGCGCGTGCAAACCAGCAGCAACTGGCCGATTGGAACAAGATCGATTTCGGTTACGAGGCTCCTAAAGCAAATCAATACCTAGACAATGAACGCCAGCTGGCTACCCTGGGTCTGGCACGTGAAGTCGATGCGCCCGAGCCGATCCGTGTCGCCCGCAATTCGGGCGACGGCAACACTGCTTTCCCGGCGATGGTTTCGCCGATCTCCGGCCTGGCCGCAGGGGAAGACGAGTCGGCGGACGATCAACCGGCCAATTCGCGCAATTCCATGTCCACCAACCGTTCTCTGGCGGAAAGGCTGTCGCGCACTTCGGGCTTTGCTGGTCAAATTGGCGAGGTCCGCGAATGACCGCGATGCTGGTCAGCACGGCTATTTCTTCTGGCCGCGTCCGGTTGGTCAGCATTCGCCAGCAATCACTCGACATAGCGCGGCTTCGCGTCTTGTGGGTGGCGATGCTGTTCGCTCTGGTTGCGCTTGCAGCCGTGGCGCGCATTACCCAGCTGGGTATGGGCGATAGCGGCACGAGGGTAACTTCGCTGGACGAGGCATTATTGCCCGATCGCGGAGAAATCACCGATCGCAACGGGGCGCCGCTTGCCCGTGCATCTTCCGGATTTGCGCTGTGGTATGATCCAGAGGCGATGGGTGATGCGAGCAATCCACTCGTCCGCACCCCGGAAGACGTTGCCGCCCAGCTCAAGGCGATTTTCCCCGATCTCAACGAAGCGGCCACTGCTGCCAAACTTTCCTCAGGCAAAGCGGGCTATTTGCGCCGCCGGATATTGGGCGAAGATGCCGACCGTGTTCAGGCGATTGGCGAATTGGCGCTGCAAATGCCGCCGGAAAAGGACCGCATCTATCCGCAGGGTTCGATGGGCGCGCATGTCCTGGGATATGTCGATTCTGCCGGTAACGGCAAAGTCGGGATGGAACAGGTTCTGAACGAACATCTACGTGATCCTGCCACACGCGGCGCACCGGTAGCATTGTCGATTGACCTGCGGGTGCAAGGCGCGCTGGAGGATGAACTGCGGCGCGGGATGCTGTCCACTAATGCGATGGGCGCTGCCGGCATCGTGCTGGACGTTGATACCGGCGAAGTGATGGCGCTGGCATCCTTGCCGGAATTTGACCCGAACAAGATCGATGCTGCAGGCGTCAATCTGATGTTCAACCGGGTGACCAATCAGGTGTACGAGCTCGGCTCGACCTTCAAGCCGCTGACCATCGCTGCCGCGATTGATGCAGGCGTGGTGCGTGATTTTGGCAAGCGTTATCAGGCCAGGAAGCCAATCAAGGTTGGCCGGTTCCAGATCAAGGACAGCCATCCGCTGGGCGATACGCTGAATGTCCCAGAGGCCCTGATCCATTCCTCCAACATCGTCACTGCTGAAATTGCCGATGAATTGGGCGCCAAGCGGATGCGCCAGACGCTGATCGATCTGGGCATGAACGAACGTCCCTATATCGAATTACCGGCGAAGGGTTTTCCCATCTGGCCAGGTGATAATTGGCCGCGTTTGCGCAATATGACGGTGAGTTATGGTCACGGTATTGCGGTGACGCCGTTACATCTTGCCAGCGCCTACGCTGCGATGGTGAATGGCGGCATTTGGCGCCCGGCAACCTTGCACAAATTGGAACCGGGCACTGCGCCTAAGGGGCGCCGTGTTTTCAAGGCATCCACCAGCTACCGGATGCGTCAATTGATGCGGATGATCGCAATTTACGGCACTGGCAAAAATGCCGACGCGCCAGGGTTCCGTGTTGGCGGCAAGACCGGCAGCGCGGAAAAGCCCGGTGCAGGCGGATACCGTGAGACTTCGCTGGTTTCGACCTTCGCTGCTGCCTTCCCGATGGACAATCCGCGCTATGTCATCGTCGCGATGCTGGATGAACCCAAGGGGACTACCGCAAGTTCATTCCAGCGGACCGCCGCGTGGAATGCTGCACCGGTAGTCGGACGCTTGGTCCCGCGTATTGGGCCGATGCTTGGCGTTAGGCCAGACAGCGGTGCAGATGTCGATATCAGCGATTTGCGGCCTTTGATCCAAAGCACCATAAAATGAACCTGGGGCAGATTGCCATGCAAGGCGGGGTCGCAATTGCTGAGGGGAAGGATACGCCCGTCACAGGCTTTGCAATCGATCACCGCAAAGTAGCGCCCGGCACTGTGTTTGGCGCATTTCAGGGCGCAGTGGTGAACGGCGAAGACTTCATCCCTGCCGCCATCGCATCGGGTGCGGTGGCAATTGTTGCTCGGCCAGAAGCGCAAGTGGACGGCGCGCTCCATATCGCCGCCGAAGTTCCGCGCCAGACCTTTGCCGGGCTCGCCGCACAATTTTTCGCACCTGTTCCGGCCACAATCGTTGCGGTCACCGGCACCAATGGCAAAACGTCATGTGTCGAGATGACCCGCCAATTATGGCGCATGTCCGGCCACCGGGCTGCTTCTATTGGTACGCTGGGTGTGACCACGCCCGACGAGAGCGTTTCCACCGGACTAACCACGCCGGATATCGTGACTTTCCTGTCCAACATGACCGGGTTGGCGCGCGAAGGGGTAACCCATGTCGCATATGAAGCATCGAGCCACGGCCTGTCCCAATTCCGCAACGAGGGACTGAAGGTTGCTGCCGCTGCCTTCACCAATTTCAGCCGCGATCACCTCGATTATCATGCGACAATGGAAGAGTACTTCGCTGCCAAAATGCGTCTGTTTGATGAAGTGGCGGCGGATGATGCAACAGTTGTGGTCTGGACTGGCACTGGCGAGTGGCCAAAACCTTCTGAATGGATCGGTCGGGCTCTCGAGCATGCGCATAAACGGGCGCTGCGCGTGTTCACGGTGGGCGAGCAGGCGGCTGGAAGCAAAGATGCTATCCGCCTGCTCGCTCGTACCCCGACGCAATTGGGCCAGACCCTTGAAATTGAATATGACGGCCAGAAACGGACAATCAACCTGCCCTTGATTGGGGCATATCAGGCTGAAAACGCGTTGGTTTCCGCTGGGCTTGTGCTCGCAACCGGCGGCGATCCAGCGATGGTTTTTGACGGTGTGTCCCGCCTCCAGCCCGTACGCGGGCGGTTGGAACGAGCGGCGATCACTCAGGTCGGCGCGCCAGTATATGTCGATTATGCGCATACGGCTGATGCGTTGGAGGCTGCGATTGCGGCGCTGCGGCCGCATGTCAAAGGCCGCCTGATCACAGTTTTCGGCGCAGGCGGCGACCGCGACCAAGGCAAGCGGCCCGCGATGGGCAGAGTAGCTGCAGAAAATTCCGACGTTGTAATTGTGACGGATGACAATCCCCGCGGTGAAGATCCAGCGGCTATTCGCGCCGAGGTACTTCGCGATGCGACCGGCGCGTCAGAAATTGGCGACCGGCGGGAAGCAATCTTCGCTGCGATAGCTCAGGCAGATGCGGGCGATATCGTACTGATCGCGGGCAAGGGACATGAACAGGGCCAGATTATCGGCTCAGGAGAGACCATGCGTATTTTGCAGTTCGATGACGTAACAATTGCCCGCGAAGCTGCTGCGGCGCAGGGGAAATTGGCATGAACGTTCCGCAAAGCCAGATGAGCGCCCTGCGCCATTGGCCCGTAACCACCCGTGACAGATTGCCGATGGCGCTGTGGGATGCGGCGGCATTGGCTGCGGCGATGGACGGGGCCGCCAGCGGCGCGTTTCAGGTATCCGGTGTGGAAATCGATTCCCGCGATGTACGCAGCGGCGACCTGTTCTTCGCGCTCAGCGGGGAAAGCACTGACGGACATAAATTCCTAGCCAAGGCATTTGCCAATGGCGCGGCAGCAGCAGTGGTCGACCGCCCGGTGGACTATCCGCATATTCTGGTGGCCGATACGGGCCGCTCTTTGGAAGCGCTGGCTCAGGCCGCCCGCACGCGCTGCTCGGCCGTTCGCATCGGAGTAACCGGATCGGTCGGCAAGACCGGCGTCAAGGAAGCTATTTTCGCCGCACTCGACCGTTCCAGTCGTGGGCAGACGCATCGTTCAGTGCGCAGTTACAATAACCATGTCGGCGTCCCGCTCAGCCTGGCGCGGATGCCTGAGCGCAGTGAATTTGGCGTGTTTGAAATGGGTATGAACCATGCGGGCGAGATCGCCCATTTGACCGGCCAAGTACGCCCGCAGGTCGCGTTGATTACAACCATCGCACCGGCTCATATTGAAAATCTCGGGAGCATGGAGGCGATTGCAGACGCCAAGGCCGAGATTTTCGCCGGGTTGGAGCCGGGCGGGACCGCCGTGATCCCCACCGACACCCCATATTTTGAGCGGCTTCGCGACCATGCCTTGCGCGCTGGGGCCAAGGTCATTTCCTTTGGCAGCGCCGACCATGCCGATGTTCGGCTGCTGGATGCGATCCCTTCTGCCAATGGCGGGTCGCTGGTTACTGCCGACCTGGGCACCACGCGGATGTGTTATTCTGTTGCTGAGCCTGGCGAGCACTGGATTGCCAATTCGCTGGCCGTGATGGCAACCGTTCGCGCGGCAGGCGGCGATCTGGGCGCTGCCGGTTTGGCGCTGGCGGAAATGGGCGGCCTGAAAGGGCGCGGCGCACGCCATCAGATCAAGGCACCGGGCGGCAAGGCTCTGCTGATTGACGAAAGTTACAACGCCAATCCAGCATCCATGCGGGCCACCCTGCGGGCGCTGGGGCAAACGCCCGCCACGCGGCGGATCGCTGTGCTTGGTTCGATGAAAGAGCTGGGCGATTTTGCCCCTAAATTCCATCAACAACTGGCTGAGCCGTTAACTGAGGCCAATATCGATTTCGCAATCCTTGTGGGCGAAGAAATGCTTACCCTTGCTCTACACTTGGGGAAAGGCGCGGGCCAAGCGCTTGCAGGCGGGCTGTCCTTCGCGCATTGCGATGGTCCTGCTGAAGCGATTGCGGCGCTGGAAGAATACGGCATTACCGCCGGTGATGCCATTCTGGTCAAGGGCTCCAATTCGGTCGGTCTTGGCAGGCTGGTGTCCCGTTTCGTGGATCAACAATTTTGGAGTCGGGAAGACTGAATGCTCTACCTGATCGCTGAATGGATAGGTTTTGAAGGAATAGCGAACCTGGTTCGCTATCAAACCTTTCGCGCGGGCGCGACATTGATGACCGCATTGGTCATCGGCCTGATCATTGGCCCGCGCTTTATCTCCATGCTCCGCGTCCGGCAGGGCAAGGGACAGCCGATCCGCGAAGATGGACCGCAAAGCCATCAGGCGAAGGTTGGCACGCCAACCATGGGCGGGCTGATGATCCTGACTTCGCTGCTATTATCGATGCTGTTGTGGATGGATTTGACCAATCCGTTCGTCTGGGCCTGTATGGCCGTGACGGCCGGTTTCGGCTTCGTCGGCTTTCTCGACGATTATGACAAGGTTACCAAGAACAGCCACAAGGGCGTATCAGGCAGGGTCCGCCTGCTGATGGAATTTGCGGTTGCGGGGGTCGCATCATGGCTGATCGTCAGCCAAATCAACACCGATCTCTATGTTCCGTTTTTTTCCGACCGGGTAATCCCGCTTGGGCCATTCTATTACATATTCGCCGCCACAGTGATGGTCGGTTTTGGCAATGCGGTTAACTTGACAGACGGGCTGGATGGGCTGGCGATTATGCCGGTGATTATCGCTGCAGGCACGTTTGCGATTATCGCATATCTGGTCGGACGGGTCGATTACTCGGAATATCTCGGTATTCCTCATGTTCCGGGCGCGGGGGAAATGGCCATATTCTGCGCCGCGATCATGGGGGCGGGGCTTGCCTTCCTATGGTTCAATGCGCCGCCCGCTGCGGTATTCATGGGTGATACTGGCAGTTTGGCACTCGGCGGAGCGCTGGGCGCAATTGCCGTGGCGACACACCATGAAATCGTCCTGCTGATTGTCGGCGGGTTGTTCGTGGTGGAAGTAGCGTCAGTCATCATTCAGGTATTTTGGTTCAAGCGAACCGGCAAACGTATATTCCGTATGGCGCCGATCCATCACCATTTTGAACAGTTGGGGTGGAAGGAATCCACCGTCGTGATCCGGTTCTGGATCATCTCGATTGTCCTCGCATTGATGGGGCTGGCAACGCTGAAACTCAGATGATCACTTCTTCTGCCTTTTCCGGAAAACGCTACGCCATTCTCGGCTTGGCCCGGTCAGGGCTTGCCGCTGCGGAGGCCCTGCTGGCCAGCGGTGCAGATGTGACCGCATGGGACCGACAGGACGTTGCAAGGGACAAATTGGCCGGGCGCGTGACCTTGGTTGATCCGCTGGAGATCGATCTCACTGGATTTGACGGAGTAGTGGTATCTCCCGGCGTACCCATCAACTCCCATCCGATCACTGATCGTGCGGCGAAATTTGGCGTACCCTTGATTGGCGATATCGAGCTGTTTGCACTCGCGCGCGCTTCCTTGCCCCCGCACAAAGTGGTAGGCATTACCGGCACCAACGGCAAATCGACCACAACCGCGCTGGTCCATCATATCTTGCAAAGCATTGGTTTGCCGGCACGGATGGGCGGTAACATTGGGCTGCCCATTCTGGATCAGGACCCGCTTGAGCCGAATGATGTTGGCGAAGGCGTCTATGTCCTCGAATTGTCGAGCTATCAGGTTGATTTGACCCGTTCGCTCGCCTGCGAAGCAGCTGCGCTACTCAACATCACACCCGATCATCTGGACCGGTATGATAGCTTCGATCATTACGCTTTTTCCAAAAGCCGCCTGTTCGCGATGCAAGGCAGCGATCAATTTGCGGTGTTCGGGGTAGACGACGCCCCGACCCGCGCGGTCATGGCGGCCGAACAAGCGCGGCGTCCGGATGGACGGGCGGTTCCAATCGACCGGGATGCTATCGCAGCGATGCAGCCCGATTGGCCATCGCTGCAGGGGCCGCATAATCTCGAAAATGCTGCCGCTGCGGTGGCCATGGTTGAGGAATTGGGTGTTACGCCTGAACAGTGGGTTCAGACGCTGGCGAGTTTTGCCGGACTGCCGCACCGAATGGAGCGGATGGGTGAACATAATGGCGTGCTGTTCATTAATGACAGCAAGGCCACCAATCAGGCGTCAACCGCGCCAGCCCTGGCTGCCTTTCCGCCAAATCCAAAACCGCGTATTCACTGGATCGTCGGCGGATTGGCCAAAGAAGACGGGCTGGGCGAGTGCGAGCAGTATCTTGGTAACGTGGCCGCCGCTTATACCATTGGCGAGGCCGGACCGCGTTTTGCTGATTGGTTGGACGGCAAGATTAAGGTCGAACAATGCGAATTGCTGTGCGAGGCTGTGCAGCGGGCTATTTCTGCCGCCAGTCCGGGCGATGTCGTGTTGCTGTCGCCAGCCTGTGCCAGTTTTGACCAATTTCGCGATTATGGAAGACGCGGCGAACACTTCCGCAGCATTGTCGCTGAGCTAACCCGCGGCGAAGGGGCATGAATTCGTCCCAACCCTATATCCCGCAAGCTGGCAAGCGGCCCGGAGAGCGCCGTCCATCGCCTGAGCGGTTTCGGAAATCCAAACGCGCCGAATTGCGCATTTGGTGGCGTGAGATTGACCGGGTGCTGCTGGTCTTAATCCTGATCCTGATGGTTATCGGCACTGCTGCTGTCGCCGCCGCTTCTCCCGCTAGTGCGTCCCGGCTGTCCACAACGAACGTTGCGCTGCCTGATCTCTATTTCTTTTCGGCACATGTACGGTGGCAATTGCTCGGCCTGATCACGCTGTTTGGCGCATCAATGCTGACCCGGGAAAATGCCCGGCGGATGGGTGTGATGCTGGCGGGCGCGATGGTGCTGCTGCTGTTTCTGGTCCCGTTCATTGGCACCGAAGTGAATGGTGCGAGGCGCTGGATAAATCTGGGCATGAGTTTTCAGCCATCCGAATTCCTAAAGCCTGCCTTTGCTATTGCGCTTGCATGGATATGGTCATGGCGCCTGCGTGATCCCAATCTACCGGTTGTGTGGATCGTTACGGGCATGATGTTGCTCGTTGCATCGCTGCTTATGCTGCAACCCAATTTCGGCGATACCATCCTGTTTGCAGGAGTATGGTTCGTCCTGCTGGTGCTTTCAGGCATCTCTGTCCAGCGGATCGGCGGGGTCATTGCTGCGGGCCTGGTATCGGTAACCACGATCTATTTCCTGTATGACAATGCACGCCACCGGATCGATGCCTTCTTTGGCGGCGGCACGGCCTTCGATCAGGTCGACTTGGGGCAAAGGACTCTTCTGGCTGGCGGATGGACGGGCACTGGGTTCTGGCTCGGCCTGCGCAAGATGAAATTGCCTGAGGCGCATACCGACTACATTTTCTCGGTCATTGGCGAGGAATTTGGGCTCATAGTCTGCGCGATTATCGTCATTCTCTATCTGGCGATCATTGTGCGGGTGCTGATCCGGCTGGTGAACGAAGAAGATTTGTTCACCGTGCTCGCCGCGGCGGGTCTTGCCACTCAGATCGGCGGACAGGCTTTCATCAATATTCTGGTCAATTTGCAACTTTTCCCCTCAAAAGGGATGACATTGCCGCTGGTATCCTATGGCGGATCGTCGACCATCGCTGTATGTCTGGCTGCAGGATTGTTGCTGGCGATAACGCGCCGCAATCCGTTTCTTTCACGGGAAACACCGGGTTTGCGGCAGCTTTTGTCGGAAGTAAAATCAGATAATGCGGGGCCTTCCAAAAGCGGCACCGCTAAAGGAGATCGCGCATGAGCGATGCGAACCGCCATTATGTGCTCGCCGCTGGCGGCACTGGTGGACATTTGATCCCGGCATTCGCTTTGGCCAGCGAGCTGGAGCGGCGCGGGCATCACGTGGCCTTGATTACTGACGAACGCGGGGCAGAAATTCCCGGCAAGCCTGATTTCCTGCCGGCTCACGTCTTCCCATCGGGCCGCTTTGGAAAGAACCCACTGAGCTGGATCAAGGGCGCACTTGCAGTGTTCGAAGGGCGGCGGATGGCACTGCGCCTGTTTGAAACATTCGAGCCGAGCGCGGTGGTTGGTTTCGGCGGATATCCCGCATTGCCAGCCTTGCTGGCGGCCACATCGGCGGAAATTCCCAGCATCGTGCATGAACAGAATGCAGTGCTTGGCCGGGTCAACCGGTTGCTGGCAGGCCGGGTGCAGGCGATTGCAACGTCTTATCCGGGCGTGAAGCGGCTGAAGGCCAAATACACCGAGAAAGTCCATCTGGTCGGCAATCCGGTACGAAGCAGCGTATTGTCATTGCGCGATGAACCGTTCCCGCCCTTTAGCGAAGACGGCCTGCTGCGGGTGCTGGTAACCGGCGGCAGCCAAGGCGCGCGGATTTTGTCAGAAGTGGTGCCGGACGGCTTGGCGATGCTACAGCCTGCATTACGGTCCCGTCTGCAAGTTACGCAGCAATGCCGCCGGGATGATATCGACGCAGTCCGCGAACGCTATCGCAGCCATGATATTCCCGCCGAACTGGGCACGTATTTTGAAGATATGGAGGCACGGCTGGCAGATGCGCATTTGTTCATCGGCCGCGCTGGTGCCTCGACCATAGCCGAATTAACCGCCGTGGGCCGCCCGGCAATCCTGATCCCGCTGCCGATTGCGACAGACGATCACCAGAATTTCAACACGCGTGAAGTGGTCAAGGCTGGCGGAGCGCGAGCGATCAAGCAGAGCGATTTCACGCCCATTCAGGTGGCCAAGCAAATCCAGGCAATGGCGCAGCGGCCTGAAACCCTTGCCACCGCCGCCCATGCCGCGTGGAATTGCGGACGGCCCAAGGCGGCGTCTGATCTGGCCGATCTGGTCGAAAGTTTCGGTACCAGCGAGTTGATGGACGTGATCAAAGTCGGCGGCAGGAATGCTCAAGGTGCGGCTCATGGCCAACGAGCAGCGCATGGGTCTGCCAAGGATAATGTCCTATGAAGGGCGTCGGCATCGAAATCGGGACGATCCATTTCGTCGGCATCGGCGGGATTGGCATGTCGGGCATTGCCGAAGTAATGCACAATCTCGGCTACAAGGTGCAGGGTTCCGACATTGCCGAGGGACCAAGTGTCGAGCGTCTGCGCGGGCGCGGCATGCATATCGCTATCGGTCATGCTGCAGAAAATCTCGGTGATGCCGCCGTCGTGGTTACCTCCACCGCAGTGCGGCGGACCAATCCTGAAGTATCCGCCGCGCTGGAAGCGCGCATTCCCGTGGTTCGCCGCGCGGAAATGCTCGCCGAATTGATGCGGCTGAAAAGCACCGTTGCGGTTGCCGGAACGCATGGCAAAACCACCACGACATCGATGATCGCGGCCTTGCTGGATGCAGGCGGAATCGACCCGACCGTTATCAATGGCGGGATCATCAACCAATACGGTTCCAACGCCCGGATGGGTGACAGCGATTGGATGGTGATTGAGGCTGATGAAAGCGACGGCAGCTTCCTGCGGCTCGACGGCACTATTGCGGTGGTCACCAATATCGATCCCGAACATCTCGACCATTACGGATCGTTCGATGCGGTGAAAGAAGCGTTCGTCGAATTCATCGAGAATGTGCCGTTTTACGGCGTTGCGGTGCTGTGCATCGACCATCCCGAAGTTCAGACAGTCATTTCCAAAGTCCGTGATCGCCGCGTTTTGACCTATGGTTTTTCAGCGCAGGCCGATTTGCGCGGCGAGAATATCCGGCCCGAAGAAGGCGGCAATACCTTCGATGCAGTGCACCGCGAACGCGACGGAACCACGAGCCGGATCGAGAATATCCATCTGCCCATGCCCGGCCGTCACAATGTCCAGAATGCGCTGGCGGCAGTCGCTGTGGCGCTGGAATTGGGTTGTCCGGCAGAAGTAATCTGCAACGGATTTAACGCGTTTGACGGGGTCAAGCGGCGCTTCTCCAAGGTTGGCGAAGTGGCGATTGGTTCGGGTAAAGCGACGATCATCGATGATTACGCGCATCACCCGGTGGAAATCACTGCGGTGCTCTCTGCCGCCCGGGAAACGATCAGTTCTTCCAAGGGCAATGGGCGTGTGATCGCGGTGGCCCAGCCGCACCGATTTACTCGGTTGCGCGATTTGCTGGAAGATTTCCAGACCTCCTTCAATGATGCCGATGTGGTCTATGTTGCGCCAGTCTATAGGGCGGGTGAAGACCCGATCGAGGGCGTGGATGCCGATGTTCTGGTGTCCGGCCTGAAAGAACGCGGGCACCGGTCTGCAGCGACTATTTCGGGGCCGGAGGAACTGGCAATCGAATTGGCCGGAATGCTGCAGGCGGGCGACATGGTCGTGTGTCTGGGCGCAGGCGACATCACCAAATGGGCAGCCGGTCTGGCCGATGCAGTGCAGGCTGAGATGAAAGTCGGCGCAAAATGAGCGTGCCGCATCAACCTGATGATTGGGCTATGCATGACGACGGCAGCGCACCCAATTCCGAGATCGAAGGCGCGGTCACTTCGCCGGTGCCAATCGCTGGTATTCGCGGTCGGCTGACCGCTCAGGCTCCGCTGGCCAAGCTGGTCTGGTTCAAATCGGGCGGAGCGGCGGATTGGCTGTTCGAACCCGCCGACGCCGAAGATTTGCACGAATTTCTGGAGCGGCTGGACGGGCAATTGCCGGTGATGGCACTGGGCCTCGGCTCCAATCTAATTATCCGTGATGGCGGCGTTCCCGGCGTGGTTGTGCGGCTGGGTAAGGCCTTCGGAAAGGTCACCGATCTGGGCAATCATGTGGTGGAATGCGGCGGCGGTGCGAGCGGCATTTTGGTGTCTTCTACCGCCCGCGATGCAGGTATTGCGGGCCTTGAATTCTTGCGCGGAATTCCCGGTACGGTCGGCGGTTTCGTGCGCATGAACGGCGGCGCCTATGGCCGCGAGGTGGCGGATGTATTGATCGATTGCAGCGTGGTGATGCCGGATGGAAACTGTATTCACCTTCCAGTTTGCGATCTCCAATATAGTTACCGCCATTCAGCATTGCCCGAAGGCGCCGTGGTAATCTCCGCGCGCTTTCAAGGCACAGCAGGCGATCCTGTAGTAATCGGCGCGGAAATGGACCGGATTGCACAGGCCCGCGAAGAATCGCAGCCACTACGCAGCAAAACCGGCGGATCGACCTTCAAGAATCCCGAGAGCCATAAGGCATGGCAATTGGTTGATGCTGCCGGCTGCCGGGGGCTAACCATTGGCGGCGCACAAGTGAGCGAAAAGCACGCCAATTTCCTGATCAATACCGGCGATGCAACCAGTGCCGATATCGAAGGGCTGGGCGAAGAAGTTCGCCGCCGGGTCAGTGAAAGCCAGGGCGTTGCGCTCGAATGGGAAATCAAGCGGGTAGGTAGACCCTGAAATGACGAATAGTATTTTGCAAAAACTTCACATTGCGGTCTTGATGGGCGGCTGGGCCAATGAGCGCCCGGTGTCGCTGATGTCCGGCAATGGCGTGGCTGATGCGCTGGAATCGCGCGGTCACAAGGTGACGCGGATTGATATGGACCGGCAGGTCGCGGCGCGCATTGCAGAGGCCGCGCCTGATGTTGTGTTCAACGCGCTCCACGGCGTGCCCGGCGAAGATGGAACGGTTCAGGGCATGCTCGATCTGATGGCTATTCCCTATACGCATTCCGGCCTCGCCACTTCGGTTGTTGCGATCGATAAGGAACTGACCAAGCTTGCGCTGGTCCCGCACGGTATTCCCATGCCCGGCGGCCGCATCGTGGCGAGCGAACAGCTGTATCAGGCAGACCCGCTGGCGCGTCCTTATGTGCTGAAGCCGGTCAATGAAGGGTCTTCGGTCGGCGTGGCGATTGTGACGGATCAAAGCAATTGCGGTAACCCGATCCGGCGCGATGCTGAGGGTCCGTGGCAGCAGTTTGATCACTTGCTGGCTGAACCGTTCATTCGCGGGCTGGAGCTAACAACGGCGGTGATCGACAGCGCCGACGGTCCGCGCGCGCTAGGTGTGACGGAGCTTAAGCCCAAATCCGGATTCTATGATTTCGATGCCAAATATACTGAGGGCATGACCGACCATATCTTTCCGGCTGAAATCCCTCAGAACATAGCTGAATTGTGCTGTAAATACGCGCTGGATGCTCACCGCATTCTGGGCTGCCGGGGCACAAGCCGGACCGATTTCCGGTGGGACGACGAGCGCGGCGAGGCGGGCCTGTTCGTGCTGGAAACTAACACTCAACCCGGCATGACCCCGCTTAGTCTGGTGCCCGAACAGGCGCGCCATAATGGCATGGACTATGCCGATCTGGTCGAGGCGATCGTGGCTGAGGCACTGCGAAACTTTGTAGCTCCCAAAGCAGGGGGCACCCATGGCGACGATTAAACGTGGAGGCAAAGGTGTGCGGCGGTCTGCGGCCTCTACCGCTCGGGCCAACAATGCGCGGCGGGCGAAGGCCAAAACCAGTTCCTTCATGGATGCAGCGATGTCGATCCTGCCCTTCACCGAAGAGCAATTGCACCGGATTTTCCTGGTGATCATCCTTGGCGGGGCTGCGGCGCTGGCGTGGTTCATCGCCAGTTTGGCAGGCGTGCCGGCGTTGGCGCAGCAGCAGATCGCGGGCCTTGCGTCCGATGCCGGTTTCGAAGTGCGCCGGGTCACCGTAGCCGGCGTTGAGCGGATGAATGATGCAAAGGTCTACAACAGCGTACTTGATAAGAAGGATCAGCCGATGCCGCTGGTCGATCTGGAAGAAGTTCGCGCTGATCTATTGACGCTCAGCTGGGTCAAGGATGCCCGCGTTTCGCGCCAATTGCCCGACACTTTGTTGATCGATATCGTTGAACGCAAACCTCATGCGGTGCTGGCCAAACCTGGCCGCCTGGTGCTGATTGATGCCACTGGCGCAGAACTGGAGCCGATTTCACAGGCTAATGCCAAGGGGATGCTCGTGGTATCTGGACCGGGTGCCAGAATGCAGGTTGAACAGCTTGGCAAATTACTGGACGCTGCGCCTGCGCTGAAACCCAAAGTGACTGCGGCAGAATGGGTCGGAAACCGGCGGTGGGATCTGACTTTCTCGACCAAGCAAGTGTTGGCGCTGCCTGAAGGTAGCTCAGAATCTGCCAGCGCGCTGATCGCCTTTGCCAAGCTGGATGGCGGCAGCCGAATATTGGGCGGCAAGGTCACGACTTTCGATATGCGGGCACCGGGCCGGATTTACATGCGCATTCCAGGGCGCGCACAAGAAGAACTCAAACTGGGTGGGGGCAGCTGATGGCAACTCCGCGGATCAGCCGCGTTTTTGGCGCAGTAAATGTTGGATCGTTTCGGATTTCGGCGATGATCATGGGGATTTCCGAAACCGGCGAAATGGTTGTGCTGGGATCGGGTCACCGCGCTAGCCAGGGAATAAAGCGTGGTTATGTGACCGATATGGCCGCCGCCACTTATGCCATTCGCGATGCGGTGGAACGCGCTGAGAAGAATGCCGGGACCAGCATTTCCAGCGTATGGGTTGGCTGCGCCGGGGCGGGGTTAAGCAGCCGCATTGCCGAGGTTGAAATCGACATTGGCGGACGCCGGATCGAAGAAGAAGATATCGAGCATTTGCTGATCGCGGCGCGGGACAATATCCAGCCAGATGGCCGGATGGTGCTGCACGCTCAGCCAGCACATTATACACTCGACGGGGCCAATGATGTGGCCAATCCCAAGGGGCTTCATGCAGAACGGCTGCGGGTCGATGTGCATGTGATGCTGGCCGATGGCGCACCGGTACGCAATTTGATCGAGGCGGTGCAAAATGCTCATCTCGATGTGGAATCCGTGGTCGCAGCCCCTGTCGCAGCGGGCCATGCCTGCCTGACACCGGAAGAGCGCGAATTGGGCACCGCGCTGATCGAAATCGGCGGCGAGGTGACCAATGTTTCTGTTTACCGCAAGGGCATGTTGCTGGGCCTCAGCGCAATTCCGCTTGGCTCCGCCGACATTACCGACGCAATTGCCTCGGCCTTCGGAATTCGGCGTTTCCAGGCGGAGCGATTGAAATGCGTCGCCGGTTCAGCCATCGCGAGCCCTAGCGATCACCGGGAAATGATCCCGGTAAATGGTCCGGGCGATGACGAGAGCGGCCCTGTTGCGCGCGGCGCTGATGACAAGAACCGCATTCCGCGCGCCGAACTGGTGTCCGTGGTAACGCAGCAGCTATCGCGCTTGACCGATGAAGTTGGCCGGTCGTTAAAAGAATTGGGTTTTTCCGGCACGGCGGGCAATCAGGTTGTCCTGACCGGCGGCGGGGCTGAACTGGCCGGATTTGCCGAATTTGCCCAGAGCGCGCTCGGCCGGACTGTCAGGATTGGCAAGCCGCCTACCTTGCGCGGCCTGCCAGAGGCGCATTCGACCCCGGGTTTCGCGACATTAGCCGGGTTATGTATCTATGCGGCCAACGATCCGGTAGACATCCGTTCGATCGGATCGAAGCATCAAGTGACCACGCGTTATACCGGTTTCAAGATCATCAGCCGCGTCCTTAGAGCGGTAAAAGAGTACTTTTGAGTAGAGACGAAATGATAGCCCAATGATCGGCAATGAATTAACCACTGTGGATAAGCTGTTTCGCCCTATGCAACCGCGATTCACTTTATGCCAAGCCGATTACCTGAATTTACATTTGAAGCGCACCCCTTGGAGGGAAAACTAATGAGCATTAACATCGGTCCCGCGGCAACGGATGATATGCGTCCGCGCATCACCGTAATCGGTGTCGGCGGCGCTGGCGGTAACGCTGTCGCCAATATGATCCAGTCCGGGATCGAGGGTGTCGAATTCATTGTCACCAATACTGATGCGCAGGCGCTCAGCAATGCGGCGGCGGAACAGCGGATCCAGCTTGGGCCGGACATTACCGGCGGCCTTGGTGCTGGTGCGCGGCCGGAAGTTGGCAAGGCTGCTGCAGAAGAAACTGTAGCCGAAATCGAAGACGCTCTGGACGGCGTCAACATGTGCTTCATCGCTGCTGGCATGGGCGGCGGTACGGGTACTGGCGCTGCACCCGTGATTGCGGAGGCTGCGCGGCGCAAGGGTGTGCTGACTGTTGGCGTTGTAACCAAACCGTTCCTGTTCGAAGGCACGCGCCGGATGCGTGCTGCAGATGCCGGCATCCTGGAATTGCAGAAGCATGTCGATACTCTGATCGTTATTCCCAACCAGAATCTGTTCCTGATCGCGAAGGCTGACACGACCTTCAAGGAAGCCTTTATTCTGGCCGACGAAGTGCTGCAGCAGGGCGTCCGGTCGATTACCGATCTGATGGTCATGCCTGGCCTGATCAATCTCGATTTCGCCGATGTCCGTTCGGTCATGAGCGAAATGGGCAAGGCGATGATGGGCACTGGCGAAGGCGAGGGCGAAAACCGCGCACTGGACGCTGCAGAGCGCGCGATCGCCAATCCGTTGCTCGATGGCGTGTCGATGCAGGGCGCGAAAGGCGTTATTATTTCGATCATCGGCGGCGAAGACATGAAGCTGCTCGAAGTGGACGAGGCTGCGAATCATATTCGCGAGCTGGTCGATGAAGATGCGAACATCATTTGGGGTTCCGCGTTCAACCCTGATCTCGATGGCAAAATCCGCGTTTCTGTGGTTGCCACCGGGATTGAAGCGGGCAGCGTGGAAAGTCGACCTTCCGAAGGCTCATCACTGTCGCTGGGTACCTCGCGGGCGCCAAAGCGGCCTGTGCTGGAATTGCCGGGTGAAGATGAAATTGTAGAAGAAGCTGCGCCTGAAACGGTTCAGGGCTTCTCCGGCCTGGGGGCGCTGCAGGGCAGCGATTCCGAGAGCGAAGACGTGGAAGATGAAAGCGGAGATGTCGACAGCATTGTTGATCCGCTGGCCGGAATTCGCGGCAGTGAACCGGATGATGATGACATTGACGAAGCGGGCGGAAGCTTTGCCGAACCGGCCGAAGGCGGCGAATCCACCGACTTCGGCTCACCGGAAGAAACCGCTGAAGACGAACCGCTTGATCTGACGTCTGAGGTATCGGCTGACGCGCCCGCCGAAGAAGGGGAGCAGCAGGACGAGTTATTGCTCGACGCAGACCGTTTGGCGGAAGAGGATAAAGCTGTTGAATCCAATGCCGGGCGGCGGCGCGGTTTGGTCGCGGGCGGAATCGCTGGTGCTGCAGCTGGTGCTGGCAGTACGCTGTTCGAACGGATGGCCAATTTGTCACGCGGCTCGGACACCGATGACGAGGATGAAGACGATGATGACGATTCCGGAGATTCCGGCGTGTTAAACATCCCGCGCTTCCTTGGCCGGCAAAACAACCAGTAAAAACGTCATATTGATGCGATGGTTTTTACCCGCACTTGGCCGCTGCGCCAATGGTGGGTCACCGCATCATTTTGTCTGCTGGCCTCAGGGCGGTTGCTCCGCGCTGTTCCGGCGCTATTCACGCTTCCTTGATTAGAACTGCGCCGGATGTTGCCGGAAGGAAACCTAACTTGATGCGAACCGCCAAGACATTGCGGCATATCACCGCCGGGCTCTGCGGTGTTGCTGCTTTCGCTACACCGTTGTCCGCGCAAACGAGCAGCGCAGCAGAATCGTGGCCGGTTGTTCAGCCTTTGCCGCCAGCGGGTGCAGCCGATCTCAATCAGGCTTTGCAGCAATTGGCGCGCAATTCCCGCGATGTGGATGCGCTGATTAATGCAGGAAATACTTCGCTTCGGCTGAATGACATTGATGCCGCAATCGGGTTTTTTGGCCGCGCAGATGAATTGTCACCGGGCAATCCGCGGATAAAGGTCGGGCTGGCGGGTGCATTTGTTCGTTCCGAACGCCCAATAGAAGCTTTGCGCCTGTTCGACGATGCCGAACGCGCCGGAGCATCAACCGCAGCATTGGCGGAGGACCGCGGCCTGGCCTATGATCTGGTTGGCGATCCAGTCTCGGCGCAGGCACAATATGCCAGCGCGATGGCAGTCAGGTCGAGCGATGAATTGATCCGCCGTATGGCGCTGAGTCAGGCAATATCCGGTGATCGGCAGGCATTTGAGAAAACGCTCTATCCGTTGATGGAGCGGCGCGATTCCGCGGCTTATCGCACCAGAGCTTTCGCAATGGCGATTTTGGGTGAGGAAGATGAGGCTGTCGCGATTGCCAAGGCTGTCATGCCAAGAGAAATGTCTGCCCGGATGACACCGTATCTGCGGTATATGCAGCGCCTGACCAAGGCCCAGCAGGCTGCGGCTGCAAATCTGGGTATTTTCCCGCGTGCGGCGCAAATCGGTCGGGATGATCCGCGTATCGCGCAATATTCAGGCGCGGCCAGCTCCGCCCGTTCGGTCCGCACTGCCGATGCGGGACTCGCGCCGCAAGGGCAACCGCTTGGTCCGGTGGTGAGTGATGTGGCCAGCCCACGCCGCCGCCCCGGACGCGATCGTAGCGCGGTACCGACCGTCGCTGCAGCGCCAAGCCCTTCACCGCTAACTTCATCGCCGACCTTGGCACGTAATGAATTGCCTGCAGTTCAGCCGGGATCAGCTCTGGCGGCAACTATTGAGGCGCAGAGACCCAGCTTTAAACCTGTATCGGCACCAGTAGAAAGCGTAGCAATCGTCCAGCAGCTGCCCGAGCCAACAGCTCCGCCCGCTCCTCCGCCAGCAGAGGAGCCGGTCAGCGTTGCCGATGCCTTTGCTGGTTTCACGCTGACATCAGTAGCGCCGGACAAGAGCGGTGCGGTCGACATAAGCTCTATCAAGCCCAAACGAGAAATTGCGCCGAAGCCCGAACCCGAACCTGCGGCGAAGGTGGTGCCACCCAAGAACCCCAGCCGGGTGTGGGTGCAAGTTGCGACTGGCCGTGACCGCAAGGCGCTGGCGTTTGATTGGCGGCGGATCAGCCGCAAAGTGCCCGAAGTACTGGGATCCAAAAAGGTCCAGCCCTATGTAACAAACTGGGGCCAAACCAACCGCTTGCTGGCCGGTCCGTTTGACGATCGAAAGGCCGCCCAGAACGCGGTAACCGAACTGAAGGCGGACGGTATTGATAGTTTTATGTTCGTCAGTGCGGCTGGTCAGGAGATTGAAGATTTGCCGTGACGGCAATCGGCCGAGGCTAGATCTCAAGCGGCTTTTGCACAGGCTTTGAACAGCCAAGTTTATTTCTCCCCAGCTGCTCATTGGTTAACCATTGCGGAATCGGGTGAACCCAATGCATCTCCATTGTGGATGGCCAATCGCCATTCATATTAATGGGACGCGCAATGAGAGCCGGTGAGACAGAATTTGTAGCGAATGATGATGCGGCGCCGGTCGACATGCTCGCTGCGTTGTTCGAAGCACGTCGCTGGCCGTTCCAGGCGGTGTCAGACGAAGAAATCTCTGGTGAAATTCAAGGAAGCTGGGCGAAATATCAAATTCGCTGCATCTGGCGGTCCGAAGATAATGTCCTGCAAATGCTCTGTCTGCCGGATATTCGCGTCTCCGATGAAAAACGCACCGCTGCTTACGAGCTGGTCGCGATGGTCAATGAACAGATGTGGCTTGGCCATTTCGACATCTGGTCGAATGGCGGAGTGCTGGTCTATCGTCATGGCTCGATGTTAGGCGGCGACGGCCTGCTGAGCCTGGATCAGGCTCAGGCATTGGTGGAAACAGCGGTCGAGGAATGCGACCGTTTTTACCCGGCTTTCCAGTTCGTGCTGTGGGGCGACAAGTCCCCCAAAGACGCGCTGGAAAGCGCATTGGTGGACGCGGCGGGCGAGGCTTGATACCCCCAGCGTGTCGATAATTCTTCGGCGCGTAGGACAAAATGTAATGGCTTTGAACAAAATCCTGATCGTCGGATTTGGCAAGATGGCGCAGGCCATGGTCGAAGGTTGGCTCGCATCGGGAATTCCGGCGGACAGGTTCGCGATTTACCATCCCCGCCGGACAGAAGCTCCCGATGGCATAACGCTCCATAATCAGTGGCCGGAAGAACGCTTCGATGCTGTTCTGCTGGCCGTCAAACCCCAGATGCTCAGCGATATTGCTGGTGAGATGGAACCGCTCCTCGGCCCCGATACGGTGCTGATATCTGTGCTGGCGGGCGTTGATCTGGCGGGGCTGGGGCGCATATTTTCCCGTGCGGGCGGAATTGCACGGCTGATGCCCAATCTTGCTGTTGCCTTGCGCAAATCTCCCAATGCTCTGGCTGCCAGCGGGCTTAACGATGCCCAGCGCGCGGAATTGACCCGGCTGGCCGAGGCACTGGGCAGCGCGGAATGGCTGGAGGATGAAAGCCAGTTCAATCTGGTTACCGCGCTGGCGGGATCAGGGCCGGGCTTTGTCTTTCGGTTCATCGATGCATTGGCTGCAGGCGCGGCGGAGCTGGGGCTGGACCGGGCGCAAGCGGACCGTTTGGCGCTGGCGATGGTGGAGGGTGCGACCGCGCTTGCGGCGTCTTCCGAGCATACACCAGCAGACCTCGCCAGCCGCGTCGCGAGCAAGGGCGGAATGACTCAAAAGGGGCTCGATGTGCTCGATGACGGTGCCGCTTTGCAAAATTTATTACGGGAGTGTTTGCGCGCCGCGCGGGACCGAGGCGCAAAAATGGCGGAAATGGCTGGGAATCAGGGTTAAATCCGGCTTAATTCTCGCAAGACCGAATTTGTCCGGTTTTACTTGAAAAATTCCGCGTCTGCCCCGATATTACTGTTAGAACCGTTGCCCATATGGCGCCGGAACAGGAGTAGATATCACAATGGCAGATTGGAAAGATCCCCGGGCCTCACGGACGGATTTCGGAGCGAATCCAAACCTGGCGGGTGAAGTTGCAGGCCGCGAGATTTTCGACGCAGGGCTGCGCAAGCACATGCTTTCGATCTATAATTACATGGCGTCTGGCGTAATGCTGACCGGCATCGTTGCGATGCTGTTTGCCCAATCGGGTATGGCGGAAAGTGTATTGATGGGCGGCGGGATACTTAGCTGGATCATTATGCTGGCTCCGCTTGGCTTTGTGCTGGCGATGAGCTTTGGCCGGAACAAGTTCAGTACAGCTGGCTTGCAAGGTATGTTCTGGGGCTTTGCGGTGGCCATGGGCCTCTCGCTTTCCTCAATTGTCCTAATCTACACCGGCGCATCAATTGCTGCGACGTTCTTCGCGACAGCAGGCGCTTTCGCGGGCCTTAGCCTGTTCGGATATACCACTAAGAAGGATATCTCCGGCTGGGGCAGCTTCCTTATCATGGGTGTCGTCGGTCTGATTATTGCCAGTGTCATCAACATCTTCATGCAATCGCCGATCTTTGATCTGGCGATCAGCTTCATCGGTGTGCTGATCTTCGCAGGCCTTACCGCCTACGATACACAGCGGTTGAAGCGTGAATATGTGGAAATCAAGAACGCTTCGATGACCAACCCGGCGATTGCTCAGGCATATCCTATGGGCAAGATGGTCGTGATGGGCGCGCTCAGCCTGTACCTCGACTTCATCAACATGTTCCTCTTCCTGCTGCGCTTCATGGGCAACCGGAACTGATTTTAATCGATTCGTCGCTAAAGCGACTCGTCCTACCGATGCCCGGAGTGCTTAGCGCACTCCGGGCATTTTCTTTGCTTGTGCATATTGTTACGAAAAGGGATTCAGTTCGCTGAAAGGGTAGGGCATATAGGATTATTTACGAACTCGGCCGAAAACGGGTCACAAGCAGGCGGATCGGCTCGCTAATAAGCGGGCCAGAAACAGGATAAGTCCCGGCTAGAAAGTTGGGAAATCGGGAGAACTTGGTTTCATGTTTGAATTCAGCCAGGCAAGAACTCGCCTCATCGCCGCCGCCTGCGGGCTGGCTGCGTTGGCCGGATGTGCCACGCCGCCACCTCCTCCCCCGCCTCCACCTCCTCCTCCGGTGCAAGTGGTTATCCCGGCACGTCCGGCACCCCCCAGCGGAGCAGTTTCGATGATGGCGATCCCGGCAGTGGGCGTGGACGGCATACGCTTGACCGTGAATTACAATCTCAGCACAGCACAGACATTGTGGAATATGCGTTCTGCGCTGAATGTTGCTGCCCTGAATTGTCAGGGGCCGGAACATGCCGGTATTTTGCCCGCCTATTCCTCCCTTCTTGCCAACAACAAACGTCTGTTGACGGCGACAAACAAAGAGGTAACCAAGGAATTCAAGGCCCGTTACGGATCCGATGGCCTGAAGGCGCAGGACAATTACATGACGCAGGTCTATAATTATTTTGCCCTGCCGCCAGCGCAGAATAAATTTTGCCGGGCAGCCTCCTTGATTGCCAATGAATCGCTAATGGTTGCACCTGATGATCTCGAAGTTTTTGCAATTCGCAGCCTGCAAACGCTGGAGGGTGTGTTCGAAGATTTCTACCGGTCGTATGAGCAATACCGCGTAAATGTGGCGATGTGGGACGCGAGATATGGTGAACCGAGGTCAGTGAATCCAGCTTCCTACGCCGGCCCGGCGATTTACACGCCAGCCGATCAGGGCTTCGGCCCCGAACAGACGGGAGAACCGGTTTTTATCTCGGAACCGATGGTCGAAGGCGCTGCTGGTCCAGAGATAGTTGAGCCATCAAGTGAAGCGAGGCCAAGCTTTGGATTTGAGGCAAGGCCGCCGCAGGAAGTTCCAGCTCAGACGCCGGGTGATGCGGTATTTGTGTCAGAACCGGTAGTGGAACCGATTCCCGGGTCCGATGGCTAATCACTCGACCCGGGCAATGCCTGCAATAACAGGACTCGTGTGATCGCGCGGGAACCTCTATGGGGCTGCCATGCATTTTCTCGATCAAGCCAAAATTTTCCTCCGCTCCGGTGCGGGCGGCCCTGGTGCCGTCAGCTTCCGGCGTGAAAAATATATCGAATATGGCGGCCCCGATGGCGGCAGCGGCGGCAAAGGTGGGGACATTGTGTTCAAAGCCGCCCAAGGCCTGAATACGCTCATCGATTTCCGTTATTCGCAGCATTTCAAGGGCAAGCGGGGGACCCACGGCATGGGCCGTGACCGGACAGGCGCAGGCGCTGATGCTCTGGTGATCGAGGTCCCAGTGGGCACACAAGTGCTGTCAGAAGACAAAGAAGAAGTGCTCGCCGATTTTACCGAGATTGGCCAAGAGGTTGTTTTTCTCGATGGGGGAATGGGCGGTCGCGGCAACGCTAGCTTTAAGAGCGCCACCAATCGCGCCCCGCGACAGCATCAACCGGGCGAAGCGGGACAGGAAATGTGGGTTTGGCTGCGGCTGAAACTGCTCGCCGATGTCGGCCTGCTCGGTCTGCCAAATGCCGGTAAATCGACATTCATCAACGCTGTGTCCAATGCCCAGGCGAAAGTGGGCGCCTATGCCTTCACTACTCTGGTACCAAAATTGGGCGTGGTTCGGCACAAAAACCGCGAATTCGTGATCGCAGATATCCCCGGCCTGATCGAAGGCGCAGCGGACGGTGCAGGCATTGGTGACCGGTTCCTGGGCCATATCGAGCGGTGCCGGGTGTTGATCCATCTGGTCGATATCACGGGCAGCGACCCTGCCGAAGCGATGAAGATCGTGGAGGCCGAGCTGGCAGCTTATGGCGCGGGCTTGGAGGACAAGGTTCAGCTGATCGCTCTCAACAAGGTCGATCTGGCGGATGGTGAACTGGTTGACGCCTTTGCCAAGGAATTGCAGGCGGCAGGGGCAGACAAGGTCTTTCCGCTGTCCGGCGCGACTGGCGAAGGCGTGGAGAACCTGTTGAATGCGGTGCTGCAACATCTGCCGGACCGCACATCAACCGAAACCAAGGGCAAGGCGGAAGAGAGCACCGCCGAAGCCGAGCCATGGTCCCCTCTTTGAGGTAACTGGTTCAACGGGACTTCTATTCGCCCGCGCTTAGCGCTAACCCGCTGCGCATGGCTATTACGCATCTTGGCAATTTGTCTGATCCTTCGATTACCAAACGGTTGGTAATCAAGGTCGGTTCTGCGCTGCTGGTCGGCGCGGATGGGCAGCCGCGCCATGAATGGCTGTCCGGTCTGGTGTCCGAAGTGGCTGCGATGCACGCCGCTGGGCAACAAGTGGTGCTGGTCAGTTCGGGCGCGATTGCGCTGGGCGCGGCGCGGATGGGTTTGCCTAAGGGCGGCAGGGGCAGTTTGGCCGATGCGCAGGCGGCGGCATCAGTCGGGCAAATCGCGCTGGCGGGGCTGTGGTCGCAATTGCTGGAGCAGCATGGACTGGGCGCGGCGCAGATGCTGGTAACCCTTGGTGATTTGGAGGATCGGCGGCGCTATCTCAATGCATCGTCCACCCTCAGCCGGCTACTCACCGCCGGTTTCGTGCCCGTAGTGAACGAAAATGACAGCGTGGCGACCGAGGAAATCCGGTTTGGCGATAATGACCGGCTGGCCGCACGAGTGGCGCAGGCAGCGGGCGCCGATGGGGTCTTGTTACTGTCCGATGTGGATGGACTGTTTGACCGCAACCCATCCGATCCGGCTGCGAAAATGCTTGAGCAAGTGGACGGCGTAACCGATGAAATTTGGGCGATGGCTGATGGCGGATCTTCATCTGGGCTCGGGTCTGGCGGCATGACTTCAAAATTACAGGCGGCAGAGATTGCCGAGCGGGCAGGGATTGCGCTGGCGATCATCAATGGTACGCGGGACCATCCAATAAGGACTGCCTTGGACGCGGCGCGGGGGACATTGTTCCTTGCCCAGCGCCGCGATGGTGGCCGGAAAGCTTGGCTGGGCGGACGGATCGACTTGCGCGGGGCTCTGACGGTGGACGCAGGGTGCGGCAAAGCTCTTACCGCGGGCTCCAGCCTGCTTGCCGCTGGAATTACTGCGATCGCGGGCGACTTTGCTCGCGGCGATGTGGTCAGCATTGTGGCCAGTGATGGCCGCAGCGTGGCGCAAGGTCTAACCGAATATTCTGCCGAGGAATGCCGCGCGATCATGGGCCTGCGGGACGGCGCACAAGCTGAAAAACTTGGCTATGCGCCGCGTCCAGCTGTCATCCACCGCGATCACATGGTTTTGCTGTGACAATCGCTATTACCGGCGGCACCGGCTTTGTCGGGCAGGCTGTGCTGGATTTGGTGGCGCGGCGCGGCATTGCAGCGTGGGCATTGGCGCGAAAAGTACCGGATGACCGGCCCGGCGTTGACTGGATCGCGGGCAGTTTGGGCGATGCGGCGGCGCTCGACCGATTGGTCACCGGCACGGATGCGGTGATCCATATTGCCGGTCTGACCAACACGCCGGATCCGGCGGAATTCGAAGCGGCCAATGTCACCGGAACTGCCGCAATGCTGGATGCGGCGAAGCGGGCAGGGGTGAAACGGTTCATTTTTTTATCATCGCTGTCAGCCCGCGAACCGCAACTGTCGGCCTATGGCGCCTCCAAGGCGCGGGCGGAGGAACTGGTTGCGGCCAGCGGCCTGGACTGGACGATGGTGCGTCCGCCGGCAGTCTACGGCCCGCGTGACAATGATATGTTCGAGCTGTTCAAAAGCGCGCGCTATGGTCTCGTACCGATGCCGCCTAGCGGCGCGACTTCCATGATCCATGTGGACGATCTGGCAAAATTGTTGCTTGCGCTCGCCGCTTCGTCGCCGAAATTACGGCACGAGACATTCGAGCCTGACGACGGGCGCGAGGGCGGTTGGTCATACAAGGAATTGGGACAGGCCATCGGCGATGCGATGGGGCGGCGGGTTTTCGCGCCCAATTTGCCTAAATCGTTCCTGCGCAGTGCAGCAGGTCTCGACAAGATTGTCAGGGGCAAGAACGCCAAGCTGACGGCAGACCGGGTGGGCTATATGTGCCATCCCAATTGGGTCGTGCGTTCAGACAAAGCAGTACCCTCAGACATTTGGGGACCGTCTATTGGCACCCGCGAAGGCCTGAAACAAACCGCCGCATGGTACCGCCAGCAGGGCTGGCTGTAACCTAGAACGCTGGTTCGTAGCCCGGCGGCAGATCATCATCGTCGGTCGGGGTGTGGATGCCGCATTCGGTCTTTTCCCAACCCTTCCAGCGGCCGGAACGCGGGTCTTCGCCCGGTGCGACTTTGCTGGTGCAAGGCGCGCAGCCGATAGAGGGATAGCCTTCCGATACCAATGGGTGCCGAGGTAGATCGTGTTCCTCAAAATAGGCCCGGATATCATCGCCGCTCCAGTCGATCAGGGGATTGATCTTCAGGCGGCCCTGAGCATCCGAATTGTCGACTTCGAAGCGCGGTAGATTGGCGCGGGTGGAGGATTGGAAAGCTTTGCGCCCGGTTATCGTAGCATCAAACCCGGCCAGTGCACCCGCAAGCGGGATCACTTTGCGAATTTCGCAGCAGCCGTCGGGATCGTATGACCAGCGAAGTCCGGTTTCGTCCTTGGCCGCCAACGTTACAACATCGGGCGTCAGATTGCGCAGGCCGGTCAGTCCCAGTCGGTCCGCTAACGTATCGCGATAAGCCAGAGTTTCGGGGAAATGCTTGCCAGTTTCCAGGAACAGTACCGGTAATGATGGATCAACCCGAGAAACAAGATGGAGTAATACAGCGCTTTCCGCTCCAAAACTCGAAACAGTCGCAAGTTCTCCGACCAGGTCATCATCAAGCACGCTGCGCAGCATTTCCAACGCATCGCGGCCGCGGAACATCCGGTTGAGGCGGATTGCGTCGGATTCGCTAAAGCGCGGGCCGGTGTCGATCCGGTCGCGAACGCGGCCTTTCAGGCGAGTGGGATCGGCTTCAGCCATGATCGGCCCCATGACGAAGATCCCAGATTGGTACGCGCCCGTCAGTCGTCGGTTGATAAACATCCGGCCAACGGGTCAGCGCATTTTCAACATCGCCAGCATCCAGCGGTTGATCGGGAAGAAACGCATCGAAGCCGCAGCGCTTCATATATGCGATTTGGTCCACCAACACGTCACCAACAGCGCGCAACTCGCCAGTATATCCGGCTTCGCGCAGTACCCGCGCTGCGGAATAGCCGCGCCCGTCGCCGAAGGCAGGGAAGTTTACCTCAACCAGACGAATACGGTCCAGATGCGGCAGTAGATTACGAGCATCTTCGCCGGGTTCAATCCGGACGGCCAAAGCATTGCTCTGATCGGTGAAGGCTTCCAACGTCACCGCTGGATCGGACACCAAAGCATCGTCGCGGAAACGCAGAATATTTAGAGCTGAATCAACCATAAAGCGCCTCCTTGAACGGTTCCATGCCAATGCGGCGATACGTATCGAGAAAACGCTCCCCGCCCTCACGCTGAGCAAGATAGACATCAACGGAAATCTCTACCGCGTTGACGATGCCTTCTTCGTCGAAGCCGCGTCCGGTAATCTTGCCCAGTGACGTATCTTCAGCTTCGCTGCCGCCGAGCGACAATTGATAATTTTCGACGCCCTTTTTATCGACGCCGAGAATGCCGATGTGGCCTGCATGATGATGCCCGCAGGCGTTGATGCAGCCTGAGATTTTCAGCTTCAATTCGCCGAGGATATCGCCTTTGCCATTAGCATGGAAGCGTTCGGAAATCTGCTGCGCGATCGGGATCGAACGGGCATTGGCGAGGCTGCAATAATCGAGGCCCGGGCAAGCGATAATGTCGCCCACCTGATCCAGATTGGGTGTGCCGAGACCAGCGGCCTCCAGCTTCTGCCACAAGGCAAACAGATCAACTTTGCGGACATGCGGCAGGACGATGTTCTGGGTGTGGGTTACCCGGCATTCGTCGAAGCTGTATTGTTCCGTCAATTCGGCCATCAACCGCATCTGATCGGCTGTCGCATCGCCCGGAATGCCGCCAACTGGTTTCAGGCTGATGACTGCGCTGACATAGCCCGGCTGCCTATGCGGCTGGGTGTTCCGGTCGGTCCAGACCGCGAAATCGGGGTCGGAGCGGCTGAGTTCATCGGAAGCGCCAGCTTCGAACCCGGGAGCCTCGAAGTAGGTGCGGATACGCTCCAGCTCTGCAATTGGCGGTTCGATGTTCTGCGCCAACAACAGTGCGAATTCTTCTTCGACTTGGCGGGTGTATTCTTCCGCGCCTAGTTCATGGACTAGGATCTTGATCCGCGCCTTGTACTTGTTGTCGCGCCGGCCATAGCGGTTGTAGACCCGCAGGCAGGCCTCCGCATAAGTGATCAGCTGATCGAGCGGGACGAAATCGCGTACCAATGGCGCGATCATCGGGGTCCGGCCCATGCCGCCGCCGACATAGAATGCCGCGCCCAGCTCGCCCGCATCATTGCGGACGATATTGATGCCGATATCATGCAGCCGCATGGCCGCACGGTCGGTTTCGCTGGCAATCACAGCGAATTTAAACTTACGCGGCAAGTAACTGAATTCAGGATGAAAACTGGACCACTGGCGCAGCAATTCGGCATAGGGGCGGGGGTCCACGACCTCGTCCTGTGCAGCGCCCGCGAAATGGTCTGAACTGATATTGCGGATGCAATTTCCACTGGTCTGAATGGCGTGCATCTCGACCTTGGCCAGATCGGCCAGAATGTCGCCTGCATCCTCCAGCTTGATCCAATTGTACTGGATGTTTTGCCGAGTGGTGAAATGGGCGTATTTACGGTCGAACTTGTCCGCGATACTGGCCAGCGCGCGCATTTGTGTGCCGCTCAGCGTGCCGTAAGGAATGGCCACCCGCAGCATATAGGCGTGCAGTTGGAGATAGAGCCCATTCATCAACCGCAGCGGCTTGAACTGGTCTTCGGTCAGCTTGCCATCAAGCCGGCGCTGGCACTGGTCGCGAAACTCCGCAACTCGCGCATCGACCATTGCCTGGTCCCATTGGTCATATTTATACATCAGATTACCTCGCGGACCGCATTCGGGTCGCCTGGTTTGAGGGTAAGGTCGAGCCGGACTGTTGGGCCGAGGCCGCGAACACGGTCTTTGATATGAGCAGGGCGAACGCCGGTTGCGGTCTTCTCCGCCTCAATCGCATAGGGAGCGTTGATCCGGCGTGCAGCTTCCTCGCGGGCGATGATCGCATCGGCTTCATCGCCTGCATCCACAGCATCATCGACATGGAGCGACCAGCCGGAGCCGTCCCACCATGTGACAGCGCCGGTTTTCAAATCATTTCCGGTTAAAATTTTCATGCCGAAGCTTCCTGCGCGATTTTTGCAATGTGGGAATCGGCCCGTGCGCTGTGACGAGCAGTGACTTCACCGATGACGATGAGCGCAGGGCTGACGACTTGTTGGTCGATGACCAGATCTGGCAGGCCTGCCAGCAAGCCGCGCAGAACCCGCATTTCAGGGCGGGCGCCATTTTCGATGACAGCTAGCGGCATATCCGGGGCCAGCCCGTCCGCCATCAGCTTCTCGGCGATCTGCGGTGCGGTCTTTACGCCCATGTAGATTACGAGCGTGCGGCCTTTACCGGCGAGCCCCGACCAATCCTGCTCCGACAAGCCTTTGCACTGGCCCGCCACGAAACTGACGATGCTGGCGCTGTCACGGTGGGTGAGGGCGATTTGGGCTGCCGCAGCCGCGCCATTGGCGGCGCTGATACCGGGAACCACGACGACAGGGACACCGGCGGCGTTGCAATCTTCCATTTCCTCGCCGCCGCGCCCAAAAATGAACGGATCGCCGCCCTTCAGCCGGACTACGTCGTTTCCGGCAAGAGCCTCGCGCACCAGCAAGGCATTGATTTGGTCTTGGGGCAAAGTGTGCTTGGAGCGCTGCTTGGCAACCGAAATCAAGGTTGCATCTGCATGTGCCAGCGCCAGAATTGCGGGGTCAACCAAACCGTCATGCACGATCAACCGGGCCGATTGCAGCAACCGCGCAGCCCGCAGCGTCAACAGCTCGGGATCACCCGGGCCTGCACCTACCAGATAGACGGTACCAGTGTTTGGGCCAATTTTTTCCATGATCCGAAGATGGCGGTACATTGCGCCAGCTGCCAGTGAGAATCGATTTCCGACCGGCTAGAAAACGTATCAGGCACTGAGTGTAGCCCACAGATCGTCCGCTCTTTCCAAAAGCTATTTGTCTTCGAGCCTTTGTCCGATAGCAGCAATAAGTTGTTCGAATTGTTCATTGTTACGAACATTTATATCGCGCTGTGGGAAGGGGATCTCGATACCGTTTTCTTTGAACAGGTCCCACAATTTTTTCAGGACCTCCGACTTGATATTACCGATTCCTGCCTCAGGATCGCTGATCCAGCAGTGGATGACAAAATTGACCGAACTGTCACCATACTCATCGAGCCATGCGGTTGGCGGCGGGCTCTTAAGCACGCGTTTGCAGTTTGCGGCGGCTTCCAGCATCAACTTTTCGCCGATCTTGATGTCGCAGCCATAGGATATGCCCACAGGTATTTGCATGCGGACTTGTTTGGAGGAGTAAGACCAGTTCTCAACCTGATTGATCATCAGGTTCTCGTTAGGGATCAGATATTCCTTCTGATCGCGGGTGGTGATGGAAACCGCGCGAATACCAATCTTGCGGATCTGGCCAAACGTCGAGACACCGCTTTGATCAGCGACTGCGATGACATCGCCCGGTTTGATCGAACGGTCCATCAGCAGAATAATGCCGGCGATCAGATTACCGAAAGTTTTCTGCAGGCCGAAACCGATTGCGAGGCCGAAGGCGCCGGAGAAAACCGCCAAAGCAGTAAGATCAATTCCCAGCAAATCGATCCCAAGCATGATTGCCAACGCCCAGACAGCCAGAGAAACAAGTTTCTCCGCCAATAGACGCTGGGTCATATCCAGTTTGGTAACGCGTTTAAGCGAGGCATGAAGCAGTTTGCTGAGGAAATAGGCGGCGGTGATGACGCTGGCGATTACCAGCAGCACAACGAGCCCATCCCAGACTGAAATTCGCGTTTGACCAATGCTGATAGCTAATGCATCCAGTGTGTCGACAATGCTGCCGACCGCTTCGCTCTTATCGCTAACAGCATCTTTGAAGTCGTCTGAAGCACTGACGGCGTCCGTTAGTGGGCCTGGCGATGGTGTCGTAGTTGCTGTTGCCGGTTCGCTGAGCTCCAGGGTGACGGTATCGCCTGCCTTCAGATCGGCGGGAGCTTCTGTTTGCGATGGCGGTGTGGTTGACGTAGTCATTGATGCTCCATTGCTGCAAAGCCTTGATCCAGGTCGGCAATCAGGTCTGCCGCGTCTTCAAGACCAATGGATAGGCGAATTCCGTGGCGGTCGCCAGTGTCCCAATCAGCAGGTGGCCAGACAGAACTGGTCCGGATGGATGCGGGGTCGATTGGGATGGCGAGGCTTTCAAAACCGCCCCAACTGTAGCCAATCCCGAACAACTGCAGCGCGTCGATTAGCCGCGACCGTGCGGCCTCGTCGCGCCCCTTCAAAATAAAGCTGAACAACCCGCATGCACCGGTGAAATCCCGCGCCCACAGATCATGTCCGGGCGCACCGGGCAGAAACGGGCACAGGACATGGGCAACATCGTTGCGGGCACCAAGCCATTCCGCCACTGCCAGCGCTGTTGCGGTAGAACGTTCCAGCCGGATGCCCATCGTCCGTAGCCCTCGCAGGGCCAGCGCTGCATCATCAGGTGACACGACATGGCCCAATGCCTGCGCGGTTTGGCGTAATTTCCGATAGAGCGTCCCTTTGGCCGACGCGCTGCCCATCATCAGGTCCGAATGGCCGCCAACATGTTTGGTCAACGCCATGATCGAGATATCACAGCCATGCTCCAATGCCGGAAATCCCAGCGCTGTGGCCCATGTGTTGTCGATCAGGCTGACCGCGCCCTTGTCCCGCGTGATCGCAGCGAGGGCTGGGATGTCCTGAACCTCCATTGTCAGGCTACCCGGGCTTTCGAGCAGCACCGCCTTGGTTCGGGCGCAAAACTGGTTAGCGAAGCGCGCCGCATCCAGCGGATCCACAAACCGCGCCTCCACTCCGAAACGCTTCAGCAGGCCTGTCGCCATGTTGCGGCTGGGTTCATAGGCATTGTCGGTTACCAGCAACACGTCACCTGGTTTGAGCACTGCCATCAATGCACTGGCGATTGCGGCGACACCGCTAGGATACAGAACGGTGCCGTCCGCGCCGGGCTCCAGCTGGGTCAGGGCATCCGACAGCGCCCATTGGGTGGGCGATCCGCGGCGCCCATAGAAAAACTCGCCATCGGCATTGCGCCGTGTTCCGTCCTTCAGTGCTGCCGTGTCAGGATAGAGATGCGTGCTGGCGCGCCAGACCGGGGGATTTACCGCCGCTCCGGTCCATTCGGGTTTGCGCCCGGCATTGACCAGTTTCGTCCCCTTGCCGGAACCTGCCTTACTCTTGCCCATGGTTAGCGCGCGGCCCCTGCTTTTGCTGTTCCGACTTCCTTGGGCGTATCAGGGTCCGCGCCCCATTCACCCCAGCTGCCGTCATACAGCGCAGTGTCGTGTTTGCCGAGCAATTCCAGAGCGAACAGCAGCACCGATGCAGTCATCCCGCTGCCGCATGATCCGGTGACCGGCGCGGACAGATCTACACCTGCCGCCTCGAAAGCACTGCGCAATTCATCGACCTGCTTGAAAGTACCATCGCTGTTCAGAACCAGCGGGAAAGGCAGGTTGAGTGCGCCGGGGATATGGCCGCCGCCCAAATTGTGGACTGTATCCTCTGTTTCGCCAGAAAAACGCAGCGCATCGCGGGCATCCACCACTTGGACGGTGCAGCTGGCAATATTGGCAAGCATTTCAGCTTTGCTGCGCACCCCGCTGCGATCATCGCGGGGAATGGTGAAAGTTGATGGCGCGGCTTCGTAAGTGCCGGATTCAACTGGAAGCCCCTCCGCCCGCCATTTTGCAAATCCGCCATCAAGGATCGCGAAATTGGTCAGCCCGAACATCCGGCAAATGAAATAGGCGCGGGCGCTGCTGCGCATGGCGCTATCGTCATACAGCACGATCCGGCTCTGATCCGTCAGGCCCAATTCAGACATTCGCTGCCCGAACTGATTGGCGCGGGGCAGGGCTACGGGCACTGAGGAGGTTTCATCTTTCAGGCTTGGTAAGCCAAGAAAACGCGCGCCCTTGATGTGGTTTACGGCAAATTCCGCCGCTGGATCGCGGCCTAAATCCGGCAAATGCGCCGAGGCGTCGAGAATTACGAGGTCGCTTTCGCCAAGCGATTTTGCCAGCCAGCCGGTACTTACAAGAATGTCCATCCGCATGGATTAGCGGGCGTTTCCCTGCACGTCGAGAGAATCAGTCGAGCGCGCGGCTGCCTATCTGGTCATAAGTTTGCGGCATTTCATCGAGCCGGAACGGCTGCACCTTGTCGCTGCCGGGCGGCTTCATTCCGATTACGAACGTCTGGGTGATCGGATCGAGCCCCTCGCCCGTGAGCCTGAGCCGCAATAAGGGCACATACAGCGTAGCTCGACCTTGGTTGATCGTTCTGATCTGGCCGACCGGGAGGATGAAGCTGGCAGAAACTTCGCCCGTCTCGCCGCCAGGCAGAGCATCCATGGTTTTCAGCGGTGCGAGGATGGTCGCCCCGCTGGCAAGCTGTTCGCTGATCGGCACTTTTCCATGTGCGGTCACAAGGTCGCCGGAAATGTGCAAATTTTCAAATGCTTGCGTGCTGCTATTGTGCAGGATGATGGAACACGAAAGCGTTGCATTCATCAGACTGCGGCTCAGCTTCAATGGTGAAATTGCCAGTGCGATCGGACCAGCCGGGTTGAGCGGTTCTGGCGCCGCTGCGGGGACAGGAAGCGGCGCACGCACAGGGGCAGTGTCCCCTGGAGGAATACTGCCTGCAGTGGTACCGGTCTGCGGATCACGGCGGCGGGCCAGCGGCGGCTCAATCGTGGCGGCACCGGCAGGAACCATCTGTTTGCGCGACCTGACCGCGAATGCTCCGCCAATCAGCGCCAGCAGGCCAATCGCCAGGGCGATCCATGTTGTCCAGCCGGGCATCCGATTGCCGCTGCCTGTCGCGCCCGGATTGGGCAGGTTTGCGCCGCTATCGACAAGGTCAGGCAGAGATGTGGGGGATGGCAGGCTGTCTAGAACAGGTTCCACCGGGGTCAGATCCAGCGGCGATCCGGACGCAACTTCGCTTGGTAGAAAATCTTCACCGGATACCCGCTGGCCGGGCGTTGCCCGGGCGGCAGGCGTGAATCGCCGAGTTTGCGGTGCACGTGCTTCCTCTGGTTGGAGGATGGTTGGCAGAGGCCGCTGTGCCGCAGATGGCGTGGGAACAGGCGCTGGGCGTGCTGTCGGGATTACTCGCGGCGCAACCGGAACTGGGCCCTCGATATCGACCGGCCCTTGCACTTGCGGTGCCGCAGATGCGGTCGGAGTAGGGGCAGGGGGCAATTGAAAACTGGTTGGAGGAACGGCGGCCCCGCCAGGTGCCGCTGCTGCAGGCGCAGCCATCCCTGCCAGAACAAATGCGGCTGAATGTGTGATCGCGATCACTAAAAAAGATACTGAGATTTTACGGCGCATAATTTGAATATTGATCTGATAAAGAGGTCGCGCTGAATAGCCATTGAATTAACAACTGGCCACAGGTGACTTGTATCATCCGCACGTTCGCGGCATCAGCGCGACATGAGTGACACACCTGATACGACTTTTCTTGGTCGACAAACCCCTTTGCCCGCCTCTCCGGAAGACGCTGTGCTGGATTATGTGCCCAATCCGCGGATTGGCGCGCTATATCTGGCGCGTTTCGCTGCGCCTGAGTTTACATCGCTTTGTCCGGTCACCGGACAGCCCGATTTCGCGCATCTGGTGATCGACTATGCCCCCGATCAGACAATCGTCGAATCGAAATCACTGAAGCTGTTTCTCGGATCTTTTCGCAATCATGCCGGTTTTCACGAAGATGTGACGGTTGGAATCGGACAGCGATTGGTTGATGAGATGAAGCCGCGCTGGCTGCGCATTGGCGGCTATTGGTATCCCCGCGGCGGCATTCCGATTGATGTGTTCTGGCAAACCGGCGCACCGCCGGCGGAATTGTGGGTCCCTGACCAAGGGGTATCCGGATATCGCGGCCGAGGATGAAGGCCTGAGGTGCAGGCAGGGACAAGCGTCTAGCCTGCTATCCGGCGGTTCGTTGATGTCTAATATCGGTTGAGCTTCGTTATCGGACTGGCCGCTTTTGGAATGCAAGCGGCGTTCGGCAAGCTCGGAAGCCGAGACGGTGACTTTCACCAATTGGTTCGGCGCAATGGATGCGTTCGCCGATATGTTCGTAGTCTTGGCATTCAAAACGGAGTATTCGACGCGCTAGAAATGATTGACCTCGTTTACGCCTTTCGCAGCTGGGAGAATGACGGGCATTATGTAGCTTGGGCACATGAACGGGTTTGGGATCGCTTAGGTTTAGAAAAAGCGGACTGTCAGTTATTCCTACTTTTCAGATAAAAGCGGACCGTCAGCTAACGTTGAGAGTTTCAGACGCCGATAGGCGTCAGAAAGTCTTCGATGCCCGAACCGCGGGCTGCATAGGCTGAGTTATGGGGAAAGCGGTTTTGCGCGAGGCACGGGGTAACCCAGAGCTGTCCATAAGCGGAGGGAT
>Ga0209702_10000825_pt1 | contig 63987 bp, 66 predicted proteins | sample FRY01_FD_187210 | JGI IMG/M metagenome (GOLD analysis project Ga0209702, IMG submission 187210) | Freshwater microbial communities from Lake Fryxell liftoff mats and glacier meltwater in Antarctica - FRY-01 (SPAdes) (version 2) | ecosystem: Environmental > Aquatic > Freshwater > Ice > Glacier... | reverse complement strand
ATGAGACAACTTCGGCTTTAATGAACCCTTTTTGAAAATCGGTGTGAATCACGCCAGCGGCTTCCGGGGCGGTGGCATTTCGTGGAATAGTCCAGGCGCGCGCTTCTTTGGGTCCTGCGGTGAGGTATGTCTGAAGACCGAGCGCGTCAAAGCCAACGCGCGCTAGCGCCTTCAGTCCTGATTCGGTTTGGCCAACTGATTGGAGGAGTTCCAACGCTTCTTCATCGGACATCTCAACTAATTCAGATTCAATTTTTGCGTCCAAGAAAACCACTTCAGCGGGAGCAACGAGTTCTGTCATTTCGGTGCGGAAGTCGGCATTGGACAACTCTGCTTCATCAGCATTGACCACGTACACAAATGGTTTTGCGGTGAGCAGGAACAATTCGCGAATTGGTTCAGAATCGAAACCGACGCTGAATAATGTTTTGCCTGCATTCAGAATTTCCTGGGCTTTCTCAGCGGCTTCAAGTGAGACGGATTTTGACTTATCAAGACGCAATTCTTTTTGTAGACGGGGAATCGCTTTTTCAAGTGATTGCATGTCCGCGAGAATGAGTTCGGTGTTAATCGTCTCCATGTCTTCTTTGGGAGACACGCGTCCCTCGACGTGGACAACGTCATCGTCGGTGAACGCTCGAAGAACCTGACAGATCGCGTCGGATTCACGGATATTTGCTAGGAACTTATTGCCCAGGCCCGCACCCTCAGAGGCACCTTTGACAATTCCCGCAATGTCAACAAAGGTGACACTCGCTTGGATGATTTTCTGGGAACCAAATACTGTGGCCAGATCATTGAGTCGCGGGTCAGGAACACCCACCACACCCGTGTTGGGTTCAATCGTGGCGAAGGGGTAATTCGCGGCAAGGACATCGTTTTTGGTCAGCGCATTAAACAGGGTTGATTTGCCCACATTGGGCAGGCCGACGATTCCAAGAGTTAGTCCCACGGCCGCGAGTCTAGATTGAGCATCAATCAGGCTAAATGTCGGTCGTGCATGTCAGGATCGGTGGGTGGACTCAGCAGTCATCCTTATCACCGCAGTTGCGCTCGTGTTTATGGGTGTCGGGTTCGGATATTTCCTAGGAGCGCGGGGCAATCATTCCACCGGTGTTCCCGAACTTGAGTCTGGACTCAGTTCCCTCTCCGACGCGATTGATCGAATCACCCATTCGGTTTCAGCCCAGCAGATTTCCTCGGCGCAGTCTTCGGCGACCTTGCAGACGGAACTGACCCGCTCACTCGCACACCAGTCCGAAACTCTGCTTCGCTCGGTCTCAGAAGTTAAATCCCAAGCCCAGCAGCTCAGCTCGGTGCTGAGCCGTTCCGGTGCCCGCGGGCGATGGGGGGAGATGGAACTCACCCGACTGGTTGAAGCAGCCGGCATGATTAACCGGGTCCATTTCCTCGATCAAAATACGATTGATGGTGCACAAGGAAAGTTGCGACCGGATCTGCAGGTATTGCTCTCCAACGGACGCTGTATTTTGATTGACGCAAAGACTCCCATGGATTCCTTTCTTCGCAGTGCTGGCAGGGAATCAGAGGAAAACATCGAAGCGCTGATGAATGCACACGCAGAGGCGGTCATTCGCCACATTGAACAACTCGCCAGAAAGGCTTACAGCTCAGAAGTCCGCGAGTCCGTCGACTTCGTCGTGATGTTCTTGCCGTCTGAAGCACTGCTCGAAGCTGCCCTGAACCAGCGCCCCGATCTCCTTGATTTTGCATTTAGCCGAAACATTGTTCCAGCCACACCAACCACATTGTTTGCGCTGCTTCGAGCGGTCTCACTCGGTTGGCAAAACAGTGACATGGTCGAACAGGCCCAAGACATTGCTCGACTCTCCCAAGAGATGTATTCGCGGCTTGATGTCGTCCTCGGTCACATTGCAAGTCTGGGTAAATCACTCGGATCCGCTGTCGGTCACTACAACGGGGCCGTTCGTTCCATCGACACCCGACTTCGGCCAACGGGTCGGGCACTCACCGACCTTGGCGTCCGCGGAGTGAAAAACGAAAGCGAACTCGTACCGACCCCACCTCTTGAAGTGTTCGCATCCGAACTCCCGGAACCAGATTAGGTACCCTATCTCCGTGACCGACCAACCCGGCGACGAATACGAAGCGCTTTTCCGCCCTGACCAGCCTGCGGTTGAACCCAGTGCAATGAGTCCGGTTGAAACGGGACGGGTCTTCAAAAGCCAAGGAGTTGAGGGCAACGAAGAAGCGTTGCTCGCCCTACCCGCCAGTCGCACCGGTAAATTGCGGACCCTTGAGCGGGCAAATGTTCCACCAGGGTCCGAGCGCGTTGGCCACGCTGGAATTAAACAACCTGTGCCAGCGCCCGTTGTTCCCCCGGAAGAGCGCAGCCGCGCGCGCGGGCGCGGAGCTGTGTTCGGGAGTTTAAGTGCGTCATGGATTTACGGGATCACCATCGGGGTAACCCTTATTTTTGGTCTGGTTGACGTATTGGTTTTCGGTGGCGAGCCGGGGGCATTCTCCGGCGTTGGCTTGTTGGCAGTTTCTGTTTTTGTCAGCCTTGCGGTTCGCTCACAAGATGATTCCCAGGCGATTTTCGCTCCGGCAATTGCCTTCTTTGTCATGGCGGTAACAGTCGGTCAAATCAACGTAACCGACACGTCACTGATTAATAGGTTTGTTTCGGTGTTCTTCATTCTGGGGAATAACTGGTTCTGGGTAATTGGTTCAACGATTATGGCGCTGGGTGTGGTTGCATTTCGTCGCAGATCCCAACGCTAAATAAATGTCACTAAATTATTGGGCTGCTGCAGCTTTGATATCACGTCTTAATTCGGGTGGCAGCGCGAACATCAGCGTCTCTTCAGCGGTGCGAACTTCTTCACAGTCATTAAAGCCGTGTGTGGACAGCCACTCCAGCACTTCATTCACCAACAGTTCTGGCACTGAAGCCCCACTTGTCAGGCCAACCGTTGAGGCACCCTCCACCCATTCGCTCTTCAGCTCCCGGAAACTGTCGACCCGGTAGGAAGATTTAGCCCCGGCATCAAGTGCCACCTCGACGAGCCGAACTGAATTCGAGGAGTTGCCTGAACCCACCACGATTACGACATCACAACTGGGTGACATCGCCTTCACCGCAGTCTGTCGATTTTGGGTTGCGTAGCAAATATCGTCACTGGGTGGACTTGCCATTTCAGGGAAACGCTCTTTCAGAACATTGACGGTTTGAATTGTTTCATCAACGGAAAGGGTCGTTTGGGAGAGCCAAATAAGTTTCTCTGGATTTTTTACTTCCAAGTTTCGTGCTTCTTCCGGGTTCTGCACCAAGGTAATGGAATTGGGGGCTTCACCCATTGTCCCCTCGACTTCTTCGTGTCCAGCATGACCAATCAAAATAATGTCCAAGCCTTCATTGGAAAAACGCCTTGCTTCGGCGTGCACTTTGGTTACGAGGGGACAGGTCGCATCAATGGTCTTCAGGGATCGCGCTGCGGCCTCTGCATGCACGCTCGGGGCAACTCCGTGGGCCGAAAAAATAACTGTCGAACCTTCAGGCACAACATCTAGTTCATCGACAAAAATTACGCCGCGGTTTTCTAACGACTCAACAACGAACTTGTTATGAACGATCTCCTTACGGACATAGAGTGGAGCTCCATACAGGTCCAGCGCCTTCTCGACGGTAAGGATTGCGCGGTCAACTCCTGCGCAGTATCCGCGAGGGGCCGCCAGCAGTACTTTTTTTGTTAAAGCCATGCCTCTATCGTAGGCATAAGACCCACCCTCCGCCTAGGCTGCATTGGTGACCTTGGAGACTTCAGAGCAATCACCGGCACCGGTTCGGGTGATTTCCAACCTGCTCCACGACTACATCAACCGGCTGAGTTCCATTTGGATTGAAGGCCAGGTCGCCCAGTACCGGACTCGCCCGGGGGCCAGCGTGCAGTTCCTTACCCTTCGCGACACCGATGCTGAGTTTTCACTTAAAGTCATGGTGAACTCGGCCCTCATTGGAGCCATGGATCCGCCCTTGGTTGAGGGGCAGAGAATCATTATTTACGGTCGGTGTGATTTTTGGGCCAAACAGGGGTCATTACAGGTGGTCGCTCGCGAGATCCGAGCAGTGGGATTAGGGGAGTTACTCGCGTCACTGGCCGCGCTGAAAGAAAAACTGGCCGCAGAAGGTCTCTTTGCCCCCGAACGCAAACGGCCCCTTCCCTTCCTGCCCGGGCGTATTGGGCTGATCACGGGTCGAGCGAGTGACGCGATGCATGACGTTCTCAAACATACGAAAGAGCGCTGGCCCGCGGCAGATTTTGAAATCCGAGAAGTCGCCGTTCAGGGTGTCAGCGCGGTCGGTGAAGTCACGGCGGCCCTGAAGGAACTGGATGCTCTGGGACTGGACGTCATCGTGATCGCTCGTGGCGGCGGCAGCATGGAAGATCTCCTCCCTTTTAGCAACGAAGCTTTAGTTCGAGCCGTTAGTGTGGCCATTACGCCAATTGTGAGTGCAATTGGACACGAACAAGACACTCCATTGCTGGATTTTGTCGCCGATCTACGGGCTTCCACGCCAACGGATGCTGCGAAGCGAATAGTTCCTTCGGTCATTGAAGAGCGCAAGAATTTAGCTGATTTACGCGCACGGAAATCGCGCGCAATCTCTAATGCGTTGGACATAAACCGACTACGGTTAAACGAAATGCGCAACCGGCTGACACAGAGAGTGACACATTTAATAGATTCGGAATTAACCACGATTCAACATCTTCGTGCACAAATTCGAGCACTTTCCCCGGCCGCCACCCTTGAACGTGGATACGCAATCGTTCACAGTGACAACGGTCAGATCATTCGTAATGAGTCGGAAGTCACGGTCGATCACCAAATTCATATCCGAGTAAATGTTGGCGAATTTTCCGCAATCCGAATTAAAAACAAGTAGTGAGGAATCACAGTGGCTAAAAGTGAAGACCCCGGATACGAGCAAGCAAGGGATGAACTCGCCAGCATCGCTACGCAACTCGAGCGTGGAGGGCAAAGCCTTGAAGAATCACTTGCGCTTTGGGAAAAGGGAGAAGCCCTAGCACACGTGTGCGAAAAATGGCTCAACGCCGCGAGTGAGCGAATTATTCCAACACAGGAGCGGTAGCCAGTGAGTTAGCGGCCGCCTCGAGTTCTAACATCGTGACTGTGCCGCTCAGGACCGTGGTGGCCGCTGCGCTTACGTTGACAAGTGCCCGTGAATTATCACCCTCAAATATCAACCACGTTCGAGTCCCAATGAAAGTTTCGCCCTCTGGCGTCACCCCGACAAGTTCATTTTTAAGAAATTCTTCGTTGGTGGCCGCGGACTGGGTGATTTTTACGTATTCGCCGCCCTCCGTTACATAACCCACGTGCCAGACCGGTTCATCCCGCGAATACTGGGTTGGCTTCCAGCGAACGCTCGTTGCGCGTAGCCCTTCAATGTCGGGGACCACGACGGAAAAACTCGCCTGTCCAGTCGCCAATGTCAACACGGGGATCGGATCGACTTCACGAACAGGGTCGGGCGTCGGACGCCAGGTAAACAGCATCAGGATACCAATGAGCCCGAGGACAACGGCTAGTGAACGCACCATGTCCCCCACTGTTTGACGCATGCGGGCAGTGCGCTTTCCGGTTGGAACTGGCGTCGTCACCCACTAATAATGGATCATTGAGTCCGTCGCGGCTCACCCAACACCGCTACGCTGCGCTCATGAGCGGACATCAAGCACGGCCTGCAGCGGTTCCGGAACGAAACCTGGCCCTTGAGTTAGTGCGTGCCACGGAGGCTGCCGCAATGGCGGCCGCTCGCTGGGTAGGCCGTGGTGACAAAAACGGTGCCGACGGAGCTGCGGTAAATGCCATGCGAACCATGGTCAGCGGGGTCTGCATGAATGGAATTGTGGTAATCGGTGAGGGTGAAAAAGATCAAGCCCCGATGCTGTTTAACGGTGAGCGGATTGGTGACGGCACGGGAGCAGCCGCCGACGTGGCCGTTGATCCAATTGACGGAACAACCCTCGCGGCCAAAGGTATGCCAAACGCAATTTCGGTAATTGCGGTCGCGGAACGTGGGACCATGTTTGATCCGAGTGCTGTTTTTTATATGAAAAAGCTCGTTGTTGGGCCAGAGGCAGCCGGGTCCATTGACATTGAAGCCCCTACCGCATGGAACCTGGCGCAGATTGCAAAAGCCAAAGGTGAATCCGTCTCCGAATTGACCGTCTGCATTCTGGATCGGCCTCGACATGACGACCTTGTGCGCGAGATCCGTGAGGCTGGCGCCCGAATCAAATTCATTGTTGACGGGGATGTCGCCGGGGCGGTGATGGCTGCTCGACCCAATACGGGGATCGACGTCCTCATGGGCATTGGCGGGACGCCGGAGGGAATTATTGCTGCGTGCGCCATGACCGCCCTCGGTGGCGAAATTCAAGCCAAATTGTGGCCAACCACGGACAAGGAGCGAGATAAAGCCATTAATGCCGGCCACGACCTAAACCGGATTCTTGGTACCCACGATTTGGTGACGGGTGACAATAACTTTTTCTGCGCCACCGGAATCACCGACGGTGAGTTATTACAGGGTGTGCGTTACACCCCACAAGGTCCGACAACGAACTCAATTGTGATGCGAAGCAAGAGCAAAACCATTCGTGAGATTAAAAGTGAGCACCATTTTGCGCCAAATTCACAATACTCCACCGTGGTGTTTCCAGCGGATCTGTGAACTTTCCTGCGGGCCCCATCCGGCTGATCATGACCGCCAATGCCCGCAAAAACCAGTGCCTAGTGAAAGCAACTGTGGCTACGCCGGCCTAGTCTGCTCCCGTGAGCGAATTCGTCTATACCGACCAACTCCCACTGGGTACCGACTCAACGCCTTACCGACTCCTTACCACCGAGGGCGTTCACGTTGAGCGCCTCGGTGATCACGAATTCCTGCGGGTTGAGTCCAGTGCATTAACCGCACTGACCTTCGCCGCCATGCGCGATATTTCACACCTGCTTCGCAGCGACCATCTTGCACAGCTCAAAAAGATTCTGGACGACCCCGAAGCCAGCCCAAATGACCGATATGTTGCCCTTGACCTGCTCAAAAATGCGAACATTGCCGCTGGCGGCGTTCTGCCCATGTGTCAAGACACGGGAACCGCGATCATTATGGGCAAGCGTGGTCAATACGTCCTGACTCCTGGCCGCGACAGTGAAGACATTTCCCTCGGGGTATTTAACGCTTTTGCCGAACTAAATCTTCGCTATTCACAACTCTCACCCATCAATATGTGGGAGGAACGTAACACCGGAACGAATCTGCCCGCGCAAATTGAATTGTACTCCGATCCGCACAAAAACCAGTCCTACGAATTTCTTTTTATGGCTAAAGGCGGTGGAAGCGCTAATAAGAGTTTTCTTTATCAAGAAACCGCTGCATTACTAAACCCCGCAAAGTTCCGGTCATTTCTGGACGAAAAACTGCGATCGATTGGAACCGCCGCCTGTCCCCCGTATCACCTGGCAATCGTTGTTGGAGGAACAAGCGCGGAGTACGCCCTGAAAACTGCCAAACTGGCATCTGCTCACTACCTCGACGGCCTGCCCGTACACGGTTCCCCCGATGGTCGCGGCTACCGCGATTTACAGATGGAACATGACGTATTTCTGCAGACCCAGGAATTTGGAATTGGCGCCCAGTTCGGTGGAAAGTATTTCTGTCACGACGTGCGCGTTATTCGCTTGCCACGACACGGTGCGTCTTGCCCAGTGGCGATTGCAGTCTCTTGTTCAGCGGACAGGCAGGCACGAGCAAAAATCACTCCCGAGGGGGTGTTCCTTGAGAAACTTGAAACAGAGCCAGCACACTTCTTGCCCGAGGTTGACGACTCACATCTTGATGACACCACCGTACATATCAATCTCAGTGCACCAATGAACGAGGTCAGGGAGCAACTCAGCAAACTTCCCATTCGAACTCGCGTCTCACTGACTGGGTCGCTGGTAGTTGCGCGAGATCTCGCCCACGCGCGAATTAAGGCAATGCTTGATCAAGGACAACCAATGCCCGACTATCTGAAAGATTTCGCCGTCTACTACGCGGGGCCAGCAAAAACTCCGGTTGGCATGGCCTCTGGTTCATTCGGGCCGACAACCGCGGGTCGGATGGATTCTTATGTCGATCAGTTTCAAAAAGCCGGCGGTTCGATGGTCATGTTGGCAAAAGGAAACCGTAGCGCTGAAGTAACGCGGGCCTGCAAGGAAAACGGAGGTTTCTACCTTGGCTCAATCGGTGGGCCAGCCGCAAAATTAGCTCAAAACAACATTACTAAAGTCGACGTGCTGGACTTTCCAGAACTCGGCATGGAAGCGGTCTGGAAAATTGACGTTGTTGACTTCCCAGCATTCGTAGTAGTCGACGACAAAGGAAACGACTTCTTTGCCGAGACGTTGAGACCGATTGCAACCAATATTCCCGTTGGTCCGCCCACATAAAAAAACGAGCCACTAAAAACAGAGTCCGTTGCCGGCGCCCCAATGACTCTTGCCTTTGCCGTTATTCCAGATTGTCCAAAAAGCTCGGTCTTGCCAGTAGCGATTCCACTCGTTCATAGGTGTTGTGCGTAATGCCTGTACAAGATCTACGCCAGAGTCGCCCATCTCATTTTTTACCTCCGGTTGCATCATCCAGGTAACGCCACGGGTGAGTGACTTCGAAAATTGGTAGGCGCCCCGGTAGTAGCCACCACTGCCAGCCTTGTAATGGTGGTGGGATTCCATCTTTGAAATACATTTGCGCACGCCTTCACGGTTTGGCATGTACCACTTGCCTTGATAAAGACTGATTTCAAAACCGATTCGGTCGGTAGATTCCGGGGATCCAAATGCATGGGCGGTTTCCGCTTGAACGCGAACTTGTCGACTTATCTTCGCCCCCGCGCTTGGATTATTTATTTCATCCCCTACTGGGATGGCAGCCTCCCCGTCAACGACAACGGGTTCTGTGGGTGTCACCGGTATCGGGTCTGCCGCGAAGGCCGACGTCGTAGGAAAAGCTAGGGCAAGGGCGACGGCCACGAGGACCGTGTTCCTGCCGAGCTGTGTGAATCTGTGCACAAATGCCTTCCCTGAAAAACAAACAGATCCCACCGTGCCTCAAAAACTGGGATTTGTCACCCCCGATTGGCGGGTTGTGACCGATTATTTTGCAATCAGACCAGAAATACCGGCATCTGTTGGGGGAATTGGACCAGTATCGCGGATATGACCTACGTCACATTAAGCGTTGGGGTAGTCCTCGAGTAACTCGGTAACCAGGGCGGCGATCTCCGAGCGTTCGCTACGGGTGAGGGTGATGTGAGCAAAAAGTGGGTGCCCTTTGAGCTTCTCGACCACCGCCACAATCCCATCAAAGCGGCCAACTCGAAGGTTGTCGCGCTGGGCAACGTCGTGGGTTAAAACAACCCGGGAGTCTTTACCAATCCGGGAAAGAACGGTGAGCAACACGTTGCGCTCAAGGGACTGCGCTTCTTCTACGATCACAAAAGCATCATGCAGACTACGGCCCCGGATATGCGTCAGCGGCAAAACCTCAAGCATTCCCCGATCTACAATTTCGTCCACAACCTGCGAGGTGGTGATCGCCCCTAAGGTGTCGAACACCGCCTGACCCCAGGGATTCATTTTCTCCGACTCTGAACCTGGCAGGTATCCAAGTTCCTGTCCACCGACCGCATACAGGGGACGGAAAACGATAACTTTTTTGTGCAATTTGCGCTCCATGACCGACTCTAAGCCAGCACACAAAGCGAGAGCGCTCTTGCCAGTACCCGCCCGCCCACCGAGGGAAACAATCCCCACCTCCGGATCGAGTAAAATGTCGAGCGCTATCCGTTGTTCGGCACTGCGACCGCGAATACCAAAAGCTTCTCGATCCCCGCGCACGAGTTTGAGTGTTTTATCGGCGCTCACCCTGGCCAGTGCACTGCCACGGTCGGATAGGAGCACCAATCCGCAATGGCACGGGTAATCAAAGGCAATATCGTGCTCGAGCACTCCGTGTTCAAAAAGTTCATCCAACTCGTGATTTTCGACTTCCACTTCTGCTATTCCCGAATATCCAGATTCAACAACAAGTTCGGCCTTATATTCCTCCGCCGAAATTCCAACCGCACTTGCCTTAACCCGCATGGGTAAGTCTTTGCTGACCAAGACAACGTCGAGCCCTTCAAGACTCAAACTCTTCGCTAGGGCCAAAATACGGGTGTCATTATCACCGAGCCGAAGTCCGCTTGGTAACACCTCGACATTGGAGTGATTGAGCTCAATTCGAACCGTTCCACCGTGAATGCCAATCGGCAGCGGTGCATCGAGTCGACCGTGCTCAAGCCGAAGGTCGTCAAGGAGGCGAAGCGCATTACGGGCAAAGTACCCCAACTCCGGGTGACCGCGTTTTGCTTCAAGTTCGGTCACCACAACTATGGGAATGACAACATCATGCTCGTCAAATCTCAGAATCGCTCTCGGGTCTGACAGTAAAACTGATGTGTCAACAACATAGGTCTTGCGGGTTGGGACCGAATTAAGCACGCGATGGGCTCCAATCTGCCCAGTTGGCTTTCGGGAGCCGGTCGGGCCTACGAATTACCTAACGCTAGGCCTGATGTCCCGCTAATAATTGCCGACACGCCGGGGTAAAAAGGCGACACGGTAAACAACGCGTGCACGGTGAAAGACGAAAATTGCGTCACGGTGAATCTGTCACGTGGACACTCCACTTTTTGGATTAGCGAGTCTTCGGCGCGATCCCTTACGTGCCGTAACGGCGATTCCGCTCAACGTAGGCCCGAACCGCTCGCAAAAAATCAATTCGTCTGAAGTCTGGCCAAAATGCTTCGCAGAAATAGAATTCAGAATGCGCGCTTTGCCACAATAAAAACCCAGAAAGCCGCTGTTCACCGGATGTACGGATAACGAGGTCAGGATCTGGTTGACCCTTCGTGTAGAGGTGCTCTGCGATGTGGTCAACGTCGATTAGTTGGGCAAGTTCGTCCAGGCTGGTTCCTTGGCTTGCATGGTCCGCGAGTAGTGATCGCACCGCGTCAACCACTTCACGGCGACCGCCGTAACCAACAGCCACGTTGACGAGTGATCCATCAATGTCGGCCGTCGCTTCAGCAGATTCTTTCAACAAATTTGCCATGTGGGCCGGAAGTAAATCAAGAGCTCCCACCGGGTGGATCCGCCAGCGTCCTTTAGAGACCAAATTTTGCACCGTTGACTCAATGATTGACATGAGTTTGTCGAGTTCGACTTCGGGCCGACTCAAATTATCAGTTGACAGCAACCAGAGGGTGACAACTTCCACTCCCGCTTCATCACACCAACCAAGGAAGTCAACTATTTTGGCGGCACCCGCTTCGTGCCCTTGCTCAGACGTGGAACCCTGCGCCGTAGCCCACCTGCGGTTGCCATCGAGGATCACTCCCACGTGGCGTGGCATCCGTTCGGGTGGAATCTGGGCCGCGAGATTGCGTTCATAGACGCCGTAGACGAGATCTTTCAGACCCACGTGCACCCAGCCTTTCCATGATCGCGATGTGACCTGACGTAGACGCCCTAGATTACTCCATTGCGGTAACCAAGGGTTGAAGATGCGGCCCAAGACTCATGAATTCGGCAAGTTCGGTGGGACTACTTGTGGGTAGTTCGCAGATCGTGAATCGGCAGACTTGAGCGTGGTCAGCAAACTCAGATGACCAGCGAACTTCCGGGCATAAAGGGGAGAGCAGGGCCAGCTGGGCGAATTGTGCACTTTTCGGGCCGCTCACGGCGACCTCCCACGGGCCTTGCGCGAGGGACCACATTGCCACCAAACCCCAACCCACCGACCTTGGAGCATTCACTGCGAATGAGGGAACTACCCCTAAAGCTTTTTCAGCCCGCGTTCTCAACGCAAGGAAATCACCCTGATCAAGTGCGCTGAATCGAACCAAGAGATTCGCCATGGAAAGCCACCCCGATGGTTCCGCATTGTCTGAGAAGTCGCGTGGTCTGCGAATTAACTTCTCAGCGTCACTCGCCGTATCAAAGAAGCCTCCTTCACCGTCATCGAATAACTCAAGGGCAGTGTCCATCAGCACCCGAGCCTCGTGCAGCCAGGCGGACTCCCCCGTTACTTGGTGAAGAGTCAGTAGCCCTTCTGACATATTCGCATAGTCATCAAGCACGCCTGAATTTTTCCCCGGGACACCGTCGCGCGAGGTACGCGACATGCTGGCTAGGCGCCCATTCGCCCCCACGTGCACGGTGATCACGCAATCGGCAGCGGCAGCGGCCGCGTGGATCCATTCCGGTTCCGTGAAAATCGACCCGGCTTCGGCCAACGCTGAGATTGTCAGTCCATTCCACGAAGCCACAACTTTGTCGTCTTGCCCGGGTCGAATCCTGCTACTTCGCGCGTGCAATAACTGCTCTCGCATTCTGGACCATAATTGTGGATCTTGGGGATCGGCGAGCAATTGCAAAGTTGAGTTACCGTGCTCGAAAGTTCCGGATGCGGTGACTTCAAACATGTCACATGCGGCATCCGCGAAATCTGCGCCAACCACCTCGGCGACCTCCCCCGGGGTCCATGCATAAAACTTTCCTTCGACACCTTCACTATCAGCGTCAAGTGCTGAAGCGAAAGCACCCTGAGGTGTGCGCATTTCCCGCAAAAGGAATTCAATGCTTTCTCGGACAACCCGCTCGGCAAGCGGATCACCGGTGAGACGCCACCAGTGGGCGTAGACCCGAATGAGCAGCGCGTTGTCGTACAGCATTTTTTCAAAATGCGGGACAACCCAGGCTTCATCGACACTGTAACGCGCAAAACCACCACCAATTTGGTCATAGATTCCGCCGCGGGCCATCGCATCGAGTGTCTTAAACGCCATGCTTGCCGCCTGCCCACCTACCTGAGTATCCGACGCCATCCGTAATAAGAACTCAAGAACCATCGATGGTGGGAATTTCGGAGCGCGCCCGAAGCCTGCATTAACTGGATCAAATGAGTGATGCAAACTGTTGACCGCTCCACGCAAATATTCGACATACTGATCGTTGCTGAGCGAAGTCACTTCGGTTAACTCAAATCCTCGACCTCGATCCTCCAATGCACTCATGATTCGCTCGCCCGCTTGGATGATGTCTGACTTTCGCTCAACCCAAGTATCAGAGATCGACTGGAGTAACTGACCAAAACTTGGCATTCCATGGTGTGGGACTGGCGGAAAGTAAGTGCCAGCATAAAACGGTCGACCTTCATGGTCGAGAAACACTGACATTGGCCACCCACCGTGCCCGGTCAAAGCAACCGTTGCTTCCATGTAAATCGAGTCAAGGTCAGGGCGCTCCTCGCGATCCACCTTGATATTGACGAAATGCTCGTTAAGAAACTTCGCGATCTCTGGATTTTCAAATGACTCATGGGCCATCACGTGACACCAATGACAGGCCGAATAACCGATGCTCAGGAAAATAGGGACGTCCCGACTACGCGCCTCTTCGAGAGCTTCCTGCGACCACTCCCACCAGTCGACTGGGTTTTCTGCATGCTGTAACAGATATGGCGATGTGGAATGTCCGAGTCGATTCACGTGTTGCAGCGTATCCGCATCGGGTGGAAATAGACTAGGCCAGGATTCGATGGGAGAAGGAGTTCACATGTTTGAGGACGCAAAAAAGGAATACGATCAGGCAATCGAACGAAATAACGCCCTGGGCGAATTAGCGAACCAAAAACCAACGACCTCAGGTCAGCGCCCACATCGGGTAATCACCAAGTTTTTCGTATTTGGGGCATTTGCCGTAGCCATTGCCCTCCTCATTATTCTTTAGCGAAACCCTTTTTCAGGACCTCCATTGCGCCGGTGAACTCGGTGGGGATCACCCACATTTTATTTGCATCGCCTTGGGCGATCATGGGAAGAGTCTCAAGATACCTGTGCGCGAGGGCTGCGGCGGTCGGATTCGCCTCGTGAATTGCTCGGTACACCTTTTCAAGTGCCACGGCTTCACCTTCGGCTCGAAGGATTTCCGCTTGGGCTTCGGCCTTTGCTCGGACGACTTCAGATTGAGCGAATCCTTCAGCCATCAGAATTGCACTTTGCTTTTCTCCTTCGGCCGTGAGAATCGAACTTTGCTTTTGGCCTTCTGCAATCAAGATGGTGGCTCGACGCTCCCGTTCAGCTTTGAGTTGCTTCTCCATTGACTCTTGCACCGACTTCGGGGGGTCGATCGCCTTGAGCTCAACTCGATTCACCCGGATCCCCCACTTTCCCGTTGCTTCGTCCAAGACGCCGCGCAACTGGCCATTGATTGAATCTCGAGACGTAAGGGTTTGTTCCAGATCCATTGATCCGATCACGTTACGCAATGTGGTGACGGTGAGTTGCTCAATTCCCAGCAGGAAACTTGAGATTTCATATGTTGCGGCTTTGGGATCCGTGACCTGGAAATACACGACCGTGTCAATGGAAACGACGAGGTTGTCCTCGGTGATTACCGGCTGCGGTGGGAACGACGCAACCTGCTCGCGCATGTCAACGCGCGTCCGGATGCGGTCAATAAAGGGAATCAGAACTGTCAATCCAGGTGTCAGCGTTCGTTGAAAACGACCAAGTCTCTCAACAATTGCGGTACTTGCTTGATTCACGATGATTAATGTTCGAGACAACATAAGCAGCAAAACGGCAAGCACTGCAACGACACCAGCGATTACTCCAACAAGGTCCATGACGACTCCTTCATAGTTTTTAGTCGAGCGGGAAAATTAACGCGGTTGCGCCATCAATTCGAGAAATGGAAACTCGGGCATTGGGTTCAATGGGTTCCGAGGCAAGATCTGGGTCAAGTCGGGCGCTCCACGTTTCACCTCTGAGTTTGATCTGACCTTCATGTAATGTGACATTCATCAGGGTCAACCCCTCGGCTCCGATGAGTGCATCAACCCCGGTGCGAGCGCCAATGGGAACCCTGGCAAAACGTTTGAGCGCCAAAGGACGAATGGCGACAATGCCGAACAAGGTAATGGCGGCCGTTACTAGGACCTGAACAATGACGGGAGCACCCACCGCCGCTGTTGCCAGACCGCCAACCGCACCCACGCCAAGGAGGCCAAAATAGAAAGTGGTTGTGGCAAACTCCAGACCGAGAGCAATACCCGCCGTTACGCCCCAAAGCCAGATCATGTTCTCCACTGTAATACCCGATTGATGCTTTGGCACGGGCACTAAGGCCTTATATTTGGTGATCTAATCTGTAGCCATGTTGCCCCAGATGGCGAGTTCTGTTCACCCAAGTTGGTTGCCGGCATTTGATGGCCTTTCCGACAACATTTCGGCTCTCCAAGTCTTTCTTGAGTCCGAAACGGTGGCTGGGCGCAACTGGCTCCCAGAACCCGACCTCGTTTGGCGAGCATTTGCGCAGCCTTTAGACCACGTCAAAGTGGTTATTCTGGGACAGGACCCGTATCCCACCCCCGGTCATAGTGTGGGCCTCGCATTCTCGGTTTCATCAGGTACTACTTTTCCTCGAAGTTTGGTAAATGTTTTTCGTGAATTACAGACCGATCTTGGTGTGTCAGCACCCTCACGCGGTGACCTCACCCCCTGGGCGGATCAGGGCGTGTTGTTGTTGAATTCCGTACTGACCGTACAAAGTGGCGCTAGCGGTAGCCACCGCGGCAAGGGCTGGGAGCACGTCACATCGGCCGCCCTCGAGGCGCTCATTCATCGACCTGATGCGACGCTAGTGTCCATTTTGTGGGGAAAAGAAGCCCAAATGGCGGGTAGTCGGTGTGATTCGCGATTCGTAATTTCTAGCCCACACCCGAGTCCGCTGTCAGCACGGCGCGGTTTTTTTGGCAGCCAACCATTTAGCCGGGCTAACGATTTACTCCGTAAAAGTGGAGTTTCCCCTATTGACTGGGCCCTTGACTAACGGGCTTGCTAGGCCTTGTTTGCACATACCGGTGCATCACAAAGTCTGCGTAAAAAGATGCAAAAGGAATTGTTCCGGCGAGGAGTAAGGCTAGGGTTTTAAATATTGGGAATCGCAAAAGGAAAGCCAGGTTGACGGCGGCTATCAAGTAAGCGAAATACAACCAACCGTGGGCAATCCATAAAATGCTGTAAAGAAGTGGTTTGCCTCCTTCTGTTCCGTAATTGAGGAACAGGTAACCGTAGAGCGCCCACACCGAGGCACTCGCTAGGACAACGCCCGTCACCCACGCCATGATGCGAAACGCAATGAGCGCCGTGGGGATCTTGTTCATGAGGGCAGCCTACGTTCCAACCAGTTCGTGTGCGAATGGTGGCATCGCGCCCGAACGCTGACACGTTATTCCCGCCACCATAATCCCAAACTCGACAGCGGCTCGGACCTTTTTCGACTCTCTCGCTTCCCGGCGCTCCCAATTCTGGCTCTCCCAGTAGGAGAGGAATCCGCCGCTGAATGAGTCACCGGCTCCCACCGTGTCAACTACTTTGACTCGGGGGACATCACACTGGAAATATTCATTCTCGCTAAATACGTGGACATTGCGGGACCCGTCGGTGAATAACACGGTGGCATGCGATTGAGTGTGAATACCACGCGCTGCATCGAGGTTGCTGAGATCAGGGAACATGTAGTCGAGGTCGTCTCCACTGACCTTGATGACATCAGCGCGGTGAAGGGACGTGTTGAAAGTCTGCCAAAATTCTGCCGGGTCGTCCATCACACTGGGGCGTGCGTTTGGGTCCATCATTAATAATTGATGTTCACCCATTGCTGCAACAACGGCCCGGGTCGCTTGGGAAAGTGGTTCAAAAACGAAGGCGAGCGTGCCGACATGAACCGCCGTGGCATTCACATCTAACGCATTCAGGGCAATGTCAGGGGTTACGGAAAGTGATGACGTGCCATGCATCAGGAATCGGTAGGACGCTGCACCGTGTTCGTTTAATGAGGCAATAGCCACAGTAGTTGGAGCGATGCAGTTCTGCTTAATTGCGCAGTGCACCGTGTCGGCGTCGAGAAGTCGGTGGATCCGCTGGCCAAGTGCGTCGTGTGAAATCCCACCAATGAAAGAGACGGGTGTACCTAAACGGGCGATGGCGCGCGCCGTGTTGACCGGGCCTCCCCCTACGACGGAAGACATATCACCTTCCGGTGACACGATTATGTCAATAAGGGCCTCACCCATGACCTGAATCATGTGGCTAACGTACTGCCTAGAACGAGCCAACGAATATAAATGGTTACCGCAAAGAGTGCGAAAATCCACCACTGAATTGCATAGAAAAAATTCTGCAAGGGAAACGCTACATCTGCGGTTGAAATTGTGGGCGGAACACTCACCGGTGAATTTACCGTCGTAGGCGCTTGGATTTGCATCACAACGAAGCCGTCGAGCAGCTTTGTCTTCCATAGCGCTGAGAGTTGCCGTGAGTCAATAGTGACAATGTCACCACTTTGATCGTTGGGCGTCTCGTAAAAAGAATCACTCGGCTGTAAGACACCTTCGATGCTGACTTCTTCTGTGGGGGTAGCGAATACCTGTCCCTCGGGGACCCAACCTCGGACGACCGCGATGGACTGGCCCGAGTTGATGCGCAGTGCTGAGACAATCCAATCCCCCGCAACCGAATCGCGTGAGAGTCTGCTTCCGATTCGGACTTGATCCTGATCAATGTACGTACCGGTCGCGGTCACAGATCGCCCAAAGTCCTGCGGCTCCATCGGCTGATCAATTTGGCTGAGCGGCACCGCCGACATTGATGCGGCGCGCTCGGCGTCGAGAATATCCTGAGTGCGGTCCCACTGCCATTTACCGAGGAAGAAAAAAAGCACACATACCAGAATCAATGAAAGCAGTGCCAAAATGGATACCGGCGTTTTTACCCGTGCCAGAAAATCACTGCTTGGCGGCATCAGGATCTTGCTCGGCGCTCTCTTCCATGTTCACTATGGCTTTGGATTGTTGTGGGATGCGAACTTCACGGCGCCCACGAGGCAGGTTCGGATCTATCCGTTTTATTTGACGATTCATGTTCAGCCACAATAAAACTAGGGCAAGGGCTACGAGCGCGACAAAAATCCCGGCAATGGGACCGGCGCTGTCAATAAGAGTGCTGAGTTCATTTTTGCTGTCCATAGTGATTCAACTCTAATCCTTTACTCCCCTGCTAGCGCAGGCCGGCAAAGAGGTCACTTTCAGGGAGCGTCGTGGGAACCAGGCTAGATGCCAATTGGAATTCCTCGGTTGGCCAGGCCGTCTGTTGCAATTGGGTTGAAACTACAAACCAACGACCGTCGGGCTCAATTTGGGTGGCATGGGCCTTCAGGGCGGAATCTCTAATTGGAAAATAGGTGGCGCACTCAACACTCGTGGTAATCCGCTCTGAATCTTCCGGTTTATCCTCCCAGTTTTTTAACCATTCGACATACGGTGAGGGAATCTCCTGTTCCAGCAACAGGTTGTGTAAAGCGACTACTCGCGCTTTGTGAAACTGTTGGTTGTAATACACCTTTTGGACCTGGTGTGGAGGTCCGAATTCCGGGTGCGCTTGCGGGTCCGCCGCAACGTCGATCGCAGCCATGGTGATCACGTGGGTTTGAATATGGTCCGGGTGTGGGTAGCCGCCATTTTCGTCGTAGGTGGTGACCACCTGCGGACGAAACTCGCGTAGCAGTTTGACTAGTGGCGGAATGCAGATTTCTAGCGGGACACGCGCGAATGCGTCTTCGGGCAGCGGCTCACCTTCAGCGAAACCCGAGTCCATGAACCCAAGCCACTCGTGTCGTACCCCGAGGATTCTTGCTGCCTCCGCCATCTCTTTCCGGCGGACTGCATGAATTCCGTACCGATCAACTTCTTCCTGAGCCTGCTCGTTGAGCACGTCACCTCGCTCACCACCCGTGCAGGAGACAACCATGACGTCTATTCCTTCATCAACATATTTGGCAGTGGTTGCAGCGCCCTTACTGGATTCGTCGTCAGGGTGGGCATGTATTGCCATAAGTCGCAGTGGAGTCTGGGTGGTTGTTGTTGTCACGGGAGCATCCTCTCACTCACCCACATGGCCCTCGTTAGTGTGGGATGGTGTCAAGCCCCTTTCGCAAAGAGCAACTTAGTCCAGCCATGCAAGAGCGGTATGGGCTTAACCAGAAAAATCATTTGCGCACCATCGGGATCGCGTTGGTGACCGTAATATTTGCGGTGGCAATTGGATTTGTCACGTTTTCGATGTCCCAGAAGAGCATTCAATTTAAACTTCTGACGTGGAGTATTGTCAGTTCCGATCGTGCTGATCTGCGTTTTGAACTCCGGCGCATTGGCAGTGATGCTGTTGATTGTGTCGTTCGCGCCCAGGACTCACAACGTGTCGACGTTGGATACTCGGTTATACCTATTCCCAGCGGGAAAGACTACGTCCAGATGGACTATTCACTGCGTACCCTGGCCCGCGCCTACGCCGTTGAGGTGCTCACCTGCGTTACATCCGGGGAACCAACTCGAGTTCCCGGGCCCCAATTCCCAGCCGGAATTGCACCGCCCCCGCAGCCATGGACCGAGGACTCTGACCAGTGAATGTTGTACACCCGTCCACAATCCTAGGAAAAGGATTAGGGTGTCACGTTATGACCGAAATTACCTGGCTGACGCAAGATGCCCATGACCGCTTGACCGCTGAATTTGACAACCGCCAAGGTGCACTGCGTATCGAGATTACCAAGAAAATTGAGGCGGCCCGCGAAGAAGGTGACCTCAAGGAAAACGGTGGTTACCACGCCGCACGAGAGGAGCAGGGGAAAAACGAAGCCAGGGTCCGTCAGTTGCGTCAGTTGCTCGAGAACGCTCAGATCGGTGTACCAGAGGCGGCCGAGGGAGAAGTAAGCCACGGCAAGGTTATCTCGGTTCGACTGATCAATTTTGATGAAGTAGAACGCTTCCTGCTCGGCTCCCGCGAAGAAGCCGCGCATGCGTCGATTGATGTTTACTCCCCGACTTCACCTTTGGGGGCAGCAGTGTTAGGCAAGCGCGTTGGCGATAAAACCAGTTATCAGTTGGCTAACGGTAAAGAAATGTTGGTTGAGGTCCTCAAGGTCGAGGACTACACCTGACGTTAACGGCGGCTGACATTGCGATATTTCCGAATCGCCAGAGGAGCAAAAATCCCAATGAGAACAGTGCAGGAGAGCACCGTGTACACAATTGGATGCTGCAAGGACCAAAATTCGGGTTCGATTCCAGGCGGGTATCCGGTCGGGTTACCAAAAAGCTCACGCGTTGCCAAGACGAGTGAAGAAACCGGGTTAAATGCCGCGAAAACCTTGAGCACACCGGGAAGCGAATCCAATGGCACGAAGGCATTGGACAGGAAGGTGAGCGGGAAAATCCAAATCAAGCCTGCCGTGTTCGCGGTTTCGGTATTGGGTACCGACAATCCAACGAAAGCGCCAACCCAGGTAACCGTATAAGCGAAAAGCAGCAAAAGTAAGTACGCATAGACCGCATTGAGAATTCCGTCATTGATCCGCCAACCAACAATGAATCCGGTGATGCTCAGGACGGCGAGCACCAAGATTTGCCGCAAGGCGTTTGCAAATGTGTTGCCAATCAATGCCGCGGACTGCGACATTGGCAGCGCCTTATAACGGTCAATAATACCTTTTTGCATGGCTTCGGCTAAGCCAACAGTGCTGGCAGCGGCTGCAAATGCAACAGTCTGACCGAAAATACCAGGCATCAAATACTGCCGGTACAAACTTGCATCAGCAGCGCTTCCCGGATCTCCTCCGGGAATAGGGATCGCCCCACCAAATACATAAGCGAACAACAAGACAAAAATTACCGGCTGAATCAGTTGAAAAAACAACGCTTCAGGGATTCGAAATGATGCCAGGATCGTACTACGCGCAATGACAACCGAGTCATGAAATGTCCAGCCCAGCAGAGGGCGCGACATTGAAATTGGCGCCGAAGTGCTCAAAGTTTTCGTGTCACTCATTGTGGCCCCGTCCTTTCCTTGCGCGTTGTGGCGCATTCGCTGTTGTTTCTTCTTCTGCACCGTGTCCGGTGAGAGAGAGAAATACATCGTCCAGTGTTGGCCTGCGCAATGCCAAATCGGCAATTGCAATATTTTGCGAATCAAGCAACCGAACAACATCAACGAGAACTGTCGAACCACCCGAGACTGGACCAGAGACCATGCTTTCGGTGATAACTGATTCCCCACCAAAAACACCGGCAAGCGCCGATTGCGCATCACGGATTCGATTAATATCAGCAACGGTGACTTCAATCCTGTCGCCACCGATTTGGTCTTTGAGTACTTCAGCGGTTCCGTGCGCAATAACGCGCCCGTGATCGATTACGACAATGTCGTCTGCGAGTTTGTCGGCTTCTTCAAGGTATTGGGTGCTCAGCAAGACCGTGGTCCCCTCGGCAACCAAACTTTCGATGACACCCCAAAGCCCAAGCCGTGAGCGCGGATCAAGACCGGTCGTTGGTTCATCGAGAAATAAAATACTGGGCTTTGCAATCAAACTTGAAGCAAGGTCTAGGCGCCTTCGCATCCCACCGGAGTAGGTTTTAGCGGGACGGTCTGCGGCCTCAACCAGGTCGAACCACGCGAGGAGCTCCTCCGAGCGATCCTTAACGTAGGAGGGCGCAAGGTGATAGAGATCGCCAAACATGCGCAGGTTTTCGCGGCCGGTCAGATACTCGTCGACTGCCGCGTACTGCCCGGTGAGCCCAATACTGTGTCGGACTTCATCCGCTTGCTTTTCAACATTGAAACCATTGACGTAGGCCACGCCCTTGGTTGGCTTCAACAAGGTCGCCAGAATCCGGACCGTGGTGGTTTTTCCCGAACCGTTGGGACCAAGGAGGCCAACTACTTTTCCTCTGGGAACTACCAGGTCTAGTCCGTCAAGTGCCTTGACATCACCAAATTCTTTGACCAGTCCCTCTGCGTGAACTGCATCGTCTTTTGCCATGGAGGGAACTTTATACCTACAGTTCTTTCACGTTAAATCCTTGGGCCCTGAGATTTTGCAGAACTTCCTGTGCATGCTCGCGTCCACGAGTCTCCACCTGGATATCGATCTCAACTTCATCAACGCCCAAAGATGGATCCATCCGGTTGTGATCGACCTCGACGATATTTGCCCGATTTTGTTGGACCGCCGTAAGAATTCTCGCGAGGTTTCCCGGCGAATCAGGCACCCGGACTTTGATGCTCATGTAGCGGCCACTCGCAGCCATGCCGTGTCTAATAATGCGCAGCAACAACAGAGAGTCAACGTTTCCGCCGGAAAGCACCACTGCTACCGGTGGTTCAAATTTCTGTGGCCACGCCATGACCGCAGCGGTTGCTGCCGCACCTCCCGGTTCAACGACCATTTTTGCTCGCTCAAGTAAGAGCAATACCGCGCTGGAGAGTTCGTCTTCTGAAACCGTCATAATTTCGTCGACGTATTGCTTCACAATTTCAAATGGGATCTCACCCGGTAGTCCCACAGCGATTCCATCAGCCATGGTGGACATGTGATCAAGCTTTTGTGGGGATCCCGCTGCCAGTGAAGGGGGATAAGCCGCGGCATTTACCGCCTGTACACCGATTACTGTGATGCTGGGATCCTGCAATTTAATCGCCAGGGCAACTCCGGCAAGCAACCCGCCACCTCCCGTGCACACGACAACGGTCTTTACGTCAGGAATCTTGTCCAGGATTTCCAGCCCCAGCGTTCCTTGTCCGGCAACGATGTCCCGATGGTCAAATGGATGAATCAAGATTGCGCCGGTGCGCTCTGCGAAGGCGCTCGCCTCGACCAAAGCTTCATCGATACTGTTTCCAGCGAACTCGACTGCTGCGCCATAGCCTTTGGTTGCCTCAACTTTGGGAATGGTTGCCCCCAACGGCATAAACACGGTGGCGGTGATTCCGAGCATCCGTGCCGCTAATGCGACACCTTGCGCGTGATTTCCAGCACTGGCAGCCACAACCCCGCATGCGCGTTCTTCTTGGGTCAGTTTGGACAGCCTGTTGTATGCGCCACGAATTTTAAATGAGCCGGCCCGTTGCAGATTCTCGGGGATTAAATACACCGATCCGCCAACTAGATCCGTTAACCAGCGTGCGTTTGCCACCGGGATATCCGCAATCACCCCAACAAGTCGTTCCTTCGCCGCTTGTATATCGTGCAAGGAGATTTTGGGTTCGAATGGTTCAGTTGACTCCGGCACCGACCAATCATGTCAGGAATCGCCGTGGCTGACGAGATTGCGACCAGATTAGAGGGAAAGTTCCCGGCGGTTTCCTGGCAGTTCGCGGTGGCCCCCGAGATTGGCACCCGATGCCGCCCTACGGCCAGCAGTTGCAGCGGAGCCTGAGTTACTCATCGCCGCACCGGAGTATCCTCCCCAACTTCCACGCGCCTGCGAATTCTTGCGGTGAAATGAACTCACTTGTTTTTCCCGATTAGCCAACACGAGTGCGCCAGAAATGCCATTCGGCTGGGTTAGATGTGAATCATTTTCTTGAATGGCCTCGGCTCTGCCCGCTTGCAACCGTTCACCTATTCGCACAATGTAAGCGCGATAGAAAGCGGCCCGTGCAGTTTGTGCTGAGAATTCAATACGGCGGCGTCGATATCCACCGGCGACGCGAACTCGACCGTCAAATTGTTCACCGCGCCAGGATCCAGCATTCACATAGATGTTTCCATGCGTCGTCATTTGTACAGCCAGTGATGTGAACAGAGTTTCGACGCAATCCAGATCACCGGGCATTCCATAGCTGATCACATATGTTGAATCGCGGGCAACATCAACATGAGCGCTATTTGAATGCGCAACCGTGACAAAAAGATTCACTAAATGAGTATTTGCCCGTTTCCCCCTCACTCCGATTGTCACCGTACGGCTCACCGGTGTCAATATTTCAGTTGCTTTCGTGTGATTGCGTGCGGTCGCGAGATCGATACTTGCAAGGGTTGCCAACATTTGCGCTTTGGTTAAGTAGGCATCAGCCTCCGCCTCATTATCTGTCCGTTCAGCTTTAGCCAACAGGGCCGCAATTCGTTCCAGTTTCACGTTGCGCTCTCCGTCAAAAATATTTTTCGATGATCCCCGATCGGCACACCAAGTTCAAGGTAACCCGCTGAAAGCAGCAAGCGGGCTTGGTCTCCAAGTGCCACCTGAACCACGTGCAGCATCGACGCCGTAAATGTTGGCCCGTGCGCCGACTCCTCTACTGACCCGACTTTTGCAGCTACGTGATGCGCACACTCATGGAGAATTACTGTTTCTCGCAGTGCCCAACGAGCCGACTCACCCGAGATGGGTATCGCGATCACTGAATCTGCGAATTCATAGTGCGCTTTGGTGCATCCCTTGCGTTCGCGGACCTGTGGAGGCAGCAGATCCAAGTTTAACTGCGTAAATAGCACCTGAATATAGGTGTCAATCGAGTCAAGGTTAGCAAACCTTTTCTGGGTAGGAATGTCGATTTTTGACCCAAAGAATTCAATGGTCCCTCCTCGGTTCATCACGCTGGAAAACTGATCTTCGGCCGCATACACCTTTGCTCGATGCGCGTCGGTTGTGCTGACCCGCCCTGTAATGACCATGTCGCTATCTTGCCGTGTGCACCGTAAATAGCGAAAGAGGTTCATGCGACCTGTGGATTGCGCCGCAAGTAGAGTCGACTCGCACTCAAACACCGATTTAAAGGAAATACGTGTCTGAATCACCTGCTCAGGAGGATGGGCCCTCAAAGAGTTCCTCCCGCACCCGCCGAGTCGGGAGTGCAATTAGGCGTACCCCGATGCTGGATGGGCTGCCAAAAGAGGTAGCGGTTCTTTCCGCGATCGCATTCTTCGTCGCAATTGGCTTTGGAATCTTGGCACCTGCACTCCCAATTTTTGCCAAGTCGTTTGACGTTACAGCTCTACAAGCCAGCGCCGTCATTTCGGTATTCGCTTTGATGCGTTTTGTTTTCGCGCCCATTGCGGGAGTTCTCGTTGACCGACTCGGTGAGCGCCTTGTGCTCACTTCTGGGCTTTTCATAGTCGCGACCTCCAGCGCTATCGCCGGTTTCTCGCAGACCTATATGCAACTTGTGGCTTTCCGCGGGATCGGCGGGATTGGCTCGTCAATGTTTACCGTGTCAGCGCTGGCGCTCCTCCTGAGAGTTGCTGATTCAAGCCAGCGCGGACGGGCTGCAAGTGCGTTTCAAGGTGGGTTCCTTCTTGGCGGGGTGGCCGGCCCAGCCGTTGGCGGAATTGTGGTTGCCATTTCGCTCCGCGCTCCATTCTTTGTCTACGCTGCTTCACTTTTTGTCGCGGCTCTGGTCACACTCGTTTTCCTTTCCCGCGCGAGTCTGCTAGAGCGCGAGGACGTGGTTTCCCATGGTGAGAGCAACAAATTGCAGGAGTTGCGCACCGCGCTTGGTGACAAGGCTTATCAGGCAGCACTGGGCACCAACCTCATTTCTGGGTTCGTTTCATTCGGTTTGCGCAGCTCGGTCGTTCCACTCTTCGTAGTCGAGGGACTGCAACGAGGGGCCTCGCTCTCCGGTTTCGGATTTCTTGCCGCCGCTGCGGTCCAGGCGCTCGTCTTGCTTCCCGCCGGCCGCATGGCCGATACCCAGGGCCGGCGCAAAGCATTATTGTTCGGCACGATCGCGACTGCCATTGGAATGGTCGTGCTCACCCTGGCCGACGCCGCGGTCAACGGTCTCGGCCAGGCGGCGATGCTGGGAACAATTCTTTTCCTGGTCAGCATGGCAATCCAGGGTTTCGGTGCTGCCTTCCTTGGCTCCGCACCCTCGGCGGTTATCGGCGACGTCATGGGGGGCAAAAAGGGTGGCATTGTGGTCGCTACCTTCCAAATGATGAGTGATGTCGGCGCGGTCGTTGGGCCCCTGGCCGCCGGACTCCTCGTGGATCTCTTCGGTTTCAGCTGGGCCTTCGCATTCGGCGCACTTCTAGCCCTACTGCCCATCTTCCTTGTCATCCGGATGCCCGAGACCCTCAAACGTTCGGGCGTAACGTAGTCTGTGGAAGTTGTCTGACAGTGAACGTTTACCACCCATAAAGGACCATGACGCTAAGTGACTCACATTGACCCTTCCCCGAGGAACCGCGTGCTGATCAACAAGTTGGTAGCAGCAGGAACTGCCTTTACTCTCGTGGCCGTTGGCACTGTCTTTTTCGTCGATTCGATTAGGTCCACGCCCGCTCAAGCAGACGCTGCAATTGATCAAGGGACCACGGGTGATCCATTCGTTGAGGGTCAAGTGGGGGATGAGCAAACCCAGGCAGATACCGCCGGTGATTTGGCCGATGTTAAGAATGTGGTTTTCGTGCTTGTCGATGACCTCGACTGGAACCTGTTTAATCAAATCCCGCGTCTTGTCGCCTTGAAAGAGCGGGGCATCACTTTCGTCAATCACACTGTGACCGACTCACTGTGTTGTCCATCGCGCGTTTCTATCTTGCGTGGGCAATACATTCACAATCACAAAGTGGTGTCAAATATTGAAAAAACCGGTGGCGGATGGCCTACCTTCCGTGACCGAAAAGGTCAAAATGACAACCTTCCGGTGTGGCTGGACAATGCCGGCGTGACCACTGCCCTTTTTGGTAAGTACCTCAATGACTTTCCGTCAATGCCACGTGAGGCCACTTACATTCCGCCCGGTTGGGATCAGTGGGGAGTTCCGATTTCGCGCGGCGATTCTTACACGGGTTACAACTACACATTAAATAATAATGGGACTTTGATCCGTTACGGAAATAAGCCGTCAGATTTTTTGAACGATGTCCTCACAACCAAAGCGACCGAGTTCATCCAGACCGCTCGATCTCCATTCTTCCTCGAACTGTCAACGTATAGCCCGCACAAGCCAGCCCCGGTCGCAACTCGGAACGCACTAAAACACGGTGGAACCTTGGCGCCCCGTGATCCGGCCTACAACGCTTTTGGTGTTGACGAGCCCCCGTGGTTGAGAGATAAGAAACCACTTAATGCCACTCAACTAGCCGCTGTTGATAAACAATGGCGTAAGCGAGCCAGATCCGCCGAGTCCATTGGCGACTCGGTTGATGCAATCATGGCGAAACTCACAGCGACCGGCCACGATAAGGACACCCTCGTGGTCCTCACGACCGACAACGGATACCACATGGCCGAGCGGCGTATGTTCAAAGGGAAGCGGACGCCGTATGCCTCCGACACGGTAGTTCCCATGATCGTGATAGGACCGGGCGTTCCAGCGGGTGTGCAGGTTGATGCGATGACCAGCACGATTGACCTTAGTTCAACGTTTGCCGAGCTTTTGGGCGCCACGGCCCCTAATTGGGTTGATGGCCGCTCGCTCGTCGGTTTTTTCCAGAATGGTGCAACTCCACAAATATGGCGCAATGCAATTCTCTCCGAGAGTTTGGGAATTTCGACTCCCGAAGATCCCGACTACCAAAAGAATTCACCACCACAGTACTTCGCACTCCGAAGTCAAAAATGGCTTTACGTTGAATACATTGATGGTTCAAAAACACTGTACGACCGGGAAAATGACCCTTTCGAAATGGTGAACCTGGTGCGAACAGCAAATCCTTCTCTCCTGGGTAGTTTGGCGGCCCAACTCAAACTACTGAGCACCTGCTCGGGCGATACGTGCCGCATTGCGGACTCGATCACGATCCCACTTGACACTGTCGGCAACTAGCAAACTCTTCTGCCACTCGTTATTGAGTTGCTAGCCGAGGGCTTTTTCTAGGTCGGCCAAAAGATCATCCGCTTCTTCAATCCCGACACTGAGTCGAACCAGGTCGTTGGGTACTTCCAGTGGGCTACCGCTCACTGACGCGTGGGTCATGCGACCAGGATGTTCAATCAGAGACTCAACGCCACCGAGGGACTCGCCCAAGGTGAATAGTGTTGTTTTGGAACAAATATCAAGTGCTGCCTGCTCACCAGCCTTGACCCGGAATGACACCATGCCACCGAATCCACGCATTTGTTTTTTGGCCACTTCGTGATTTGGGTGTGATGCGATCCCGGGGTAAAACACCTGGCCGATAGCCGCATGTCCTTCCAGAAGTTCAACAACTTTTGCTGCATTCTCATTATGGCGATCCATTCGGACGCCGAGTGTCTTGATACCCCGCATCACCAACCACGAGTCAAATGGTCCGGCTATCGAACCCATCGCATTTTGGTGGTAGGCCAATCGCTCACCCAGCTCAGCGTCTTGTGACACGAGTGCGCCGCCAACAACATCGCTGTGACCGCCAAGATACTTAGTTGTGCTGTGCACGACGACGTCGGCTCCCAGAAGGAGCGGTTGTTGTAAATAAGGGGATGCAAAAGTGTTGTCAATCACCAACAATGCGCCGCCAGCATGTGCGATTTCAGCAATGGCCGCTATGTCACCAATATTGAGAAGTGGATTCGTGGGGGTTTCAATCCAGATCAATTTAGTTTTAGGTGTCATGGCCGCCGCAATTGCATCAAGGTCTGTTACGGCTGCCGTTGTGTGGTCGATTCCCCATGGCTCCGCTACTTTTTTGAACAGCCGGTAGGTGCCGCCGTAGGCGTCATTAGGAATTACCACGTGGTCACCCGGCTTGAGTACCGTACGGATTAGTGTGTCTTCGGCCGCAAGCCCCGAGGCGAATGCAAGACCGCGTGCGGTATCAATGCCGGGTGCTTCAAGGGCTGCCATGCACTCTTGTAGGGCAGTGCGTGTGGGATTTCCACTGCGGGAATATTCGTAGCCGTTTCGCAAACCGCCCACGCCGTCTTGGGCGTAGGTCGACACCTGGTAAATAGGTGGCACCACTGCACCTGTCAGCGGGTCTGGTTCTTGTCCTGCGTGAATCGCGCGTGTATTAAATCCGTCCATGCCTTCAGCCTATGGCGCAATGATCAACGCGGCAGAGCAAAGGTCAACTCTGGGCATTAGATTGAATACATGTTCGGATTTGGCAAGCAATCAATGGTTACCCCTGAGTCAGCCTTACCCGGGCGTGAAGTCCGACCCTTACCCGTGAGTGATCAACATTGCGTCCTGGGCTCCTCCCTTGAAGGTCCTTGGCCCGATGGATCACAAGTGATCTACCTGGGTGCCGGTTGCTATTGGGGCGTTGAAGAGATCTACTGGCAAACACCCGGTGTGATCAACACGAGTGTTGGGTTCATGGGCGGATTCACGACTCACCCAACCTATGAAGAGACGTGCACTGGATTAACGGGTCACACTGAAACTACCTTGGTGGTCTACAACCCCAATATTATTTCCACTCGGGAAATTCTCACAATTTTCTGGGAAAACCACGACCCCACCCAAGGCGATCGCCAAGGAAATGACATGGGAACCCAATATCGATCTGCAATTTTCTGGACCACCCCCGAGCAAGAGCAGGATGTTACCGAAACTGCACGTGAATACGAATCAGTGCTCGTTGCGCGGGGATTAAATCCAATCACAACTCAAATTGCGCCAGCAAGTGACTTCACGTATTACTTGGCCCAAGACTCGCACCAGCAGTACCTGTACAAAAACCCCAACGGTTACCGTTGCCACGCCAACACCGGAATCGCATTCCCCAACTAACCCCCAACTAACCCCCACCCCACTAACACTCCGCCGACTTTCCCAGAATCGGGAGGACTCGGACAAAATCAGCCCACACCCACACAAAAACGCCAGACTTTCCCAGAATCGGGAGGACTCGGACAAAATCAGCCCACACCCACACGAAAACGCCAGACTTTCCCAGGAACTGGGAAAGTCTGGCGTTGGGTCGCGAGGAAGTTGGTTGCTAGGTTGCTAGGTCGCCAGGAAAGCTAAGACGTCTTGGCGGGTAATCACGCCGGTTGGCTTGCCGTCATCAACCACAATGAGAGCGTCAGCGTCAGTGAGAGCGGCCATCGCGACCGCCACTGATTCACCAGCACCGACCATGGGCAGCGATGGACTCATGACTGATTCGACCGGATCGGCCAAGTGAACCGTCCCGTGAAAAAGTGCATCGAGCACCACTCGTTCAATAATGGCGCCAGAAACCTCGGCGGTCATGATTGGAGGCTCGGCCCGGACGACTGGGATCTGTGAAACCCCGTATTCCTTCAGAATCGCAATGGCGTCAGCGACCGACTCCGTTGGGTGGGTATGTACGAAGTCAGGGAGCGCGCCGTTGCGGGATTTGGCACGAAGGACGTCACCGATACTTTGGTCGGTATTCGCCTGAATGAAGCCGTAGGTGGACAGCCACTTGTCGCTGAACACTTTGGAAAGATAACCGCGACCCGAATCTGGCAGGAGGACAACAATGAGGGACCCCGGTTCCGCCTTCGCTGCTACGCGCAATGCCGCGACAACGGCCATTCCGCAGGAACCGCCGACGAGTAAGCCTTCTTCGCGCGCCATGCGACGGGTCATCTCGAATGAGTCTTTGTCAGAAACCGCGATAATTTCGTCTGCGATTTCCGGGTCGTAAGCGGTCGGCCAGAAGTCCTCACCCACGCCTTCAACCAGATACGGACGGCCCGTACCACCCGAATAGACCGAACCCTCGGGATCTGCACCGATGACCTTTACCGCACCTTTGCTCGCTTCTTTGAGGAAGCGGCCGGTACCTGAAATTGTTCCGCCCGTGCCAACACCCGCTACGAAATGCGTGATGGTGCCATCGGTTTGATCCCAAATTTCTGGACCGGTTGTTTCATAGTGTGAGCGTGGATTATGTGGGTTGGAGTATTGATCGGGCTTCCATGCGCCAGGTGCCGTCGAAAGTCGATCACTGACACTGTAATAAGAACGTGGATCTTGGGGGTCCACCGCGGTTGGGCAAACGACGACTTCGGCGCCATATGCTTTCAAAACATTGCGCTTGTCTTCTGAGACTTTATCCGGGCAAACGAAAATGCACTTGTATCCGCGTTGCTGAGCAATCAAGGCCAAGCCGACTCCGGTGTTACCGCTCGTTGGTTCAACGATTGTTCCACCTGGTTGCAACGAGCCGTCTTTTTCAGCTGCGTCAATCATCCGCTCAGCGATTCGATCTTTGACAGAACCACCCGGGTTTACGTATTCAACCTTGGCCACCACCATGACACCTTCAGGGACGATTCCCTGGATCACCTTGTTGAGTTTTACCAAGGGCGTGTTGCCAATTAAATCGACGACCGAATCATAAATCTGCACGGCACAACCTTACGTGGGTTTTTATTCAGTGCCGCATGAGCCTGCTCGATAAGGCTTTATTGCATGTGACTTTCAACTACGGGGCCTATGCATATGCTGGGTGGGTGGAATCAGCCCCTGAGGAGATGCTGCGGGAACTTGATCGCATCACAATTCGATTGGCAAGCCTGAACCCGGAGCGTCTTGCTGCAATGGAGCAACGAGTCTATGAGTGCGCACAAGCACTGTGGGAGTCAACCCGGGAGCGTGAGCATCAACTCCAAAAAGTGGGACCCAATGCCTTCGCGGCGCAGCTCACGGTGTTGACCCGAGACGTGCTCGTGCATAATCCGGAAGGTGCGGCAATGGCCGCCGCTGCACTTACCACACTGCGACGAGCGTTGCCTTAGTCGCGACCGGACAAAATGGAGAGGAAGCGCAAAATTTCAAGATAGAGCCACACCAGGGTTACGAGAAGCCCGAAAGACAACCTCCAGGATTCACGCTCGGGGAGGCCCATGGAGATACCCTGCTTGATTGCCTCGAAGTCAAGCATCAAGGCGAAGGATGCAAGGAGCACGCCGGCAGCGCACAAGAGCAAACCCCACACGCCAACCCCGTAGAAGCCCCAGCCACCGCCGACACCGAAGAGTGCCCCGACCAAGGATGCCATGGCGATGATGAAATAGCTGATCATGGCGGCCATGAAAATTCGGATAAACTTGCCGTTTACCTTGACGATCCCGGTTCCGTAGAGGAATAGCATGACGCCGAATGCGGTGAGGGTGCCAATAATTGCTTGGCTCACCAAACCTTGGTAATTCGAAGCGAGGGCCATCTGGTCATAGGCCCAGCTAATTGACCCAAGCATGAGTCCGGCGAATGTCGCATAGAGAACAACCAACACTGGTGAAACGACTTTTTTGAATGCGTTGGTTAGACCAAATGCCAATGAACCGATCAACCCGATCCACAGAACGGCCGGCATACTGGGAACAAGCGCCCAGCCAACGAAAGCCATGACGACGGTGACGACAAACAGAATCGTGCTTTTGACGACGACGTCAGCGAATGTGAGACGAGCCCCACCACCAGCGGTGATCGTGTCGAACTCGGCCTGCGTGCCGGCGGATCCGCCAGCAGCTTGGGTGTAGGCCGACTGGCCTTCCGCGTATGCAAAGCCACTGCCTTTGGTGGGCTCTTCATAACGCTTGAGAATGGGATTTGCGGTCTGTGAGAATCGGGATGCCATGTCTAAAGATTAACAAATAATCAGGAAATGAACAACACCAATATGTTGGGTTTACCTCACGCGTGTCCCCGGTGGGATTTGAACCCACACTGTGCCGGGTTTAAGCCGGGTGTCTCTGCCGATTGGACTACGGGGACGAGAAGGTCTCCCCTCTCGGGCGCAACCCTATCTATGAGCGGGAAACTCCCGGCACCAACGGATCTGCCGGATACATCGCAGCGCAATCCCGTAGATGATCAGGGATTTCTCATCTGGTCATCTCTTCAGAGCCGTTGAACTTCGGACAATTAGTTTTGTTGGTAATTCAGTCACCCGGGCGTCACCGCCAAGTGGATCCGACCCGAATATCTGTCCCAGTAACCGCTCACCAGCTTTTATCCCAAGGTCGCTCACGGGTTGGGAAACGGTGGTTAAACCTAAATATGATGACATGGGGTGATCATCTATTCCAATAATGGAGACATCGCGTCCGGGCTCAAGTCCGTGTTTATGTAGTGAGCGGATGGCACCAAATGCCATTTCGTCGGACATGGCAAAAACCGCCGTCGGCGGATTGGGTTGAGTCAGTAGCGCATCCATTCCCCTTTCCCCACCCTCAATGGTGAAATGACCGCATACCTCCAGCATTGGGTCTACCGCTAATGAGTGTTCGGCCATGACGGCGTGAAAACCGCGGTCCCGGTCAGACTCTGCGGTAAAACGCGCGTCGGTTGGCGCGCCAGCCATCAGCGCAATTCGCGTGTGGCCTAAGCCTTGTAGATGCTCCGTAGCCTTTCGGGCCGCAGCAATGTCGTCGATTGCCACGCAATCAATACCGGGGGCAATTCCGCCGATCATGGCGGTTGGCATTCCTAGATTCAAAATCGGTTGTAGGTCTGGATCCAGTGGTGGCAACGCGAGGATCAAGATGCCGTCTACCCGTCGGCGTAGTCGAGGAGTCGGTGGAATCCGAGCGTGGCCATTTTGATAATCACCGACATTCATGAGCAGCAGGTCCATTCCCGCTCGCTGTATCACGGTCTCAACGCCAGCGATCACTTCGGAGAAAAACCAGCGGGCAATGTATGGGGTAATGATGGCGATTGAACCGGTTCGCCCTGAGGCTAGCCGTGAGGCACTCGGAGAGATTACGTAGTCCAAGCTCGAGGCAACCTCCACGACGCGCTTGCGGGTTTCTTCGTCGACATTGGGTAATCCTCGCAGTGCGCGTGACACTGTTGCCGTCGATACACCGGCAGCGGTCGCGACGTCTCTGATTGTGATTCCCATGTCGACTCCTTTCGAGTGTAAGCGTATAAACCCGGAAGGAGCCGACTCATGCGTTTATGGGATTAGGTGGTCTTCAATTGGAGGACCTTGTTGTCATTGTTAGCAAGGCCAATCAAGCCAGGGTCACCACTGCCACATCTACCTTGACTTTTTGAGCGACACGGTCCCATTTCGAGTCCGTAATAATGCATCCCCTTGCGACCAAATTCAGCATTGATGGTGAACCCGCCATCTTTGCGAACTGTTGTGCAGGCAGCGTCAAGGTCGGTCCTTAACCGTGAACCATCCGCTGCGGGCTTGGTCGGGTAACGAGACAAGCACACGATGTTGTCGCCATTGGTCCAACTTTTGAGATTCTTCTGAGCTTTGGTGCTCAAAGTTCCGGTAAACGTTGCTGTGTCACCTGAGGGGACCTTTTTGGCGTTCACCTCCATGCATGCGTAGTCCTTGCTAGTGCCTATGGAACACACCGAGGTACTCGGTATTACCGGTTCTGCCGCTTGGGCCATTGACGGCATTACGAAAGGGAGTACGAGTGCCACCGAAGCAATTCCTATGATGTGTCTCTTTAATGTATTCATCTGATAAATATACTCATGGTTTAGATTTTCCAAGGCACAAAACCACACCGTCCAGTATGTCTTTTTCACTGACCAACACCTGGTTGAACCCAAGGAGCCGCATTGATTCCCGCAGGACCAGTGCCCCTCCACCGATGACGTCGACACGGCCGGGGTGCATAAAGCCGAGTTCGGCGCGTTGCTCTCGCGTCATGTTGACTAACAAAGCCGTGAATTCTTCAACTTGGTTGAGGCTTAACACCGATCCATGAATGAGCTCGGCGTTGTATTCACCCAGTCCCAAGGCCATTGCCGCAATGGTCGTCACCGATCCAGCAAGCCCAATAAAGGTCGTTCCAGGATCAATTGGAATTGTTCTCTGAATAAGTTCGATTTCTTTATCGATGTCACTGACGGTGTCGTAAATTTCGCGTTGGGTGGGCGGATCTGAGTGCAGGTAACGCTCGGTCATGCGAACACATCCGATGTTCAAGCTGCGGGAGACCAGCGAACCATCAGTTAAGGCGGTTACAAACTCGGTCGATCCACCGCCGATGTCGGCGACCAGCACCGGCCCTTTCACGTCAAGCCCGGAGAGCGCGCCGCGATAGGAGAGCTCGGCCTCTTCGGTGCCACTGATTACTTCGGGTTCAACGCCAAGAACTTCTTTAACGCCAGCAATAAATACATCTCGATTAGTGACATCCCGTGATGCTGAGGTTGCAATGAATCGAAGTTTCTTCACTTGACTCTGTTGCAATATTTGCGAGTACTCGCGGCAGGCGACGAAGGTGCGCTCCAGTGCCGCGGCACCGAACTCACCCGTTGTGTCAACACCCTCACCCAACCTGACCGTCCGCATTTCTCGAACGAGGTCCGTGACGTGATCACCGTCAACGTGCGCGATCAACAACCGGATGGCGTTGGTACCGCAATCGATTGCAGCAAATATTGGCGTTAACTCAGACACGAGGTTGGCTTCCACCACGGCGACAGCATGGCAAGGGCGCGGTCACCCAGTGGGTTGACCCCCGGACCGCAGGCAAGTGAATGGGCGATCAATACGTGTAGGCACTTGACCCGATTGGGCATTCCACCCGCACTGATGTCCTTGAGTTCAGGAACAATGCCAAGTGTTTCTCGATCTGCGAGGTAGCGCTCGTGAGCGAACCGATATTGCGCAGCAAGTTCCAAGTCTTGGCCCAATTCTGCTTCCATCTCGCGCATTAATCCGGTGCTCTCCAGGGTGCCAATCGCGCCCGCAAGTCTGGGACAGGTGAGGTAGTAGGTGGTCGGAAAAGGAGTGCCGTCGGGTAGGCGCGGCTCCGTTTGAACAACGAGTGGCCCAGTGCATTCGCAGCGGGCGGCTACTCGAAAACACCCGCGAGCGAACCGACCCAGTTGTTGACCAACGAATTCGAGATCCTCGGGTGTTATCTCAGCCACTGCCGGGCTCAACTGCGTTATCGGCTTCGGCCAACGCTCCCCAGAGCTTGCCGTACCAATTGGGCTCTCCCTCGGCTGCTTGCTCAGAAATCGTTTCAGCAGCAGGGCGCCCGTCGGCACCAAGGGCCACGTAACCGGTCTCACCCGGCATAACGAAAAGTAGGCGGCGTCTCGCTTCGGCCGCTATATAGGCAGGATCGGCCCAACGCTGCTGTTCACGTTGAAGTCGATCAACGTTTTCCTGTGTTACTTGAATCTGAGCCTCAAGACCGGCAATCTCGGCTCGTTGGCCGAAATAGTTTCGAACCGGTACCGCCAGGATCACTCCCACGAGTCCGATGGTGACGAGAAGCACCAAAGCCCGGCCGGTTAACGAGCCGTTTAGTCGATTCTTGTTTTCTGCCACGAGTCAATAATCACACGGTCTGCGCGCAAATGCGCTCAGGCACCGCCGCCGAAGCGTGGAAAGGCAGTGCTTCCCGCATAGCGTGCACTGTCGTCGAGTTCTTCTTCGATCCGGAGAAGCTGGTTGTATTTCGCGACTCGCTCACTTCGCGCGGGGGCTCCGGTTTTTATCTGACCACAATTCACCGCTACCGCAAGATCAGCGATTGTGGTGTCTTCGGTTTCACCAGAACGATGGGACATCATGGAGGTGTAGCGATTACGAGTTGCCAGAGCAACGGCATCGAGTGTCTCGGTGAGTGTTCCGATTTGATTCACCTTCACCAATAGCGAATTGGCTGCGCCTTCGGCAATTCCGCGAGCCAAACGCTCAGGATTAGTCACAAAGAGGTCGTCGCCAACGAGTTGTACTCGGTCACCGATTGCATGTGTCGCGTGAATCCAACCGGCCCAGTCGTCTTCGGCTAGGGCATCTTCAATTGAAACCAGCGGGAAATCCGCTAAGAGAGATTCAAAATACGCGGTCATCCACTCCGACGATCGGGAGGCACCCTCAAACGTGTACGAACCGTCCGCATAAAACTCCGTTGACGCTACGTCGAGGGCAAGTGCTATGTCCTCCCCTACCGTGAAACCCGCGGCTTCAATTGCGGTCACAATAAGTTCAAGGGCTGCACGGTTATTGGGGAGATCTGGCGCAAAGCCACCCTCGTCCCCCAAACCAGTTGCGTAACCATTCTTTTTTAACACGGACTTCAATGAGTGATACACCTCGGTGCCACTACGCAAAGCCTCCGAAAAGGTTGCTGCACCGATCGGCGCGATCATGAATTCCTGGATGTCAACGCCAGTGTCCGCATGTGCGCCACCATTGAGAATGTTCATCATGGGAACGGGAAGCAGGTGAGCATTTGGGCCACCAAGGTACCGGAACAGCGGCAGTTCAGCCGACAGAGCCGCCGCCTTGGCAACCGCAAGGGATGCACCCAAGATCGCATTTGCTCCCAAACGACTCTTATTCGGTGTGCCGTCGAGGTCGATCATGACCTGGTCAATGGTTCGCTGATCATCTGCTGCGAGTCCGATAATGGAGTCTGCTATTTCACCTTCGACGGCAGCAACCGCGACTAAAACGCCTTTACCGCCGTAGCGTGAATCGTCATCACGCTTTTCGGCCGCTTCAAAAGCGCCCGTTGAAGCACCCGATGGAACGGCCGCCCGAGAAACCGTGTCATCGTCGAGGAGAACTTCCACTTCGACGGTGGGGTTTCCTCGCGAGTCGAGAATTTCACGCGCAATTACTGCTTCAATGACGGCCATGGGTGCCAGCCTAGTGAACGACCGCGAGTGGCTTAATGTCCCTTCGATGCCAAATCGATACCAGAATAAGGCAACCGGGATCCAAAAAAATGCATCCAAAAAGTTCAGCAGCCGCCAACGTAGACGAAGAAGGAGCAAGACATGTTGAGATCTAGGGCAGTAATCTTCGCTGGGATCGGGCTCGCCGCACTCGGATTGGCCGGCTGCGGCGGTACAGATGCTGGCAGTTCGGTCGAACCGGCAAGTGTTGGATCCATGGAATCCGGATCAATCTCGAGTGATTCAGCCGTCTTAGACCAAAAGAGCGCAGAGCAATACCTGACTCGGAACTCGAGTATTTCCTTGCAAGGCTCAGATGTTGGAGAAATGACCAACTCTGTCCTTTTAATCACGGAGGAGTTCTCGGGCGTAGTTTCTCAGCAGGATATGAGTAATGAAAGCGAGCGGCGTTATTCCACACTAACGGTTCGCGTACCTGATGCGGAACTCGAGACGTATCTTGATCGACTCGCAACTCTCGGAGAGGTAATTTTTTTGAGCACGTCAACACTTGATGTCACAACAACCGTGATCGATCTTGATGCCCGCATTGAAACCTTGAACACGTCAATCATCACGCTCACCAAACTTCAATCTGAGGCAGCGTCAATTGCAGACCTTGTCGCTGTTGAATCAGAACTCGCTGCGCGAACCGCCGAGCGCGACTCACTCGTTGCCCAACGCTTATTCCTTCAGGACCAGGTTGACATGTCGACGGTCTATGTCAGCATCGCCGCTGATCCGGCCGCGACTATCGACCCACCAAACTTTCTCCAGGGGATTCAAGACGGCTGGAATGCCTTGATTAACACGTTCGCTGGAGCCATTACCTTCGCAGGATTTCTCGTGCCATTCTTCGTTGCCCTGATTGTGATCGTGATTGTCATTGCGGTTATTCGCGCCGGGGTGAGGCGAGTGCGCCAGCGAAACTAATCACTGGCGCACTCTCGGCCTCCCCCACCCAGACCGAATTCGACTTTCGCCGAATGGATTCATCTTGAAACATAGGTGTGACATTTGACAGAATGTCTTACGAAGTGCACTGCAGTTGAGCACTGAGGTCAACAAGTACCTGCTGCGACGCACTTAGGGCATCGCCGGCCGACAACGCGGCATCTGCCATGCCAAGTGTTTTCGAAAATGCATTGTCGGCCTGCTGCGCGTCATTGAAAGTGTTCACTGCTGCCTCTTTAGCGAGAACGGCAGCGTCCAGATCGGCCTGCAATTTTTGTCCTTCTACCGAATCACCGTGAAGGGAGGAAATGAGGTCAAGGAGCAACGTGGCCTGTTTGTCAAACTCTGCTTCGAATGCGGTCGCAAGATCCGGGTTTGCCATGAGCTCGCTCACCGCAGTTGAGAGTGAGGATTGCATCTGATCAAGTACGACACAAGAATCCTGTGCGCTCACACGTGACTGGGGGTCGGAAGACGCACTCACCGTAGGTGTCAAAGATGGGCTGGCCCCACTCTGCGATGAACATCCGATGAGCAGGCAAGGGACGGTCAGGGCCATGGCAATGAATTGTTTATTCATACTAATAGTGAAACATGTGGCGCCTCACATGCCAATCAGGGTTCGGATATGGCGCGGCGAGGGTGATCCAAATTGCAAAATGAGATCGTGGACTTCACGCAATGACCATTCCGGATGCAGAATTCTGAGGTCTTTCACCAAACTAGAGACCTCAAGGTAACCGACAAAGTAGGTGGGAAGTTGACCCGCTGTAAGGAGTGCGCGTCGCCACTTGCCGGCAGCTTCGCCTTCCTCTTGATACCCTCTTCTGATCATTAAATCCATGGCCTGGTCTTCATCCATGTCTTGCGTGTGGACGCCGATATCAAGAATCGTGTTAATGGTCATGCGAGCTTGCATTTTCAATTGCTGCAACGTGATAGCGAGGGCACTGAGTTTGGTTGGCTCGGGAGAATAACCCTGTGAAATTAAGAGTTCCTCGGCGTAAACTGCCCAGCCTTCAACAAAGGTTCCGCTGAAACCAAACCTTCTGGTGAGACTCTGCTGGCTACCCTTGTTAGCCACCGCCAATTGTAAAACATGCCCTGGGATTGCCTCGTGAATTGTTAGATCGTGGATTTGAACGCCGTTGTATTCGCGGTAGAAGCTTTCTTTGCGCTCGTGCGTCCACTGCTCGGAAGTTGGTGCCACCGCAATAAATGTTGGGACATTCGCGCTCTCCATCGGGCCGGGTGAATCGCAATAAGCAACTGCCACTCCGCGGTGAATTTCGGGCATTTCGATGACTTCAACGTCAATGTGTGGAACGGTAACCAGATCATGCTCAATAGTGAAAGCCCTAGCGGCGGTCATTGCGGCGACAACTTGGGAAAGTACGGTTGAGTCGGTCACTCGTGCGTTCTGCGCAATATGCGCAAGCGCCAGTGAGACGGGACGATCATTCGTCTCAATACCCGCTATTGATAAGTATTCCCGTGACACGCGCGACATTTCGGAGTTAAGCAGATCGAGATGATGGTTCGCCGCGTCGAGTAAATCCTGCACACTGCTTTCGGCATCAAGGCAATGCCACAGAATCCCTGCATAGGTTTGCTCGCCCATACGCGGGGACTTTTGTGAAAATGGAAGTCGCTCTTTGAGCCATTCGATATGTTTGTCAACCGCGTCGGTGACCTGCGAATCCACTTCGAAAGATTCAAGCAGGACCCGCGTACCTTCAAGTTGAGCGATTGCAGTTTCGCAATGAATTGCCGGCATGTCAACCAGTGTTTCTCGTGCTTGCGCAAGAAAGTCCGGGATTTTTTCGCAGCGAGCTGCAATATTCATCAGGCGTTCTTCGAGTGGTGCGAAATCGCGCGAGAGCAATAAGTGAATTGATGTTCCAGGATTCCACAGCATCGGATTCCACGTGTGGGCGGCTACCCGAGTGATATCAAAGTGGGTTTTGGTTAAAAATGCACGCAGAATTTCCACATCGACAAGATCTGGTAGTTCAAGTTCTACGTCATCTACGGCGTCTAGTTCGGTGAGGTAGCCCTCAATTCTTTGGGCGTATTCATCCTGCCCTTTTTTCGTGAGATTGGGTAAATCTGAATCAAATGCGTGCTCACCCATCCACGTGGCACCGACAGGATTCATCTGAAAAGAGTCGTGAATGACATGCCGAGCAATGTGTTCGAATTCTTGTTGTGCTTTACTCATGGGAGCGAACTTCCGACATTCGGCGCACTACTGCTTTTCGAACAGCCGCTTCGGTATCTAAGCCTTGTGAATTCGCCGAACTTACCAGGGCAAAAAGGAAGTCACCCAATTGCTCTTCACTACTGAAACGTTGAAGTAACTGGTTCGTTTCTGGTAGGTATTCTGGCTCAGGGATGTCAACAGATTTACTCCTTGAGATCAGTTTTTCTGCCCGCATGAGCGCCGGGAGAGTCTCGGGGATTCCCTCGGTAACTGAATCTCGCTTCTTCTCTTTCGCCTTGCGCTGATGCCAGGTGAGTTCCACATCTGCCGCGCTACTCGCGCGTTCATCGCCAAATACGTGTGGGTGCCGGTTGATCAATTTTTGGGTGATACCGTCGATGACCGCGTCAATATCCCAGCCGCCCGATTGTTCTTGGGAGATCCGAGCATGGAAGACAACCTGAAGGAGTAGATCGCCAAGTTCTTCACGCATCGCTTCGCTGTCATTGGCGTCAATTGCCTCGACGCTTTCATATGCCTCTTCGATCAAATATTCAACCAGGCTCTGATGCGTTTGCTCGGCATCCCAGGGGCAACCACCCGGAGACCTCAATTGATCAAGGACCGCCACCAATTGAGTGAAGTGACTTCCTTTCACGAGTTATTCCGAGCCGAGGTCAATGGTTTGCGGTTCCGAAAGCGAATTGGCAACTGGTCCTACGGAAAGACTCTCTGGATCCCAGGTTCCAAATCGGGGTGACACTTCCGTGCCGATTTCGGTACTCAGCTCGGAGATTGCCAGAAACACCGCGGCACTTTTCGCGTCGGGGGCTGCGTCGGGAGATAACGCATCGCCTAATTTGGAGACTTGAATATTCACCCGAATAATTGTGTCGACGGCTGCAATTGCTATCCCTTGCTGACCAATTTGAGATTCGAATGCATCCTGTCCACCGGCTTGGGCGACGTATTGGAGTCGTAAGTCGTCAATCTCACCTTGAGTGACGTCGATTTTCTCGCGGCTGGCCAACTCGTTGACCAGAATCCCGGTGATGAGTTGATTAAGCGTGTTAGCAATGAGTTCGGTGGATGAATCCGTCGAGGGCAGACCTTGCAGGGTTAATACGGTTTGAACTTCTGTGTTAAGGGTGGACTCACTGATGCGTTGATCCCCCACGACCGCGGCGGCGCCTGCCGTTGGGGTGCTACAGCCGCTGAGCCCGATGCAAACAGTGATGAGCCCGATGCCAACAAGGGCCAGTAAACGGTGAGGGGGGGACGTGATGTTCATGCGTGACACAGATTCTCCGGATCTTCAGGGGCTGGCGAATAAGACGGTAAAGAGTTCGTGGAGCCAGTCTAGGAGTTGGGTATCTCGCAGTTCGGGAGCACCAATCCCCGTTCCCGAAGTTGGTTTAGGCACGAGCAAAATCTTCGCTGCCTCCTTGATGGTTGTACCCGGATAGATCCGCTGAATTCGCATAGATCGGGACTCAAGCAGCACAACCGGTGAGATGCGGATGGCTTTCCCCGCGGCAATGACTTCCTGCACGCCCGCAGCTTTGGCGGCAACCCTAAAGCGGGCAACCCCGATGAGGGCCTCCAACTCACCGGGCATGCTTCCATAACGATCAATGAGTTCGGCTGCAACTTCATCAACGGCTTCATTGCTGCTGGCATCCGCCAAACGCTTGTACGCCTCAAGGCGCAAACGCTCTTGGGGAACGTAACTGGTGGGAATACTGGCATCTATCGGCAATTCGACTCGAACATCATTTACTTCCTTGGCCGGCTGATTTTTGTATTCGGAGAGGGCTTCGCCGACCAAGCGCAAATAAAGGTCAAATCCAACGTCGGCGATATGGCCGCTTTGTTCGCCACCGAGCATGTTGCCAGCTCCGCGGATTTCCAGGTCTTTGAGTGCAATCTGCATTCCCGAACCAAGGTCGGTCCGTTGCGCAATTGTTGCCAATCGCTCGTGGGCCGTTTCCGTGAGCGGTTTATTCGGGTCGTAAAGAAAATACGAGTAGGCCCGTTCACGACCACGCCCAACTCGACCACGCAATTGATGCATTTGGGAAAGACCAAACTTGTCGGCACGATCCACGATCAAGGTATTCGCATTTGGAATGTCAATCCCTGACTCAACGATTGTCGTGCAAACTAAAACGTCGATTTCTTTTTCCCAGAATGACACGATCACCGATTCGAGTGAACCCTCGCTCATTTGACCATGCGCTACCGCGATGCGCGCTTCAGGTACCAGGGTCCGGATTCTTTCTGCAACTCGGTCAATTGATTCAACTCGGTTGTGAATGAAAAAGATTTGACCATCACGCAGGAGCTCTCGATGAATTGCCGCGGTAATTTGTTTCTCGTCGTAGGGGCCGACGAAAGTAAGTACCGGATGACGCTCTTCGGGTGGTGTTTGAATCACCGACATTTCCCGTATCCCGGTCACAGCCATCTCCAACGTGCGAGGAATGGGTGTTGCGCTCATAGCAAGCACGTCAACATTGGTGCGAAGCGCCTTGAGATGTTCCTTGTGCTCGACACCAAAACGCTGTTCTTCGTCGACAATCACCAAACCTAGGTCTTTGAACTTCACCGAAGGAGTCAACAGGCGGTGGGTTCCAATCACGATGTCCACGGTTCCTTGGGCTAATCCTTCAAGGGTTTCCTTGACCTGTGATGACGGTGTGAACCTTGACAACGCGGCAACCTTGACCGGGAATGCGCTGTAACGTTCCGAGAATGTGCTGAAATGTTGTTGGACTAAAAGCGTTGTTGGAACGAGTAAGGCTACCTGCTTTCCATCCTGTACCGCTTTGAAAGCGGCTCGGACAGCGATCTCGGTCTTGCCAAATCCCACATCGCCACATACCAAACGGTCCATCGGGATTTGGCGTTCCATATCCCGCTTTACTTCGTCGATCGTGCTGAGTTGATCGGGTGTCTCAACGTAAGCGAAAGCATCTTCTAATTCGGCCTGCCACGGCGTGTCCGCCCCGAATGCGTATCCCTTGGACGCTTGCCGCGCCGCGTAAAGGCGAATAAGTTCACCGGCGATCTGCTTAACAGCTTTGCGAGCGCGACCTTTTGTTTTTTGCCAGTCGGCACCACCGAGCCGGTGAACACTTGGAGCTTCACCGCCAACGTAACGGGTAATCAAGTCAAGTTGGTCCATGGGCACAAAGAGTCGATCTGCGGGTTGCCCGCGTTTGTTCGGTGCGTACTCGATAATCAGATATTCGCGTTCGGCCCCACCGATTGTTCGCGTGATCATCTCAACGTAACGACCAACCCCGTGGTGCTCGTGAACAATGTAGTCTCCTGAGTTCAGAGTTAATGGATCAACTGCACCGCGGCGGCGACTCGGCATTTTTTTCAGATCCTTGGACACCGATTTTGCACCCATTAAGTCTGATTCGCTAAAAACCCAGAGTTGGGATGACACTAAGTGAAAACCACGATCTACCGGCGCCGTGATCAATTGGGCTACCTTTGGCATTGCCGGTATCGAGACCGCGTCACCTTTCATCACGCCGATTCCTTGACTGCCGAATTCTTCGGCGACACGATCAATGGAGCCGTGCCCCAGTGCGGTTACTATGACGGTTGACCCCAGGGCCAGCGCTTGGGCGATATCTTTTCCCGCCGCTTCAGCATCGCCGTGGTATCCACTGATGTCACTTACATCAACGTTAATGACCCCGTCATCGAGATCACGGGGCAACTGGGTGAAATTCCATACCGAACCGTGGCGCGCACGAATCCGATCCACAACTTCAGACATTGTGGTGAACATTGATCCGGCTAAATCGATCGGTGTCGCTCCCCCGACTGCGGCGCTGTGCCAACCTGCTGTCAAAAACTCTTCAGCGGTTTTGACAACATCGAGTGCTCGTGAGTTGATTCGTTCGGGTTCAATCAAAATGAGAGATGACTCTGGTGGCAAAAGTTCATGCAGCGGTTTCATCTCACCGGCGAGTGCCGAGGAGAGCGACTCCATCCCTTCGACGGCGACCCCGTTGGCAATCTGTTCGCACATTGCCGCAACTTCAACGTGGGCGGCTCCCAGAAGTTGGGCTTTCGCCCTGACTTCTTCCGTGAGGAGGAGTTCGCGAACGGGGGGAGCCCACAGTCCATGTTCGGCAACTTCCAATGAACGCTGATCAGCGACGGCGAAGTAACGGAGTTCTTCAATGTCCTCGCCCCAGAACTCAATGCGGATCGGATGTTCTTGGGTTGGTGGGAAAACATCGAGGATTCCACCTCGCACCGCGATCTGGCCTCGTCGGTCAACCAGATCCACCCGCTCGTATCCCAATGAAACCAACTTGGCCACCGTCACGGTGAGTGACGCTTGATCTCTAACCTTTAACTCAACCGGTGTCTGCTCCCCCAGATCGGCAACTATTGGTTGCAATGCCGCGCGCACCGAGGTAATCAACACGTTGATGGGTGGTGTGTGCACACTTCCGGCGAGCGGGTGCGCGAGTCTGCGCAACACCGCCATCCGTTTACCAACCGTGTCAGCCGAAGGCGAGAGGCGCTCGTGCGGCAGCGTTTCCCAACTGGGAAACACCGCGATTCCCTCGGAAGGAAGATATGCACCGAGGTCAGCGGCGAGTTCATCGGCCGCACGGCCCGTAGTCGTCAGAATGAGTTTGATTCCCGATGTCTGCTCGCGCGCGACCTGGGCAATCGCGAGCGGGTAAATCACACTCGGACCAACGAGATCGACAGTGTTAGCAATCCGGGAACTTTCAGCGATAGCCAAAAAAGCCGGATCGGACTTAACGAGGTCGAGGAGACCAGCGAGTGGTTGTTGATCGATCACGCTCTGTGGGTTTCCTTAATGGCCCGCAAGACATGCGGATAGAGATTGGCTCGGGACACGATGAGATCGGTCACATAAGGCGGCATGTGGTTGAAAGTTATGGGTTCACCGTCCATGTGGGATGCGACCAAACCGTAATGCTCGGCCACAATAAAGGGGGCTGCGACATCCCATTCAAAGAAGCCGGTGTTGTGCAGGTAAATATCAGCGCGGCCGCACAAAATCTCATTTACCTTCGCGCCGACGGAACCAACGTCAACGATTTCGACGCTACTATGGGAAATTCCAGCTTCAGTGAGCAATTCACCAAGCCTTGAAACAATTTCCCTTAGGGCTGCCGGCGGTCGTGATCGGGAAGCAACAACGCGGATCGCCGAGTCTAGGGGTGCAAAATTTTCAACCGTGTCAAGGACGCTTCGGGTCATTCCTTGTTCGGGCAGATCCACCGTGCCAGCGCTGAGCTTCTGCTCTGGTGCACTCCACAAGGCGATGTGAACCGCGAAGTCTTTTCGATTTTGCCCATATTCCCAGGTGCCATCGAGTGGGTCAACGATCCAGACTCGATTCGCGTCAAGTCTGATTTCGTTGTCGTGTCCTTCTTCGCTGAGGATTGCATCAAGCGGACGAGCCGAAGAAAGTTTATCCATGATGAACAGGTGGGCGGCGCGATCCGCTTGATCCCGGAGTTGATCGCTCAATGTTTTATCAATTGTTTCAATCGGGTGAGCGCGGAAAAAATTCTCACGCAGCTGCAGCAATAGTTGGCCAGCTTCTTGCGCAACCTCACGTGAGAGTTCGGCATCGTTTTTTTCTGACATCAGACCACTTTCATTAGCGTTAACTGTTGAATTTGCTTTGTGCTGTGTCCAAACCGTCGGTGATCAGTGATCCAATCGCGTCACAACATCGACCGATGACCTCGGATAATTCCTTGCGCTCGGGTGAACTGAATGTAGACAGGACAAAATCTGCTGGATCTTGATGGCCAACTGGCCTGCCGATCCCAACCCTGGCCCGGAAGTACTCCCCTGAGCCGATTGATTTCTTAATGCTCTTGAGCCCGTTATGCCCGTTGTCACCTCCGCCAAACTTTAACCGGATACTGGCAAAGTCAATATCGAGTTCGTCGTGGATCACGATCAAATTCTCGGGTGCAACGTCGTAAAAATCTAAGATCGACTTGATCGGTCCGCCACTCTCATTCATGTAGCACAGTGGGATTGCCAGCACGACACCCTGTTGGGACCCGGGGAGACCAATGTGACTTTGCCCAACTGCCGCGAAAGCCTTTTTGTGCCGGGACAGTTTCACCGACACATGTGCGGCAAGTTCAGCGACCACCATTGCGCCGATGTTGTGCCTAGTGCCAGCGTATGCGGGGCCAGGATTTCCCAGCCCCGCGATAACAAAGGTCACTACTCGGAGGCGGCGGGCTCAGTTGGGGTAACTGCGGCCAATGCGCCTGCTGCCGCTGCGGCATCTTCGGTTACACCGGCTGCTGCCGCTGCTGTTGCCTGCTCAATTGCTTTTTCTTTGGCGTCAGCTACAGCGTGGCCGACCGCGTCCAGGGGTAGTTCTCCGTTTGCAACGGACTCTTCCCATGACTGCATGACCATGGCGAAGTCGAGGCCGGCTTCGTCGGCCGCCGCATGTACTTGGGCGACAGCATCTGCATAGTCACTACGAAGGGCTGCTTCCTGCTTTGAAATCACGAGCAGGTCGAGGTGCTCAAGGTTCAACCGAACTGGGTCGCGCTGAATATCGCGTGGCTTGGTGAGAAACGTTTGTCCATCAAAAGCAATGTTGAGGACAACACGTGGCTTGCGAAGGGCAAGGTTGAGTTCGTGTTCGGGCAGAGTGACGTGCATCAGGGCGGTATCGGTTCCGTAAAGGACGGCGGGAATCTGGCCGCCGCGCCGAATTCGACGGGATGCACCCTTGCCAAATTCTGAGCGGGGGGAAGCAATGATGTTGACGTTAGTCACGAAGTCTCCTTGAATTGAATCGGCACTGTGAGGTCGAGCGGTTGCGCGCCAAGGAGAGGGGCCAGAGCCCTAACGCGTCGATAACGGTGTCACGCTCATGGTGCACCCTCGCCGAGGAACGACAGGAGTCTACAAAATGGCTTTCTCGCTAGTGCGAGGAGGTCTGCCGACTGAAGTCTTCGTCTTCAAACATTCGGGTAACCGAGCCGTCGGTGAAGACTTCATTGATCGCGGTTGCGAGCAGTGGCGCGATGGAAAGGACAGTGAGTTTGTCAAATCTGCGCTCGTATGGAATCGGGAGTGTGTCGGTCACAATTATTTCGGAGATATTCGAGTTCTGCAGGCGCTCACGTGCCGGGTCACTTAGGACTCCGTGGGTTGCCACCACGATGACTTGGGATGCCCCGTTGTCAAACAGGGTCTCCGAGGCTTTGACAATCGTGCCACCGGTGTCGATCATGTCGTCAACGACAACGCAAATGCGGTCTTTCACATCACCGACGACCTCGAGCACCCGGACCTGATTGGGGATATCGGGGTCGCGGCGCTTGTGGATAATTGCGAGCGGTGCGCCGAGTACGTCGGTCCAACGCTCGGCAACCCGAACCCGACCGGCATCCGGGGAAATAACCGTGATTTTGGTGCGATCAACCTTGGACGCCACGTGCGAGGCCAACAGTGGCAGCGCGAATAAATGGTCAACAGGTCCATCGAAAAATCCTTGGATCTGTGATGTGTGCAAATCAACGGTCATCAGGCGATCAGCACCCGCAGTCTTAAACAGGTCTGCCATGAGTCGAGCTGAGATCGGTTCGCGTCCACGATGCTTTTTATCCTGTCGGGCATAACCATAAAACGGGACAACGACCGTAATACGTTTTGCGGATGCTCTTTTGAGGGCATCGATCATGATCAGTTGTTCCATGATCCACTTGTTAATCGGGGTGGTGTGGCTTTGCAGGACGAATGCGTCACCGCCGCGAACGGACTCGCGGAATCGAACGAAAATCTCGCCATTGGCAAAATCATGGGCGGTGACGGGTGTGAGGTCAATGCCCAAATGCGCGGCCACCTGTTCGGCCAACTCCGGGTGCGCCCTGCCCGAGAGCAGCAGAAGATGCTTTTGAGTTGGGACTGACTTTTCGGCCACTGCTCCACCTTTACTAGTTGCGATCTATTTCGCCGGAAGGACTATGTGATTGTCTGTGGTGCGGGGTAGGTGGGATTCTTAGCCGAACCATTCCATGTCCCTATTGCTCGGATTCAATCGCCCTCTTGGCTGCCGTGGCTGAACCCGTCCCGGAGCGCCTTCGCTGCACCCAATTCAAGATATTGCGCTGCCGCGCGCGGCCGACGGCCATCGAGCCCGCGGGGACGTCGTCGGTGATCACCGAACCCGCGGCCGTGTAGGCGCCGTCACCAATGACAATCGGCGCGATCAACATGTTGTCTGAACCAACCCGAACGTGATCCCCCACCGTCGTGTGATGTTTTTCAACACCGTCGTAATTCACAAATACTGTTCCCGCACCGATATTGGTTCCCGCACCGATAGTCGCGTCGCCCACGTACGACAGATGTGGCACTTTCGATCCTGCACCGAGTTGGGCATTTTTCATTTCAACGAAGGCACCCGCCTTTCCCGATTCACCAATTACCGTGCCCGGTCGCAGATAGGTGTAGGGGCCAACGTGGGCACCGGCACCGATGACAACGAGTTCTGCCCACGTGTGTCGGACAACAGCGTTTGCGCCCACCTCGGCTGAAATCAACGTCGTTCCCGGACCAATCTGTGCCCCACTTTCAATTGCCGTGGGTCCACGCAAAATAGTTTGCGGCAGCAGAGTCACGTCTGCCGCTAGTTCGGCATCAACATCAATCCACGTACTTGCCGGGTCAAGCATTGTGACGCCAGCCTTCATCCATTTCAGATTGATTCGATTCCGCATGATCCCGGCAGCGCACGCAAGTTGAGCTCGGTCATTGATCCCCAGGATGTCATCGGTGTCATGAGCTCCCACGCCATTGACCACCCCCTCGTTGGAAGTGATGATTTTAATGACGTCGGTGAGGTATTCCTCGCCTTGGGAGTTATTGGTATTGAGTCCAGCAATTGCCGCGTGTAGCGCCGCACCGTCAAATGCGTACACCCCAGAATTGATTTCATTAATTTCGCGCTGCTCTGGGCTCGCGTCTTTCTCTTCAACGATTCCAGCAAGTCGATCACCTTGTCGAATAATGCGACCGTAACCAAATGGATCAACCAATTGGGCAGTCAGCACGGTGGCTTGCGCATTGCAATCCAGATGACTTTTCATCAGGTTCATTAACGATGAGCCCGTGAGGAGCGGGGTATCACCGGTGAGCACCACGACCGATGATTCGCCCGAGGAAACCCCACGACCGTCGAGAAACTCAAGTGCAATTCGAACAGCGTGGCCGGTTCCATTACGTTGTGTCTGTTCGACGGTCGCAACCCATGGTGCAACTTCTTCCAAATGCGCAACGACTTGCTCGCCACCGTGGCCAACGACCACAACCAAATGCTCGGGCTCAAGGGTTGCGGCTGCTTCAATGACGTGGCCTAGCAAGCTTCGACCTGCGATCTCGTGCAACACCTTGGGTGTCGATGAAATCATCCGGGTTCCCTCGCCTGCCGCGAGAATGATCACAATGGGGGGACGCACGCTTCTAGCCTAGTTTGCCGAGATCTCACTACGTGGCCCAAAGAGAAATGCCGTTAAAAACTCGAGCTCCCGGGGGAGGGATCGAACCTCCGTTGACGGATTCAAAGTCCGCTGTCCTGCCGCTAGACGACCCGGGAACGTGCGACGTACACCTTATGGCCCCAGACGCTTAAACATTGCGTGAGCCCGACTTTACGATGAAGCCCCACTCCCGGTTGCAAGTTACGCTACCGTAGGTTACGGTTTCGTAAGTTAAATTAATGATGATCAATGAGGGAGAACGCATGAGTGTTATGGACCAAGTGGTTGTCGACCTCGAACCGGTGGTTGACGAAAACGCTGACGACCTTGTTTATCTTGGTTTACCCATGCGAATCACCATTGGCGCCTTCGTAATCATTCCCCTTATTGCGGTCGCGAGTGCCATCCCGCTTGCGTGGGGCGGTTGGGTCAGCTGGCTTGACATTGCTCTCGCCATTGGCCTCTGGGCATTAACCGCCGGCGGAATCACCATCGGTTACCACCGTTATTTCACCCACGGGTCATTTAAGGCCAATCGTGGGGTCAAAATTATGTTGGCGATTTGTGGTTCCCTCGCAATTGAAGGCTCCCTGGATCAGTGGGTGGCCGACCACCGCAAGCATCATAAATTTTCCGACGAAGTCGGTGACCCACATTCGCCATGGCGCTTTGGCACCAGCAAAAAAGCGATTGCGAAAGGCCTCCTCTTCGCGCACGTCGGTTGGCTATTTGAGAGTGACAACACCGGGATCGAGAAGTATGCACCCGATATTGCCAAAGACAAAGACCTCACCTGGATGTCACGGCACTTTCCCATATTTGTTATTGCCAGTTTCCTGATCCCGGGAATCCTCGGTGGATTGATCACCTGGTCCTGGATGGGCGCCCTCACCGCATTTTTCTGGGCCGGCGTCGTCAGGATTGCCATGGTGCATCACGTGACGTGGTCAATCAACAGCATTTGCCACGTTTTCGGTAACCGACCATTCACCTCACGTGATCTTTCGAGCAACGTTGCTTGGCTGGCGATTCCTTCTATGGGTGAGTCATGGCACAACCTGCACCACGTAGACCCAACAGCTGCCAGGCACGGAGTGATGAAAGGCCAGATCGATATTTCAGCCAGCTTGATCAGGGGCATGGAGAAGACCGGCTTGGTGACCGATGTTCGCTGGTCAAAACCGGAGCGCCTCGTTAAAAAGCTCAAGGATCCCAATGATCGATTTCGCCTCCGCGGTTACACCGGCGAATAAATCATGCCCGCCGCTTTCGAAGAAGAGCCAACACTTGCCAGTGTTACCGAGTTAAAGAACGCCCCGGTTCCCGCTGCCCGCAAACCAAGTGATGCGAAAGTGCGCATGACGGGACAACAGCGTCGGGAACAACTCCTTAACGTGGGGCGAAAGCTTTTCGCGGAAAAAGGTTTTGAAACGGTAACGGTCGAAGAGATCGCGGCAAAAGCTGGGGTCTCCAAGCCGGTTGTCTACGAACACTTCGGTGGCAAAGAAGGCCTTTACGCCGTCGTCGTTGATCGTGAAACTAACTACCTGCTTGACTCCATCAGCCAAGCATTGGCCGGTTCGCGTATTAACGGCGCAAGCGCCCGCGAACTCGTTGAGCAAGCTGGTCTGGCTTTGTTCAATTACATTGAATCCAACCCGCAGGGGTTTACTATCTTGGTGCGCGATTCCCCCGTCACCGCGCAAACTGGATCCTTTGCCAGCCTGATGGTCGACATCGCCACCCAGGTCGAGGACGTACTTGCCGCCGAATTCAAGGCTCATGGAATTAACGACAAATTTGCCCCGATGTACTCCCAAATGTTGGTCGGCATGGTTGCGTTCACCGGCCAGTGGTGGCTGGATGTCCGCAAACCCAAGAAAGAAGAGGTCGTGGCCCACGTGGTGAATCTCGCTTGGAACGGACTCAAGCATCTCGATACCAAACCAACGTTAGCCTTGAAAAAGAAGTCCTGAATTCGTCGGAATCTTGCTCTCAAGAATCTTGACATAAGATGTTGATATGGCCCAGCCCGACGACGTCGATCACATCGTTGCCGCCTGGCAGGTACAGCGGCCCGACCTCGACGTGTCGCCCCTTCAGGTGCTTTCACGCCTAACTCGAGTATCCGCCCAATTGGATACTGCCCGCGCGAAAGCATTTCGGGATGACAATCTGGATTCATGGGAATTTGACGTCCTGGCCGCACTGCGCCGAACCGGTCCCCCGTTTACCCTCTCCGCGGGAACACTCTCCACCCAAACCCACGTGACCAGCGGCACCATGACCACTCGGGTGGACCGACTCCTTGAACGAGGATTCGTCACCAGATTCCCAGACGAGAATGACCGACGAGTGGTTCTCGTAGTGCTCACGACCGAGGGCCAACATGCAGTAGATGGAGCCTTAAAGCACCTGCTCGAACTCGAAAAAATTGCTCTGGATGGCTTGAGTTTCCAAGAACAGGAACAACTCGCTCACTTACTCCGCGGTCTGCTTGATCGGCTTTAGTCGCTCACGACCCGCGTCACAGCCGGACCGGAGGAAATTCGCACGCTGCGGCACACGCCGGCTCCGGACAGGCTCGCGGCAAGGTTCACGGCGTGGTCCTCTGATCTCGCCAGAAAGACGCAGGTTGGACCGCTGCCAGACACCATTGCTCCGACGGCTCCCAAATCATGACCGACCTGAAGCGTGTTTCGGAGCTTTGGCATCAGGCGCAATGCGGCCGGCTCAAGATCGTTACTCAGGGCGGTTCCAAGTCCTTGCGAATCGCCAGCGCGAAGGGCTAACAACAATGGCGCGGGAACGGTAAGCGGCCCCGATGGCAGTGCTATCTGCATGCGGTCAAATTCGGAATAGACGGCAGATGTCGATAAGCCACCTTCGGCGAGTGCGATCACCCAGTGATACTCGCCGGTTGTGATCACACTTGTGAGTAATTGACCACGACCACTTCCCAATGCGGTGCCACCGTGCAGTGAAAAAGTTACATCAGAGCCTAATTGCGCGGCTAACTTTTCGAAATCCTCGCGTGATGTATTCGTTTCCCATAATCGGTCACATGCAATCAACGCGCCGGCGGCGTCGGCGGAGCCACCTGCCATTCCACCCGATACTGGAATTCGTTTCTCAATGTGCAGATTGACGTGTGGTTTCATCCCATGATGGCGCGCCAGTAGTTTCGCGGCTTTGACGGCCAGATTTGAATCATCGACCGGCAACCATTGAGCACCTTCGCCCTCAATCGTGATCGTGACGCCACGCGTACTTGGTTTCGCGGTGACCCTGTCGAAAAGTGACACGCCGTGAAAGATCGTGATGAGTTGGTGAAAATTGTCAGCGCCCAGTTGGGCGACCTTTAATGCGAGATTGATCTTTGCTGGGACCTCGACGGTTACATATTCCCTACGCATAGCCTCCTGAGCCTATTACGATAAAGCTCGCGATGCCTTGATCGAAGCGGCAAGACGAATAAAGGAGGCTAATTCCAACGTTTCCGCTCGGGCACCTGGATCGATGTCGGCCTGCCGCAGTGCCTGCTCGGCACGTTGCGCCGTTCCAATGAAGTCGGCCATCCCGGCCCGCAAGGTCTTGCGGCGATGCGCGAATGCCGCATCAATGACTTGGAAAACATCACGCCTATTTTCTTCGATATCACCATGAGGGTGTGATACGTGGACGCGCACGAGCCCCGAATCAACATTGGGAGCCGGCCAAAACACGTTCTTGCCAATATTTCCTGCAGGCTCGGCTTTGCCAAACCACTGAATTTTCACACTCGGGATTCCGTAGGTCCGGGAGCCGGGTCCGGCACACAAGCGATCGGCGACCTCTTTTTGCACCATGACCAGCACACTCGTCAACGTTGGAATCTCAGCCAGAAAATGCAGGAGTACGGGTACAGCAACGTTGTAGGGCAGGTTGGCAATCAGTGCGGTGGGAGCAACGACAAATTCGCTGACCTGGACGTGCATTGCATCACGATTAATCACGTCAAGTTTGCCCAGTAATTCAGGACACATTTCGGCCACCGTGACCGGTAGTTGTTCTGCCAGTCGAGCATCAATTTCGATAGCAGCGACATGCGATGCAACTTCAAGTAAACGAAGGGTCAGACTTCCTAAACCGGGTCCAACCTCAACGACAGTACTGTGGGAATCAATTTTTGATTGTTCGACAATGTATCGAACGGTATTCGGATCAATGACAAAGTTCTGCCCAAGTTTTTTCGTTGGAATTACCCCCACGCGAGCAGCAAGTTCACGGATCGCACCAGCGCCTAGGGAGGCACCCACAATTACCAACTCCCGAATGCGCGGATGGTATTGGCAGTCAGAATTTCGGTGGCTTCTAATTCAGCGAGTCCGCGCAACTCCGCGATTGTTCTCACCGTGTAGGGCATCAGAAAACTTGCATTTGCTTTGCCACGATGTGGGGCTGGGGTTAAATAGGGGGCATCCGTTTCAACAAGAATGAGTTCTTGGGGAGCAACCAAGAGCGCCTCGCGCAGAGCCACCGAATTCTTAAAAGTAATGACCCCGGAAAAAGACATGTACCAGCCGTGCTCGGCGCAGATTTTTGCCATGTCTGCATCCCCACTAAAACAATGGAAGATCACTCGCTCCGGAGCACCCTGATCCAGTAAAACTGAAATGACGTCGTCGTGGGAGTCGCGGTCATGAATTACCAGGGTCTTATTAACGTGTTTGGCAAGGTCAATGTGAAAACGAAATGACTCATGTTGCGCAGGGCGACCACTTTCATCGGTCCTGAAGTAGTCAAGACCCGTCTCACCGATCCCACGAACCCGTGGCAACTGCGCTAGTTCAGCGATGTGGCCAAGTGCATCTTGGAGCTCACCTGTGGCCGCAAGGCGCGGCGCCACATTGGGGTGTAGCGCGACGGTTGCAATGACTGATGGAAAACGATCCGCTGCCTCAACCGCCCACCGCGAAGATGCAACATCACACCCCACCTGAACAACTCGATCAATGCCGACTTCACGTGCCCACTCAAGCAACTGCTGTGGGTCCGGCGCGACATCACCATGTAGCGAAGCGTTGTGGATGTCTAAATGAGTATGTGAATCAATGACCGTTCCTAAGAGCCGCTGCGGAGCGCTTGGCCACGTTATTGCCTTGCCCATTAGATGCTTACGGGATCCTCGAGACGAGGGAAGAGCGATTCACCCTTGTGAACCTTTACCCCGGCGGGCAAGGCGCCCCAGGTGCCGGCACTGTCAACTCTTTGATCGTCTAGGTCTCCCAATGCTTCACGTGCACCGATATCTGACCAGAGTTCGGTCATGGCCTTGGGCATCACCGGGTTATATAGGACCGCAATAGCGCGAAGGGACTCACATACCGTGTACAGCACCGTAGCGAGTGCTCCACGCGTCTCCTCGCTTTTAGCAAGCACCCATGGCTCCTGTTCGGTCACGTAGCCGTTGATATGTTCTACGAAAGTTCGAATGTGGCCAATTGCTCCAGCGAAGTCGAGGTCATTTATACACGCATCGGCTTCCTTGACCGTCGTGGTGAGCAGTGTATGAATGGTTTTTTCAGCAGCACTGATGGGTCCGGCAGCCGGGAGCTCACCCTCAAAGTACTTGCCCACCATTGCGGTTGCGCGCGAAAGAAGATTGCCCAAACCATTGGCCAACTCGGAGGTGTAACGGGCGCTCATGTCTTCCCATGAAAAGGATCCGTCATGCCCGAAGGCGATTGCACGCATGAAGTAATAGCGGAATGCATCGGAGCCAAAATGGTCGATGATCAACTCGGGGGCTATTCCAGTGAGTTTGGTCTTCGACATTTTCTCACCACCGACCAGTAACCAGCCGTGCGCGAATACCTGTTTTGGTGGTTGCAGCCCAGCGGCCATCAGCATGGCCGGCCAGTAGACCGCATGGAAACGCAGAATGTCTTTACCCACTAATTGCACATCCGCTGGCCAGAGGCGTTCAAATAATTCAGCCTCGCTGCTTGCCGGCTCGGCTCCGTAACCAACGGCCGTGATGTAGTTCAGGAGCGCGTCAAACCAGACGTAAACAACTTGGGATTCATCCCACGAAAGCGGGATTCCCCAGTTGACACTTGATCGCGACATCGAAATATCAACCAATCCGCCACGAAGGAAACTCATTACCTCGTTGTAGGCACTCGCCGGTCGGACCGCATTGGGATCGGCTTCGTATCGGTCGATGAGCGGTTGGGTGAATTCGGAAAGTTTGAAGAACCAGTTATCTTCGCTGAGTTCGTCGGGTGGTCGACCGTGGACCGCGCACACGAGCGATCCTTCACATTCACCCGTTCCCGGGACTAAATCAGCTGGGAATTTAAATTCCTCGCAGCCGACACAGTAGGGGCCTTCATAGGAGGCCGAATAAACGTAGCCGTTGTCCTTTACCGTTTCCCAAAACGTACGCACCCGCTTAACATGGCGCACTTCCGTCGTGCGGATGAAATCGTCATTTTTCGCATCAATAGTTTCTAATACCGGCTTCCATGAGTCATTAACCAAACGGTCAACCCATTCTTGCGGGCTCACTCCGCCCTGCTCGGCCGCGCGGGCAACCTTGGTTCCATGTTCGTCAACCCCGGTCAGAAACCAGACATTCTCGCCACGTTGCCGGTGCCAACGAGTAAGAACATCCGCTGCGGTACTCGTGTAGGCGTGGCCAATATGGGGCGCATCGTTAACATAGTAAATAGGAGTGGTCACGTAAAACGATTTGGCCACCACTGTCATGTACGCAGCCTAGTCTTTCATTGAGATCGCAGATTTTGCGGCGATTACCGCTTCGTAGACCTCCCGCTTTGACCGCCCAAACTTGAGAGCAACTTGAGCTGCAGCATCTTTTGTGGACTGACCTTCTTTGACCCGCTCGTGAACTAGTTCAACTAATTCAAGCAGTGGGATTTCGCTGCCTGCGGTTGATTCATTCCCGGCAACCACCAGAGTAATCTCACCTTTAATCTCACCCGTTGCCCACATACTGAGTTCCTGCAGCGATGCTCGAATCACTTCCTCGTACGTCTTGGTCATTTCTCGAGCTACCGCCGCACGTCGATCAGGCCCAAAAACCCCGACCATGTCGTTGAGTGTTTTCTCTAGTCGGTGTGGAGCTTCAAAAAAGATCATGGTCCGCGGTTCGTGTAAGAGCTCGGTGAGGGCGCGGACGCGATCTCCACTCTTGCGCGGAAGAAAACCGTCGAAACAAAACCGGTCAGCGGGCAATCCCGAGAGCAAGAGTGCGGTCAGGACAGCGGAAGGCCCCGGCAACACCTGGTAGTTGATTCCCGCGTCAATTGCGGCAACCGCAAGCCGGTAACCGGGGTCGCTGACCGAAGGCATGCCAGCGTCACTGACCACGAGCACCGTACTGCCTGCATTAACCGCTTCCAGTAGTTGCTCAACACGACCGGCTTCATTGGCTTCGAAATGTGAAACCAGTTTCGCGTTGTAGCGAATACCCAGTCGTGAGCAGAGGTTCATGAATTTGCGGGTGTCCTCAGCGGCGATCACATCTGCCTGTTCAATCGCAGTGATCAGACGGGCTGAAGCGTCACCAACATTTCCCATGGGAGTGGCGGCAAACACCAATTGACCGACGGATTGAACCGAATCCTTTGCACCCATCCCGCAATAGTGCATGACGACTTAATATGTGGTCGTGTCCCCCACGCCCGATCGAAGTATTGCAACGCTTGCCGAGCGGCTCTACCCCGCCTTTCCCACCCTCGGTATAAAGACGTGGATTGCACCGCTTGTGATTGCACTGTCTGCGGGAATTCTTCGATTTGTCAATCTCGGGACTCCCAATGCGGTCGTTTTTGATGAAACATATTACGCAAAAGATGCCTGGTCACTACTGCGATTTGGTGTCGAACACAAGGCAGTTGAAGAACATGACGCAATCATGCTTACCGCCGGTGGTGGCTGGCGCACCGTTGCCGGATTCACAGACCAAGGATCATTTGTTGTCCACCCACCTACCGGCAAATGGGTGATTGCAACGGGCGAATACCTTTTTGGGGTTTCACCATTCGGCTGGCGATTCGCCGTCGCTGTTTTGGGAACCCTTTCTGTCCTCATGGTCGCGCGCATCGTTCGCCGTATGACGAGATCAGATCTGATCGGCGCCATTGCTGGTTTGCTCCTGGCCCTGGATGGCATCCATCTTGTTTTGAGTCGCACCGGACTTCTCGACATGGTGCTCAGCACTTTTATTCTGACTGGTTTCGGCGCCTTGGTCCTTGATCGAGATCGCACCCGGAGACGGTTGGCCCACCTCGGTGGGGATTCGACATCAGTGTGGACGCGGCTTGCCCAAGGGTTTGGCCCCGGGCTTGGAATTCGGCCATGGCGCTTGGTTGCAATGATCTTTCTTTGTCTATCGGTCAGCGTTAAATGGTCCGCGCTGTGGTTTATCGCGATCTTCATGTTGCTGTCACTGCTCTGGGATGTCTCCCTTCGTCGGACGATCGGAGTACGTCGGCCCTGGTTGGCAACACTTCTCAAAAGTGCACCGGTTGTCGTTGCTACCTCGATTGCCCTGCTCACCGTGATTTATCTCGCGTCATGGAGCGGCTGGTTCCTTAGTACTACCGGTTGGGGACGCAACTGGGCCAACGACAAGGAACCATCAGTAATTCCAAACGCCCTGAGATCATTTTTCGACTATCACCGACAAGCATGGAACTTTCACGTCAACCTTGATAGTGAACACAGTTATCAAAGTAATCCGATTTCTTGGCCACTCATGACACGACCAACCAGTTTTTACTATGAAAGCATCAAGGACGGCAGCCTTGGGTGTCCGACCGACCATTGTGCACAGGAAGTATTGGCCCTTGGCAATCCAATTATCTGGTGGGCAGCACTTCTTGCCGTTCCGTATCAATTGTGGAATTGGATTACCACTCGCGATTGGCGTTCGGGTGCGCTCCTTGCCGGAATCGCTGCCGGGTGGTTGCCCTGGATGCTCTACCTCAACCGAACAGTCTTCACTTTTTACACAGTGATATATCTTCCCTTCGTCGTCATGGCGGTAGCACTCACCATTATGAAAATCCTGCAACGAAAGCCGCCACAACAACAGCGTTTAGTAATCGCACTCATTGCGTTTTACCTGATAGCTGTCATTGCGGCGGCCTGGTGGTTTTATCCGATCTGGACCGGAGAGGTAATTCCATACGACCAGTGGCGGCTCCGCATGTGGATGCCTACCTGGATCTAGTCAAGCCAGGAATCCACCATGTCAAAGGCGACCTTTTCAAGTCCTTTTTTATGCGCTGCAGCGATATTTTTCGATGAACCTGAATTGAATCCGCTTTGAATAATGACATCATTAACCAAAGTAAAAATCGTTCGCTGGTCATTTACCGAAGCGGGACTATCTGCTGTTTCGGCAAAGTTTGAATCCAATTCAATGAATACTGACTGGACCCCGGTCACAGTTACTCCAGGAACGTTACCGGTTGTCGTCACCGTATTGGAAGGGTAAACGGTTCCGTCTGGGCTTGTCCAAGAAGTGTCGACCCTCCCATCACACTTCTTTATGACTTTACTCATAGCCTTAAAGGCTTTTTCGGCGGCTACATTGCTCTTGTATTGCGTAACGCTGACGGACAAGTCCACCATTCCGTTCTTGAGCCGGTAGTTTGCATAACTCTGAATTGTTCCTTTAGCCAATTTAACTTTAGTATTTCCATCCGTGCCATAACCACAGACCGTGTTGGAAAAACTAGATGGGTTGATGGAGACAAAGAATCCCTTGGATTTAGGTTTGAAAACTTTTGGAATTTCCTTTTCCTCAAGATAGTGTGATGCCGCATAGCCATATGCCTCTTTGTCGTAGGCCGCCGCTGGTAGCGTTACTGTGGAAACCGACATGACTAATGCTCCAACTGCTGCAAACGCTGTAAACTTTGCTTTCATTATTACCTCTCCACACATAAGTGATCCAAATTAGGGATACTGGCTCAATGGCTGGGATTCCACCTTCGAGAATACATGCAATCTGCTTTGATGCTTTCGGCACACTAATCGACATTTCATCAATCAACACTTTTCTTGAAGAACAATTCCCAAGTATGGGGGAAGCAATTAGTTTGACGTGGCGCACAAAACAAATTGATTACTCTCGCCTACGTTCAGCGGGCAAGAAATACAAGCCCTTTGGGGAAATAACCCAAGACGCATTAACAGCGACCCTGCGTGCCTTCAGTATTAACCCAGAAAATTCATTAGTCAGTGAGCTTATGGATCAATACAGGAAGAACACAACTTATTTGAACACCAATCAGGTTCTCAACGAACTCCCTACTCCTTGGTCAATCGTGACTAATGGGGATCTCCGATTCATTGCACCTATTTTGCGCAATGCGGGAATCACGGTAAGCAAGGAATCACTCATTACTTCGGATCAAGTCGAAGATTTCAAAGTCGCCCCCGTCTTCTATCAACGCGCATTCGAGTGGGCGCAAACCAAAGGCGTGAACTCAACCAGTGAAGTTCTATTTGTCTCAGCCAATCAATGGGACGCAATTGGTGCCACTTGGTTTGGCTTCACCACCTGCTGGATAAACCGCAACGCGCAAACTCCCGAGGAGCTCGATGCCGAGCCAACATTCGAGGTTCGTGATTTGGTTCAGGTCGCCGAACTGGTAAAAGAACTCACTTGCTGACCGCACTGTTTGCAGGTCTCAGTATCGGCCTTGGTTCAGGAGTGGCCCCTGGCCCGCTCACAGGATTAGCAATCTCGACCACTCTGCGCAGCGGGTTAGGATCCGGGCTGAGAATCGCCATCGCTCCCCTGATCTCCGACTCGGTAATTATTCTGCTTTCGCTAACATTGGTAACTCAGTTACCTGACGGTGCAATCACCGTCTTAGGAATTGTGGGTGGGATAGTCGTTGCAGCATTTGGTCTCGAGATCCTTTGGTCCGCCCACAAAATGAGTGACACCGAAGTCCAGATGGGCAGCAAGAAACCACCAAAACTCCAGCGACTCCCAGTACTCGCTCAAGGTGCATTGATCAACGTTCTCAATCCTGCTCCATGGATTTTTTGGATTACCGCTGGATCAACAATCCTGATCGGCTTTTGGCGCGAAAGCCCGACTCAAGCCATTGTTTTTCTTGTCGCGTTTTATTTAACTTTAGTTGGCGCCAAAGTTGCAATCGTAATCACGCTTGCAGCGACCAGGCATCGCATGAGTGCGCGGACCTATCGACTGATTCTTACGGCTTCGGGCATCTTGCTGCTTATCACCGCGGTCATCCTGATCCTGGCTCACGTGATGAACTAGTTACTAGGATCGCTCCGTGAACTACACCGACAAACTGGCAATTGGGACGGCCCAATGGGGGTTGGATTACGGAGCCACAAATAAGAGTGGGCGGCTGAAAGACGTCGTGGTTCAGGGCCTACTTGATTCAATGCGGGCCCACCAAATCACACATCTGGATACAGCAGCGAGTTATGGTGACGCCGAGATTCGAATTGGGAATCTTGATACAACCGGAATTAGCATTCAAACGAAATTATCGGCCAGGCACAACACCTGCGACGACTTAATGCTAAGTCTGCGTGGGAGCTTGGCCCGGCTCAAGACTAATTCGGTCAACTCACTTTTGATTCACGACTGGTTCACTTTGGATCAACATGAAACTGAGTCAGTCAGTCAGTTCTTTGAATTATCCGTCGAAGAAGGCCTCACCTCACACGTTGGGATCTCTGCGTACGCCCTCTCGGATCTGGAGCGTGCACACCAAACCCTATCGATTTGGGACACGGCCCAGATCCCGATCAACATTGTGGATCAAAGATTTATAGGTGCGGCAGAATCATTTCCAGGGATTGCATTCCAAGCAAGGTCTATTTTCCTGCAAGGAATTTTGCTCTCACCTAATTCTGAACACGCAGCTGTGACTACCTTCCACAAATTTTGCCACGTGCAGGATGTGCGTCCATTGGCCCTCTGTTTGCAGTTCATAAATCAACAACAATGGTTGGATTCAACAATAATTGCTCCGACGAGCACCAATGAGTTTGATCAAATTATCGGTTCCATCAGCACACATGCACTGGGAATAGATTTCCGTCCGTTTCACTCTACCGACGAGGGATTACTCGATCCGCGAACGTGGGGCTAAATACTCTTACATGCCCGCTTCAAGAATTTGGTGGGATTGATGGCAGCAGATTCCCTGCCACTTTTCCAATATTCAAAATGGAGATGTACTTCGCCAGGAGAACCGGAGTCACCCATTTTTCCAATCACCTGACCTTTTTTAACTCTCTGGCCGGCCTTGATCAACACCTTGTCCATGTGACCGTAGTAGTACATTGACCCACCCTTGCCACGTAAAACAATTTGCAGCGCACCATTTGATTGACGTTTCGTTCGATTAATCCGACCGGCCTCAACGGCAAATATGGGTGTTCCCCTTTTGCCACCCATGTCCATTCCCTGATGAGAGCGTCTGCCGCGATCGGCCCCCCAACCTGCCCCCAGCCAGAAATTTTTCGTAGGACAGACGATGCTGTTGCGCTGCTTCTTGGCCTCGAGAACACGAACCTGCGCTGCTGCCGTGCCACCTACCGAGTCTGCGGCAACTGAAGGTGATGCCGGAAACAATCCCAGGACCATGACCGCGCAGGCAATTAATACACATCTTCGCACCGCCTTACCTTAAGCATGGATGTGAATCAATACAAGTCCATGACCCGATAAAGTCACGTTGTGAGCGATTTTATGATTGGACCTCGATGTGTTGGATCCGACCAACCAACCTATTTCATCGCAGATATTGCCGCGAATCACGACGGCTCATTGGATCGAGCTAAATCCCTCATGACGTTAGCGAAAAATGCCGGGGCAGATTGCGCGAAGTTTCAGCATTTCCGGGCCGAAAATATTGTCAGCGACTTCGGATTTAAGGCACTTGGCGGACAGCGGTCACATCAATCGACGTGGGAGAAATCCGTCTTCGAGGTTTATCAGGAGGCCAGCCTGCCGTGGGATTGGACGGCCCCGCTAGCCGCACACGCTCAAGCAATCGATATTGAGTTCATGTCGGCGCCGTACGACATTGAGGCGGTCGCACACCTTGGCCCTTTTGTTAACGCCTTCAAAGTTGGTTCGGGTGACATCAATTGGCTTGAAGAGCTTGAAGTCATTGCGGCATTGGGTAAACCGATGATTGTCGCAACGGGTGCGGCAACTTTCGAAGACGTTGAACGCACCATGAGTGTTCTTCTGCCCACAGGAGTTCCACTCGTCCTCATGCAATGCAATACGAATTACGAAGGAAGTCTAGAAAACATCCACCACGTGAACTTGCGAGTTCTACAGCAATACAATCGGGCGTTTCCCACCGTCACCCTGGGTTTGTCTGACCACACGCCGGGCCACCTCACCGTACTTGGGGCGGTTGCATTAGGGGCTCGTGTTGTTGAAAAACACTTCACCGACGACACGAACCTTCCCGGGCCTGATCACGGGTTCTCAATGGATCCACGGGCTTGGCGCTCAATGGTTGAAGAAACCCGCAAACTCGAAGCCGCCCTAGGAACTGGTATCAAAGGAATTGAAAGCAATGAGATAGAGACCATGGTTCTGCAGCGCCGGTGCGTACGTGCCCGACGGGATCTGCCCGAAGGGACCACGCTGGTACGGACCGACGTGGAAGTACTTCGTCCTGCTCCTCGGCAGGCAATCCCAGCACATGAAGTAACAGGGGTCCCCGGCAAA
>Ga0209702_10000824_pt1 | contig 63998 bp, 69 predicted proteins | sample FRY01_FD_187210 | JGI IMG/M metagenome (GOLD analysis project Ga0209702, IMG submission 187210) | Freshwater microbial communities from Lake Fryxell liftoff mats and glacier meltwater in Antarctica - FRY-01 (SPAdes) (version 2) | ecosystem: Environmental > Aquatic > Freshwater > Ice > Glacier... | reverse complement strand
CAAACCGTAACCTAAAGAAAGAAAAGTAGGCTAGCTAAATCCGCCAAAAAACGGTATTTTAGCAGACCGAACCATTCGCTTGTAAACGAATGTAGCTCTGGAAAAGGATTGAAACCAGCATTGAAAAACTGCAAGAATTCAATCAACTCTAGCAGAGATTTTAATACTCTGAAGAAAACAAAACGGTTTAAACAAAAAAACAAAATGAAAAAACAAATTTTTAATAAAAATAGGAATGGTATTGCAAACTTTATAATATTGAAAAAACATTGAGATTTTTATAATCAGTTAACAACTCAATCTCTCCATTAAAACGACCAATACCAAAGCTTCATCGAATGCCATATTTTAAACCTTACTCCTACCCTACATTTGACTTTTAATTCTTAGCTTACCTAATATGCACAAAGTCATCTTTACATTTTTCTTGTTTTTTTCATTTAGCCTTTCTGCTCAAACCGCAGAAAAATGGTCTTTGCAAAAGTGCGTAGACTACGCATTAGAGCACAACACCAGCATTCAACAAAATGAACTACAAGGTGATATTTTAGCCAACAATCTTAATCAAACAAAACTTAGCCGAATTCCGACTCTAAATGGCAGTGGAAATCACAATTATAATATTGGAAGAACTATTGACCCATTCACCAACACATTTAACAACACTACTATACAGAGTAATAGCTTCTCTCTAAGCAGTGGGGTTTTGCTATACGGAGGAAGTCAAATAAATAATCGCATAAAACAAAGCGAAGTAGCTAGCGATGTTAATGATAAAAGTACAGACGTAATCCGTAATCAGATAGCACTATCTGTAGCTACTACCTACCTACAAATAATACAAGCAGAAGAAAACCTAAAAGTAGCAGACGCTCAGCAACAGCTTACTAAAATCCAATTAGAAAGAGCACAACTTTTAGAAAAAAGCGGAGCTACTAATCAAAGTAATACACTGATACTGAAAGCACAGTCAGCCAGTGATCAAGTAACAATAGTAAATGCTGAAAACGCCATTCAGATAGCCTACAATACACTCATAAATCTGATGCAGCTCCCGCTGGACCAGTCTATAGAGATAGCTCTGATGGATATCTCATCTCTCCCAGAAGCACCTACTGAGAGTGTAGCAGACATCTACGAGCTCGCTCTGAGTAACCTCCCAGAGATAGAACAAGCAGAACTACAAATACGGCAAAGTGCCCTAGGAGAAAAAATAGCAGGAGCCGGACTTCAGCCTACTCTCTCTGCCTATGGCAATGTAAATACGGTATACTCTCAAAGTGGAAAGACCATAGAAGGAACTGGTAATTTCGATATTGTCCCTATCGGTATTACGCAAAACACAGGCGATGTGGTAGTAAGGCCAGTTGAGATCAATAATATCAATGACAAAGCATTTGCAAACCAACTTAATGACAACCTTGGTCAGCAAGTAGGAGTATCTCTATCTGTACCCATATTTAATGGCTACAGAAACAAAACGGCTGTAGAAAATGCTAAAATAAATACCAAAATCAGTGAACTTGGTTTAGAAAACACCAAGAATCAGCTACGCAATGACGTAACCACTGCCTATACGAATCTAAAAGCGGCTAAAAGTAGATATGAAGCAGCACTGCTGAGCGTAGAGGCACAGCAACTAAGTTTTGACTTTAGTCAAAAGAGATTTGATGCCGGAGTAATGAATAGTGTAGACCTACTCACTGCTAAAAACCTTTGGAATCAAGCACAAGTGCAGGCACTAAATGCGAAGTACGAATATGTGTTCAGAGTATTAATTATCGATTTTTATAAAGGCAACCAAATAAAACTATAATGAGTAAAAGAAATATACTAATCGCCATCGGTGGTTTAATCCTTGTATCCGTATTAATATATATAGGCAAAAACCGTAGCCGTGGTGAGCTAGAAGTGAATGTAGGCAAGGTGGAAAACAGAACCATAATAAGTACTGTAAGTGCCAATGGTAAAATACGACCAGAGGCCGAAGTAAAAATAAGTGCGGATGTAAGCGGGGAGATTACCGAGCTATATGTAGCAGAAGGTGATACTGTAAAAGAAGGTCAACTACTCTTAAAGATAAACCCAGATTTATACGTTACATCTAGAGATAGAGCCAGAGCTGGGGTAAGTAGTTCGCAGAGTAATCTAAAGACCAGCCAAGCTCAACTAACCCAAGCACAAGCTAGGCTAACTGAGCAAGAGGCAGCATATAGTAGAAACAAGCAACTGTACAATGATAAAGTGCTAAGCCAAGCAGAATATGACGCCGCTAAGAGTGCGTACGCAATAGCTCAAAGTGAGGTGAAAGCCGCACAAGAACGTATATCTGCAGCCAGATTTGGTATCCAAAATTCACAAGCTACACTTACCGAAGCGAATAAAACTTTGGGCAGAACTAGCATCTATGCCCCAAGCAATGGAGTGGTAAGTGCTCTTAATAATGAAAAAGGGGAACGAGTGGTAGGGACAGCTCAAATGGCTGGTACAGAGATAATGGTTATCTCTAATTTTGATAATATGGAGGTAATAGTAGATGTAAACGAAAACGATATTTTACAAGTCAAAAAAGGAGATACGGCCTTAGTAGAGGTAGACGCATATAGTGATCGTAAATTTAAGGGAATAGTAACTGATATAAGTAAGTCCTCAAACTCTTCTGGTGTTCAAATGAGCACTGACCAGGTCACTAATTTTGAAGTGAAAATACGTTTGCTAAAAAGCAGCTACGACGATTTACTAGAGGTGAATACCGCTCCATTCTTACCTGGCATGAGTGCCAATGTAGAAATACAAACACTAGTGAAAAATAACATTCCTTGCTTGCCGATAGAGGCTATAGGCACCCGAGTGAAAAAGGATAGTACCAACACAAGTAGCGAAGACGAATTAGACGAGGTGGTTTTTAGCATTAGTAAAAACAAGGCGATTTTAAATATTGTAAAAACCGGTATTCAAGATAGTAGATATATAGAGATACTCGAAGGACTAAAAGTGGGCGATGAAGTAATAGTAGGACCATATGATGCAGTATCTAAAAGATTAGAATCTGATAAAAAAGTCAAAGTGACAGAAACAAAGCTGATGGATAGACTAGAAGAGAAAGAATAAATTCAGTGAGATTTCTACCCTTTCTTTTCGTACTAATTACTCCTTACCTCGTCTTAGCTCAACAGGACAGTAACAGAATAAATTGCCGAAACCTCATAGCACCAAGTGTTCTAATAGCATACGGAGCAGCAGGTACATACACCGAAGTAGGGAAACAGGGCAATCGCTATTTTCAATCTGTACTTCATACCCCGGGAAACAAAACCTATGTAGATGATTATCTAGTTTTAGGACCCGCAGCGGTTGTATACGGGCTTACTATTTTCGGAGTAGAAGGGAAACACAATTTCAAAGACCGTACAATCCTCCTAGGAACTTCATACATTACGCTACTTCCTGTAATCTTAGGAACTAAAGAGATAACTAGTATTCTTAGACCAGACGGATCAGAGTATACTTCCTTTCCGTCAGGGCATACTGCCTATGCCTTTGCTAGTGCAGAATTTCTAAGACAAGAGTACAAACATAAAAGTCCTTGGTATGGGATAGCGGGCTACACTGTAGCTACGGCCACTGCCGGGCTGCGTATGTACAATAATAAACACTGGATGACTGATGTAGCAGCTGGTGCTGGATTAGGTATCCTCAGCACACAAGTAGCTTACTGGATTCATCCTTGGATGAAAAGAAAAGTGCTCACCAAAAGAAATACTACTGCTGCACTACTTCCTCAAATTTCTACTGAGCATTTTGGGATAGTATTCCAAGCTCGTTTCTAACAAAAAAGAGTGCTAGTCGTTAAAGTGTTATGAATTTTGATACCGCTCGGTTAATTATTGATTTCGGTTTAGTCATCCTTATCTGGATGGTACAGTTAATCGTATATCCAAGCTTCCTATATTATAAAGATACCGAACTAATCACTTGGCACACTGAATACACACCTCGCATTACAAAAATAGTAGCACCTCTTATGTTTGCTCAGTTTGGCTTGCCTGTATTCGGACTCTTTCAGGGATTGACAGCATATTCTAAACTCTACGCTGCACTTGTGATAAGTATGTGGCTCCTGACCATTAGCATATTCATACCTATTCACGAAAAAATTCAAGGAGGATCTGCTTCTACTGATTTACTGCAGAGACTTGTACGCACTAACTGGTACCGCACTGCAGTATGGACTTTTATATTTCTAGTGACTTTAGCTAAGGTACTTTACTAACCCCAAGCAGCCGGATTTTCTCTCCACTCGGCTAAACTTTTTAAATCAGCTTCTTTCACGTAGCCACTGGCTACAGCTTCTTCTATCATACTAGCGTAGTTTCCTAGGGTGATGTACTTACAATTTGCATTATTAAAATTATCATCAGCCACTTGAAAACCATATGTAAAGATAGCTGCCATTCCCATTATAGTATAGCCCTCGGCTCTCATGTAGTCCACCACCTTTAGACTACTACCACCGGTACTTATCAAGTCTTCTAGTACTACTATGTTTGCACCCCTCGCTACTCTACCTTCTAGCTGTCGTTTCAAGCCATGTGCTTTTGGCTCTGGTCTGCAGTACGCATAGCTTAAACCCAATTCATCGGCTACTAAAGCACCCATGGCGATACCTGCAGTAGCTACTCCTACTATAGTGTCTACCCCTATAAATTCTTGTTTTATTTTAGCCGAAAGCATCTCTTTAATTTCCTTTCTGTTCGTAGCATGAGAGAGCACTGTGCGGTTGTCACAATAGATAGGACTATTCCATCCGCTACTCCATTTAAAAGGATTATCTGGAGATAATTTAATTGCCCTTGTTTCTAAAAGAATTTTGGCGATTTTTGCTTCTGTATTTACCATATAACTCAGGCAAATGTATCGAATTTTTCACGGCAAACACCGTATTTATCTATCCAAAGATGAGGAAGATATAACAAGATATAAACCTGACTTTATTTTTAAAAAACCTAAAGAAGAGCAAATAAAAGAAGCTCTAAGGGTGGCCCAAAAAGCCACAAAACCCCTTAGAATACTGCTTCTAGGCAATCCTGATAAAATATTAAAGCGAGTAATACAAGAGTTTAAATACAAACTAGCTGCTGGTGGAATAGTAGAAAACAGTGAAGGTAAAATTCTACTAATGAAACGACTAGGCAAGTGGGATTTGCCAAAAGGTAAGCTAGATAAAGGCGAGACTATAGAAGAATGTGCCTTGCGAGAGATAGAAGAAGAGACTGGGGCAAAGGAGCTGAGTATCGTTTCTTCATTTGCAGAAACATACCACACTTACTATCGCAATGAGAAATGGATTATAAAACACACCCATTGGTACATAGTGAACTGTAAGAATGACAAGGAATTAGTTCCTGAAACAGAAGAAGATATTGAAGAAGTCATTTGGATGGATTCTTCAGGAATAAAAGTTTCTAAACTTGACACCTACCCCGCTATTAAAAAATTGCTAAAACTCTATAAGAATAAGCTCAACGCTTAATTTAGGAATTAGCTTCTATTGCCATATAAATGGCAGGCGGCAAGTACTTACGAAAAGCCCCTTTATAACGAATTAGATCTCGAACAATAGTAGAACTTACAGAGGCATTCTTTTGGTCACTAATTACGAAGACACTTTGTATAGCTTCTGTCAAATCCTCGTTTACATAAGCAATTTGCTGCTCGTACGTGAAATCTTGAGTGGTTCGTAATCCTCTTAATATAAACTGAGCCCCTATAGACTCTGCAAAAGTGGCTGTCAAACCTTCATAATGGATTACACTGACTCTTGGGTCGTCTGAAAATAGCTCCTCTAACCATACTGTGCGTTGTTCTAACGTGAAAAGATGACGCTTCCCACTATTGACACCTATCGCAACTACTATCTCGTCAAAGATCTTTAAACCTCTATGTACAATATCGAAGTGCCCATTGGTAAACGGGTCAAAAGTGCCGGGGAATATTGCTTTTTTACTCATTGCTTAGATTCAAATTTACAGAAAGAAAATGTACTCTGACCATTTTCTATTTTTTCTATAATCACAGGATGTTGAATAACGGGTCTTTAGCTCTATCTATCGCAGGTACTGCGTGAAGCATTTTCTTTTTTTGGAAAGCGAAATCCCTTATGTACTCCACCTACAATACGCATTGAGCAAAAAAATGGGCTAAATAACTAGCTTCGGTATCTTCTTCAGTGGCACTAGTCTGATATGTCAATACATCTGGACTTATGTGTAAGGGAGCCAAATAATTTTTGAATAAGGAATAATAACTTTCATATTGTCCCTTTGTACAAATAGTCTCGAAGTATATTTCTGCTGCTTGCAATTCTAATTGTTCTACCACTAACATGACATAATAAAATACTTCATCTAGATTTTCCGAAGGATATCTATTGGCTAGCATAAATTTTCCTTCCTTCCAAGCTAATACAGTTAATCTGTCTGCTTGTTTATAAAAATAGATTGAGTCCGTTTTGGCCTTATCTGCAGCATACGCAAAAACAAGTGTAACATCTATATTTTCTTGTACTCCTACGAGGTTTTTAGCCACCTCTTTCACACTGCTACTCTCTTTTGCCACAACGACAAATTCCTCCGTATCAAAACATTTAATAGGTGAACTATCCTGAAAGCTGAGAGAATAGAAATTAGAATAATTTTCTAACTGCAAAGGAGCTAAAGTAAAATTTTCATTACAAGATATAAGAGTGGTACTTGTAAAAATGGCATCTTTTAGCTGCTCGGGAAGCTGTTGTCCGTGTACCACGGTCTTCCATTTAAGAAGATTATCTTTCTTAAACACTTGATAAATCGTGAGATTTTCGAACAATACAACTGTAAGCTTGTCACTTACAGCATTGTGATAGGACTCCATATCACCTGTCGGAAGGATTACTTCCAGTTTCCGTTATAGTTTACGTCGTAGATAGAACCCACTTTTAGAGGATCATTTTTTGCTTCACGCTCTTTGCTAAACGGTTTGGGATCCTTTATTTCGAAAACAGGCACTATCACATTATTCTTTTTTAAATCACCAGCTGCAATCTTAAATTCTATTGTATCATAACCAGGCACATATCTTAGATTGCGAATATCAACATCCTTAAACAATGAATCTTTAACACTAACCTCCATTTTTTTTGACTCAAATACGGTTGTAGAATCATCTTTACTACCCGTTTGAATAGTGACAGTCATAATCCCATTCTCCATAAAGTTGAGCAAATCTTCAAAGTTGCCAGCAAATTTGCCATTCTCATCTTTATATGCTAGCTGTCCATCCCTAAGAACCTTAAGTTTAGCAATAACCTTAGCTTCTTTTTTTGTAACCTCCTTAGCATATCTTATAGGAGCAGCTATAGACTCATATGTAAAATAGGCTAAAACTGCGATTAGGATTAATAGTACTGTTCTTATAACGTATTTCATGGAAACTGTTCGTCTATCTTGGATGGCAATATTACGTAAAATCAATTACAAATATTTTGAGTATGAGATTTTTATTCACGAAAAGCCTGTTTGAGTAAATTAAGCGTTACTTATATAACTAATAAGCCTTATCTGAGAAATCAGATAAGGCTTATTTACGCTTTTATTTAAATATAATCCTATCCTTCTAGAGCAGCTGCACCACCTACTATCTCTAGTATTTCTGTAGTGATAGCCGCTTGACGAGCTTGGTTATACTGTAATTTTAGATTATAGATGATATCTCCTGCATTCTCTGTAGCCTTATCCATTGCAACCATTCGGCTACCGTGTTCAGATGCTTGAGAATCTAACATAGTTCGGTACAGTTGAGTATTAACTGCTCTTGGTATTATAGTAAAGAGTAAGTCCTTCTTATTAGGCTCAAATGTGAAATCAGCTACATATTTGCTTTCTTCCTTATCATTTGCTTCAAAAGACTCTAGTTCCACTGGAAGAATTTTTTCAGCAGTCACTATTTGAGTGGCGGCATTTTTAAATTTATTATACACCACTCTAACCTCATCGTACTTTCCTGCTAAGAAATCATTGATTACAGAATCTCCTATCTTGAATACATCATCTGCGTTCAACTCTAAGAAAGCCCCCATATCTGCAGTATCCATTGTGAAGTCTGCACGTTTGTAATACTCGTACGCTTTCTTTCCTAAAAACTTCAACTCTACATTGGCATCGCCATATTTATTACTAACTAGGTTTTTCACCTCTTTAATAACGTTAGAATTAAAGCCTCCACATAAACCTCTATCACTAGAGTTTACAATAAGAAGTACATTTTTTAATTCTCTATGCTCAAAATACCCCTGAAGTTCTTGCTCATCTTTAGCAGAATCAGCCAAATTCATCAATATGCCATTTAATTTATCGGCATACGGTCTCATTTGGGTAATAGCCTGCTGTGCCTTACGCAACTTGGTGGCCGACACCATTTTCATGGCTTTGGTTATTTGTTGAGTAGACTGGGTACTAGCTATACGGGTTCTTACTTCTTTAAGATTCGCCATTATTTTTAGGCTTTGTAGTTTTTAGAAACTTCTGCACCTACTCTTTCTAATACATCAGTAAGTTCTGGAGTGTATTTCCCAGCAGAAAGTGAATCTAACACATCTTGATGATCTGCAGACATTTTCATAAGGAAGTCTTCTTCAAACTTTCTAACTTTATTAACAGGAACTGCTTTAAGCAATCCTTTGGTTCCTAAGTAGATTATCGCTACTTGCTTACCTACGGATAGAGGCGAAAACTGTGGTTGTTTTAGTATCTCCACGTTTCTTGCTCCTTTATCTAATATACCTTTAGTTGCTGCATCTAGGTCAGACCCAAATTTAGCAAAAGCTTCTAGCTCTCTATATTGTGCTTGGTCTAGCTTTAGTGTCCCTGAAGTTTTTTTCATAGACTTGGTCTGTGCATTACCCCCTACACGCGATACAGATATACCAACATTAATAGCTGGACGTACACCCGAGTTAAATAAATCTGACTCTAGAAATATTTGACCATCTGTAATCGAAATTACGTTAGTAGGAATATATGCAGAAACGTCTCCTGCTTGTGTTTCAATAATCGGTAGTGCAGTAAGTGAGCCTCCACCTTTTACAAGATGTTTAATAGACTCTGGCAAATCATTCATACCTTGAGCTATGTCATCATTGGCATTCACCTTAGCCGCTCTCTCTAATAAACGAGAGTGTAAATAAAACACATCTCCTGGATATGCTTCACGCCCTGGAGGTCTTTTCAAAAGAAGAGAAACTTCACGGTAAGCTACTGCTTGTTTAGACAAATCATCAAATACTATAAGTGCAGGACGACCTGTATCACGGAAAAACTCGCCAATCGCAGCACCTGCCATTGGAGCATAAAACTGCATAGGAGCAGGATCAGCTGCTGTAGCTGCTACTACCACTGTGTAGGCCATAGCACCTTTAGCCTCTAGTGTATTTACTACTTGCTTTACAGTACTTGCTTTCTGACCACAAGCCACGTATATACAAAATACTGGCTCGCCAGCATCATAAAATTCTTTTTGATTGATGATAGTATCAATACAAACCGCAGTTTTACCCGTTTGTCTGTCCCCAATTACTAACTCTCTCTGTCCACGACCTACGGGAATCATAGCGTCTATCGCTTTGATACCTGTTTGCAATGGTTCAGTAACTGGCTCTCTGAAAATTACCCCTGGAGCCTTACGCTCAAGTGGCATTTCATATGTCTCTCCAGCTATTGGTCCTTTACCATCTATAGGTTGTCCTAAGGTATTTACTACTCTACCTAACATACCTTCACCTACATTGATAGATGCTATACGGTTAGTACGTTTTACTGTATCGCCTTCACTGATACCAACAGAACTACCTAATAGTACCGCTCCTACATTATCTTCTTCAAGATTTAGAACGATACCTTGTACACCATTGTCAAATTCGATAAGCTCACCTGACTTTACTTGTGTAAGTCCATAAATACGAGCTATACCGTCACCCACTTGGAGTACTGTGCCTACTTCTTCTAATTGAGCATCGGTTTTAACACCTGCTAGTTGCTCCTTTATTATACTAGAAACTTCGTCTGGTCTTATTGCAGCCATTTTCTTGTTTAATTATAAATTAATTGTTTTCTAATTTCTCTAAGTTCTTTTGACACACTTTTATCTAAAAGTCTGTCTTCGTGCTTAACTATCACTCCTCCTATTATAGAAGGATCTACAACGTTGTTAAGCTCTATGTCTTTAATGCTAAGTAAACTACTCACGTATGTTTTCATTTTACTCATAGCATCTTCAGACAGTGGAGTAGCCGAAACTACTGTCGCATTAGCTATACCTTTTATCTCATTATACGTAGATATGTATTGGCTGGCAACGTTTGGCAACTCACTCTCTCTTCTTTTATCAGTTAAGTAAGCAATAAACTCTTGAGTAGTTGTATCTGTATCAGAAAACACTCTGTTTAATACGGCTATTTTGTCTTTTGACTTAACTATTGGATTTTTAAGAAGATTACGTAAATCCTTTGACACTGAACAGATAGCTGCTACAGTTTCCATATCTCCCTTTATAACATCTAGCTTACCACTGGTGGTAGCCATATCTATGAGTGATTTTGAATATCGTGATGCGATTCTGCTAGTTGACATAAATAAAATCTAGTTGATTAAAGCTTGTTTCAAGTGTTCAGCTACTAGTGCTTCTTGTGCACCTTTGTCGCTAAGTTCTTTTTTAATAACTCTTTCAGCTATTTCTAGCGAAATTTCACCTACTTGTTTTTTGATTGCTGATAGTGCTTGGTTTTTCTCCTTCTCTATTTCTCCTCTAGCAGTAGCTATAAGTCTATTGCCTTCGTCAGTTGCTATCAATTTAGCGTCAGCCAAAATTTTTTCTTTCATCTCTTTAGCCTCTTTCAAAATCTGCTCACGCTCTAAACGTGCATCAGCAAGAAGTTTTTCATTATCTGCTTTGAGCTCACTCATTTGAGCCTTTGCTTCTTCAGCAGATTTCAGTGAACGCTCAATGAACTCTTCACGATCCTTTAAGGCATCTAAGATCCCCTTCCAAGCAAATTTTTTCAATAAGAAAAGAATCACAAGGAATGCTACTGACATCCAAAGTACTAAGCCTAATTCTGGTAATAACGGATTCATAATAATTAATTATTAAGAGTAGCATTGAAAATCAATGCTACTCAATTTATCTTGTTATTACTTAAGTAAAACCACTAATAGACAAACAATGATACCGAAGAATGCTGCACCCTCTACAAGTGCTGCTGCAACGATCATGTTTGTTCTAATGTCTCCTAAAGATTCAGGCTGACGAGCCATTGACTCCAAAGCAGAACCACCGATTCTCCCGATACCGATACCTGCACCAACAGCTGCAAGACCTGCTCCAATTCCTGCACCACCATAAGCATTTGCCATGTCTAATAAAATTGTTAATAGTTCCATTTCTTAATTGTTATTTGTTTTTATATGTGTGTATTTCGATTATAAACGTATCAATGTGCGTGGTCATGTTCTTCTACAGCTGAACCGAAGTAAAGAGCAGAAAGAAGCGTAAAAACATAAGCTTGCAAGAAAGCCACTAATAATTCAATTGCAAACATAAATATTGAAAATGCAACAGATAGTATAGATACACCGTATCCTCCACCTGCTCCGAATAAATTATTAAAAATAAATATCAAACTTACGAATGACAGAATGATAATGTGCCCTGCTGTTATATTAGCGAACAAACGAAGCGTTAAAACAACTGGCTTAGAAATAAATCCTAAAAACTCAATAAAGAACATCAAAGGAATCGGGAACTTTAGCCACCAAGGTACACCTGGAGTCCATAAAATATGCATCCAATAATCTTTATTCCCTTTAGCAATAGTAATTCCAAAGCTAAACAATGCCATTACCAAGGCCACTGCTATATTACCTGTAACGTTAAAACCTCCTATGAATGGAATAAGACCTAACATGTTACCAATCCATATAAAAAAGAATATAGTCAATAGATAAGGCAGGAACTTCTCATACTTCTTTCCAATCGACGGTTTAGCTATCTCATCTCTTACAAAAATGATAAGCGGCTCCATAACTGCTTGAACTCCTTTCGGAGCTTGCATTTCTCTTTTCTTGTAACCCTTTGCGGCAGTAATGAATAAGAATAGCATTAAACCAATAGTAATAAACAACCCAAACACAGTTTTAGTAATTGAGAAATCAAAAGGTTTTGCTGCATTAATATGACCTTTTTCATCGCGAACCACGTCTCCACCTTCTTCAACAAAATATATTTTTTCGTGCTCCATTATATAACCCAAATATGGCTCCCCATGAGATAGATTGGATGAACTAAAAACATCTAGACCTTTCTCACTTGAATATAAGATGATTGGCAATGGAATATGAAGTGGCCCAATATGAATTTCGTGATTATCCATTACGTGATGCATTATCATTTCACCTGCATTAAAAGCCTCTTTTTCTTCTCCATTTTCTGACCCATGACCAGCAAATGCAGAAAAAGTTGTCGTAAGAAGTGCAATCAGGACAAAAAATGCAGTCTGGATATTTTTTATAATCATCTGAATATTAAGGTGTTGCGTTATCAACTTTGGTCTCTTTTTCGGGTCGCAATTTAGATACTAATTGGTATATTTCAAATATTGTGAACAATAAATATAAGAATAGGTAATAAACTATGAATTCCATAGACTTTATATCGCTTATTATCAGATAAATAGCAAGGAATAAAATAGATAATAACATTCTTATACCAGTACCTCCCATAACCCCTGCAAAAAATTGAGAATTAGACTTACTTATCACCGCCTTTTGTGTCTTCCACCCTATTCCGATTCCTAAAATAAAATAATAACTAAGTGAAGCCCAAAACCACATATCCTCTCCTGGCTCAAAAAAATATAAGTAAACTGCTGTGACTAACGATAGTAAGCTCGTAAGCAAGGTCAATTTTAAGAAAAATTTCATTGTTTATTTCAGTTTTGTTATGAGGAGATATATGGTGCTAAATACAGCTATAAAAATGCTTATCAATAGATATAAATTCTCGGTTTGAAGATACGAATCTAACCCTAGGCCTACCAATATAAGCCCAACAGTCATTGCAATTAGCTGAAAGCCTATGCCTGCGTACTTCAATGGATTATTATGCGGTAGCCGATGAGGCATTTCCTAAATTTACATCTTTAGAGATTGAGACGGAATTGCCCATGGTACAAGAGCCATTGAACTCACTGCCATTTTCTACCACTATCTTTGACGTATTAATATCTCCTCGTATTTTACCCGTACTTTTTATCAGTAATAAGTCACTAACTTTTACGTCGCCTTCCACAATACCACTTATATCACAGGATTTAGCAGCTATATTGCCCATTATTCTCCCAGTGATACCCAGTACAAATTTGCATTCTGTTTTTACATTTCCATTTACTGTACCGTCTATACGAAGATCCCCATTAGAAGAAAGGTCTCCAGTAACTATGGTTCCTTCTCCCAGTACATTGATAGCTCCTATTCCGTTACCAGTTGTTTTTTCTTTTTTACCAATCATTTTATACTTTTAATTTTTGACTATTTTTTATCAAAAACTTACATAATTCAAGGGGTTAACAGCCACTCCATTCTTCCAAAGTTCGAAATGAAGGTGCGGCCCAGATGTAAGTTCACCAGTACTCCCTACTAAAGCTACTGCGTCTCCTGCTTGTACAAATGTACCTACTTTTTTAAGAAGTGCTGCGTTGTGCTTATATACCGATAAAAAATCGTTCGGGTGTTGTATTATAAGTGTTTGGCCTCCTCCTGGGGTCCACGAGCTAAAAATAACCGTTCCCTTTTGTATAGATTTAATTACTGACCCGCTTGGAGCTACTATATCCACAGCTAGATGTTTTCTGTCTACATTAAAAGTATCGCTGACCACTCCCTTGATAGGAACGAAAAAATTATAGTTATCAGGACTGGATCCTACACGCTTCAGTGCTACAGTCCCACTATTATTCGTTTGCCCATTTGAAACCTCCGGTGCCGAAGGATCGTCAATTATTACTTCCGGCGAGTCTTCTGCTATCGAAACAGTTATGTCTTCGCCCGCTAAAACTTTACCTAGCACCTCTGACTGCAAACGAATCTGTTTCATCCCATTTTCTAATGAATCAATCTTTTGTATCATTTCATACTGCTCTATACTACTATACTTAGCACTCTTGGTAGGGAAAATATAATTTAAGGGTGTATAGGCTAGCAACAAATAGATGATAATCCCAAACAAAAATAAACCCACAGATAATCCTATCAGTAAGTTCCAAGGAGTCAAGACGATAGACACCTTTTCCTCTAGATTTTCATCTTGTCTAATTATTAATCTATAGCGATTTTTAAACTTGGTTGATATGTTTTTTATGAAACTCCCCAACTTTTATAAATGATTACGGCCTAATTGAAATATTTTTGTTCCTATTGAAGTTAGAAGAGTGCAAATTTAATGCGAATATCAGATTGAAGACAACAAAATATATAGCAATAATTTTACTGCTGAGCTGCACTACACAAGTCTCTGCACAGAAAAATGAAGATAAATGGATGAAACGAAATTGGAACGATATGGTCGCTCGTTTTAATATCTACTTTAACGCCACCCAAAAACTACTTACCGCAGAAAATAATCTTGCAAGCAAGCAAAAGGATAACTTCAACGAAGTAATAGATCTCTTCCCTTATGGTACTGCAGAAGATGCAAAGGCTACTCGGCCTGCAATGGAAGAAACCATGGGAAAGGCATCTAAGGTAATCCAGAAAAAACCGCGTAGTAAGTGGGTAGACGACTCTTATTTTATAATAGGCCAAACTCAGTTTTTTAGTGGCGACTATTTTGCGGCAAGGGAAACATTTCAATTTATAAATGCCAGATATATTGACCCTAAGATAAGGGCTATGAGTCAACTATGGGTGATGAAAACATACATACAGCAGAATAAATATGACGATGCTGAGGCTATATTTGGTTTATTGCAAAAAAACAAATACTACGGAAAAGACTTTAGAACCCACCTTAACTTAGCGGCTGGCGACCTTATGGTGAAGCAGAATAAAAATGCTTTAGCTATAAAACTACTCACAATAGGATTAAATGATTTAAAGAATAGAACATTAAAATATAGAACACACTTTATTTTAGGGCAACTCTACCTAGAAGAAAAAGAGTATGCCAAGGCAAATGAAAATTTCATTAAAGTGCTTAGGTTAAATGCTCCATATGAATACGTGTTTCAGGCAAATCTGGGTATGGCAAAGTCTACGGCCGAAAGCGGCGGACAAGGATCGCAGAAGACTGCCAAGTTTCTGAAACGAATGCTCGATGATGATAAAAACCTAGAGTATTTTGATCAAATCTATTTTGAACTAGCTAAACTTGAGTTTAATAATAACAATGAAAAACTAGGGCTCGAGTACATGAAAAAATCTGCTGCTAGTGCTTCTAACAACTCCGAGCAACAGACTAGAACTTATCTGTTTTTAGCTGATTATTTTTTTGGCAAGCGAGATTATACAAAAGCACAAGCATACTATGATAGTACAGTCGCCGTCATTCCTGCAAAGTTTAAAAATGTAGATAAAATAAAAGCAAAACACAGTGTACTTTCTAAGCTCATAGAAAATATTGAAACTATTCGCACTCAGGATAGTTTGCTATTCCTCAGCCAGTTAGATAGAGATGTGCTGGATAAGAAAATAAACAAATACATAGAAATAGAAGAGGAACGAGAGCGTTTAGCCATAGAGGAAGTGGAAATACGAAAAGAACAAGATAAACTAAACCAAACCAATGCCAGAGGTGTTCCCATAAATGCTCCCGCTAGTGCTGGAGGCACCTTCTATTTTTACAATACTGCAGCAGTAGCCAGAGGTAACAATGATTTTGTACGAACATGGGGCAAAAGGCAATTGAGTGATTTCTGGCGTTTTGTGAACAAGAGTGTGATGGAGGATGCAATAAGTAGTGACGAAAAAAAGACAGATGAAGATCCTGACACTGACCCAGACACCTACGTAAGCTCGCAAGACGATGAGCAGAGCAAGGTACTAGAGAATATAGACAAGAGTAAGGTCAAGTATTACAAGGATATTCCTTTTAGTGCAACAGCACAGCTAGTAGCGAAAAGAACGATACAAGCTGCTTATTTAGGAATAGGCAAAGTCTACTTTGATGATCTGAAAGAATATCTCAAAACCAAAGAAAACCTGAGTGCTCTGCTAGTAAAATACCCTACCACTATTCATAAGCCAGAAGCTCTATTTTATCTTTCTAAAAGTGCAACAGAACTAGGCAACAGTGAAGAGGCTGCAAAGTATGCTAAACAAGTAGCCGAGGAGTTTCCTGAATCTGTTTACAATGGAGTGCTTAATGCCAAAGAGATACAAGAAGACGATAGCGATAAAGAAGTAGTTAAAATATACACGGATATGTATACTGCTTACTCTGAAGACAAATACAATGAAGTGCTAGCATTTAAGAAGAAAATAGACCAAGAATATGTAGGGAACTCTATACAGGCTAAGATAGATTATCTATTTGCCTTAACAATAGGTAAAACGAAAGGTAAAGAAGCCTACATAGAAGAACTAGAAATTTTAAAAGAGGCCTATTCTGGCACAGAAATAGGCAAAATGGCTGCATTCACCCTTAGACTCTTACAAGTAGAACAGGTAGAGCAAGTAGATGCTACTACACCTAGCATCTACAGTGAGGAAAAAGCGTCAACATACTACCAAGTGATAACAGGTCTAACTAAGGATGAGAATAAAGTACAGATACAACTAGATGACTATAACCAAAACTTGTACAGCTCTAAAAACTTAAAATCTAGCTCATTATTACTAGGTACCCGTCAGATGTTTTATATCAAACAATTTAGTACTCAGAAAGAAGCTCTGGAATATCATAACGATTTGAACTCTAGCATTGAATTCTTAAAAAGTGTAGGTCTTACAGATATAAACGTATACGCTATTTCTGAATCCAACTTTAAAATATTGGTAAAGACCAAGGACGAAAAGCAATACTTATCTTTTTTTAACAATCAAAAAAACTAAAGATGTCAAAACTTAATATGAGTGACACTACTGCCAGCATATGGACCAGAAGACTTTGGAAGGGTTTTGTGTATTCCTTTTTATTTACTGTACTATTTTTAGCCAGTATTAAATTTGGTCTATGGGGAAAATTGCCTGATACTATGGAATTAGAAAACCCGAAAACTAAGCTAGCATCTGAAGTATATTCTAGTGACTCCAAAGTTCTTGGGAAGATGTTCTATCAAGAGGATAGAACCAATAGTGCGTATGCCGACATACCGCAACATCTTAAAGACGCTTTGATAGCAACAGAAGACGAACGTTTCTACCAGCACAGCGGAATAGATGCTAGAGCACTTGCAAGGGCTATTGCTAAACTAGGCAAAGATGGAGGAGGTAGTACCGTTACTCAGCAACTAGCAAAAAATCTTTTTCACCGAGAGGAGGTAAATACAAGCAATCGTCTTATACAGAAACTTAAAGAATGGATTTTAGCATCAGAGATTGAAAAAAGGTATACCAAAGACGAAATTATTTTAATGTATTTTAATACAGTGCCTTACGGCAACAGTTTCGGAATAAAATCTGCTGCTAAAACCTATTTTAATAAAAAGACCAAAGACCTTAAAATAGAAGAAGCAGCTGTCTTAGTGGGAATGCTCAAAGCAAACACCTATTACAACCCTATACGTAACCCAGAAAATGCTATTTTACGACGCAGTGTGGTGCTCAAACAAATGGTAAAAAATGATTTTATAACCCAACAAGCATATGATAGTTTGAGGGTACTGCCGCTGGTAACTAACCCTGATTTTGTAGACCATAATACAGGCATGGCTACCTACTTCCGCTCGTACCTCACTACTTGGATGAAGGCCTGGACCAGAAAATATGAGGCCGAAACTGGAGTAAAATACAACATATACGACGATGGACTCAAAATATATACTACAATAGACTCTAAACTACAAGAGTATGCTGAACTAGCCGTAGCCAAGCATATGGCTAAGCTTCAAGATCAGTTTTGGAATGAAACCAAAGGTAGAAATAGAGACCCATGGTATAGCGAAGACGAAAGTGGTGATATGGTCTATGATCCCGAGTATCCTAATAGAATGATAAAGGGTACAGAACGATACAGGCATCTTAAAAAGCAGTTCAAATCCAATAAAGATTCCATAGAATACTACTTAAATAAACCAGTGAGTATGAAACTCTTCAGCTGGAAAGGAGATATAGATACCATACTAAGTCCTATGGATTCACTTAAGTACACGAAGCAAATTCTGCATACTGGATTTATGAGTTTTGAGCCGCAGACTGGCCATATCAAAGCTTGGGTTGGGGGTATCAATCACTCCCATTTTCAGTATGACCACGTAAATAAGAAATCGACTCGACAGGTAGGCTCGACATTTAAACCACTCGTATATGCTAGAGGTCTAGATGATGACAAAATACAGCCGTGCGAAAAAGAAAGTACTGGCCCAGTAATAGTAGAGTATGGCAATGGCCAACAGTGGATGCCTCAAAACTCTGGTGAAGTACCAGCAGAAGTAACCTTCTACCAAGGCCTACAGCAATCTATAAATACCATCACCGCTCGGGTGATGAAACGCCTAGGCCCCAATAGTGCGGAGGTAGTAAAACAAACTGCAGGACGTATGGGTATAGACGATTCTAAATTTGAGCCTTATCCCTCTATCTGCTTAGGCACTATGGATATTTCCGTATTTGAAATGGTAGGAGCATACGGCACTTTTGTCAATGGAGGAACTTTCGTAGAGCCCATTTTCGTAACACGAATAGAAGACAAAAACGGGAATATTTTAGAAGAATTTACTCCTAAAAAAGAAGAAGCTATTCGCAAGCAAAGTGCTTTTATAATCTGTAAAATGCTGGAGCGAGTAACTATGAGCGGTGGTACTGGGGCTAGACTAAGACGAAACTATAATCTGCCAGACAACGTATCTATAGGCGGCAAGACAGGTACAACTCAAAACAACTCAGACGGCTGGTTTATGGGTATTACTCCTAATCTAGTAAGCGGTTGCTGGGTAGGTGCCGAGGAGCGAAATGTACATTTCAGAAATACTGCATACGGACAAGGAGCTAATATGGCCCTACCTATTTTTGGAGAGTATATGCAAAAAGTGTATGCCGACCCCAAGAGCAACTTTGGCCGAGGCTATTTCCTAAAACCAGATATAGAAATGACCATAGATATAGACTGTGGCAACTACCAAAGCGGCGAAGGCGGTAAAGACCCAATGGAAGGTGCAAAAATACCCGACGACGACCTTTTCTAAGCGGGGTTGCAACTTATCTGCACATGGTGTAAATACGAACTGTTATCTAAAAATTAAGTACAAATATTTACAAACCAATAGCAGTATCTAACTCCCTGCATCTTAAGATTATTTTGAAAAATTTCATTTCTGAAAAACGTATATTTGACTGACACGAAGCATACGTCTATACTTACGCGAGGAAAAGGCTAAAAACAATCAAACAAAAAAGAAAAACAAGTGAGAAAGACCCTATTTGAAATTGCCAAAATGGACTGCCCATCGGAGGAAAACCTCATCCGAATGAAGTTGGACGAGATTTCAAGTATTGCCCATTTGGACTTTGACATTCCAAACCGAAGATTGACCGTTTTTCATAGCGGGGAGATAGACCCAATAGAAGAGTCCGTAATAGCCCTGAACTTAGGCGGGAAGAAAATCTCTACTCAAGAAACAGACCAAACGGATTTTGAAGAAAACACAAACCAAAAAAAGCTTCTTTGGGCTGCACTAGCCATCAATTTTGCCTTTTTCCTAATAGAAATGACAACAGGACTGATTTCTAAATCTATGGGACTTGTCGCAGATAGTTTAGATATGCTTGCAGACAGTTTCGTGTACGGCATTAGTTTATTAGCTGTAGGAGGAACACTAATTAAGAAAAAGCGGATTGCAAAACTGGCTGGTTATTTTCAAATCACCCTTGCCATTATCGGATTCTTAGAAGTGTTAAGACGGTTTTTTGGAGCAGAAAAACTTCCCGACTTTTCTACCATGATTATCGTTTCCATTTTTGCACTTCTCGCAAACGGAATTTGCCTTTATATATTACAAAAATCAAAGAGCAAAGATGATGCAAATATGAAAGCCAGCATGATTTTCACTTCGAACGACGTGATTATAAATTTAGGTGTAATAATCGCAGGTATTTTAGTGAATTGGTTAAGTTCTAATAAGCCCGATTTGATTATAGGAACATTAGTTTTTGTTTTGGTAATACAGGGTGCATTTAGAATATTGAAATTAAGCAAATAAAAAGACTGAACATTACAAAGACCTGAGGCCGAATCCACGTATACAGATATTATTTGGTTAATTACAAGTGCTCTACTTCAATTATCAGAATCCTAAAGCGGAGCACCTTTGGGTAATACTAAAACTGTGCTTTATCAGCTTATCACACCTCAACTATGAATACTAAATTACATATCCCAAACGACAGAAAAAAAATACAATTAAACGCCCTTCAAATCTGTAAAAAAATCTTATTAATGTATATTGCCGGCCTATCTAAAAATGAGAATTATGGACGACAATAAATTGTTAAATTATATTAAAGAGGTATTAGCAAATATGCCAACTGGCTGGCTAAGTACGACGACACATAGGCTAGATATTTATGACGAAAAATTGGCTAAAACTCAATTCTTAGCACAGTTTGAAACCTTATTTAACAACAACAATACTGCTCCTATAGCTATCGGAACAGCACTAGATGAATTACCCACCGCCTACGACTATATCCGATTAGGTCACCCATTATCTTGTGTATTGGAATGGGCTATCGCTCACTTAAATAATTTAAACTCCAAAAATGTAATCAGTTTTTCATCTAAGACGGTTCCTATTTTGGCAATACTTAGAAAAAACTTATTAGATAATAAAAACACCCAAATCATCTATACAGGTGCTTTGCCAGACTGTTTTGATGCAGAAGTAATCAGAAGTGTTTATGGTTATCAATTTACATGCCTGCCGCAGGCAGAAGTCCCGCAAGTTGATATTGCTTCGTTTGAGGGCTCTACAATCTTCATTTCATCTCAAGAAAATATGAATGCTTTTGACCTCACCATAGAGTCCGATTTTTTTATCAATACCCATCCCCAGTTAGGAAGTATTTTAGTAGTGAATGGCGAGAAAAATGAAAACTATATCTCAGAAATACAACACGTAAGAAGAAGAGAGAGCATCTCTATGACGCCAGCCAATTCTCTGACTGCCTTACATGCACTAATAGAGCAATCACCCGTAAAGACTGCGGAAACTAGTAGAAACATAGATAAGGCAAGCACCATAGACTCTATTAAATCCATTACCCAGGCACCTACAAAGGCACTAGTAGGCTCTAGTGGACTCTCTGTTCAATATGCGATTATGATGGGGCTAGTGCATGATGCCCTTGAAAACCATAAGGGCAAGGCTATCAAATTTATTGTTCCTCCGAATTGCTATGGTGGCACAAATGACCAAGCAAGACGAGTAGCTGCTTGTATAGATAATGTAGAAGTAGTAGACCTGCCAGTGGATGGTGACAATGATATGGTTCAAAGTATCGATTCCGTGTTAGTCAAAATAGCTAGTGAAGATGCCGTACCCTACATAATAGCGGAAATACCTACAAATCCTAGAGTTGAAGTTCCAGATCTTATGCGATTAAAAGATGTGCTAATTGCAGCCCGCAAAACGGCAACTGGTGGAGTGGCTATCGATCCTGTTTTTATTTTGGATCAAACATTTTGTCCTAACGTACACTTTTTAGGTGACGACGAAATACTCTCAATTGTTAGGACCATTTCATACGTTAGCGGATCTAAATTTCCCAGTGGCGGACGATGTACTGCTGGCTACTGTGTAGCAAATAAAAAAGCCGAAGCTTTGATGGAGAAAATAGCAACGCACTTAACCCTGTGCGATAATGAAGCTACTGATCTTCAATATGAAATACTGGCAAAACAACTGCCCTCAATGAACCAAAGAATTAAGGATGCTTATACCAATACACGTGAATTTGTGACCTTCATCAATGAGACTTTACCCACAGCTAAAATTAATTTCGTTTCAGAAGAATTGGCAAATCAAGGTTTTACTCCTTCCGTTTTTTCATTAGATCTTCCTACTAAAGGAAATACAGATGAAGAAAGAGAAACATACAAAAGAGAGCTGAATCACAAACTAATAGGTATGATGATTACACAAATACCAAATGAGAGTAAGTACTGCGTCAGCTACGGACAGTTAAAAGGATGCTACTGGACTATCCCGGCCACATCTACTCAAGGCACCACTAAAGAAGGCGACAAAGACTATATAGCCCGAGTATCACTTTCGGCAAATATGGATCTTGAACTTCATAAAAAGGTGTTCAAGGATTTTGTAGGAAGTATTTGATTTTAGTATAGATCCTTAAGTCAATTAAAAAAAGAACTAAAGTAGCTAAAAATGCAATATGCGGCTTTGCTCCATACTTAGTCTAGTCTTTATGGAAAAGTCTAGAACAAGGCAATGACAAAAGAAATACTAGTCAATCTATGGGACAAAAAAGTGTATATTTGAAATCTAATATGGACAATAAAGACCATATAGAAATTAGACGATTAAGACAATAATCATAAATAAAAAAAATGTTCAATAAATTTAACTTAACAGACAAATTGCTTTTTATATCTGCGATACTTTCTCTTATTTTTTCTGAGATTTTATTTTTCAGTGGTCACGAAAACCAAGCTATTTTTATAGGTCTATGGGTACCATCAATACTGTGTTTCGGAATATACTTAAAGCTAATAAATAAAAATGACTGATATCATACCATATTTCGCTGGATTAATCACAATATTATTTGGTGTAGGGTTTGGCTATGCAATAATTAAGTTTGGTGAACAAGTAAACAAGGACAAGTAAAAATAATCCACAGAGGCACCTACCCATAAAGTAGTTTTCGTGTTTCGTATGAGAGTTTTGTGGTTCATCTTTGTTTACTATGCCACATTCAAGTTACAAACGCAACCCCTGTGGTAAAACTTCCTTACTTCTTCACAATCCTCACGGAAATAGATAGTGTTTAACATAACTACCGACTTTACCTACGGTAGATAAATACGACAATGAACTAATGGTGCTCAGAAAGGTTGATTAACTAAATGAACAGAACCGAAGAGCTCATAAAGCTACGTCCCAAGATAAAAACCATCCAACAAGACCTAAATACTTCAGATTTAGAGCAATTTCAAAACGAAACGCTGCGGCCTATTCTGAAGTTGCAACACGAGATTCTTCTTGCTTTATTTCAAAGCCGCATGTCTCAGGATAAAGTGCAATTTGCAGAGCTACAATCAGAAGAAAAGGAAACCAAATTAGATCAACTTTTTCAAAAGGATTTAAGTTTCAAAAATCAATCAATGGGTGCCGTAATCGGGATGTTAACCATAGAAGAGTATGTTATCTATACTGAAGATACTTCGGTTTACAATCGCAGGATTGCCAGTATGCTGAAGCAGAGGATAATGAGTACGTATTAGATCAATCTGCCTGTCGTTAACCACTACACGCCGAGCCATTAGTTACCGGTCATTTACTTACTCTATGTAAGCTATAGAAAGGGCAGAAACTCTGCAGAATATCAGAAGTCTATTCTCAGCTTATTACATTTTTCACAAGACAGAAATATGAATTTTGAGTAAGTCTACAATCTCACTTTTAACATTACAACACAACAGCATAGCGTGGAATGTAACTAGTTGTTATTCCCTACTTTTGTCCCCATGATATCAGGCATCAAAACCGAAGCAGAAATACTAGCCAAACTAGGCATAGAGAAACTAAACCCAATGCAGTTAGAGGCACAGACGGTGATAGCCAAAAATGATGGCACAGTGTTGCTTTCGCCCACAGGTACGGGCAAGACGGTAGCTTTCTTGATGCCTCTCATAGCTCAGCTAAATCCGGAAATAAGCGAACTGCAAGCCATTATAATAGCTCCTACTCGTGAGCTAGCCATACAGATAGAGCAGGTAATAAGAAATATGGGCACAGGATATAAAACCAACGTAGTATATGGTGGACGAAGTGGCTCCCAAGATCGCAGAGATATGGAGACCAGACCGACAATATTAGTAGGCACCCCTGGTAGAGTGGCAGACCATCTTCGTAGAGATTTTTTTGATACTGAGCACATTAAGATGCTTGTACTAGATGAGTTTGATAAATCCCTGGAAATTGGGTTTGAGGTTGAAATGATTGAGATATTAGACTCCTTACCACATATTAAAAAGAAAGTACTCACCTCTGCCACCCAAGAATTTAATGTCCCAGCATTCGTAGGTTTGAGTAACCCTGGACGGATAAACTATCTTCACGAAGCAGTACAAAAACTTGAGATAAGAAAAATCGTAGTTGGCAATGATCTGCTGGAAGGACTTGCAGATAGTCTGAAAGCCATTGGCAATAAGCCCGGAATCATTTTCTGTAATTACAAAGACACCATAGCAAGTATTAGTGAATTTCTAACTTCTAAGGATATATCTCATGGCCTTTTCTACGGAGGTCTAGAGCAGATAGACAGAGAGCGAGCACTTATCAAATTCCGAAACGGCACACACCAGCTTCTCCTAGCTACAGATCTAGCTGCTAGAGGTATAGATGTGCCAGAAATTAAGTTTATCATACACTACGAGCTGCCTTATAAAGAGAAAGAATTTACCCATCGCAATGGACGTACCGCTCGTATGAATGCGGAAGGAACTGCATATGTTCTTACTAGAAAAGGAGCCCAACTCCCTGACTATATGCCTGAGCTAGAAGAGGCTAATCTGGCAGGAGGTAAAGATCTCAAGCCATCTGAATGGACCACGCTGTACATCACAGGAGGCAAGAAAGACAAAATATCTAAAGGTGATATAGCTGGCTTATTTATGAAGCAAGCTGGTCTAGAGCCTTACGAAGTAGGACATATAGAAATAAAACTGGACTCCACATTTGTAAGTGTACACAAAACTCAGATGAGCAAAGCCATAGCCAAAACCAACAATACACGCGTGAAAAAGAAAAAAGTACGGGTGAGTGAAGCTTAAGGACCGTTAGTGGCCAGCCAAGACTATATGATTTCTTTCTTGTGCGTTTTATTGAAAACGACGATACCAATAATACCCAGCAGCATCATGGTCATAGAAATCCACTCAGCTTGAGTAAATCCAACTTCTCCAAATTGCGGTGGGTTCACACGTATGCTCTCTATAGAAAAACGCTCTACACCTGCGAAAATGAAATAAATAGAGAACAGTACTCCTGGCACAAATTTCTTGCGTATGGACCATAGAATGGCAAAAATGACAAGTGCCATTGCTATTTCATATACGGGTGTGGGCCATACTGGGTCTTCGAGTATAATACCGTGTACATTATTCGGGTAATCGTATGCCCAAGCCCAATCAGGTAACCAACTAAGCCAGTTTGGTTTGGGAGCAAGATTTTTTATCCCCCAATCGCCATCTCCACTAAAGTGACAACCCATTCTACCTATGCCATAAGCTAGCATCATTGCGGGACCACCTATGTCTAGCATATGCTTCCATTTTACTCCGTTTTTATTAGCATACCAAAGCACTCCGATGGCTCCTGTTATGAGCCCACCAAAGAAGGTAAGTCCACTAAATGGATCTCTAAATAGTACCATTGGATCCTTTACCAAATCACCAAAATGCTCTAAATGATGAAAAAGCTTAGCCCCAGCAAAACCAGTAATTGCTGCTATAAGAGTAAGATTGCCCATCATCATATGGGGATGAAAGATATGTGTGCTCCCCTCTATATATGGAGTCTCTTTTTTGAGCTGAGAATATTTTAAGACTCCAAAACCTACTGCCCCAAGGATACCCCAAAGCCATGAGCCTTCTAAGGATAAAATGAAAGCTTGTGGATTATCTGATATATCACTAAAGTTAAGCCCTAGATAGACCAACTTATAGCCTACTATAAAACCAATCAGAATATTAGAGATGTATTCCCAAGCTAAATTAGGTTTAGCTATAGCTCTTTCGTAAGCTTTTATTTTGCCTTCGGCTTCGTATCTTTTGACCTCAAGGGTCATTACCCAGCTGGCTGCTAAAAAGGCTAGGGCTACGAAAAAACCAAACATCATAACCAATTTGAATGCTGGAATACTAATGCCAAAAATATCGAGTATTGCGTCGTATAAAGTAGGATACATATTATTGTCTTAGTGCGAAGAAAGTCATGAATATTTTAAATAAAGAAGAAGATAAAGTTAAATATAGGAATAGTCTCGTTGAGCGTCACTTACGCAGTGTATAAAGAGCACCTTTTGAGTCCTCTTTTCTGAGTGCGGGTAAGGACGCTATCATTTTTATTTCATTGGAATTCAAACTCCTATTTTTAGGGACATATATTATTTCAATACTGTTCTTTAGAAAATTAGTATACCAATCGAAGTCTATGACTGCACTATCCTTTTGCACATTCACTATGTTCCTATACAGCTCATTACTCTTATAATACTCCCAAGTATCATCACTTAGTCTGGATAAGTATCCGCTTGGCATTTTGAATCCATATCTGGTCTGGAGAAGCACTTGACTCCCATCGAAATCGCCAAACTGCTGATATCCATCGCGTATCCCAAATGGCAGCATTAATACTGTCTTTCCTCTACATTCCTTCAACACTTTACTAGCCAATGGCTGCTCCACTACTTTCATATGTACTTGCTCATGATCCAAATAAAACCAGACTAGTAACATAAGTGCAAACGCTGCGTATTTTCTCCGTCCCTTGCTATAGTTAGTTTGTAAGAAAATAACACGACAGATAAAGAGACTCGCAGTCACAAAAAACAGAAGTATGAACCTATCTGGAGCTCTAACATTATTCACAAAAGGGATATAGTGCACGATTGAAGTAAAATTATAGAACAGATCCTTCCCTCCTATCTTAATAACAGGCAGTGTCACTAAAAGAAATACAACACTAGCGAATAAGAAAAATCTACTTTCCTTATCCCGTCTATTATCTTGATAGAAGAATACAAGTGCTGCGATAAAATACACGCCTAATGAGATTCCAATATATATCTTGTTATCATTTAAGGTATTAGAATGACCTTCTAATATCCATTCTTTTCGGTTTAGGGCATTACTAGCTGGAGTGAAAAGCAATCGCAAATCTGCGGCTCCCCATACTGCCCCTTTTTCCTGAACCCCCCCTATACGAAGTAGTCTCATCACAATATGCCCTAGGCCAAACATTCCTATTATACTTAGGGTCTTCTTCCAACTCCAAGTATCAAACCAAGTAGAGATAAAGCCATACCACAAGAGATAAACCAACATAAATGCTAGTGCATAAAACACCATATAGTATTCCATGAAAAATGCCAAAATCAATAGGAATACAAAACTTAAAATGTGTTTCTTGACTACTGTAAGCTTCTCCTCTACTATAGGAAAAAGCTTAAATATGTAGAGTAGCAAAAAGGGCAATACTCCTATCATAACCAAGTTATAGTGCACGCCACACTTGGCTAATATGTAAGTATTAAATACGGCTATATAGGCTACGGTAGCAGCAAAATACGGTCGCATTACAAACCGTTTGGCTAGATAATAGAACCCAACAAAAGCTGTGACCAACTGAATAGCAATGCCTAAGTTGATAGATACATTTACATTTTTTATAAAAACATTGAGCAGACCAAACCACACCGTATATGCGTGCATCCACAAACTAGTGCCCTCTGGCCAGCAAATGAAATCTGTATAAAAAGGATTGTTCCCATTACTCAGCTGATGAGAAAAGTGCCAGGTATTCCAAGAATATATTTTAGCATCGTCGGGATCATTAAAGAAAAAAATATCCGAACTGAATGAGGCAAAGTATGGGTGAAAATGAAGTGAGTAAAAAGTAATCCCGACTACTATGACCAGCCCAAATTCTAGCCAGTTATGATTTTTTAGTCGTGCTAACATGCCGGCAAAGTACTCATCTTTACTATAGGTGTTCTTTCAGACTAGCTTTAGCAAGTCCGCTCTCATTTATATTTTCAAATCTTAGTCGCTCCACTATATTTACACGACTAGCATCATACGGTGCTTCAAAACGAACATAGTTTTCTGAAAACCCTTGCATATTTTCACCTTGCTTTTCTTCTTCCCATAGAACGTTCATCTCTCTGCCAAGCTGAGTCTCGTAGAAGTAGCGTTTCTTTTTAGTACTCAGTATGCGTAACCTCTGAGCTCGCTCAGTTTTCTCAGCTTTGGTCACTTTATCTGTCATTTTCTTAGCTGTAGTATTATTCCTTTCTGAATAAGGGAATACGTGCAGATAACTGATATCTAGATCATTAAGAAAATTATAAGTAGTAAGAAAATGCTCTTTTGTCTCTCCTGGGAAACCCACTATCACATCTACACCTATGCAGCTATCGGGCATTTGCTTCTTTATACGTTTTATTCTGTCTACGTATAAATCACTAAGGTACTTTCTACGCATTTTGGTGAGTATCTCATCATCGCCACTTTGTAGTGGAATATGAAAGTGTGGAACGAACTTATCACTAGCCGCTACAAAATCTATTATCTCATTGCTCAGTAGGTTAGGTTCTATACTGCTTATGCGAAAGCGTTCTATTCCTTCCACTTTATCTAGCTCCACTATAAGATCATAAAACGTCTCGGCATACTCTTGGTCTGCACCAAAATCCCCAATATTTACTCCAGTGATTACTACTTCTTTCACATCGGTAGCAGCTACTTCTATAGCTTTAGCCACAGTCTCTGCTATAGTAGCATTTCTACTTTTACCCCTAGCCAGAGGTATAGTACAAAAGGAGCAGAAGTAGTCGCATCCATCTTGAACTTTTAGGAAACTACGAGTTCTATCTCCATAGCTGAATGCAGGTATGAAATCCTGTGTCTCTTTTATATTCCCATTAAATACGATAGCTTCTTCCTCTTTTTTCAATGAGTGAAGATGCTCTATCATATTGAATTTTTCTGCAGCTCCAAGCACCATATCTACTCCAGGTATTTCAGAAATCTCCTTAGGCTTAAGCTGTGCATAGCAGCCTATTACCACTACGTATGCTTCGGGATTTTGCTTAAGTACACTCTTTACAGTAGTGCGACATTTCTTATCTGCATTATCTGTAACAGAGCATGTATTTATGATATAAATATCAGCTTCGTCTGAAAAATCTACACGGGAGAATCCATTGTTTTCCAATTGGCGAACGATAGTACTGCTTTCCGAATAATTGAGCTTACAGCCCAAGGTATGTATGGCTACACGAGACATGAATTGCAAATTTAAGTTTATTCGCCACGGCGAAAAAATTAAGTTTAAGAATAAATTCAAGTATCTCTAAAATAATGTGAGAAGTACTAATCACTATATTTAACCTACTCAATCCAGCCAATCATAGTATAGGATTTTAATAAACTATCCTATATTTTTGTATGTATGAGAATAATTTTAATACTCCTTATTACATCAGTCCTATTTACCCGTCTCAATGCACAGCGTTATGTTTTGACCACTAGTACTTCTACTTACACTGAGCTTACTAATGCAACGAGCTTAACACAAGGTAGCACATGGGATGATCCAGCATATAGCGTGCCTATTGGATTTGAATTTACTTTTTACGATACTTCATATTCCTCTATCTATTTTGATCCTCAAGGACTAGGATGTGAGCTGACCTTTAGTGAAACAAATACAGGCATAAGTGGTAATATATATTCTTTTGGGGCTGATCTTATAGACAGAGCCTATAATTTAGATCTAGATGAGCCAGAAGCTGGCGGTCTTTCTGAGATATCTTACAAAACTGAGGGTACAACGGGTTTCAGAATACTTAAAATCGAATGGAAGAATGCAGGATTTTATAGTGACATTGACGAGGATGGCGTATCCACAGATTATGTAAATGTTCAGCTTTGGCTCTATGAGTTGACAGGAGCCATAGAGATACACCTCGGGCCTAGCTCAATCTCTAACTTCATCCTTTCCTTTGATGGTGCTCCAGGTCCTTTTATTGGTCTATTAGAAAGCTATAATTATGATACTTATGAGCTAGAAGCCCAAGTAGAACTTTTGAGCGGTCCTGCGGCTAATCCTTCTCTTGTGCTATCTGATGACATTTACGATACTTTCATAACTGGCATTCCCACAGACGGTTCTGTTTACGTGCTTAACCAAATCGTAATAGGCAGCAGCTATAGTCTTGAAAAAAGTAAATTTGAAACAGTACTATATCCTAATCCTACCCTAGGCAACGTAAAAATACAGACATCGCTACAGAACTATAGTGCTACCCTTATAAATACACAAGGAGAGATAGTGCTTACCATCCCTAACAGTCCAAAAAGTCTAGATCTCTCACCTCTCGCACTAGGGGTATATTTAATACAACTAAAATCTAAAAGTGGCACTGTAACTAAACGCCTAGTAAAAAGCTAAAACTAGCCCTAAAACTGCTTTTTTAATCCTCTATATGAAGATGTTTTAAAAAAATCATCTTCATATCATCTGTATTAATTTGGTCTAAGTGTCGATAAGCAACACGTATCCCATTTTAGAAACAACTACTTTACCTTACTATTGTGGCGTAAATAAGCATACATGACTACCAACGACATACTCCGCCGCACGCGATACGCTTTTGATTTCAATGATATACAGATGATGGAATTATTTTCATCTGGGGGTATGCAAGTCACAAGAGAGCAAGTAAAATCGTTGCTGCTTCGCGATGAATACGATGGTTTTGTAGAGGCTACTCATGAAGAGCTAGCTACTTTTCTAAACGGATTTATCAATACTAAAAGAGGGGAAAAAGAAGGTGCTCAAGCAATTGCAGAAAAGATTCTCACCAATAATATAGTCTTACGCAAATTTAAAATAGCAATGAATTGGCGAGATGAAGATATACTAGAGACTCTTATGCTCGGCGATATGAAATTTAGCAAACACGAACTAAGTGCACTTTTTCGCAAGCCTACGCACACCCACTATAGACTATGCAAAGACCAGCTTATCCGTAAACTACTCATAGGTATGCACCGTAGGTATAGGCCCACTTCGGACATAGAAGAGTAAGAACTTCTCCGATTTACTATTGCTTCAAATATCCTCATTGTGTCAGTATCTAAAACAATTTACGTCAAATCGATGTATATACATATATTGAGCAAAACATCATGACATCACGGAGCCTACAACATACGATAACAGCAGATAAAGTAAATATGGGCGGTCACCTCTTAGACCAGCCATTACCTTGCAATACACTAGAGAGCTTAGACCCTTTTCTGCTAATACACCATTGGCATCAAATGCTTCCCGGGGGCCAACGTCAACAGGATATAGGTGTAGGACCACACCCACATAGAGGGTTTTCGCCAGTTACTTTTGTTTTCAAAGGTGCAGTGAGTCATCAAGATTCGCTAGGTGAGCGAGCTACGGTAAGTGCAGGTGGCACGCAGTGGATGTTTGCCGGCAGAGGAATAACCCACAGCGAGCGATTCCCCAAAAAACTAGCAGAGGAAGGTGGTGAACTCGAGTTTATCCAATTTTGGGTAAATGCACCAGCCGAGTACAAAATGGCTGCACCCTACTACCAACCCATTAGCCTAGAAGACACGCCTTTGGTAGAAGAAGAAAAAAGTAAAATCTGGGTAGTAAGTGGCCTGTTCAAAGGAACTAGAGGAGCCGCTCCAACCTATAGCCCTCAGCTATTACTGCGTGGTGAGCTAGCTAAGGAGGGTTCTGTATCTATTCCTATACCTGCTTCTTTTAATGCCCTAGTGTATGTGCTAGAAGGATCTTTAAAAACACGAGGCGGCCAGCTACTTACCAAAGACATGGGCGTATACCAGCTAGACGGCGAGGCTATAGCACTATATGCGACTGCGGATACTCGCTACATACTACTAAGTGGGGAACCTATCGGTGAGCCTTTGGCACAGTACGGTCCGTTTGTGATGAATAACCAAACGCAATTAATGGAGGCCGTACGAGATGCACAGATTGGAAAAATGGGTGTATTGATAGAAGAGTTTGAGTAGGGGAGACAGTTAATAATTCCTTAGGGTTAGTTAATATTGAAAGTTGTACTTTTAGACGTAATACTTCTAAAACAATAAAATTAATCTATCGTAAAAAACTAAATCAAAAATGAAATTGCTCAAATGGATTATAAAGAAATCTGCAAGACTTCTTGTTTGGCTTCTAGCATTTATTGGTATCTATATGCTTGCAGCTTTTTTGATACCCATGCTATCTGTAGGTCCAGACAATAGCGAAGAAAACTCTGATATTATTATCTACATACTTACCAATGGAGTGCACACCGATATAGTAATGCCATGTAAAACCAATCTGCATGACTGGACTAAAAGCATCCCTTTCGAAGACACTAAAAACAAAGACACTACGGCTCAGTATTTGGCTATAGGATGGGGTGATAAAGGTTTTTACCTAGAGACACCAACGTGGGCTGACTTAAAAGTATCTACAGCTGTAAGAGCCGCTTTTGGTCTAAGTACTACTGCCCTACATACCACCTATTATAAAACTATGCTAGAGTCTCAAGATTGCAGAAAAATAGTAATCAGCAAAAAGCACTACCTCCAACTTGTAAAGTATATCAACTCAAGCTTTGATATGGAGCAAAATGGCAGTCCCACGCTGGTGCAGTCTGACGTGCGATATGGGCTCAGTGATGCCTTTTATGAAGCCAAAGGAAGCTATAGCTTATTTACCACGTGTAATACTTGGGCAAATAGTGCTTTAAAAAGCTGTGGTCAAAAGGCATGTGTCTGGACTCCTTTTGATACGGGTATTTTCGCTTTATACGAATAATACGTGCTATAATTAACACCCATCAGTTTCATATCTTATCATAAGATTTAAGCTATCTGATTATAAAGCCTTTCAGATAAAGGCTATTGTGACTTCATATACTCCTCCTATTGTTTAATTTAATCATCAAAATTGCTCAATGACTTCATACACTCATTGAGCCCAATAATTGCTCTTAAACGTACAGTCTTTTCCCAGAGAGTCATCGTACTATTAACTGTCAGAATATTCTCCCGTTAGGTATTGAATAATACAAGTGTCAAACATTTCTGAATCTAGAAAGCGGATTTCGATAATAGACAACAGTATAAAATTGCTAATTCTCATTCTTTTATTGTCTATACTTTTAGTGCTACCCCTCTTTTTAACAGTGCTGGTTTTGGGACACTCAAAAATAAAAAGAGGATTTTAATTTATGTCAGTAACCATATAGATTCATTTAAACAACCATTATGTACTTTAAAGTACATATTATCTTATACCTTTTAGTATAGATTAAAAAACAATGCCTATATTTGTTCCGTAGGTTAATCATAAGCACTTTAAATAAATGAAAATAACAGCACAGGACGAGTATAGCTTAAGAATATTGGTACGAATAGCAAAGTGTAAGGATAACGAAGGATTAAGTATTCCTCAGCTTAGTGAGGCGGAAGGGCTATCGCAACCTAATGTTTCCAAATTAACCAGGATACTTCGTATGAAGTGTTTAATTAATAGCACTAAAGGACATGTTGGAGGATATTTACTCGCCAGGCCTGCTGCTGACATTACGGTGAATGATGTTTTGAAAGCTTTAGATGGCCGTTTATTTGATAAGGAATTTTGTGCCAAACATGTCGGGGTACTAAAACTGTGCACCAATTCTGTTGATTGCTCTATTCGTTCACTTTGGTCAATGGTTCAAGCTACTGTTGATAAGCTCCTAGACAACATAACACTAGCAGACTTATCAAATAGTGAAAAAGAAACTGAATGGACTTTCAAAAATTTATTTGAAGAAAATGCGAATTAACACAAACACTAACAACTAAAAATTATACATAACATGATAACCGTTTCAGAAAACGCAAAAGAACATGCATTGAGTCTAATAGCAAACGAAAACAGCCCCGAAGGAACATTTATTCGAGTAGGTGTAGATGGCGGCGGTTGTTCTGGTCTTACCTATAAGCTAACGTTCGATACTATTTTAGCACCAACTGATCAGATTTTTGAAGACAAGGGAATAAAAATTGCCGTTGACAAACAAAGCTTTCTTTATTTAGTCGGAACAGAACTCGATTTCCAACCAGGCTTAAATGGGAAAGGATTTGTATTTGTCAATCCAAATGCAAGTAGAACCTGTGGCTGTGGAGAATCATTTGGCGTATAGAGTAGTTTAACATTAAAGGATAAAAGCACTTAGGTATTCTTTACAACAAGTTTTAACCTAGAGGCACACACAACACAAAGAAATAGAAACAAATGGCGATTATAATTACAGACGAATGCATCAACTGTGGGGCTTGCGAACCAGAATGCCCTAATAATGCAATCTACGAAGCAGGAGTTGAATGGCGTTTTTCTGATGGAACATTAATTAAAGGAATGTTCACCTCAAAAAGTGGAATAACCGCTGATGCCAATGAACTACAAGAACCTATTTCTGACGAAGTCTACTTTATCGTAGCTGATAAATGTACAGAATGTGTTGGTTTTCATGATGAACCCCAATGTGCCGCAGTATGTCCAGTAGACTGTTGTGTAGACGATGACAACTGGCGAGAAACTAAAGAAGAATTATTTGTCAAAAAAGACACATTACATTTAATAAATTAATCCAAATAACTATTGGAATTTGGATTCCCCAATTAACAATATAAAGTAAAAAAATAACAGTATGAACGAGGTTCTAGAACAAAAAATAAATACGGATTATAAATATGGGTTTGTCACCGATATTGATGCTGATAGTGCACCGAAAGGATTGAATGAAGATATTATTCGCTTTATTTCTGCTAAAAAAAATGAACCGGAATGGATGTTAACTTATCGATTAAAGGCATTCCGTCATTGGTTAACAATGGAGGAGCCAAACTGGGCTCATGTTTCTTACCCGAAGCCAGACTTTCAGGATATTATTTATTACTCAGCTCCAAAGCCAAAAAAAGTATTGAATAGTCTAGATGAGGTTGATCCTGAATTATTAAAAACATTTCAAAAACTTGGCATTTCAATCTTAGAACAAGAACGACTGTCAGGGGTAGAAAGTAGAATAGCACTAGATGTTATTGTAGACAGTGTTTCGGTGAAAACAACATTTAAAGCAACGTTAGCTGAAAAAGGAATCATTTTTTGTTCGTTTGGCGAAGCAATTCAGGAACATCCTGAATTAGTGAAAAAATACATGAGCACTGTTGTGCCATATACCGACAATTTTTATGCGGCACTAAACTCCGCTGTTTTCACTGACGGCTCGTTTTGTTATATTCCAAAGGGCGTTCGCTGTCCAATGGAACTTTCCACTTATTTCAGAATAGAAGCAGCTGGCACTGGTCAATTTGAACGCACCTTAATTATTGCCGATGAAGATTCGTATGTGAGTTACCTCGAAGGCTGTACTGCACCGATGCGTGATGAAAACCAACTACACGCAGCCGTGGTAGAACTTGTAGCACATAAAAATGCACAAATAAAATACAGCACCGTGCAAAATTGGTATCCAGGTGACAAACAGGGTAAAGGGGGCGTATTTAATTTCGTTACTAAACGAGGTATTTGTCTGGAAGAAAACGCTAAAATATCTTGGACACAAGTAGAAACAGGATCTGCAATTACTTGGAAATATCCGTCGGTCATTTTAAAAGGTGACAATTCGATAGGGGAATTTTATTCTGTAGCACTTACCAACAACTATCAGCAAGCAGATACAGGTACTAAAATGATACACATCGGGAGAAATACCAAAAGCACTATTATATCAAAAGGGATTTCTGCAGGCTTTAGCAACAACAGTTACAGAGGATTGGTCCGTATTGCAAAAGGTGCCGAGAATGCCCGTAATTTTTCACAATGCGATAGTTTATTAATGAGCGACCAATGCGGAGCACATACCTTTCCGTACATTGAAATAAAAAACAACACCGCCATCGTAGAGCACGAAGCAACAACTTCGAAAATTGGAGAAGACCAGCTATTTTATTGCAAACAAAGGGGTATTGATAATGAAAAAGCTATTGGTTTAATTGTAAACGGTTATTGCAAAGACGTGTTAAGTCAATTGCCAATGGAATTTGCTGTTGAAGCACAAAAATTATTAGAGGTTTCCTTGGAGGGCTCAGTAGGATAAAAATAAACACACATAATTAAAAATTTAAAAAATGTTATCAATAAAAAACCTGCACGCGTCAATTGACGGAAAAGAAATTCTAAGAGGGATTAATCTAGAAATAAAAACGGGAGAAGTACACGCTATTATGGGACCTAATGGTTCAGGGAAAAGCACATTAGCAGCGGTACTTGCAGGACGTTCAGAATACGAAGTTACACAAGGCGAAGTACTCTATAACGGTATAAACTTACTCGAACTAGAGGCGGAAGACAGAGCCAGAGAAGGGATATTTCTTGCGTTTCAATATCCCATTGAAATTCCAGGAGTAAGCAATATTAATTTTTTGAAAACCGCTATTAGCGAAATTCGTGCTTACAAAGGTTTAGAACCAATGGCAGCAAAAGATTTTTTAACGCTATTGAAAGAAAAACAAGAGTTAGTTGAGATAGACAGAGCACTTATCAGTCGTTCTATAAATGAAGGCTTTAGCGGTGGCGAAAAAAAACGTAATGAAATATTTCAGATGGCAATGCTAGAACCGAAACTATCCATTCTTGATGAAACCGATAGTGGTCTTGACATTGACGCGTTACGCATTGTTGCTAATGGCGTAAACAAACTGAAATCAGAAGAAAACGCAACCGTTATCATCACTCACTATCAGCGATTATTGGATTATATAGTGCCTGATTTCGTGCACGTATTATACAACGGTCAAATTGTCAAATCAGGATCAAAAGACTTGGCTCTAGAGTTGGAGGAAAATGGGTATGATTATATAAAAGCAGAAGTAGAAGCTTAATTTAGTATAAAATGGGAACAGCAATAAAGACGAATACAATTAAAGATGAATTACTTATTGAATTTGAGGCGTCCAAATTATTTTTATTTGGCAACGCACAACTTCGCGATAAAGCTATGGAAAACTTTTACAAACAAGGCATACCTAGCAGAAAGCACGAAGAATATAAATACGCTCCTATAAGTTCACTATTGAAAGGGGAATTTGATTTATCGACCACTAAAAACTGTAGTGATGAGCAAATAGAACAGCTAAAATTTTTAAAAGATGCATATATTGTAATTATCGAAAACGGTATTTTTATTGAAGGGTTATCAAACTTACTAAATCTACCAAAAGGGGTGACAATATGTAGTTTAGTAGATTCGACAACAAGCAATTCACCTGTTTTTGAAAAACATTATGCACAATATGCAGATGTAAATGCGGATCCATTTATTGCATTAAACACTGCAATGACTAAAGATGGCGTGTTTATTCATATTGCAAAAAATATAATACTTGAAAAACCAATACACGTTATTCACGTTTCAACAGCATCTGAAAATACCATTATTCATCCACGTAATTTAATTATTATTGATGAAAATGTGCAAGCAAAAATTATCGAATCGTTTGAAACAGTTGATTCTAAAGCAAAAACATTCAGTAATTCATTAACAGAAATCGTAGTCGATAAGCACGCTATTCTTGACCATTATAAAATTCAAGATGAAAATGAGTTGGGTTATTTAATAAATACCACACAAGTAATTCAAAAGAAACAGAGCGTATTTTCTACCCATACCTTTACGTTGAGTGGGTCGTTAGTTCGTAATAATTTAACTTTAGTACTAGATGATGAACATATAGAGTCCCATTTGAACGGATTGTCTTTAACTGCGGGGAATCAAGTAGTAGACAACCATACTGTGGTAGATCACCGCAAGCCAAATTGCAATAGCAACCAGCTTTACAAAGGTATTATTGACGGAAAGTCAACCTCTACTTTTAATGGAAAAATCTTTGTTAGAAAAGACGCTCAAAAAACAAATGCATTTCAATCAAACAAAAATATTGTATTAAGCGAAGCTGGGACAATCAATACAAAACCACAATTAGAAATTTATGCTGATGATGTAAAATGTTCACACGGTTCCACAACCGGCAAACTGGATGAAGAAAAAATATTTTACCTACGTGCACGTGGAGTAGGTGTCATAAATGCTAAAAAAATATTAATGAATGCGTTTGCTTCTGAAGTTGTAAATACCATAAAAAACGTAGACTTACGTGAATATGTTGAAGATAAAATTTCCAAAAAATTCGAATAGTATAAATGAAAATAAAAACAACAAATAGTACATTCAATATTCAAAAAATTAGACAGGATTTCCCTATACTTTCAGAAAAGGTAAATGGAAAACCACTGGTGTATATGGACAGTGGGTCAACAGCCCAAAAGCCTACACAGGTAATAGATGCCGTAAGCAACTATTATCAAAAACAAAATTCCAATATACACCGCGGAGTGCATCACTTAAGTCAAGAAATAACAATTGCTTATGAAAAGGCTCGGGCTACAGTTCAAAACCATTTGAACGCAGAAGTTCCACAGGAAATTATATTCACCAGCGGCACTACTGACAGTATAAATCTAGTAGCAAGCTCATTTGGGAGAAAATATATAAATTCAGGCGATGAAATTATCATTAGTGAAATGGAGCACCATAGCAATATACTCCCCTGGCAAACGCTATGCGAAGAGAGAGGAGCTGTATTAAAAGTTATTCCTATCAATGATAAAGGAGAATTACGTCTGGATGAATACAAAAACCTACTCTGTAGTAAGACCAAGATAGTGGCGATTACACATGTTTCTAATACGCTAGGAACGATTAATCCGGTAAAAGAGATGATTGCACTAGCTCATGAAAAAAACATTCCGGTGTTGATAGACGGTGCTCAGGCAGTGCCTCATTTAAAAATAGATGTACAAGACTTAGATGTAGATTTTTATTGCTTCAGTGGACATAAATTGTTTGGGCCAACAGGCGTCGGAATACTCTACGGAAGAGAGAAGTGGCTAAACGAAATGCCTCCCTATAAGGTAGGTGGTGGTATCATAAAAACGGTTACGTTTAAAAAAACAGAATATGCCGATCTGCCTTTAAAATTTGAAGCAGGAACTCCGCATATTGAAGGGGGTATTGGATTGGCAGCAGCAATTGATTATATAAATGAAATCGGGTTAGAAAACATCGGTGCTTATGAACACGAACTCTTGGAATATGCCACTTTGAAACTTTCGGCTATTGAAGGACTGAGAATTATAGGCACAGCAAAGGAAAAAGCAAGTGTTATTTCTTTTGTAATTGACGAATTCCATCCGTTGGATATTGGAATTATATTAGACAAACAAGGTATTGCTGTACGCACAGGACACCATTGCACACAACCGCTAATGGAACATTTTAGCATACCCGGAACCATACGTGTTTCATTGGTGTTTCACAATACGAAAGAAGAAATTGATGTGCTGGTGAATGGAATACAGAAAGCAATTAAAATGTTAAAATGAGAATAGCAGAGATAGAAAATGAAATAATAGAAGAGTTTGAGTTATTCGGTGACGACTGGGAAGGTAAGTATGAGCACCTGATTGATTTGGGGAAACATTTACCCTTGATTGAAAAGCAATACAAAACCGATGACAAATTGATAAAGGGCTGTCAGAGCAAAGTGTGGCTGCAATCAGGATTGAAAGACGGGAAAATTGTTTTTACAGCCGACAGCGATGCAATTATTACGAAAGGAATTGTAGCATTACTAATAAGAGTTATATCAAACCGTACCGCAGGTGAAATTTTAAATACCAAATTTGAATTTATTAACAAAATAGGCTTGATAGAGCATCTGTCGCCTACTCGTAGTAATGGTTTAATAAGTATGATAAAACAAATGAAGTTTGATGCTGTGCTATTGGAATCTAAAGCTTAAACACTCAATATTAATACTATTAAACTAAAAAAATGGCAGCAATAATAATTACACAAAATACTGAGCTAACGCAAAAAGCTATTGATACACTTAAAAGTTGTTACGATCCTGAAATACCTGTTGATATTTGGGAGTTGGGCTTGATTTACGAACTCAACATAGATAAAGAGAATAACCTCACGATGATAATGACTTTAACATCACCTTCATGTCCGGTAGCAGAAACATTGCCACCTGAAACAGAACAAAAATTGCGTGAAATAGAAGGAGTTAAATCTGCAAAAATAACAATGACTTTTGAACCCCCATGGGACAAAGAAATGATGAGCGAAGTGGCTCAGCTCGAATTAGGATTTATGTAAAATGGAAAAGGAAATAGTCAATAGAGTAGCATTAAGTGGTATTATCACCATCGACCTTGAAGAGTTTTACCCCCAGGGAGAACGTGTATTGTTTGACATAAAAGAACAATTATTTCAAGGTTTGATATTGAAAGAAAAGGACTTTAGGGATTTTGTTAAGAATGAAGACTGGCGTAAATATACAGATAAATATGTTGCTCTTATTTGTTCTGCAGATGCTGTTGTTCCAGCCTGGGCATACATGCTGCTGGCAATACAGGTAGAACCTTATGTAAAAAAAGTCGTGTTCGGTGATTTAGAAACACTTGAAACAGTTTTGTATAATGAGATACTCAATAAATTAAATATCAATGAGTATAAAGACGCCCGTGTCGTTATAAAAGGCTGTGGACATCTACCTGTACCTAAAGCTGCTTATGTTGAAATTACAAGACTTTTACGCCCCGTTGCAAAAAGTATTATGTACGGGGAAGCTTGCTCTATGGTTCCTTTATATAAACAGTCCAAACAACTTTAGCAACCAACTTGAATAAAAAAAAACGACAAAATGGAAAATACAAACATTAAAGCAACCGTACTGGCAAACGGCCCACTAATGGTGGAAGGAAGCATTACTATAGTAAAAAAAGATGGCAGTTCAGAAATAAAAGAAGAAAAAACTTTCCTGTGTCGGTGTGGATATTCGCAGAATAAGCCGTATTGCGATGGCTCACACAAAATCAATAATTTTCAGGATTAATAAATTAAAGATGATTCGTTTTTTATAAAAAATATTTCGATGAATATAAAAGCTGTTGACGGATTTAATTTTATATCCAAATTTACATCAAGAAGAATATGGAATGCTACAAAAGTAGTAAGCAGTATCCTTCGTTCGCGTTCTGAAATTGATATTTGTACAAACTGCACCGAAGGATGCAAAGTGTGGACATAATTTTAAAGATTAGAAATAATGAAAAAACAAAACGTAAGTCAAAAATTGATCAGTTCTCATCTTATTTCCGGTGAGATGAATCCCGGAACTGAAATCGGGTTAAAAATTGATCAGGTGCTGTTGCAAGATGCCACTGGAACATTGGTAATGCTGGAATTGGAAGCATTTAATTTAAATAAAATAAAACCGGAGGTTGCAGTACAATATGTAGACCATAACCTGCTTCAAACAGATTACAAGAATATGGATGACCATCTATTTCTACAGTCGGCAGCGGCACGTTTTGGATTCTGGTTCAGCAGATCAGGAAACGGAATTAGTCATGTAGTACACATGGAGCGGTTTGGAAGACCAGGCAAAACACTGTTGGGTTCAGATAGCCATACTCCTGCTGGTGGGGGTATTGGAATGCTTGCTATCGGCACTGGCGGATTGGATGTGGCTCTCGCTTCAGCAGGCGAACCGTATTTTGTTAAAATGCCAAAAGTAATGGGCATCAAACTCACTGAAAAATTGCCCGACTGGGTAAGTGCTAAAGATGTGATTTTAGAAATGCTTCGCAGGTATAATGTTACTGGAGGACGTGGATATATCTTAGAATATTATGGACCCGGTCTGAAATCTCTGAGTGCCTGGGACCGTCATGTTATCGCCAATATGGGAACAGAAACAGGTGCTACAACTTCCGTATTCCCCTCCGATGAAATCACTCGCGAATTCCTTCAACAAGAAGGAAGAGAAGACGAGTGGATAAAATTAGAAGCCGATGAAGGTGCAACATACGATCTTGATATTGAAATCAATTTATCTGAGTTAGAACCTTTAATTGCACTTCCTGGTAGTCCAGGTAATGTCGTCCCGGTAAGAGAAGTTAGCGGATTGCAAATAAACCAAGTTGTTATTGGCTCTTCTGCAAATCCAGGCCTACGTGATTTTTGGATCGCATCTCAAATTTTAAAAGGAGAAGTTATTTCTCCCGGGGTTTCTTTTGATGTCAATCCTTCTTCACGCCAAGTGTTAGAAAACTTGACAGAAATGGGGGCTCTTGGGCCTTTAATAGCTGCTGGTGGACGCCTTCATCAATCTGGCTGTATGGGATGTATCGGTATGGGGCAAGCTCCCGCTACCAATACTATTAGTCTCCGAACTATGCCTCGTAATTTCCCGGGACGTTCAGGCACACTCGATGACAAGGTATACCTATGTAGCCCAGAAACAGCAGCAGCTTCTGCACTTACGGGGGAAATTACGGACCCAAGAAAACTTGAAGCTTTAATGAATATTGCTTATCCAAAATGGAAAGAGCCAGCCCAAATCAAGATAAGTGAGAAGATGCTAATTGCTCCAAATGAAGAATCTACTGAATTGATTAAGGGACCAAACATTAAAACACTTCCCTATTTTGAAGAACTTCCAGATGAACTAGAAATTCCTATTCTATTAAAAATGGAAGACGATATTTCAACAGATGGAATACTGAAAGCGGGTGCCGATGTACTGCCTTTACGTTCAAATATTCCTGAGCTAAGTAAATATGCTTATTATGCTATTGACCAAAGTTTCTATGATAGAGCTATTGAAAATAAAAAAACATATACAGGATTTTGTGTTATAGCAGGCGAAAATTATGCCCAAGGTTCGAGTAGAGAACATGCGGCATTATCCCCTAGATATCTTGGGCAAAAGTTTGCTATTGCCAAATCTTATGCTCGTATCGGTTGGCAGAACCTAATTAATTTTGGTATGATTCCGTTTGAATTTAAAAATGCAACTGACTGGGACAAACTAGAACAGGGTGATGTGTTACGAATAGAAGGCTTAAAGACAGCCATCAAAAACAGAACTTCATTAACGGCAATTATACTTGGAAAAAACATTGAAATTCCACTTACTTACAACATCAGTGAGAGACAAGTTGAACATATCTTAAAAGGTGGGGTTGTTAATTTTGTAAAGCAAAAGTAATTTTCTACATGGCGTTATTAAAGACATCCTGTAAAATAAAATGGCGACAATATTAGAAATGAGCATTGATGTGAAACATATCGCAACACTTGTCGGACACAGTGGCTGCATATATGCAATGGATAAAGGCATATCTGAATATACTGTTTTTACAGGGGGAAGTGATATGTTTATTGCACTATGGAATTTAGAAACCCTGCAAACTGAAAAATTTGCGGCATCTTTACCTGCACCTGTTTATACAATTTGTCATATCCCTGAAAAAAAACTATTGCTTGCGGGAACAACAACAGGAAGTGTTCACATACTTGATTTAGAGAAAAAACAAGAAATAAAAATTCTGCACCATCATACGGCCCCGATTTTTGATATAAAATATTCATTAAAAACTAATTGCTTTTATACCGCCGGAGGAGATGGCAATTTTGCAGTTTGCTCCCTGGATACTTTATCACTGACTAAAATAAAAAAACTATCAGATAAGAAAGTACGAAATATTGATTTCAACTACGCTACTTCTGAGATAGCTGTTGCTCTAGGAGATTGCAACATCCTTGTATTTGACATTAACACATTGGATCTTAAGAAAGATTTCATTGCACATCAACTTGCAGCAAATGTTGTGCGTTACAGCCCTGATGGTAAATTCCTTTTAACAGGAGGCAGAGATGCTCATTTGAATATATGGCAAACGGGCAATTATGATTTAGTAAAGTCAATTCCTGCACACAATTGGGCTATCTACGACATAGTATTTAATCCTGACACTACCTTATTTGCCACTGCCAGCCGTGACAAAACTATCAAAATTTGGGATGCAAAAACATATCAATTGTTGCACCGCATCACTAAAGAAAATTATGAAGCACATACCCATTCTGTAAACAAATTAATCTGGAGCACTTACAATAATTATTTAGTTTCTGTAGGTGATGATAGAATGGTTATGGTAAGGGAAATAAATAGAAAATAAAGGAGGCCAAAAATGAATATAACGAAAGAACAAGTATTAGAAGCATTAAAAACTGTAGAAGACCCTGATTTAAAAAAAGATTTGGTAACGCTTGGTATGATAAAGGATCTAGAAGTAAATGACAAAAACGTAAGTTTTACTGTAGTCCTTACCACTCCTGCCTGCCCAATGAAAGAGTTGATTCACAGGAATTGTGTAAATGCGATTTTGCAGTATATAAGTGAAGAAGCAAATGTAAATGTAAAAATGACATCCGATGTATCATCTCGGAAAAGCAGTGGGCCTATGTTGCAAAACGTGAAAAATATTATTGGAGTCGCTTCAGGCAAAGGTGGCGTAGGAAAATCTACAGTAGCATCTAACTTAGCTTTGGCTCTGGTGAAGTTAGGGGCATCCGTTGGTTTAGTTGATGCCGATATTTATGGCCCCTCACAGACAATTATGTTTGATGTAATGCATGAAAGACCTGTGATAAAAGAGATTGATGGTAAAAATATGATTATTCCCGTTGAAAGTTATGGAGTGAAATTATTATCTATTGGGTTTTTTGCAGATACATCCCAAGCCATTGTATGGCGTGGACCAATGGCTTCAAAAGCTGTTGTTCAAATGTTTCAGGAAGCAGATTGGGGAGAATTGGATTACATGATTATTGATTTACCCCCCGGCACTGGTGACATTCATTTAACATTAGTTGGGGCCGTTCCTTTGAATGGGGTTGTGATCGTAAGTACTCCTCAACTTGTGGCTTTGGCTGATGCAAAAAAGGGTGTTGGAATGTTTCAGTTACCGCAAATAAATGTCCCTGTTTTAGGCATTGTAGAAAATATGGCTTATTTCAGTCCGCCAGACCAACCGGATAAAAAATATTACGTATTTGGTAAAGACGGAGCAAAAAAGCTTGCAGAAGAATTAGAAGTTCCGTTATTGGGTGAAATACCATTAGTGCAAAGCATCTGCGAATCTGGCGATTTGGGTCGCCCAGCTGTACTGCAAGATAATACACCGCAAGCTATTGCCTATATGGAAATGGCACGCAAGGTAGCACAACAGGTATCCATACAAAATGCAAAAGTGCCAATAGCTAAAGTGGCGGATGTTAAATGGTAAATATGATAGCTATAGAATAATTAGGTTCAACCAATTTTTGATAAATGCTTAAATAAAAAACATAAAAATGATTACACCAATTAAAGTTTATTCCGAAATAATGCCTAATCCCATTATAATAAAATTTGCACTAAACTTCTTATTAATTGAAGAGGAAGACAAAAACAAATGAAATTTTTAGGAAGCAAATGCTCTATATTGGAGGATAGTCTTTCGGTAAAATTAAAAACTATTTTAAAAACTTCACAGAGTTTATTAGGGTTCTCTTTAAAACCTTAAATTTATTTTAATTCATAAATTTTTATACCATGTATCCAGAAAAATTAGTAATGCCAATGAAGGAAGAACTCACCTCTGTTGGTTTTGAAGACCTCCGCAACCCTGCGGAAGTAGATGCTGCCGTTAACTCAAAAGGCACCGTGTTAGTAGTTGTTAATTCAGTTTGCGGATGTGCTGCTGGTGCTGCCCGTCCGGGAGTGAAACTTTCATTGTTAGCAACCAGAAGCCCTGATCGGATTGCAACTGTTTTTGCCGGCTTTGACGCCGAAGCCGTTGAACAGGCACGCATACATTTTCTGCCCTATCCTCCGTCATCGCCTTGTATAGGCCTATTTAAAGATGGGAAATTGGTTCATTTTGTGGAACGCCACCATATTGAAGGAAGGTCGAAAGAGCTGATTTCCGATAACCTAAAGGCCGCTTATGAGGAGTATTGCTAATCAAAAAAGCTATACAAATGCTGAATTTTAAAGATATGCCATTGCACTCACGGGTCTGGATATACCAATCTATCCGTGAGTTTTCTAAAAACGAAATCACTCAAGTAGAAACTAAATCAGAAAGTTTTATTTCCGAGTGGACTTCGCATGGGGAAACTATGAGTGCTTGTATTCAAATCTTTCACAATCGTTTTATTATAGTATGTGTAGATGAAAAAAATACATCTTCCAGCGGGTGCGGAATTGACAAGTCGGTAAAATTTATTCAGCAAATGGAATCTGACTTAGGCGGGAATACTTCTCTCCTCGATAGAATGAATATTGCTTACAGACAAGATATTTGCCTGAATGACGAAGTTGGAGAAGGGGATATTATTTCGTGTCATATTTCTGAATTCAAAAAGTTACTCGCAATTCTGGAAAGACAAAAAGGGATAACTGTATTCAATAACCTCGTAAATACCAAAGAAGCATTGGAGCAAAATTGGGAAGTGCCATTGAAAAAAAGCTGGCAATACAGAAAATTAAAATGAACATTAAAAAAAACATAGTTATTCTTGGAGGCAGATTTGCCTATTTGAAATTTATTCAAAATCCTGATATGACTGATTTTAATGTGTTTCTTTTAGACAAAAAAACACCGTCATTTCAATTGTTATTTTATCAGGTTGGCCCCGCTCAATTGGATCTAACAAATATTTCGTTCCCGTTTATAAAAGCATTTTGCACAAAATAATTATGAAAACTAAGCTTGAACAATTACAAGAATTTTATTCACTCCCGAAAGGGACTCAAAATATAGATTAATATGGATTACAATAATTATTCAACAGAAGATTCTTCTGTTCTCAAGGATTTCAAAAGTAATGGCTCGCACCTTATGTATTGTTCTAGTCAATCAGACGTATATGACTGGCTATCGGATATTATTATGCCCCCTGATTATATAGTTTGCAATATTATAGAGATTAAATTTAAAGGATCCCGTAAGGAATTCTATCTTAATCTTCAAAACATAAATTTCAAAAGTGGCGAATTAGTTGTTGTGGAGGGCTATATGGGTGGCTACGATGTTGGGCATGTTTCCTTAACCGGTGAGCTAGTAGGTATGCAGCTCAAGAAAAAGAATGTGCTTACGGAGGAAGTAGTTAAAAAAATTTGTCGCAGAGCAACTCCTGCTGATGTAACCAAATGGAAGCTGGCCAAAGAGATAGAATTGCAGACCTTGTATAAAGCTCGGGTTTTGGCTAAAGAGCTTGGGTTATCTATGAAATTAACCGATGTAGATTACCAGGGCGATAAATCTAAAGCCACATTCTATTATACAGCCAAAGGACGTGTAGATTTTCGGATATTAATTAAATACCTTTCCGAAGCCTTTCATGTACGGATAGAGATGCGTCAAATTAGCATGCGGGAGGAAGCAAATCGCATTGGGGATATTGGTCCTTGCGGAAACTTTTTGTGCTGCCATACTTGGTCTGCTAATTTTAAAAACGACTCCCCTTTTGCGACCCGTTATCAAAATATACCCAGGCAACAAGGCAATACATTCGTATGCTACATCAAAGATGAGAGGGATAATAAAGGTAAGATTAAATTGGATGGTATTAAGAATAAAGTGCAAGAAAATAACAAATCTATAGTTACCAAGGCCTTGTCATATGAAGACGTTGTTGGTCAGGATAGCATAACTCGTTTTGATACTAAGGATAATAAGCGTAAAAGAAATAATTATAAAAATAAGAAACGCAAACCCAAAGAATAAATATAATATATTAAAAAATAACCATGGCAGAATATAAAGTAAAGTTAAGTTGGGAAAACGAATCAGAAGATTTCTCATATAAAAAGTATGACCGTACTCATAGCTGGAAATTCGAAGGAGGTATTGTTGTTAAAGCATCCGCAGCTCCAGAATATCTTGGCAAAAAAGAATTTGTAAACCCTGAAGAAGCTTTTGCCGCCTCTTTGGCAAGTTGCCACATGCTCACCTTTCTTGCTATTGCATCAATTAAAAAATATACAATAGAAATTTATGAAGATACCGTAGTAGCGATATTAGAAAAAAATGAAAAATCAAGAATGGCTGTAACAAAACTTTATCTGAGACCAAAAGTGAATTTTAAAGGAGATAATATTCCGGATGAAACTATAATAAATGAAATGCACCAGCGTGCACATTCGGAATGTTTTATTGCAAACTCAGTTTTAACAGAGATAATTATTGAACCAGTGTTTTGATTAAATTTATTGAGGTCAATATATAAATACGTATTTTAGAGTCAATAAATGGGGTGTATAATGGACATATTTAAAGAGCATAATCTGCTAGAGTTTGCCGAACAATTCAACACAGATGAAAATTACAAAGAGTATCTAGCACAAATTAGGAGGCAAGAAGATTATTTTAGCCGTAAATATTCAAACAAGACTTGTCAAATACGTAAATGTTTTCATAGACCCAATAACTCCAATTTTACTATTCATCTTAAATCTTATTTTCGTGGCAATGCTTTGTATAGATAGTTACAGTCTTGAGCCTTATTTCAATCAAGCGGCAGAGGAATACTTCCTCAAAAATATTGATGACGATGTTTTCATGCTTTGGCGAAATAACAACGCCATAATCGTAGGTAAACATCAAAATACACTCGCCGAGATAAATGTAAATCATGTAGAACATCGTGGAATAAAAGTAGTGAGACGTCTTACCGGTGGCGGAGCTGTTTTTCACGATTTAGGAAACATCAACTATACCTTTATAATGGGCTACGGACAGGAAGGAGCTAAAGTAGATTTTAAAAAATACAATCAGCCTATTATTGATGTTTTGTCAGGCTTAGGAGTAAATGCTCATTTTTCTGGAAGAAACGATATCCTGATTGGTGACCAGAAATTTTCAGGTAATGCAGAACTTATCTATCATCAAAAACAAAGAGTGTTGCACCACGGTACTTTGCTGTATGCCTCAGAAATTCAGGACATATCAGACGCATTAAATGTAAATCCCTTAAAGTTTGAAGGGAAATCCCGAAAGTCTGTCAGAAGTAGGGTGACCAATATTTCTAGCCATTTAAAAGAGGACATCACCTTAGAACAGTTTCGTCAAAAGGTAATGAACCACATTACTGATATCTACCCTGATGCTATTCCTTACCAATTAACTGAAAAGGATACAGCCGCTATTCAAAAACTAGCAGATGAAAAGTACAGCTCCTGGTCATGGAACTATGGCCACTCTCCAAAGTATGGTTTAAAAAAAGGAGTAAAAACGGATGGTGGGCATATAGAGGTGCACCTTAATGTGTATAAAGGGGTAATTACTGAACTCGACATCTTTGGTGATTTCTTCGTGAACCGAGACATAGACAAAGTAAAACAAGCCTTGATAGGAGTGGAGCACCGCAAGGAGACCATATTAGAGAAATTAAAGGAAATCAAAAGCAGCGAGTATTTTAATAATATTTCCGAGGAGGAGTTGGTAGCGTCATTTTTTTAAACGCTAAGTATTATTTAACCCAGAGATTGCGTTTATAACTTAAATGTGGCTGCCTAAAAAAAGAGGGAATAGCAAAGCAATTCTAAACTAGTTAGGAGAGAGCAAACATTTATGCATAGTATGCGGGGGAAATAAAAGCTCCTAATGAAGACTCCAAAGTTCCCTTTCATATTAGTAAGGCAGTTTAATAGAGTCTGGTTCTATGATTGCATAGGTGTCATTATTTTCTAAAAAACTATTGGGAGAATTCGGAAACTTAATAATTTTATCCTTGGTGATACCCCATGGCTTCCAATAGTCTGTTAATACTTGTGCGAACATATCATCATTCCAGTTGTCAAACAAAGATCTATTCGCAGTACCAGTCAAAGGAGTCGATTCTACAATTACTTTTTCTTCTGTTAGCTCTATAGTACACTCAGCCAAATGATTTAATAAATAATTGGCGTAAATGAATCTGGCACAAAGTTCTTCAAATTGAATGGGATGCAATATTTTATTTAAAAATTTATCTGTCAATTTCTGTTGGTTAATACCAACGGCCCCGTTATCTTGCAAACAGGCTACGATTCCAAAATCATTCATTGCTAAAGAAAAATTCAGATTGGTGGGTTCGTCTTTATAATTAAATACATCTTTAGAATACTTGATTTTAAAAACTCGAATGCTCCAGGGTTTTGGACCTTTAAAATCCATTGGGACCACCAAAGATTGTAATATCAAATGAAGTTTTTCAAATCTTTCCTGCAAGAATCCAGATAATTTAAACTCATTTCCTTTTACAGTAGATTTTCTTCCTTCAATACTTATATCGTTATATAAAAGACCGTATATTAATTTAGCCATCCATTGAAATAATCGTTCTTCCGGCAGTTTTATTACGGCTTCATATCCAGCCGTAAAAGCTTTTTCTATTTCTTCTTCTAAAGGATTTATAGCATTTTCAATAACGTCAGAGAAACAAGGAATTTTGATATCCTGATACTGAACACTGCTTTCATCTAACACCTTAAATGTTTTATCTCTTAATGAATACCGATCCAAAATCCATTCAGGAAAAACAGAGATTTGTTCTTCTGCAGAATCTAAATTCTGACCAGTTAAGAAACATGTTTGTGGCCTAAAATCAAATTTTTGGAAAGGATTGTAAAGCTGGATTATCATGGTGGCAAATTAATAATAAAAATACTGCAAGTCTAAACAATCGGCTCCTTTAACTTTGTACTGTTTTTTTTATCTTCATTTGAGAAGGCTTTTTAATTACCCACTTTGAGACAAGCCGAAAGATGAAATTGGCACTTTATTCATTTCAGCTAGACTGTAGCCTTCCCTAAGAATGGAATAGTTTAAAATTTAAATAGAAACAAAAGAAAATCAACCTGTATAACTACCGCCAAACAGACTACAGTCAGCTTCGGCGAGTCTATGCAGTATTTTTAATACAAGCATGCTTCTACCTAAAGCTTATGGATTATACTTTCTTTAAAGTGAAACCAAATGTACTACCTAAGCCTATAGTGCTACGTACATTAATAGTTTGATTGTGAGCCTCGATAATGTGTTTTACTATTGCCAAACCTAATCCTGAGCCTCCCTGATCTCTACTTCTTCCTGCATCAGTTCTATAAAATCGCTCAAAGAGTCTCGGTAAATGCTCCTCAGCAATACCTTCTCCATCATCTGCTATTTCTGTAAGGATATTTTTATCCATATCAAAAAACTTAACTCGTATGCTTCCTGCTGCTTTGCCATATTTTATAGCATTTACTATTAGGTTTACAAGCACCTGATGTATTTTTGCTTTATCAGCCATTACTACTACTTCTTTAGGGTTCTGTTTTGCGATTGTAAGGCTTATGTTTTTTTCCTTTGCTCGAACCTCTAACATTTCGAAAACATCATGAGTTAGCTTTATCATATCTACAGACTCCAATCTTAGCGAGCCGCTATCTTCTAATGAGCTAATACTAGTGAGGTCGTTTACTAACTCTACTAACCTGTCCGTACTTTTAGCTGCTTTATTAAGGAAAAGACTATTCACCTTCTTATCGTCTAAAGCACCGTCTAAAAGCGTATGGATATAGCCCTGTATAGTTTGTATGGGCGTTTTAAGCTCGTGTGATACATTACCCAAAAATTCTCTTCTGAAATTTTCTTGTTCTTTGAGCTCATTGATCTCATTCCTGTTTTCTATCATCCACTCCAGCACTTCCTTACTCACTGCACCTATAGGATCTGCTTCATTTTTATCCAAAGCTCCATAACTCTTGCTCCCTTGTGTTTTAAACTTATATATATTTTTATAAATGAGCTTTATACGGTCATGAATAAACTCCTTGAGCAAGTAACTAAAAACGAAGTAACACACCACAAAAACTAATGCAAAGTTAGCACCTATTGCAAGCACTTTTAATGTAAAAACGCCTACCCCAATAGAAGAAAGTAAAGCTGCTATGAGACTGGCAATGAATGCAATAAATTTGGGACTAGAGTTGTTACTCACGCTTCAAATTTATATCCCACTCCTTTGATGGTTTTAATTCTATTCTCCCCTATTTTTTCGCGTATTTTTCTTATGTGTACGTCTATAGTTCTATCTACTACACTCACATCTGTTCCCCAAACTTTGTTTAATATAGATTCCCTTGTATACACCTTGTCAGGCTTAGAAGCTAATAAGAAAAGCAGTTCAAATTCTTTTTTTGGCAACATCAGTTTCACCCCCCGCACAAAAACATTATATGCATTGCGGTCTATGAGTATATCGCCTATTTCTAAAGTTTCCTTCTTTTCTTCTTCTTTTTGACGGCTTAGTATCGCTTTCACCCTGCTAAGCAGCACTCTCGGTTTGATCGGCTTAGTGATATAATCATCGGCCCCAGCATTAAAGCCAGCAATTTCTGAATACTCCTCACCTCTGGCTGTCAAAAATGCTATAAACACTCCATATAATGACTCTTCAGCACGTATAACTCTACACGCCTCCATGCCATCCATATTGGGCATCATAATATCTAGTAAAATAAGATGAGGTTTTTTACTTTTCGCTTTTTCAATAGCCTCTATTCCATCACTGGCCACATAACATTTATAGCCCTCTTTCTCTAAGTTATACTTTAAAAGCTCTACAATGTCTTGCTCGTCGTCTACTATCAGTATCTTCTTTACCATAATTTTACTTCACAATATTGCTACCATTAAGCCAATTAAACGTTGTCTCAAAGTTAAGGGAATATTATTAACGCGATGATCTAATTATTTCGGTGAATTTTTGTAAAAATAACATCAGATGAAAGGTTAGATGTGGATTTTTCGATATACGAAAGCTCTCGTAATTGTGTAATGGTACATTTCTTTACCATATGCTCAACTCCAGAGGCAACTTCTTTCTTATTGGGGTTTTCTGCTATTTTCACAAAAGATAATGTATAGGTACTATCCGTAGTCCAGTCTATATCAAACTCCACTATCATACCAGTGCTTTTTACAAATTCCTCCTGTATGCTATCTGTTCTATTGACTAAAAAAGTGCCAATTTTCGGCTCCTTATAATGGAACTTCCCGTTATGCCAATCTTTAAAAGGCTTATTCGAAATTACAAATTCCAATTCTCCTATTGATTTCTTTTTTGTTTTCTCTACACACCCACAAAAAAATAAAACTAGTAATGCTATTAGAGCGTATCGCATTACTGCAGTAGTGGGACTATTAGAGACTCTAGCTCATGGCTTCTGAAGCCTATTTTCACTATCCTACCTTCTTGGTCTAATAAAAATGTTTGAGGAATAGAATGCACTTGGTATAACTGAGCTGCACTTGATTTCCATCCACCTAGATCACTAACATGTTTCCATGTTAATCCGTCCTTGGCAATAGCTCCCTCCCATTGTGCTGCATTGTTATCTAATGACACTGCAAATATTTCAAAACCCTTATCTTTATACTTCTCGTAAACTAGTTTAACGTTTGGATTCTCTTTTCTACACGGACCACACCAACTTGCCCAAAAATCAATCAGCACTACCTTTCCTCTTAAGGAAGAAAGTGCTAATATGTCTCCTGCTGGAGTTTTAAGCGAAATCTCAGGAGCCATCGCTCCTTCTACTGTAGGACCTAACATAGCAGCAAGCGAAACCAAGTTTATGGTGTATAATGAGTTGGGCAATTCTTTTTCCATTTTCCCGGCCGCTATCAATATAAGCTTAGAAGCAGGCTTTTGGAACAAATATTTAACCGCGAAGTACGTGGCAGGTGAAGCAGGCTCGTTTTGAATAAAATTTTCTATGGCTTGGCTTCTTGAGCTTATCATTTTATTGTATCGCTCTGTAGTATTAGTACGTAATTCTTCAGTTACAGTAGTTGCGTCAATAGTTGCTACCTCCGCATTGAAAGCTGCCATTTCTTTCTCAAAATATGTATAAAGATTATACAACTTAAGCATTGACTTATTATAATCACCTCCCACCAATGTAATATCAAAATTTGTTTCGGTTTTGACTACACCTAACTTCACTTGTGCCCCGTTTTCTATGATCACAGGAATTCCTGGTGGAGTATTATTCCCAAATGTAAGGTAGTACAATGTACTTCCTTCAGATCCTGAACCTGTAAATTCAAAGCCACCACCTTTAGCTACATACGCACTGTCTTGTATTTCTAATTTAGCGTCCGTAATTTTACTCAAAACCACCAATGATTTTTCTGCCAAATTACTAGTGACTTGTATCTTATATTCTTTTGCACCTTCGCCTGTCCTAGTTGCAAACACTACTGAAGCTATACACACTATAGCTAACACACTTATCCAATTTTTCATTTTATATATTCTTCTTATGCTCATTCTAGTTTATCTTTTGCAAAGAGTGTTCCGTTTTATCCGTTAAGAGCTTTAGCAAGTAATTGACTTGTTTTTTTGGGGTCTGCTTTACCTCCAGATTTTTTCTTTACTTGCCCTATGAATAGACCGATTAAGTTAGTCTTTCCTGACTTATAATCTTCTACTTTTTCAGGAAACTCTGCCAACACTTCATCTATCCACTTTTGCAATGCACCATCATCATCCATTAACGCTAAGTTTTGTTCCTGTATTATCTCGCCTACTTTTTGAGTAGGATTTTCTAATAGTATAGGGAAAACCTTTTGCTCTGCTACGCTGAAATTTATAGTGCCGCTGTCTATAGACGCGATTAGAGCTGCAATGGTTGCAGCAGAAATAGGAAATTTTTGTATATGTGTAGCATTACTATTCACCCATCCTTTTACCGCACCCATTACCCAGTTAGCTCCGGCTTTATAATTACTCGTGTGCTCACATACTGCTAAAAAATAATCTGCTACTTCCTTACTTTCTGTCAATATACTAGCGTCGTACTCCCCCAGTTTATACTCACCTGTAAATCTAGCAAACAGCTCTTTAGGTAGTGCTGGCATTTGGCTTTTTACCTCTGCTATCCACTCTTGGCTTACAACAAGTGGTGGCAAATCTGGCTCAGGAAAGAAACGATAATCGTTTGCATCCTCTTTGCTCCGCATACCAAATGTAGTACCCTTCAAAGCATCAAAATTCCTCGTTTCTGAAAATATCTCTTCTCCCGCATCTGCCATTTTACACTGACGCTCAAACTCATACTCTATCGCTTTTTTCACGTTAGTCATAGAGTTCATATTCTTCACCTCTACTTTTACCCCAAATTCCTTAGCTCCTAGTGGTCTTACCGATACATTGGCATCGCATCGTAAACTACCTTCTTCCATATTGCCATCGCATACTCCAAGGTATCTCACTAGTTTTCTTACTTCAGAAAGAAAAGCATATGCTTCATCTCCACTTCTAAAATCTGGCTCAGTCACTATCTCTATTAAAGGAGTACCTGCACGGTTATAGTCCATTAGCGTATTCTCGATATCGAGGTCGTGTAGCCCCTTTCCCGTATCTTCCTCCATATGGATTCTGGTAAGATTAATATCCTTTGTACTGCCATCTGGAAGTGTGATTTCTATCTTCCCATTATTACAAATAGGCGTGTCCATCTGCGTGATTTGGTAACCCTTAGGCAAATCTGCATAGAAGTAGTTTTTACGGTCGTACGTATTGTATTCTCGTATATCACAACCACAAGCCAAACCTAACATAATAGCCATATTTACAGCTTCCTTATTGTGTACAGGTAGCGTACCTGGATGACCCAAACTAATAGGGCTTACTAATGTATTGGGTGCTGCACCAAATTCTACTTTATCCGAGCAAAATGCTTTGGAATTCGTATTGAGCTGTGCATGTATTTCTAGTCCTACGACTACTTCGTATGTATCGTTTTTTAACATTGCTATGCGTTTACAAGGTTAATTGCTAATTCCTTCACCTTAGGCAATCCACTCACATCTGCTCCACCTGCTTGAGCAAAGAACGGCTGGCCTCCGCCTCCACCTTTTACTTCTTTAGCCCACTCACGTATGAGAGCTCCTGCATTGTAGCCTTTATCTTTCACTATATTATCACTTACTATAATGCTAATGCTTGGCTTATCGTCTATATCTGCTAGTAGCACACAGAATAGATTTTCTACTTCTTCTTTTAGTTGAAATGCCAAATCTTTCGCTTGTCCAATGTTACTTACTTGTATTATTTCTATAATGCTATTCACACCATTCACGGTCTGCATTCTTCTTACTAACTCCCCTTTCACATCGCCAAGTTGGCTTGCTTCGTACATTTCAACTTTAGACTTAAGATTTACATTTTCTTTTTGGAGTGCTTGGAGTGCCTTCAATAAATCTTGAGGATTTCCCAGCTCTGCTCCTATTTGCTCTACTAGAGACAACTTTTCTTTCATATATGCATCTGCCTTAGCTCCGGTGATAGCTTCTATCCTACGTACACCTGCGGCTACTGCACCCTCGTGTACTATTTTTATACTTCCTATTTGTGCCGTATTGCTCACATGGCATCCACCGCATAGTTCTACCGAGTAGTCTTGGCCGAAGGTGATGACACGTACAGTATCTCCATACTTCTCACCAAAGAGTGCCATAGCACCACTTTTTCTTGCCTCTTCGAATGGCACATTGCGTGCTTCTTCTAAGGCTATAGCCTCACGTATTTTACCGTTTATTATATCCTCTATATGCTCTATTTCTGCTTTCTCTACTTTTTGAAAATGAGAGAAATCGAATCGGAGATGTTTTTCATTTACCAAAGATCCTTTTTGAGCTACGTGATCTCCTAGTACTTGCCTCAATGCTGCTTGCAGCAAATGAGTAGCACTGTGATTTAGCGTAGTGTCGGTTCTTTTCTCGAGGTTAACTTTCGCATTAAAATGCTGCTTTAAATTAGCAGGTAGTTTCTCTGTGATTTGGATAGTGAGTTGGTTTTCTTTTTGTGTATCAATAATGCCAATTTTCTCATCGTCATCCTTACCAATAAGCATACCTTTATCTCCTACTTGACCTCCGCTTTCTGCATAAAAAGGAGTTAAGTTTAGCACCAAATGATACTGCTTTTTTCCTTTCGCTTCTACCTCTCTGTAACGCGTGATTTTCACATCTGTTTCTAGGTAGTCATATCCTACGAATTCTTCCCGCTCATCTTCCACTATTATTATCCAATCGCCAGACTCTTTTTTGGCATCTGCTCTACTACGGTTTTTTTGAGCTTGTAGTGCAGCTTTGAAACCGCTTTCATCAATTTCTAATTGAAACTCCCTTGCCATTAAAGCTGTAAGATCCTTAGGGAATCCGAAGGTATCTTGCAGTTTGAATACAAATTCTCCGTTGATAGTTCTCAATGATTCAGAAACTTTTTTTAAGGGCTTGGTCATGTTTGACATTGTTTCGCCAAGTTTTTTCATTGAGTCACTTACATTTTGTATTGGTTTTAATGCCTCTTTCAGATTACTATTTAATTCTGAATTCGCCTCTAAAAGTTTTCCAAATGCTTCAGTTTCGGCGAATACACTTACCGTTTTTTGAGCTTCTTCAGCAAAAAGCTTCATTCCAGTCTCAAGTGTACTCAAGAACGACTTCTCCTCCTGCTCGACTACTTTTTTAATGAAGTCTTTTTGCTCAGATAGACCATGAAATACGGCCTGAAACTTAACTACAAAGCCAGGAACTAGTTCGTTCATAAACGGGTTTTCTAATCCCAAGAAACTATATCCATATCTTACTGCTCTACGTAGTATTCTGCGTATCACATATCCAGCTCCATTATTATCTGGAAGTTGACCATCTGCTATAGCAAAACATACCGCTCTCAGGTGATCAGCTATTACTCTAAAAGCAATATCTGCCTGTTCATCCTTTCCGTATTTCTTACCACTTATATTTTCCAACTCGTGGATAGTATCCATAAATAGATCTGAGTCGTAATTAGACTTCATACTGTGCACTGCTCGTACTAGTCGCTCAAAACCCATTCCTGTATCTACGTGCTGATTTGGCAAAGGATGCAAACTTCCATCTGCCTTTCGGTTATACTGCATAAAGACAAGATTCCAAATCTCGATAACTTGATCGTGATCTGCATTTACCAGGCTAGCTCCATTTATCTTAGCTCGTTCTTCATCGCTCCGCAAATCAATGTGTATCTCTGAGCAAGGTCCACATGGTCCTGTCTCTCCCATTTCCCAGAAATTGTCTTTTTTATTACCTAGGATTATTCTGTCTTCGGCTACGTGTTTTAGCCATAGCTCTTTAGCCTCCGTATCTAGCCCCAAGTTATCTTCCTTATCCCCTTCAAAAACAGAAACATAGAGCCTATCTCTATCCAGTTTATAGACCTCCGTGAGGAGCTCCCACGCCCAATTGATCGCGTCTATTTTGAAGTAATCTCCAAACGACCAGTTACCTAACATCTCGAACATAGTATGGTGATAGGTGTCTACTCCAACCTCTTCCAAATCATTGTGCTTGCCGCTTACACGTAGACACTTTTGAGTATCTACCACTCGTACACTTTCAGCTTTTTTATCTCCTAAAAAGATATCTTTGAACTGATTCATACCAGCATTGGTAAACATGAGTGTAGGGTCATCCTTAACTACTATAGGTGCAGATTCTACTATCTTGTGTCCTTTTTGCTCAAAAAAAGTAAGAAACTTTTGTCTTATTTCCGATGCTGTCATTCGTTCGTCTAAATTATACCTCTAATTGCTGTTAAAATTTTATATTCGCAATAATTTTTTAACGTTACAAAGATACAATGAGTAAAGCAAAATTTAGGTTTAATAAAGAAACTCTTGAATACGTGAGAGTATCTCCTAATTATTGGGCAATTGCAGCAAGAATTTTAGGTGGAGTTTCGCTTATAGCTGTAGTGAGTGCATTGAGTATATCGATAGCTATAAAAGGGAATAATTCCGAATCCCTTAAAGCTGAATTATCTGACAAAGAAGTACAACTCAAACTTTTAGAACAAAAATCAATTTCATTAGAAAATCGTATTGCAGATTTAGCTAAAATGGATGATGACGTATACCGCGAAATATTTGGTGCAGAGCCGATAGCTAGTGATGTACGAAAAGCCGGTACGGGTGGTACAGACAAATATACTGCACTTGACAATATCAAAAATGGAGCTAAATTCAAGAAACTACACGAGCGTTTGGATAATCTTAGCTCTCAGTCTAAAATACAAGAAGATTCGTATACCAAATTAATTAAAATGGCAAAGAATAAGAGCAAGATGCTTGCTTCTATTCCAGCTATACAGCCTATTCCTAACAAAGACTTAAGAAGAATTGCCTCTGGCTTTGGTTACAGAGTTGATCCTATTTACAAAACTCGTAAAATGCACAAGGGTATAGACTTTACTGCTCCTAAAGGAACAAAAATATATGCTACTGGTGATGGTGTGATTCGAAAAGTACAACATGCGAGATGGGGATACGGAACACACGTATTAATAAGCCATGGATACGGATACACAACGCTATACGGCCATATGAGTCGTGCTAATGTAAAAGCAGGACAAAGAGTAACTAGAGGTCAATTGATAGGCTTAGTGGGTAGCACAGGTAAATCTACCGGACCTCACCTGCACTATGAAGTACACAAGAATGGCAACCCGGTAAATCCTGTTGGATATTTTTATAACGATCTTACTGGAGATCAATACGAGGAGATTTTAAAACTATCTTCTAACCAGAATCAGTCATTTGACTAATGGCCTTAAAAGAAGGCAAACTATATCATAGTATTTCTGAGGTTTCAAAGCACTTTGATGTTGCTGCTTCACTACTCCGCTATTGGGAAACCGAGTTTAGCACCATCCAACCTAAAAGAAACACTGCAGGTACTAGATTCTATACTAGTGCAGATGTAGCAGAGATCTCTAGAATTTACTTACTAGTAAAAGACAAAGGATACACCCTCCAAGGAGCCAAGGATAAAATAAAGGCTGACAAAAAAAATGTAAATGTCAACGTGGAGGTAATCGAAAAGTTAGAAAATATTAAGAAATTCTTAACCAGAATAAAACAAGAACTCTAAGGCGACTTATGTATACTTGCATAGTGGGAAGACTAAGCACAGTTCTATTTGTTTGTTTCATTAGCCTATTTTCTTATGCTATCATCCCTCCACCTAACAATGCTGTATCGGTATCGCTAGGCGGGGCATCCAGTTGCTATCGCAATGCTTTTGCAATAGAAAACAATGTAGCCGTACTTGCCTTTTCTGACAACCAATTAGCTCTCAATGGAAACAATAGATTTGGACTAGGAGATTACTCTAGTTTGGCACTAGCAGGCAATGTAAATACCAAATTAGCTGCGATTGGACTATCGTATCAAATAGCTCCTTTTGGTAATCTGACCACACAAAAAACAGGAATAGGAATAGCAAAGAAACTAGGAGAGAACATCTCCGCTGGAATAGCCTTAAATTACCATACTCTCAATTCTACGGATGCATACTACCAATCTACTAATTACCTTACCGTAAGTGCCGGGATATATTACAAAATAAACGACAAGCTAAACACTGGTTTTCAGTTTACCAATCCCAATAGAAGCAGACTAACTAGCTCCCCAGAGGAGCATAGCATTGCTCTGTACAGACTTGGTTTTGAATACGCTGTAACTTCTGATCTGGCTCTTTATACGGATTTTTTGCAAGCCACTGAGGAACCTTTAGATCTAAACGCTGGAATAGAAATAAAAAAAGAAAAATATGCGATACGCGGAGGCTTTGGGCTCAATCAATTAGTTGCTATTGGCTTTGGCTGGCAAACCAATACACTGCATATAGATATAGCAGGATCTTTTCATAACCAACTGGGATTTTCACCATCACTAAACATAGGTTATGCGTTTTAAAAGCATTCTATTCTTTCTTGCAGTAAATGTTGTTGTTTTGGCACAAACAGACAATGAGATAGTCAATCAGTTTATAGAACGCTACATCGAAAATACTGCAGATGAGGTGGATATTCAACAGTTTGCTAGCGATTTATTGCTTCAGTATGAAAACCCATTAGACTTAAATAATGCAGACGCCACAGAACTCTTTGAAGCACGATTTATTACCAATTTTCAAGCACTAGACATAATAACACACCGAGAAAAGTTTGGCGACTTTATAAATATTTATGAACTACAAGTACTCGAAACTATTAGTCTTGAAGATATCCAGAACATATTGCCATTTATTACCTTAAAGTCTACCAACATATCTCTTAAAAATTTTAAGCAGATTGGGAAAGACGGAAGCCATCAGATACTATCCCTAGTAGAGATCAACACTCCAAAAGTACGTGGCTCATTAATCTCAGACACACTTTCAGATCGAACTTCAAGCCACTATACTGGCTCACCATTATACAATAACCTCAGATACCGATTCGACTACAAACGCAATATCTCTTTTGGCATCAATATGGAGAAAGATGCAGGAGAATCCTTTTTAGGAGATAACAACCCTTCAGGCTATGACTACTATTCTTACTACTTTGCAGCAAGAGATATAGGGAAATTAAAAGCATTGCATCTTGGCGATTTTCAAGCTAATTTTGGTCAAGGGCTAACGCTAAGCACAGGACTAGCTTTTGGTAAGTCAAGTATTATCACTAATTCAAAGAGAAATTTCAATGGTTTCGGAGCATATAGATCTCTACGCGAAAACGCCTACTTACGGGGAGGTGCAATAGCTCTAGAACTAAGCAAGGCAACTTTAGGGGTATTTGCCTCGTATAAAAATGTAGATGGCAATGCTCTAGAAATAGATACCTCAGATCAAGAGGCTCCAATAGTAGCTATGAGCTTGCAAGAAGACGGAGGACTGCACCGTACACCCTCGGAACTAGCAGACAAAGACGCTATTAGCGATTTTCAAACTGGCTTTTACTTTGACTATAAATTGCCTTTCGGACGCATAGGAACAGTAAATTATCTCAGGAAATTAGGTGCCGTTTTAGAACCTAGCTACCAGCCGTACAACAAGTTCAATTTTAGAGGAGATGAATATTATAAGAACGGTCTATATTATGACTTTGTGTATCGAAATGTTAATCTCTATGGAGAAGTAAGCCATAGTAGTTTTGAGCACTCTATAGGTCAGGTGCATGGAGCTCTAATGAGTATTAACAAAGCGTTGGACGCTAGTTTAGTCTATCGAAACTATTCCAAGAGTTTCATTACGTTACAGAGTTCTAGTTTTGGGGAGAGTAGCAACCCAGCAAATGAAGAAGGTCTGTACTTAGGTTTCGAGGCTCGACTTAATAAAGAAATTAAGCTACTTGGTTATTATGATTTGTTTACCAGTGACTGGTTACGCTCCGCTGCAAGTGCCCCTAGTTCTGGCTCAGATTTTTGGGGAGAATTACAATATAAGCCAAGCAGGAGCTTCAAAGCATACTACCGCTTCAGAACAGAGACCAAACAAGCAAATTCTGAAGGTGGTGAGCTAAAACAGTTAAGTCAAGTGACTACACAACGGCATAGAATTCATATTGCTTATACCATTTCCAAAGGAATAGAACTGCGTAACAGAGTAGAATGGAGCATATACGATGAAGGAGGTTACAAATCAAAAGGTAGCTTGATTTACCAAGATATTATTTTTAAACCATTTGGCAGTAATCTGCAGTTAAGCGGCAGAGCTGCCTATAGTGTTATAGAACAGTTTAACAATCGAATCTATAGCTTTGAGCAAGTACCTCTTTATGATTACCCCTTGTTTACTCACAGCTTCTCTGGCATGAGGTACTATCTCCTTGCTCGATACAAAGTAAAACGTGGATTAGATTTTTGGTTTAGATATGCTATTTCTCAGCATGATGAGCCACTAAATAGCCTCGAGCCAAACTATTCTATAGGTTCAGGACTTAATAAAATAAACGGTAATATAAAACGGACATTCACCCTGCAAATTAAATATCAAATTAAGTGAAGTTATTAAACCTTTTATTGGGGCAGCCCAATTGCCTTTCGTACTTACCTTTAAATTACGTTATGATCCGCAAGTATAGCCACACAGAAAAATATCTATTTTAATTACGTACAAAATACTTCCATTCGCCTATATAAAAAAAAGACAAGCAAATTCAATGACCAAACTAAGCGTAAACATCAATAAAATAGCAACTATACGAAATGCCAGAGGTGGATATACTCCTAATGTGCTGCAAGCCGCTAAGGATTTAGAAAACTTCGGAGCGGAAGGCATAACGATCCATCCTAGGCCCGACGAGCGACACATTACTAGATCAGATGCGTATGAACTAGCAGACGTAGTGAAAACAGAGTATAATATAGAAGGCTACCCGAGTGTAGATTTCATACAAATGGTATTGGAGATAAAGCCAACACAAGTAACGCTAGTACCAGACGGACCCGATGTGATAACAAGTAATGCAGGCTGGGACTGCATAAAACAAAAAGACTACCTCACTCCTATTATCGCTATGTTTAAGGATGCAGGAATACGTGTATCTGTATTTTTAGATCCAGTAGTAGAGCAAGTAGACGCCGCACAAGCTTGTGGTGCAGATAGAATAGAACTCTACACCGAAGCATATGCATCTCATTATCCTACGGATAAACAAACGGCCATAGCACCCTATAAAGCAACGGCAAAAAGAGCAACGGACCTGGGACTTGGCATTAATGCAGGTCACGATCTAAGTTTAGAGAATTTGAATTATTTCGTAACGGAGATACCTGAGACGTTGGAAGTGTCCGTAGGCCACGCACTTATTTCTGATGCACTTTATTATGGGCTGAGTAACGTGGTAGCGATGTATAAGGCTAAGCTATTAACTAGTAAGGAGTGAAGAGTG
>Ga0209702_10000823_pt1 | contig 64014 bp, 52 predicted proteins | sample FRY01_FD_187210 | JGI IMG/M metagenome (GOLD analysis project Ga0209702, IMG submission 187210) | Freshwater microbial communities from Lake Fryxell liftoff mats and glacier meltwater in Antarctica - FRY-01 (SPAdes) (version 2) | ecosystem: Environmental > Aquatic > Freshwater > Ice > Glacier... | reverse complement strand
AGAAGCTGAGAAATTTGATTTAAGCGGAATTCTAGGTGCAGGTTATGATTTGCCACTGGGCTTACGCATTGACGCCAGGTATAATTTTGGTTTCAGCGATGTGGTAAAAGATGGCGATGGTAAAAACGGTGTGTTTTCCTTGGCACTTGGGTACTCTTTTTTATAATAAAATTAATGATGCTTGAGAGAGGCTGTTTTGAAATACAGTCTCTCTCTATATTAATAAGGCAGTTGCCTTATTTTTTTTGTCATAATGTAATTTATTGAAAAAAATTGTTAAATTTGATAAATCAATTAACTAACAAAAATTAAACATTATGAAAAAAGTATTACTTATTGCTGCTGTTGCAGTATTTGGTTTGTCTAATGCTCAGGAAACTAGTTTCGGGGTAAAAGCAGGAACTAATTTAGCTAACATTGTTGGAGACGAAGCAGATGGAGATATGCGTTTTAGCTTCCATATTGGAGGTGTAGCTGAAATTCCATTAGCACAGGATTTTGTTTTCGGACCTGAATTACTGTATTCTTCGCAAGGTTCTAAAGATGAATTTTCTGAAGAAGGTCTTGATATTGAAGCTGTTTTAAAATTAGATTATATTCAAATTCCTCTTATGTTTAAATATTACGTAGCCGATGGTTTTAGTTTGGATCTTGGTCCACAAGTTGGATTTTTAATTTCAGCAAAATCTGAAGTAGAAGTTTCAGGTGGAGATGATTCTTTATCTGGCTCTGAAGATATCAAAGAGTTTGTTTCCAGTTTTGATTATGGATTAAACATTGGTTTAGGTTATAAATTAGAGAGTGGTTTGTTCTTTCAAGGAAGATATAACATTGGTCTTGCTAATATCAATGACTTTGAAGGATCTGATGATTTTAAAAATCAAAATAGTGTAATCCAATTTTCAGTTGGGTTTATGTTTTAACCCTTAAAAATTTTCTTTTTACATAGCCCCTTTTTATTAGGGGCTTTTTGTTATATTAGTATTAAATTTTAAGATAATATGAAAAAAATAGGTGTTTTAATTGTTTTTGTGCTTCTAAGCATTACAAGTAGTATCGCACAACAAAAACAAGGCGTTAAACTGGAAGGGTTTTTTAGTTTTCCACTTGGGGATTTATCTGATGTCTCTGTGTTTGGTCTTGGTGCAGACCTGGGCTATGTAATGGATGTTTCCGGCAAATTACAATTAGGTGCAGTTGCCGGTTACCAGACATTTTTCGGAAAATCTGGTAGTGGAAATAATCCACCTGCTCTTGGCGGTGTCAGTAAGCAAGATATCCAGTTTGTCCCTTTAGCAGCATCTGCCCGCTATTATGTATTTGATATTCTGTTTGTAGGAACAGATTTAGGTTATGCAGTGGGGCTAAATACCGGGAATGATGGCGGCTTTTACTATAAACCTAAAGTGGGGATAAGTTTTGGTTATGCCAGTCTTGCAACTGTAATTTCCTATACCGGGGTTAGTTTAGATGGGGCAAACTTAAATGCAATAAATCTGGGCTTTGAAGTGGGATTTTAGTCTCGGATCCAAAATTATATCCATTAAATTTTTTGTATTCCGTTTTAGATAGCAAGGAGTACTATCTTTCCTAAATTTTATTTAAATATGTCTTAAAACACTGCCAATACTTTTTTAGGTGAAAAAATTAACGTTTAATTTCGAATATTACCTAAAAACATAAATAATTATGAAAAAAGTATTTTTTAGTATAGGCTTGTGTCTTCTTGGCTTTTTTAGTATGCAAGCTCAGGAGGCAAAATTTGGTTTAAAGGGCGGTGTTAATCTTGCCAACATCGTTGGCGATGTAGCAAATACCGAAATGCGAACAAGTTTTCATGTAGGTGGTGTTGCAGAAATCCCTCTTGCACAGGACTTCTTTTTTGGGCCGGAAATTCTATATAGTTCACAAGGCACCAAAAGTAGTACCTCTGAAGAAATATTAGGGGAAACTTTCTCCTCAGATGTAACTTTAAAACTGGATTATATCCAACTTCCCCTTATGTTTAAATATTATGTGGCTGATAACTTCAGTTTGGATTTAGGTCCGCAAGTTGGTTTTCTAATGTCAGCTAAACAGGACTTTGAAACAAATAGTGCTGGGGTTTCAGATTCAGGAACTATAGATGTAAAAAATTCCACTTCGGGATTTGATTATGGATTAAATGTTGGGTTGGGGTACCGATTGGAAAGCGGCTTGTTTTTTCAAGGTAGATACAATATAGGATTAGCTAATATCTATGATTTCCCCGATGACGATGATGCCAATGCCCAAAACAGCGTTATACAAGTATCCCTTGGATTTATGTTTTAATCCATTTATATAAAGTTTATTAAAAGCTCCTTTAACTAGGGGCTTTTTTAATGCCTAAAAAATAGATATCTTTACTTTATGAAAATAATGATTATCAACGGCCCCAACTTAAACCTTTTAGGAAAAAGGGAAAATGATATTTATGGGGATACAAGTTTTGACGACTTTTTTGTAGAACTGCAATTTAAATATTGCGATGTTGAACTTTCCCAGTTTCAATCTAATATTGAAGGGGAGGTTATTGATAAAATCCAAGAAGTGGGGTATACTTTTGACGGTATTATTTTAAATGCTGCAGCATATACACATACCTCTGTTGCCATAGGGGATGCAGTTAAAGCAGTGGAATGTCCGGTGGTGGAAGTGCATATTTCCAACACCTTTTCCAGGGAGGATTTTAGGCATACTTCATTTATAGCGCCCCATTCGAGAGGGGTAATCGCAGGATTTGGTTTACAGAGTTATGAACTAGCTATACAAAGTTTTTTAAAGGAATAAAATGCTTAAGAATGCTATTTTCCTACTTTTTATACTAATAAGTTACACTTCTGTTTCCGGTCAAGAACGTTCCGTTGATTTTGGAATCAAAGGTGGTGTGAATCTTACTTTTTTTAAAGTTATCGAAGCCGGATTCGGTGTCAATCCAGAAGCAGAAGTAGGCTATTATGGCGGCATTTTTATGGATATTTTAATGGATGAAGAATTTTCCATACAACCGGAAATTCTTTACATTGGTATCAATGACTTTACTTTTTTAAATGCACCCATCTATGCAAAATATCAAGTTGCCCAGAATCTGTATATACTCGCCGGTCCAAGTGTGAACTACTTTTTTGATCTTTTTGCAAACAAAGTCAAAATAGGCGCAGATATAGGTTCCAGCTATAATATTACCCAGGCACTGGATATTCATCTTAAATTTGCTTTGGGTTTTCAGGAAATAAGCCCAAATGGTCTTTTTCTGGGACTGGGTGTTAAATTATAAAAGCCCCTGAATTTTTCCAGAGGCTTTCAATTTAATTATTGTTCTTTTCTATAAATGAATCACTTCGCCGTATGCATCTGCAACAGCTTCCATAACAGCTTCACTCATCGTTGGGTGTGGATGTATCGCTTTTAATACTTCGTGTCCTGTGGTTTCCAGTTTTCTGCCTAAAACAGCTTCAGCGATCATATCTGTCACGCCTGCTCCTATCATATGGCAGCCTAGCCATTCGCCATATTTTGCATCAAAAATAACTTTTACAAAACCATCAGGAGTTCCGGCTGCTTTTGCTTTTCCGGAAGCTGAGAAAGGAAATTTACCCACTTTCAAATCATAACCGGCTTCTTTAGCTTGTTTTTCGGTCATACCAACACTTGCGATTTCAGGGGTTGCATAGGTACAACCGGGAATGTTGCCATAATCGATTGCTTCCACATGCAAGCCTTTTATTTTTTCTACGCAAGTTATTCCTTCCGCGGAAGCGACATGCGCCAAAGCAGGACCGGGAACAACATCGCCTATAGCATAATAACCCGGGATGTTTGTCTGGTACCAGTCGTTCACAAGGATTTTATCTTTATCAACAACTATTCCCACATCTTCCAGACCGATGTTTTCAATATTGGATTTTATACCCACTGCCGAAAGAACTATATCTGTTTCAATAATTTCTTCCCCTTTTTGGGTTTTTACTTTTGCTTTCAATACTTTCCCGGAGGTATCCACAGATTCTACTGAAGCATTGGTCATTACTTTTATACCCGCTTTTTTGATGGAGCGTTCAAACTGTTTGGAAACGTCTTCATCTTCTAACGGAACCAGGTTTGGAAGGAATTCCACAAGGGTAACTTCTGTTCCCATGGCGTTGTAAAAATGTGCAAACTCAACACCTATGGCGCCACTTCCCACAACCAGCATTTTCTTGGGTTGGGTTTTTAAAGTCATTGCCTCCCGATATCCTATGATATTTTTACCATCTTGTTTTAAGCTTGGCAATTCCCTGGAACGAGACCCGGTAGCAATTATAATATGATCTGCACTGTATTCTTTTCCGTCGACATCTACTTTTTTGCCGGGTTTTAATTTCCCGAAACCATTAATAACGTCGATTTTATTTTTTTTCATTAGAAATTGAACCCCATTACTCATGCTATCTGCAATACCACGACTTCTGTCAACTACTTTATTAAAATCCTTATCTGCATCCTTCAGAGTAAGCCCATAGTCTTCAGCGTGTTTTAAATAATCAAACACTTGTGCACTTTTAAGCAGCGCTTTAGTAGGGATACAACCCCAGTTTAAACAAACGCCCCCAAGGCTTTCTTTTTCAATTACTGCTGTTTTAAAACCCAATTGGGATGCCCTGATTGCGGTAACATATCCACCAGGACCACTTCCTAAAACTATGATGTCGTATTTACTCATTTTTGTGTGATTTATTTCATTAAGAATTTCGCTACGAATTTACGCAATAAGGTTGGATTGAGAAAAGAAAAAAGTCCTTTGAATTTCTCCAAAGAACTTTTACATATTTAAGTTACAATTTTTACTTCTGAAATTCCAAGCTTAATGAATTAACACAGTATCGCTGACCGCTTGCTGTCGGGCCGTCATTAAAAACGTGTCCCAAATGGCTTCCGCAGGTGGCGCAAAGTATTTCTGTGCGCATCATGCCAAAAGTAGTATCTTTAATATATTCCACTTTACTTTCTATCGACTCATCAAAGGAAGGCCAGCCACACCCACTGTCAAATTTTGCAGCACTTTCAAATAATTGGGTTTTACAGGCGGCGCATTGGTAAGTGCCTTTTTCCTTGTGCAAATTGTAAGCGCCGGTAAATGGACGTTCAGTGCCTTTTTTACGAAGGATTTGGTATTTTTCCTCGCCAAGTTCTTCCAGCCATTTGCTTTCTGTTTTTTCTATGGGATATTTATTTTCTGTCATTATTTTTGTGGGATGAATTCCAGTGTAATTCCGTTTATACAATGTCTTTTTCCTGTGGTATTTTTAGGACCGTCATCAAAAACGTGACCTAAATGACTTCCGCAATTAGAACATTTAAGTTCTGAACGTGCATACCCTATTTTATAATCCACATCATACTCAATATTTTCTTCCACAGCTCGGTCAAAAGAAGGCCACCCGGTGCCGGAATCAAATTTGTGTTCAGATTCATATAACGGTACGCCGCAGGCTTTACATGTATAAACTCCCGGGGAATAATTTTTATCTAACGGACTTGAAAAAGGACGTTCTGTACCTGCTTGGCGCAAAACAGTATACGCTTCTGCAGAAAGTTGTGCTTTCCATTGGGCATCGGTTTTTTCAACACCGTATTTCTGTTCCTTGTTATTTGTGTCTTGTGCTTTAGTATTACAACTAAAAGCTAAAAAGGCAAGAGCTACAAATGCAATTTTTTTCATAATTTTCTTTGTTAGACTAAATATGTTCCTAATACTTACGTTTTTCATGCCAAAAAAGTTTGAAAGTATGAGTTTAAGAAGATTCTACTTTTAGAAAAAGTGTTAATCTAAATCTAAGGCATTCATAACCGCATTGTAATCTGTGATATCCACTCCGCTTTTTAAGCCAAAATCTGAAGGAACAATCACAAATCTAAATGTTTGATTTTGTGTAAAACCGGCACCTAAGGTGCTTAAATCAAAATTACCGTCAATCAATAATTTGATATCAAAAAAGGTATGATTATATACATATTGTATAATGTCTCCGCCTCCCAGAAAAAAGTTTTGGGGAATTAAACTCCAGGCATCCACATTGTCTGGAAGCTGCTCGTCCAATCGATATACTAAAATCGCATCAGATTCAAAAACTTCAATGGTTGTTGGAATATCAACAATCACTTCTTGTAATCCGGTAGATGGGAAGTATTGAAAATTAACAGTTCTTTCAAAAGTCTGTCCTAAAAACAACCCACCATCAAGACCATCAAATCCCGGGGGTCCTTGTGGTCCTTCACAAGAAGTGAAAACAGCCGCAGCTATAAAAAGCAAAAAAATGTAATTTTTCATAATAGTATAGTTTTATGTTTTAATGTAGCATTCAAAAGATGTACCAAAAAATTTTAGGCATGGTATTTGAATGCCAATAAACTAATTTTTTAGTAATTTAAATCACAAATAAGGTTAAAAAAAATTTTTAAAATCCCTTTTTTTATAATTTTAACCAAACAACTAAATAAAAAATAATTATGAAAATCAAAAGTGCATTTGTATATATTATATTAATGACTGTATTAGTAGCGTGTACAACAAATCCTTTTACAGGGAAGCAAACTCTGGCATTGGTGCCAAATTCTCAAATTTTACCAATGGCCTTTCAACAATATAACCAGTTTTTATCTGAAAATAAAGTGGTTAAAGGAACTGCCGATGCCAATAGAATAAATTCTGTAGGCCAAAAAATTGCAACAGCTTCTGAACGTTGGTTAACAGCAAATGGTTATGCAGGCTATTTGAATGAATATAAGTGGGAATATAACCTGGTACAAGATGAAGCGGTAAATGCCTGGGCTATGCCCGGTGGTAAAATTGTTTTTTACACAGGTATTTTGCCAATTGCTAATACCGAAGCCCGCATTGCTGCCATTATGGGTCACGAGGTGGCACATGCATTGGCTAACCACGGTCAGCAGCGTATGAGTGCAGGGCAATTGCAACAACTGGGTGCTGTAGCAGGAAATATTGCTTTAGCAAATGACCCTGACAATCAGGCAATATTTAATACTGCATATGGTGTGGGCTCAACCGTGGGTGTAATGCTACCTTTTAGTAGAAGTCATGAATCTGAAGCAGATAAAATAGGGCTTACTTTAATGGCAATAGCCGGCTATGAGCCTGCAGAAGCTGCAGAATTATGGAGACGTATGGAAGCAAATGCAGGAGGTGGAGCACCACCAGAAGTTTTAAGTTCCCACCCTTCCAGCCAGACCAGAATTAACAACATTAATGCTTGGGTTGCAGGAGCAAAAGCAGAGGCAAGAAAATTTGGTGTAACTACTTTTCAAAAATAATTTTTAGGTTAACTATAGCAACAAATAATTTTATATTTTAGGAGCTGCCAATTATGGCAGCTCTTTTATTTGTCATGCTATGCAAATACCTTTACAAAAAGGAAGTAAAAAATTACTAAATGCCTGGGCCTTTTATGACTGGGCTAATTCGGTCTATAGTTTAGTAATTGCTTCGGCCATATTCCCTATTTATTATCAAGCCTTATTTGAAATTGCAGAAACAGATACCGTACTGGTTTTTGGAGGGGAGATAAGAAGTACCCCTTTGATAAGTTATGTAACTGCCGCAGCATTTTTATTGGTAGCTTTTATGTCCCCCATACTTTCCGGGATGGCAGACTATGTTGGGAACAAGAAAAACTACATGAAATTCTTTTGCTATCTGGGTGCATTATCCTGCATAGGGTTGTACTGGTTTGATTTAGCAAATATTTATTTCAGCCTGTTGTGTTATTTCTTTGCCTTGATAGGTTTCTGGGGAAGTCTGGTTTTTTATAATTCTTATTTACCGGATATTGCTTTTACAGAACAGCAGGATAAACTTAGTGCAAGGGGATATTCTCTAGGATATATTGGAAGTGTGATCTTATTACTATTCAACTTGGCAATGGTGATGCAACCAGCGTTTTTTGGTTTAGGGGCAGGTGGAGAGGCAAGTATGCTTGCTATGAAAATTTCGTTTGTTACAGTTGGAATTTGGTGGATAGGGTTCAGTCAATATTCTTTTTATTTTTTACCAAAAGGAAACAAAACCGGAAATAAAGTAACCAAAAATGTATTGTTTAATGGCTTCCGGGAATTGCAAAAAGTACAAAAATCCCTTCTCGGGAATTTGCAGTTAAAAAGATACTTAAGTGCTTTTTTTGTGTATAGTATGGCAGTACAAACTGTAATGCTTGTTGCTACTTATTTTGGCGAACAGGAAATTGCGTGGGGGGATACTTCCGAAAAAACATTAGGTCTAATCGTTAGTATTTTAATCATTCAATTAGTGGCTGTTTTAGGGGCTGAACTTACTGCGAGGGCTTCATCAAAGTTTGGGAATATACCTACTTTAATTGTAATAAATAGTATCTGGTTAGTGATCTGTATTGTTGCTTATTTTATTGTTTTACCTATTCAGTTTTATGTTACCGCTGCATTTGTGGGATTGGTTATGGGTGGTATTCAGTCGCTATCCAGGTCTACCTATTCTAAATTTCTTCCGCAGACAAAAGATACTACTTCTTATTTTAGTTTTTATGATGTTACCGAAAAAATAGGGATTGTTATAGGGATGTTAATCTATGGATTTATTGACCAGATAACGGGAAGTATGCGAAATTCCATCTTATTTTTAGTTGTGTTTTTCTTTGTTGGGATTGTTTTATTGCTTCGGGTACCAAAAAATAGATAATTACGTTATATCCATTAAATAATTTTTTTTACTTAAGTTTGCCCAGATACTAATAATTAACTTAGTCTAAGACCTATGAAACTCACTTCTTTTTATGCATTTGCGTTATTTAGTTTTTTTGCCCTCTTGTTAACCTCTTGTGATAATGAACCTTTAGAAGGGGAGTTTGTTTCCGATATTCCAGATATTATGGAAGCATCTTTTACAGCGGAAGTAGAAGGGGTAGAATTTGTAGCAGATACCATGTATGCCGTTACCCAAAACAGTGTTACCTCAATTACCGGTGTAAAATCTAATGGTGATAGAATTGTTATGACTGTTCAGGGTGTTGGTCCCGGATCCTATAATTTGACAGGTAATGAAGGTGTTGCAACCTTTGGCATCAACGTGGCTCCAGAAGCGTTTTCAACAGATAACCCCGGTGGCAGCGGACAGCTTGTTATCACGAACTATGATACCGAAAACAATGTAATGTCTGGCACCTTTTCATTTGTTGCCCTAAGACCTTTACTGGATAATAATGGACTTCCTCTTTTAGATGAAAATGGTAATCCCACTTTTGATTCTGTAACCATATCCAATGGCGAGTTTACAGATATTGCCTTGGTAACTGACGGAAGTACAAACATACCTCCCCTGGAAGATTTTTTAATTGCCAAAATTGACGGTGTGGACTTTGAGGCAAATGACTTAACTATTTCCACAGCAGGAATAGTTGCTGTGCAGGGATCAAATACAGTAACAAATGAAAGTATCATTATCTATTTTCCAGAAGGAACAGAGGCCGGCACCTATGACCTGACTTTTACAGGTGATTACAGTGCGGGTTATTTTAACAGTGAAATAACCTTTACTTCGCAAACCGGGGTTTTGACAATACTCGAAAATAGTGCAACCTTGCTACGATTTACATTTAGTTTTGAAGCATCAGAACTGGAAGATGGAGAGGTAATGCATACTATTACTGAAGGCGAATTTCAATTTGTTTTATAAGATAAAAGCAATAAATAAGCCGTCTTAATAAATTTTAAGACGGCTTTTTATTTGTATTAAAATAATATTTAATACGCTTTAATTTTACCGGAACCTGCTGTTTTTGTGTCTTTTACTGTTGGGTTTCCCTTGTAGACTATATTTCCTGAACCGGATATTCTGGCTTTTAATTCATCTGTACAATATATATTTATATTTCCTGAACCTGCGACTGCAACATCTGCTTTTGAGGTTATCAAATCTTCTAAATTAATGTCCCCTGATCCTGCAACATTGCTTTTAAGTGAGGTTGCTTTTCCTATTAATTCCATTTCCCCAGACCCGGCTAATTTTGCTTCTAAATCCTTTGTTTCCAAAGAAAGTTTAATATCTCCTGATCCTGCAAGGGAAACTTGCATACTAGTGCTTTTAAGATTTAAATCTAGGGTTGCAATTTTTCCGGATCCTGCTAAACTTACCGCTGAAATTTCTCTCACAGGAACACTAACTTCAATTCGTTTACCCGAACTTGGGCTTAGGTTTGTGTTTTTTTCGGTTTTAATTTCTAATTTGTTATTATTCCCTTCTATTATTGTTTTTTCCAAAAGGTTTTCTTCCCCTTTGATGGTTATAGAGCCTTCTACGCCGGAAACTAAGGTTACGTAATAAATGCCGCCAACACTTATTGCATCATAGTCTGAGGTTTTAATGGTTTGAGTAATCACATTGCCATCGCCTTTTACGGTATTGCTGCCCCATTGTGCTTGTGTATTGAAGGTGAGTAGAAGTAAAGTAAAAATGCTGAAGTTTCGTAAATTTTTCATGAGTGTTCGTTTTTTTGATGATTAACTAATTGATAATTTTTATTTATTTAACGGAATGTAAATTGTTAATTTTTGGAAATCGTTACACCACCATATCCTGAGGAAATGTTAATTTGATTTCCTGAATTTTTAGATCCGTAAGATCCTACATATTCTTTTTTGGTGCCCTGTTCATTTTGAACGGTAAAATTTAAAAGCTCTTTTCCTTTCAAATTGGCATACGATAGATTTGCAATAAAATCAAACCTGGTATCTGCATCAATACCAAGGTTTATGGAGGTGTAATGACTGTTGATAATTACACTGCTGGTTCCTTTTGCAATGCGGTTAATATTAATTTTTCCATAACTTGTTTTGAGGTCAATTTTTTTAAATATGGTGCCTATATCCTTGGAAACATAACTCCCTTTGCCTACTATTTCGTTTGCTTTGCCCACAGTAACTTTTCCATAGTCACAATCAAAATTCAGGTTTTCTATTTCTGAAAACTCAGACTTAGTATAATCGCCGTTTAGGGTTACACGGGTAGCTTTATCAACCACAAAACCGGAATAATCTGCGTGAATAATACCATTGTTCAAAACAGAAATAGTGGAATTGTTTGTGTAGTCAAATCGTAAATCATTAGTATCCCCAAGAAGTTCACCCAGTATTAATTTGCCATAATCACAGGATATTTTACTGTTTCCTTCCAGTTTATTCAAGCTTATAGCCCCATAATTATTGCTGAGATCTACACTGTTTTTGACTGGCATCTTTATGAGATAATTAATTTTCATGTTAACATTACTGTCTTTTGTACCCCAAAAGGACCAGTTAGTTTGACGTTTTTTAAAAATAGTCTTTGCAGTCACCAACGATTTACTGTCTGAAAACTCCACATTAATTTCGTCCAGACGTCTTTGTACTTCTTCTTCATTATTTCCATTGGTTGTAATGGTGACTTGTATTTCGATTCGGTTTTCCCGCCAAGTGGTGATATCAACGTTGCCATAACTGTTGCTCACATGCAATAGCGCATCACTGTTTACAGAAAATTGTCTTTCTATTTTTTTCTCTTTGGTGTATTTTCCGTTTAACGGACCGTTTGTTGCAAGGGCAATTCCGGGTAGGAGAAGAAGTAAGAAAAAAGTTTTATATGATGTTTTCATTGATATTGGTTTTTAGTGTTTTTATTTCTTCTATTTGTAATAAGACGTTCTCCAATAGGGTTATCCTATTTTGAAAATTAGAGATCATGGCGTGAATTACGCGTTTATCATTTCCACTTTTAGCCAAGTCTTTTTTTAATTTTTCGTACTCATTCTCCAAGTTATCCATTTGAACAAGTGCATCGTCAACAATACCTCTGGTATGGGGAGATTCTTCTTTTTCCAGATTGGCTAATTCTGCTTGTATGGTAGAGGTAAAAAAGTTTTGTGTTTGTGCCATTTCCGGGGAAACACTGGCTAAATCTGTTTCTGCTTGCGGGTTAGGATACATCGTGAAACCTATTCCAATTAATATTAAAAAAGAGGCAGCGATGTATAAGGATTTCCAGTTTACTTTCACTGTTTTCTTTTTCTGGCTTTGCGCATTTAATTTATTCATAAAGCGCAATTGGTGTCCTTCTTTTGGGGATTCTAAAAGAAATTCATTCTTAGAAATCAATTCCCGCATTCTTCGGTCTAAAGCATCATTTTCCATTTTCTTTCTTTTTAAACGTTATTTAGTTTTTGTCTTTTATTGGTTTCAAATTGTTTGCGCAAACTTTCTTTTGCCCTGGAAAGCATAGTCCTACAATTTGCATAGCTCATTTTCATTATTTCTGAAATTTCATCATAATCATATCCCTCCAGATAGTGCAGCGTTAAAATTAATCGATAGTTATCTTTTAAATCTTGCATACACGCTACCACTTCTTTTGCTTGTATTTCAGCATAACTAATTTCTGTAAAACCTAATTCTTCTTCGTCCGCAATCTGTAGCCTTTCATTATCGATATCCAGATGAAAGACCTGCTTTCTCAATTTGGTGATACTTTGGTTAATCACAATCCGTTTTAACAAGGCTCCAAAACTGGCATCGCCTTTAAACATATCCAACTTTGTAAATGCGGTGATAAATGCTTCTTGCATTACATCTTCTGCTTCCTGGGTGTCTTTAACTATGTGGAATGCTGTATTAAACATAGCCAAAAAGTAACGATTGTACACTTCCAGTTGTGCTAAAGAATTTCCCTTTTTACAAAGAGTTAGTAAATGATCAATATGTTCGTTGGTTAGTGCCAAAAAATGAATTCATTTGTAATAAAGATACACACAATATTAAAATGTTACACTTTAGTGCAAAATTTCTAAAAAGACAATAGCCTGATGGCATAACTATTGAAATATATACAAAGAATAAAAACAACATTGTATTTTATTTCATTGAAAATCAGTGTTCTAATGTAAATTATGTTTCTCTAAGTAAATTAGAAAAACTATTTTTGCTTATGACACAATGACTGAAAAGAACTATGGCAAGATCAAAAATAATAGATGTAGACAGTTTGTCATTCCAAGAATTGAATGAGGAAGCAGAATTAATCCCATTAATGACCCCGGAAGATGAAGATGCTATTAATAAAGAACAATTACCGGATGTGCTTGCAATATTACCACTGCGCAATACCGTTTTGTTTCCGGGAGTGGTTATTCCTATCACTGCGGGAAGAGATAAATCTATCAAACTTATAAACGACGCAAACAAAGGATCTAAGGTTATAGGAGTGGTTTCCCAAAAAGCCGAAGGCGTGGAAGAACCTGATGCAAAAGATATAAATACTTTAGGGACAGTAGCCCGTATACTTCGTGTTTTAAAAATGCCCGATGGTAATACCACGGTCATTTTACAGGGAAAGAAGCGTTTTGAAATCGACGAATTCACAGATTCAGAACCCTACTTTAAGGCAAAAATCAAAGAAGTAGCTGAAGCAAAACCAGCCAAAAACAATAAAGAGTTTAAAGCCATTATTGATTCCATAAAAGAATTAGCTTTACAAATCATACAGGATAACCCCAATATTCCTTCAGAAGCATCTTTTGCAATAAAAAATATAGAAAGCAACTCGTTCCTTATCAATTTTGTTTCTTCAAATATGAATATTTCTGTAGAGGACAAACAGAAATTATTAGAGATAAATTCTTTGGAAGAACGTGCATTGGAAACATTGAAGTTCATGAACGTGGAGTTTCAAAAGCTTTCTCTTAAAAATGATATTCAATCGAAAGTGCGCTATGATTTAGATCAGCAGCAACGGGAATATTTTTTACATCAGCAAATGAAAACCATACAGGAAGAACTGGGTGGTGTTTCTTATGAAGAGGAAGTGGACGATATGCAAATTCGCTCTAAAAAGAAAAAATGGAGCAAGGAAGTTGCCAAACATTTTGAAAAAGAGCTTGCAAAATTACAACGTATGAATCCGCAAGTAGCGGAATATTCCATACAAAGAAATTACTTAGATTTATTTTTAGACCTTCCTTGGAATGATTTTTCCAAAGACAAATTTGATTTAAAACGGGCAAGACGCATCTTGGATAGGGATCATTTTGGTTTAGAAGATGTGAAAAAACGAATCATTGAACACCTTGCCGTTTTAAAACTGCGCAACGATATGAAATCGCCCATACTCTGTTTGTATGGCCCTCCGGGAGTTGGTAAAACATCCCTCGGAAAATCCATAGCTGAAGCACTTGGAAGAAAATATATCAGGGTTTCTTTGGGTGGTTTGCGTGATGAATCTGAGATACGCGGACACAGAAAAACCTATATAGGAGCAATGCCGGGTAGAATTGTGCAAAGCTTAAAAAAGGCAGGGAAATCAAATCCTGTATTTGTATTGGATGAGATTGACAAACTTTCTTTAGGCAATCAAGGAGATCCTTCTTCAGCATTGCTGGAAGTTTTAGACCCCGAACAAAACAATGATTTCCATGATAATTTCCTGGAAGTGGGCTATGATCTTTCCAAAGTAATGTTTGTGGCAACCGCAAACAGTTTGAATACCATACAGCCGGCTTTACTGGATCGTATGGAAATCATCAAAGTAACAGGATACACTATTGAAGAAAAAGTGGAAATAGCGAAGCAGCATTTACTGCCAAAACAGCTTAAAGAACACGGTTTAGATACTTCACACCTTAAAATTGCAAAAACACAATTAGAAAAAATTGTAGAAGGGTACACAAGGGAATCCGGTGTAAGAGGTTTGGAAAAGCAAATAGCAAAGATGGTGCGCCACGCAGCGATGCATATTGCTATGGAAGAAAAATACAATATCAAAGTGACCAAGGAAGACATCCTTAAGGTTTTAGGTGGTCCAAAATTAGAACGTGACAAATATGAAAATAATGATGTTGCAGGAGTGGTAACCGGATTAGCGTGGACAAGTGTAGGCGGGGATATTCTTTTTATTGAATCTATTTTTTCCAAAGGAAAAGGAACGCTTTCCATTACGGGTAATTTAGGAAAAGTAATGAAAGAATCTGCAACCATCGCCATGGAATACATAAAATCAAATGCCGAACAATTGGATATCGATCCCGGGGTTTTTGAAAAATACAATGTGCACATCCATGTGCCGGAAGGGGCAACCCCAAAAGATGGACCCAGTGCAGGAATTACTATGCTCACCTCGATTGTTTCTCTGTTTACGCAGCGAAAAGTGAAAAAAAGTCTGGCGATGACAGGAGAAATAACCCTGCGTGGCAAAGTATTGCCTGTAGGCGGAATAAAAGAAAAAATTCTGGCTGCAAAAAGGGCACGAATCAAAGAAATTTTACTTTGTGAGGAAAACCGAAGGGACATTGAAGAAATTAAAGATGAATATCTAAAAGGGTTGACTTTTCACTATGTAAAAGAAATGAGTGAGGTAATTGAATTGGCTCTAACAAAAGAAAAGGTAAAAAATCCAAAAGTATTATAAACATTTTATTTGTTCATCAAATACGCATTTTTAAGAATATAGGAAAGTGATTTTATTGCTTTCCTTTTTCTTTGAAGTCCAAAAAATAAATTATACTTGCACTCGTTAATAGTTTATGCTTGTTCTCCCGTATATGAGAATGTAACCTCTTAAATATTTATGCAAAAATACATTTTCATTGCATTTTTATTGTTTTCTACTGCATTGAGTTATTCTCAAATAGGTGGAAGGGCTACATATCAGTTTTTAAATTTGGTAAATTCACCACGTCAAGCAGCTTTGGGTGGAAAGGTGATAACCAATTATGATTACGATCCCACACAAGGTCTTTATAATCCTGCTACCATAAACCCCGAGATGGATAACCAACTTTCGGTTAATTATGTAAACTACTTTGCAGACGTTAATTATGGAACAGCCTCCTATGCTTATTTATGGGATAGAAGGACACAAGTATTGCACACAGGGGTAACCTATATCAACTACGGAAGTTTTGATGGTTTTGATGAACAGGGAAATCCAACTAACTCCTTCGGGGGTGGGGAAGTAGCTCTTTCTGTTGGCTATGCTAAAAATATCCCTTGGACCGATTTTCACGTGGGAGTAAACGTCAAGCTTATATCTTCTAAATTAGAACAGTATTCTTCCTTAGGTGGCGCAATAGACATTGGTATTATTTATGTATATGAACCGTGGGATTTGCATATTGCAGCAGTAGCCAGAAATATAGGAACACAGTTTACCCCTTATAATGAGATTTATGAGCCACTACCTTTTGAAGTGGATTTTGGCGCTTCTCAGACCTTGCAAAATGTACCGCTTCGTTGGCATTTTACCCTAGAAAATTTACAAACCTGGAATATTGCTTTTTCAAATCCGGCACGGGAAGAGACAGATTTAGAAGGAAATGTAATTACTGAAAACATTGGTTTTTTTGACAATGTTTTCCGGCGGGTAATACTTGGAGCAGAAATTTTTCCCGAAGGAGGTTTCAACCTTCGGTTCGGTTATAATGTGCGCAGGGCAGAAGAACTTCGCATATTAGACCAAAGATCTTTTGCCGGAATAAGTGCCGGTTTTTCCATTAAATTAAATAAATTACGCTTTAGCTATTCGTATGCCAGATATAATTCAGCTGCTTCTGCAAGTTATTTTGGTTTGAATGTTAATTTACAATAAGAAGTTTTAGAAATTCTTTTTAAAATACTTTCCTTACAAGGAATATATATGAAAAAAATTACCATAGCCATTGACGGATATTCCTCCACCGGTAAAAGCACGGTTGCAAAAAGACTGGCCGCTTATCTGGGATATGTATACGTGGATACAGGTGCTATGTATCGTGCCATCGCACTTTTTGCTTTGGAAAAAGACCTTATTTCCAAATCTTTTTTTTATTCCGAAAAGCTAGTTGAAAATTTACCGGATATAGCACTTCACTTCAAAATCAATCCTGAAACAGAAATAGCTGAAATGTTTCTCAACGGAAAAAATGTGGAAAAGAAAATTCGCTCTTTGGAAGTTTCTCAATACGTAAGTAAAATTGCTGAAATTTCAGAAGTCAGGAAAAAGCTAGTGGAGCAACAACAAAAAATTGCCCAACAAAAAGGAATCGTAATGGATGGAAGGGATATTGGAACCGTAGTTTTCCCTGATGCAGAATTAAAGATTTTCCTAAATGCAGCCCCACAAGAAAGAGCAAGAAGACGTTTTAAAGAATATATCGATAACGGTGCAGTCGTTACTTATGACGAAATTCTGAAAAATGTGATGGAAAGGGATTTTATAGATACCACCAGAGCAGATTCCCCATTGGTTAAAGCAAAAGAAGCCATTGAGCTGGACAATACATTCACAAATAAAGACGACCAGTTTCACACCATTCTTCAACTGGCTAAAGATAGAATTGCCGGAAGAGTATAGTATGTAAGACTCCCGTTTCAGTAAATCCCACCTTTCTTAAAGTTTCGTCAAACTTTCAAAATATTACATGTTTGCTAAAACCATTATTTATTTCGATGCATACATAAATGTATAAATCAAAATAAAAAAATGATGAAACAAAACACTACTTTCTCAACACTTACGGTCGTTTTGTTACTTTTCTTTTGCACAATATTTTTAAGTGCACGGGTGGTAACAAACATCAATGATGACGGACCTGGTTCTTTAAGACAGGAAATTATAAATGCTGCTCCGGGAGCTACCATTACTTTTGCACCTGCAACTAATGGCATGACAATTACTTTATTAACCCAGATAACCATTGACAAAAGTATTACTATCACAGGTAATGGTTCCTCAAACACGATTCTTAGCGGAGGTGATTCTACAAGAATTATAGAGATTACTGATGGATTTGCTATCAATTTCAACGGTATTGAATTTACAAACAGATTGTCTGCTATTAATGGTGGAGCTCTTCAGTTATCTGCTGTTATCCCGTTAGCAACAAATGTGACAATAGTAAATTGTGTGTTTGAAAATAATGTGGCACAAGGTGCAATGGCTATACAAGGTGGTGGTGCGATTCACAATTCCGGTGGTGCAATTTTAGATATTCAGAATAGTTCATTTACAAATAATAATGCCTCCGTTGCAGCTGGTAGTGGCGGCGCTATATTAAATAGTTCGGGTAGTATTTTATTTGTAACGGCTAATACTTCTTTTAGCAATAACATTTCTAACCGAGCCGGAGGCGCCATTGAAGATAATTCAGGTGCAGGTTTTGCTACTATAATAGCAGATGCAACATTTACCAATAATATAACAAATACAAGTCCGTGTAATAGTGGTGGTATCCACATAACCGGTCCTGGCGATATGCTTGTGAGCAATTCTACTTTTACAGGAAATACTGCCGGAAATGGGGGTGGCGGTTTATGGAACGGCAGCGGAATAATGACGCTTACCAATGTCACTATAGATGGAAATTTTGCCGCAGGAAATGGCTCTGCCAATGGAGGTGGTGGATTACATAATAATGGCGGAACTGTAGAAATAAATACAGGAACTACAATAACCAACAATTCTGCGACAGGAACAGCCGGAAGTGGAGGAGGAATCCTGAACCTCCTTGGTGGAACCATCAATGCAACAGGAATAACTGTAACCGGAAACAGCGCACAACGTGCCGGAGGTGGTATCGAAGACAATTCGGTTACGGGAGCTTCAGGTGTTCTTACATTATCTAATATAACTCTGAATAATAACACAGTAGCGAATGCTCCCGGAAATGGAGGAGGATTACATATTACGGGTCCCGGTGCAGCATCCATTTTTGGTGGAACTGTAAATAACAATACTGCCGGGAATGAAGGTGGTGGACTATGGAATGGCTCCGGATTCATGATACTTAATAATCTTATTATTGATGGCAATACGGCCAGCGGAAATGGCTCTGCAAATGGTGGCGGTGGTATTTTTAATAATGGGGGTACTTTAGAAATTCAAACCGGAACACAGGCAACAAACAATACAGCAGACGGAACAGCAGGAAGTGGGGGGAGGAATTCTGAACGTTCTTGGCGGAACCATTAATGCGAATGGACCAGATATCACCGGAAATGTTTTTACTCGTTTACAAAAGCTACACTGTGACAGGCTACCACAGCAGCAGTTTCTGTACGAAGCCTACTTGCGCCGAGAGTTACAGGTGTAAAATTGTTTTTAATTGCAAGATCTATTTCTTTGGTCGAAAAATCCCCTTCGGGACCAATTAGTATAAGTAACGACTCTTTTTCTTTAATTTCGTTTTTTAAAGATTTTCTTCCGGTTTCTTCACAATGCGCAATGTATTTATTATCTGCAACATCCGCAGCAAGCTTAATAAATTCTTTGAAAGAAATAGAAGGATTTAATTTTGGCAAATAACCCTTAAGAGATTGCTTCATGGCGCTTTGGATTATTTTTTCATAGCGTTCGGGTTTTATGTTTTTCCTTTCGCTTCGGTCACAAAAGATGGGGGTAATTTCGGTTACACCTATTTCTGTGGCTTTTTCCAAAAACCATTCATACCTGTCATTTAGTTTAGTGGGTGCAACTGCAAGATGTAAACTGTATGGAAGCGGTTCTTGCGGAAATTCATCTGTAATTTTAGCAATACATTTATTAGGATTAGCTTGTGTAATTTCCGAAGAAAAAAAAATACCTAAGCCATTAGTAATATGCAAATTATCCCCTTTATCCTTTCGTAATACTTTAATTATATGTTTGCTCTCTTCCCTGTCAAAGAAAATTTCCTGAGAAATATGAGCAGCTTCTGAATTATAAAATAATTGCATACTTAGATATCTAAAAAATTATAAGCTATAACTAAATTCGTCTGTATTATTCCTAATATTCCATTCTGGCTCTGGAAGAAACATCCAGTGCAGAAAAGTCTTCATTTTTATATTTTAATTCGCCCACCATGGCAATCATTGCAGCATTGTCAGTACAAAATTCAAAACGGGGTATATGTGTTACCCACCCATATTTTTCTTCTGCTTCTTTGAGGGCTTTTCTAATGCCGCTATTAGCAGAAACACCGCCGCCAATGGCAATTTCTTTTATTCCGGTTTGTTTAACGGCATTTTTAAGTTTATCCATTAAATAGCTTACAATTGTATATTGAATGGAAGCACAAATATCGTTGATGTTTTCTTTTATAAAATGAGGGTCTTCTTTCTGGCGGTTTTGGACAAAATAGAGAATTGCTGTTTTGAGTCCGCTAAAACTAAAATCCAGGGGACCAACTTTTGGTTTTGTAAAAGGAAAAGCTTTAGGGTTTCCTAATTGGGCATATTTGTCAATCAATGGACCGCCGGGATATGGAAGACCGAGTATTTTAGCAGATTTGTCAAAAGCTTCGCCCACTGCATCATCTATGGTTTGCCCTATTACTTTCATATCAAAATAGTCGTTGACTTGCACGATTTGTGTATGACCGCCGCTAATGGTCATTGCTAAAAAGGGGAAATTTGGTTTGTTCTGTCCTTCGGCTTCAATAAAATGTGCTAAGATATGTGCCTGCATATGATTAACTTCAATCAAAGGGATACCTAAACCAAGGGCTAAAGATTTTGAGAATGAAGCACCTACTAAAAGAGAACCCATTAAACCTGGCCCCAGTGTAAATGCTATGGCATTTAAATCTTTTTTATCGATATTTGCAATACGCAATGCCTGATGCACCACGGGAACTATATTTTGCTGGTGTGCTCTGGATGCTAATTCAGGAACCACACCACCATATTCTTCGTGAATTCTCTGGGTTGCAACAACATTAGAGAGTATCTTTCCGTTGTGTATCACTGCGGCGGCAGTGTCATCACAAGAGGACTCAATACCCAATATATAAATAGATTCTTTTTTCATTAAAAAGGCACAAAAATTGCTAAATTTAGCAACAAATTAGAATGCAAAGTTAGAATATTAAAACGTATCAAAAAATCCAAGGAATGCCCAAAAGTGAAAATCACGATATAATCGAAAAGGACAAGGGCATTCCACCTAAAATACCGAAAAAAAGGAAATATAGATGGGCAAGAAGGACAATGCGCGTTTTGTTATTTTTGTTTTTCATCGTCATAGGCCTTTTAGCATTGATTTCCTCGCCTGGCGTACAAACTAAAATTGCCAATAAGGTTACCCAAAACCTAAATGAAAAATACGGCACAGACATTAACATAAAGCGAATTGGTCTTAACTGGAAAGGGCAAGTAGCTATTCAGGGAGTATATATAGCAGATCATCACAAGGATACACTTATATATGCACGTACAGTGGATACAGATATTCTTAATTTCAGAAGCCTGATTAAAGGACAGCTGGGTTTTGGGAATATTGATATGAAAGATATTAAACTTTATATTAAAACCTATATAGACGAAACAAACGATAACCTGAGTATCTTCTCTAAAAAGTTTGCCCCCGAAAAGCCCGACCCTGAATCTTCCTTTCTTTTAGAATCCAAAACTATTAAACTTACTAATGCAAATATTAGAATTACTAACGAAAATCTGGAAAATCCGGAAGTGGTTAGTTTTAATGACCTGAATTTGAAAGCCAATAGATTTAAAATCCTGAATGTGGATGTAGGCTCTAACATAGAATATTTGAATTTTAAATTTAATAATGAAGTGCAGGTCACAGATCTCCAAGTAGATTTTAGTTACACCTCAGAAAGTTTAGATTTTAAGAATTTGGTTTTAACTACAGAAGAGTCCGTTCTAAAAGGGGATATTAATCTTTCTTATGAGGAAGGTGGCTTATCTAATTTTGAAGAGGAAGTGCGCATTGAAGCGGCATTAACGGAAACCACATTAGCTACAAACGATCTCAATGTTTTCTATAATGAGTTTGGAAAGGACCAGACTATTGTTTTTTCTGCAAATTTTGACGGAACCTTGAATGACTTTGAATTAAAGGAGCTTAATTTAAATAATCAGGGCACAGTAATCATCGGTGATTTCCAGTTTAAGGATTTGCTTAAAGGCACTGATACGTATTCAGTAACCGCAAAAAATCATGAAATTTCTTCCAATTATTTTGATCTTCGGCGATTTATGCCCAATGTATTGGGAAATGTTCTTCCGAAGCAAATGGAGACTTTAGGGAATTTTACTTTTAACGGAACTACTTCAGTAACAGGCACTAATCTAGTTACAAATTCCAAGATTAATACAGCATTAGGAAGTGTAGATACAGATTTAAAAATGGGTTCTATCAATAATGTAGATCGCGCAACCTATGTGGGAACGATGGATATTAGAAATTTTAATATTGGTAAATTAACCGGTACACAAACTTTAGGTAAAACTTCTGGAAAATTGCGATTTGACGGAAGTGGTTTTTCTCAAAAAAATCTAAATACAGAAATAGGAGGAAGAATTTCAGGATTTGAATTTAATGGGTATAACTACTCCAATATTGAGGTTTCAGGAACTCTCGAAAACCCAATTTTTAATGGTACTTTAAGTATTGATGATCCAAATTTAAAAATGCAGTTCAATGGTTTGGCAGATGTAAGTGAAGAACAAAATAATTATGACTTTGAAGCAAATATAGATTTTGCAGATTTAAACAAATTAAATCTAATTACGAGAGATAGTATTTCCATTTTTACTGGATCTATTACTATGGATATGTTAGGCACTAATGTAGATGATGTAGTAGGGACCATTCGGTTTTATGAAAGCACCTATCAAAATCTGGTGGATGATTACTATTTTGATGATATTTTTGTGATTTCTTCATTTGAGGAAGACATCCGCACGATAGAGGTTATTTCTCCTGATATCGTCACCGGTCAAATGTCAGGAAGGTTTTTGTTGCGGGATCTTCCAAGTCTGTTTCAAAATTCCATTGCCAGTATTTATACAAATTATGTCCCAGAAAGAACCACAGAAAATCAATTCGTCAATTTTAACTTTGAGATATTCAATAAAATTGTCGAAATTTTTGTTCCAGAAATTCAATTTGCAGACAATACTACCATCAGGGGTTCTGTGGCCTCAGACGAATCTGAATTTAAATTGAATTTCAGAACTCCTGAAGTCACTGCATTTGGTAAATACTTTAAACGTGTTAATTTACAGGTCGATAATAACAATCCACTTTTTAATACTTATGTGGAAATTGACTCCATCGATGCCGGGTTTTATGCTTTTTCTAATTTTAGCCTCATCAATGTAACTTTAAAAGATACTTTGTTCATTAGATCTGAATTTACCGGGGGACCCACAAAATCAGATATTTTTAATTTGTCTTTATACCACACCATAAATCCTTTAGGCAAATCAGTAGTTGGGATGAAAAGATCAGATATAATTTTTAAAGAAAATAAATGGTTTATAAATGAAAACAACGATACACTGAATAAGGTGGTATTTGATAATAATTTTAAAGATATAATTATTGATTCCCTGGTATTAAGTCACAATAATGAACTTATACAGATGTCAGGGCTATTGAGGGACTCGACCTATAAAGATTTGAAACTGCAATTCAGGGATGTTGATTTAGGAAAAATCACCCCAGAAATTGATAGTTTACAGCTTTCAGGAAATGTAAATGGAGGTTTTAATTTTCTGCAAAAAGATAAATTATATTACCCTAATTCTAATGTTACTATAGACAATTTAATAGTTAACGATAATGAACTGGGGGATTTAATATTGGATATTTCCGGAAATGAAGATTTAACCAGCTATACCATTAATACCACATTAACCAATAACGATATAAAATCACTCACTGCAAAAGGAGTTATAAATATAAATGAAATTAACTCTACCATAGATTTAGATGTAGGGTTGACAGATTTTAACTTGGCTGCCGTGAGTCCTTTTGGTGGTGAGGTTTTAAAAGATATAAGGGGTTTTGTTTCCGGGAATGCAAGAGTAGAGGGTGACTACAAATCCCCTAATATTTCAGGGATTTTGAGATTAAACGAAGCCGGAATGAAAATTCCCTATTTAAATCTCGATTTTCTCCTTCAGGATGACACTCGTATCGACCTTACTAAAAACAGATTTAGCATTCCAACAACAAGTATTACGGACACTGAATACAATACAGAAGCTACACTTTCTGGCTATTTTGAACATTCTAATTTTAACGCCTGGCGAATGAATTTGGATATCAATACCAATCGCTTTTTAGTTTTAGATACAGAAGGGGACGAAGAATCCTTATATTATGGTACGGCATTCATAGACGGGTATGCTTCTATTTATGGCCCATTAGATGAGTTGGTCATAAAAGTAGATGCAATAACCGCACCCGGAACTACTTTTAAAATTCCTATTAGTGATACAGAATCGCTGGGTGACGATTCATTTATGTACTTTCTGTCGCCCGAAGAAAAAAGGGCAAGGGTTTCAGGTGAATATTTTGTCAGGGAAGAATTAAAAGGATTGTCTTTAGAATTTGATTTGCAGATAACCAGAGATGCATTAGTGGAAGTAGTGGTAGATATTAAAAACAATTCCACCTTAAAAGGAAGGGGAGAAGGAACCCTTTTAATAGAAATAAATACCCTGGGCAGGTTTAATATGTGGGGGGATTTTCAGGTGTATGAAGCGGTATATGATTTCAGATATGCAGGTCTCGTGCAAAAAGAATTTAAAGTAGACCGTGGCGGAAACATTAGCTGGGACGGTTCCCCGGAACGAGCACGATTAGATATTAGGGCAACATATGAAACTCGGGCAAACCCTTCGGTATTACTGGATAATCCAACTATAAACCGTAAAATCCCGGTAGATGTTTCGATTCTTTTGCAGGGCGAACTTATCTCACCGGTCTTTGAATATGATATAAATTTTCCTAATATCAGCTCTATTGTTAAGTCTGAATTAGATTTTAAAGTGGAAGACAGGCAGCAACGGGAACTTCAGGTTTTATATCTAATTACCACAGGTTCTTTCTCTGGCGATCGTTTTTCTGTTGATCAGGGGACATCGACTTTAGTGGAACGTTTTTCCGGACTGGTAAATGATATTTTTGCAGATCAGGATGGTAAATTTAATGTGGGTATCGATTATACCCAGGGAAGTAACAATCCCAATGCCGAAACTTCAGACAGGGTGGGTGTGACGCTTTCCACCCAAATCAGTGAACGTATCTTGATAAATGGGAGGGTAGGGGTTCCCGTTGGTGGAGTCGCTGATAACACCATTGCGGGTGATTTTGAAATTCAGATCTTGTTAAATGAAGAAGGAAATTTTTCCTTGAAGTTTTTCAATAGAGAGACAGAAATACAATTTATAGGGGAGAATCTGGGTTTTGCCCAGGGAGCAGGAATATCTTATTCCATAGATTTTGATACGTTCAGGGAATTTACCAATAGATTATTTGGTAGCAAGTTTAAGCTAGAACTGGAATCTGAAGTAGAAGAAGAAAGGGCAAGAACCCTTGATGTTTTGAGAAATGGTCTAAAAGAAGAGGAAGAATAAGTTAACTTATTTTACTCCATATTTTTACAAGAACAAGTACACAAACTACAGTTATTCCTGATAAAATACTCCCCAACATGACATTTCCGTAAAGGAAATAACCTGTAGCAAACAAAAAGCTGTACACCCCGATTATTCCTAAAAATAAAGAAAGAAATTTATAACTAAAATTTTTAAATTTCCCTTCTTTTTCAAATACCAAGGCTTCAAATGCTTCAATGGTGGTAAGTTTAGATGGTTTTGTAAGTAAGGTTACCAAAACCCAGCAGATAGTAGTTACAACTACTCCCACAACCAGTTGCCAGTGCGAGGCAAGTGTAAAAAACGGATTGTCCATTTTTCCATTAATAAAAAAGAAGCCGGCTATTAAAAAGGAAACGCCCATTGCAGTGATTTCACTGTACGGGTTTATTCTTCTCCAAAACCAACGTAAAATAAATAATAAACCTGTACCGGCGCCTATCTGTAATAATAAATTAAACGCATCCCTAGCTTCCTCCAGGATTAGTGCTAAAAAAGCTGCACAAACGATCATTACAAATGTGGAAAGTCTGCCAATCAAAACTTTTTCTTTTTCGGAAGCTGTTTTTTTTATAAATCGCGCATAGAAATCATTTACCACATAAGAAGAACCCCAGTTTAAATGCGTGGAAATAGTACTCATAAAAGCAGCTACCAAGGAGGTAATGACAAGGCCCAAAAGTCCGGCAGGCAACATACGAAGCATGGCAGGATAAGACAAGTCATTTTTCACATAATCCGGATTAAAATCCGGGAAGGCACTTTGTAAACTTGCAATATCAGGATAAATAATTAACGATCCCAGACCTATAATAATCCAGGGCCATGGGCGAAGGGCATAGTGTGCGAAATTAAAAAATAAGGTTGCCCATGTTGCATGTTTCTCATCTTTGGCGGCAAGCATTCGTTGTGCAATGTATCCGCCGCCGCCGGGTTCTGCTCCAGGATACCATACACTCCACCATTGCACCGCAAGCGGTATAATAAACATAGGCACTAAAATCTCCCAATTACTAAAATCAGGGAACATGGAAAGTTTTCCTTCCAGTTGGGGTGCCGCAAGCATATTTTCGAGTCCGCCAATGGCTTCGTGGTTTACAATGTATACCGCTGCCCAGACACTGCCAACCATAGCAATTATAAACTGAATGAAATCTGTTATAAGAACGCCACGCAAACCACCCAGCATAGAATAAAAGACCGTCACAGTACAAGCGATAAACAAACTCTGAAATTCAGAGAAGCCAAACATTACGTGACCAATTTTTATGGCTGCTAGACACACATTGGCCATAATCACAATGTTAAAAAATACCCCAAGATATATAGCTCTGAAACCTCTTAAAAATGCTGCACTTTTTCCGCTGTAACGCAATTCATAGAATTCTAAGTCTGTAGTGATCCCGGTTTTACGCCATAATTTTGCATAGAAAAAAACGGTAACCATACCGGTGAGCAGAAAACTCCACCATATCCAGTTGCCATAAACCCCATCTTCCCGTATAACACCGGCTACAAAGTTTGGGGTGTCTGCAGCAAAAGTGGTGGCAACCATGGAAAACCCCAATAACCACCAAGGCATATTTCTTCCGGAAAGAAAAAAAGATTCGGTATTTTTACCACTTTGTTTTGCTACGAGAATCCCTATAATAATGGAAACAACAAAAAAGCTTATTAATATTACATAATCAATGTTAGAGAGAACCATAGGGTTTGGTTAGTTTGTGATTAGTAAATTTTTTAATTCCTCAAAATGATAATGTTTTTATAAAACCGCAATAACTGAAATCTCTACATTGACAAATTTAGGCAAATTTGCTACTTCCACGGTTTCCCTGGCAGGGGCAGTTGTTTCGTTGAAGTAAGTAGCATACACTTCATTGATTTTGCTGAAATTATGCATATCTTTTATGAATATAGATGTTTTTACCACATTTTCAAAGGTCATGCCAGCTTCGGTTAAAATAGCCTTTAGATTTTCCATTACCAGCCTGGTTTCTTGCTGGATGTTCTCTAAAACCAGTTCCCCGGTTGCTGGATCTATGGCAATTTGTCCGGATGTGTATAACATATTTCCTGTAAGGACTGCCTGGTTGTAGGGTCCTATAGGTGCCGGCGCGTTTTTAGTCTGAATGATTATTTTAGTCATATTTAAATGTATTTTAACGTTTAGCCTTGCGGATTAAAGTTGTTGATCCCTTTCCCGTCGTTTGTCATATTTAATATCACTTAACACAGAAGATTTTATACCTATAAAGAAATACCATGAGCTTTGTGCACTAAAAGGAACCCAGTTAAAACTCATTTGCCAGCTCTCTAAATCCCGCTGAAACCGGAATTGCGTAAAGGTAACCCCCTTTTGTTTAAAGTCATACCCTGATGAAGCACCCATAGACCATCTGGGGGATAAGTCTATATTTCCGCTAAACATTAAAGAATGGGAGGATATTTCATTTTGCCTCCTCTCATTAGAATAGGTAATGGTGTATGCCAATCTAAAATCCCAAGGAATACTATAGTCATACCTGCCAATATTAACCTCTTCTTCCTCTTCTTCGGTATTATTGACAAATGAAGGATTAGAGATATCATTAGCATCTCCAAATAAGTCATCTGGCCTTCCACCATTTCTGAATGTTTCATTTTTTATAGGGTCTTTTGATTCTGTTTTCTCAAAATCCCTACTGGAAAAGGCATAGTTAAAACTCATATTGGCACTTACAAGTCTAAAGAGACTGCCTCCGTTGTCTATATTAAAGGTATTGATTCTTTGATTGTTATTATTCAAAGCATAAGGATCCAGTATTCCATTAAAATTAATGTCTAATTTTTCAACAATTGGAATACTACCTGTGATAGATAAGGGACTCAGTTGCAAACTATCAGCAGCTAGATTGTAAGAAGTGCTTAAATTTAAGTTGTTTATTAAACTTATTCGTTTTAATTCTGTCGCAGTACTATCCCTACTTCTTACTTTTGCTTCTAAAGTGTTGCTCAATCCTAAAGATATATTACTCGAGTACCTCTCATTAGGTGCGCCAAATAAGGTGTTTTGAAATCTAGAAAAAATGAGAATTTCCTCTTCTGTCATCCCTCCTGCAATATTGGGTTGGTAACGCAGTTCTTCATAATATCTACTAAATGACGGATTGATGGAGTAACTTATATTGGGCCGCATCACGTGCCTTATGGTTTGAATTTTTTTATCAGCTCCAAAATTGAACATACCATACAAGGTGGTTCCTAAACTGGTAGAAAAATTATAGGTTCTATAACTATCAAAACCATTTACTGTATCAATAACAACCGTGTTTAATTCTGGATCAAATCTCCTATCAGTAGTTTTAAAAACCCAGGTTTCTTGATAAGAGGTGCCTGCAGAGGCACTTAGATAATTAAATATTTTAAAATTAGTGGATAGTGGTATGGTGTGTCTAGCGCCTATTTGTGCATCTTCAAACATTTGGGGTTTAAAAAATAAAGAATCTGTAGTACGCATTCGATTCTCAGCAGTAACATCATATTGAAAGTTGATATTTTGGAAAGCACCTTTTTTAACCCCAGTTTTAGGTGCGAAGGGAAAAATTCTGGAAACACTTCCGGTAAATGTAGGTAAGGTAAGATTAATTTCCTGTGTCTGGGTATTCTGGGAATGCGTTGCAGCAACATTAATATTTACTTGTGGTTCCCCTTCAAAAGTTTTGGAATAAGAAACAGAGGAGCTTAATGAGTTATTGAGAAAATTGGCTGTGTTTAATTGGTTGATGGATTCTTGATAATACCTGCTGCTTCCTAAATTTACAGATGCAGAAAATCGGGAAGAAGGATTTGCTTTGGGATCCTGATTATGGGACCACCTTATATTATACAACGAAGATTCACTAAAGTCAGGAAATCCACGCTCACTGTTCAGTAATTTTTCAAATCTATAACTCAGATTTCCACGGAAACGATATCGCCAGGCATAATTGGTTTCTAAACGCATGCCATAACTGCCATTGGTATAATAATCTCCCAGTGCCGTGAGATCAGCAAAGTCGCTTAGGGCAAAATAATAACCCCCATTCTGAAAAAAGAACCCCCGGTTATTATTTTCCCCAATGGTGGGAATAATAAAGCCTGACGTGCGATCTTCATCTAAAGGAAAATAGCCAAAAGGTAACCCTATGGGTGTAGGTACATCTGCTATGTACATATTGGTCACGCCAGTTACAATTTTCTTTTTAGGAACAAACTTCACTTTTCTGGCAAAAAAATAATATTCGGGATTATCGATATCTTTTGCGGTGGTAAATTTGACATTATATATAAATACAACCGAATCATTTTCTTTTTTAGAAATTTCTCCTATTACTTTAAAACCACCCTGTTCCGTCCTCGAATTATATATTAGTGCCCGCTGGGAGTCAAAATTAAACCTAATGGAATCCGGCTGTACTTCATTAGTCCCTTGCACAAATACCGGTTTTTGTATATAATTGCCCACAGAATCCTTAATGCCTTTTGCATACACTTCATTTGTATTGTAGTCCAGGATTATCAATCCTGCATCTATGCGCATATCTTCATAAATAATATATGCTTCATTGTACATGTAGACTTTGTTTTCTTTTTGGTGCATAAAAACGTAGTCTTTGCCATAATAGTCGACAACATCTGTAAGCATTTCTTTTTTAGGAATGGTATCCCTTCTAATCGTGTCTGTTTCTAACGTTTGTGTCCCATTTTCAGAAATAGGTGCAAATAGTTCATCTACAGAAATTTGCAAAGAATCTTGAGCTGCCGGAATTGGGGTTGAGGTAGAAGCATTAATTTCCTGAGATTGCAGTAATTGCAAACTCAGGAACGATAAACAAAACACTAAAAGAAGATGAAGATTATTTGTTTGCAACGCTTTAAATCCTATTTTTGTAAAGTTATGGCTTAGTTGTTGAAGTGTCAAAATTAAACATATTTTTTTGGGTAAATTTTTAATCCGGAATAAAATTTAAAATAATTATAACCCTAACCCGTTTGGTTTTTATGAAAACGAAGTATTTGTCCCTTTTCGTATTGTGTATAGTAACCTTTCTCTTTGGCTCCATCTATATTTCTTCCTCTCAAAATGAACTATTCACGGTTGTTCTGGATGCCGGCCACGGTGGTAAAGATCCCGGAAATCGCGGTAATGGCTACTATGAAAAAGATATTGCATTGAACATTGTTCTTGGAGTAGGAAAAGAATTAGAGAAAAATAAAAATATCAAAGTAATTTATACCCGAAAAACAGACGTCTTTCTAGAGCTTAGGGAACGCTCTGCCATTGCTAACAGGGCAAATGCAGATTTATTTGTTTCCATACATTGCAATGCCCATCATTCAGATGCACATGGTACAGAAACTTTTGTACTTGGGTTACATAAGAGTCAAGCCAATTTTGAAATTGCCAAAAAAGAAAATCAGGTAATTTATCTGGAAGATAATTATGAGGAAACCTACGGCGGTTTTGACCCTAATTCCCCGGAATCCTTTATAGGGCTTACCTTAATGCAGGAAGAATATTTAGGACAAAGTATTGAAGTAGCAAGTTTTATCCAGAATAATTTTACAAATCTGTTAAAACGTAATGACCGAAGTGTAAAACAAGCTGGATTTCTGGTCTTAATGAGTGCGTATATGCCAAGTGTACTTATTGAAACCGGTTTTTTAACAAATAAGAGCGAGGGAGCCTATTTAAATTCCCAAAAAGGGCAAAATGATATGGCTTCTGCCATATCAAAAGCTATAGTGGATTACTATAATTCTCACGGCTTTTCGTATGCTGCTTCAGAAATTATTCCAAAGGGAAATACACAAACAAAAATACCTATTTCAGAAGAAAAAAATCTATACGAAGGCGTTGAATTTAAAGTGCAAATCGCGGCAAGTTCAAAAAAAATGGATCCTAAAGAACAGAATTTTAAAGGATTAGCTCCTATTAGCAGAATTAATGAAAATGGATTGTTTAAATATTTTTACGGAAGTTCTTCAGACTATAATCAAATTTTAAAATTACAAACCACCGCAAAAAGTAAAGGATACACTACAGCTTTTATTGTGGCATTTAAAAACAATATAAAAGTTTCCGTAGCAGAAATTTTAAAAACAAATGCCAATTAACCTTTTGATAGCTTTTTTATTTCTAAATTTGTTAAAAACTAAATATTATTTCTGTGAAGATAAGAAAAGATGTTAAAACGGGGCTGCTGGCAATTTTTGCTATTGCTACATTTATATTTGGATATAACTATTTAAAAGGTTCAAATTTACTTACCAAAGATAGAAATTACTATGTGGCCTATAATAATGTGGAAGGTCTTGATTTATCTTCAGTCGTTACCGTAAACGGACTAAAAATTGGAAAGATACAGGAAATAAATATTTCCAGTCAAACCGGTGAGTTAGTTGTGCAGTTTAGTGTTACCGGCGATTTTCAGTTTTCCAAAACCAGCATAGCTAAAATATATGGTGGAGGCATAATAGGAGGAAAGTCACTTGCCATTCACCCGGATTTCAGCTCCAGTGATATTGCAAAAAGTGGGGACACACTTAGAGGTGGAAGGGAAGAGGGTATTATGGAATTTATTAATGACAGGTTGAGCCCTTTACAAACCAAAATTGAAAACACCGTAGTAAGTACAGATAGTGTTTTAAAAGCCGTTGCAGATGTTTTGGACAAAGATGTGAGGGAAAGTTTAAAAAAGACTCTTAAAGATTTGGGCGAAGTCGCTGAATCTTTCAAAAAATCTTCCAGATCGCTAGAAAGTATCCTTAGCACTAATGAAGAAAAATTTAACCGTACCTTTACAAACCTAGATAAAACCACAAAGAATTTTGCAAGTTTATCCGATTCCCTATCTCAATTAGAAGTAGGTAAACTTGTTGAAAATATTGAAAAAACCATTGCAGATTTTAATGCAATCACCACAAAGTTAAACAACGGTGAAGGCAGCCTAGGCAAACTCTTGAACGATGACGCTGTTTATACAAACCTAGAAGGCGCTACAAGACAGCTAGAGCAATTAATGCAGGACTTAAAACTAAATCCAAAAAGATATGTGCATTTTTCATTATTCGGAAAACGTCCGGGACCTTATGAGGAATCCGACAATCCTGACAAATAAAACCTTTACCTTGTAAAGAGTTTCTTTACCTTTTGAGAAAAATAAAAAGAACTTTCTTATACTTATTTCAAAATGCAATATCTGCCTAATATTATTTTTCTGATTACACTTTTCATTGGTGTTGGCTATTTTGTTGTCCATGTAAAAAAACTGCGTAGAAATATTCTTTTAGGCAGAAATGTAGACAGAAATGATAATCCCTCTCAACGATTTAAAAACCTTGTTTTTATAGCATTTGGGCAAACTAAAATGGTAAAAAGACCCATATCGGGTTTTTTACACCTTATTGTCTATTTAGGGTTTATTATTATCAATATTGAAGTGCTGGAAATTATATTTGACGGAATTACAGGCACTCACCGGGCTTTTTCTGTTTTTGGCGGATTTTATGACTTTCTTATTGCTTCCTTTGAAATTCTTGCTTTACTAGTCATAATAAGTGTTACAATCTTCTGGCTTCGCCGAAATATTATAAAAGTAAAAAGGTTCTTAAACCGGGAACTGAAAGGATGGCCATATCATGATGCAAATCTCATTCTGTATATAGAAGTGGTATTAATGGTGCTTTTCTTAACGATGAATGCTGCAGACTTTCATTTACAACAAGCCGGTGTTGCCCCTTACTCCCAAGTAGGGTATTTTCCTATTAGCCAGTATATTTCAACCATATTCAGCGGAATGGAAACAGGAAGTGTGGTTTTAATCGAAAGAACAGCATGGTGGTTACACATTGTAGGGATCTTATTTTTTCTTAATTATTTATATTTTTCAAAACATTTACACATTCTGCTTGCTTTTCCCAACACTTATTTCGGAAAGATTACCAAACAAGGCAAATTCCCAAACAACCCTACCGTCACCGGTGAAGTAAAAATGATGATGGATCCTAACATCGACCCTTTTGCAACTCCGCCAGAAACCGATGCGAACATAGTTCCGGAAAAATTTGGTGCTAGCGATGTTATGGATTTAAATTGGGTGCAGTTGCTTAATGCTTATACCTGTACAGAATGCGGCCGGTGTACAGATGAGTGCCCTGCAAGCCAGACCGGGAAAAAATTATCCCCCCGAAAAATCATGATGGATACCAGGGACCGTCTGGAAGAAGTTGGTAAAAATATCGATAAAAACGGGGCATTTGTCCCCGATGGCAAACAACTGTTGGATGACTATATTCTCAGGGAAGAACTTTGGGCTTGTACCACCTGTAACGCCTGCGTGGAAGCCTGTCCTGTTAGCATTGATCCGCTTTCTATTATTATGGATATGCGCCAGTATCTGGTTATGGAACAGTCTGCCGCTCCTATCCAGTTAAACGGTGCTATGACAAATATCGAGAATAACGGTGCACCGTGGCCTTATAATCAAATGGACCGGTTGAACTGGAAAAATGAATAGCAATAAGATTGAATATTAAAATTAAAAGTATACCATGAAGAAAGAAGACGTTGAAAAGTTATTGAACGAAAAGGTAGAGCACGGGCAGCATGTAAGCCCTATTCTTCCCAAGAACATTAAGAATTATCTTATTGATATAGACGGTACCATTTGTGATGATATACCTAACGAAGAACCAGAGAGGATGCTCACTGCCAAATTGTATCCGGATGCCCTTGAAACATTAAATAAATGGTATGATGAAGGACATGTAATTTGCTTCTTTACATCCAGAACGGAAGCACATAGAGAATATACAGAAATCTGGTTAAACAAGCACGGTTTCAAATACCACAGTTTATTAATGGGAAAACCCCGTGGGGGAAATTACCACTGGATAGACAACCATCTAGTAAAAGCAACAAGATATAAAGGAAAATTCACTGACTTGGTCGACAAAAAAGTTACCATTCAGGTTTTTAAGGAATAATTTTAAACTCTCCCGGATCATTTAAATTAGAATATTAAAAATATGAGTGAAACAATACAAGTATCCACAATGGCAGAATATATGGCGCAAGGTAAACAGCCGGAAGTTTTATTCTGGGTGGGCTGCGCCGGAAGTTTTGATGACAGGGCAAAGAAAATTACCAAAGCTTTTGTGCGTATTCTCAATAAAGCCAAAATAGATTTTGCGGTTCTAGGTACAGAAGAAAGTTGTACCGGCGATCCCGCAAAACGTGCAGGCAACGAATTTTTATTTCAAATGCAGGCGATGGGAAATATAGAGGTTCTTAATGGGTACGAAGTCAAAAAAATTGTTACTGCCTGTCCGCATTGTTTTAATACCATAAAAAATGAATATCCTGAACTTGGCGGAAATTACGAAGTTGTCCACCACACCCAGTTTTTAAAATCCCTTTTGGAAGAAGGACGCCTGAAAGTAGAAGGTGGAAAATTCAAGGGAAAACGTATTACTTTTCATGACCCTTGCTATTTAGGCAGGGCAAATGGGGAATATGAAGCGCCACGTGAACTTTTGGAAAAACTGGAAGTAGAACTCATAGAAATGAAACGTTGTAAAACCCGCGGACTCTGCTGTGGAGCTGGCGGCGGTCAAATGTTTAAAGAACCCGAACCGGGCAATAAAGACATAAATATAGAGCGCACAGAAGAAGCTATAGAAACAAGTCCAAGTATTATAGCCGCAGCCTGTCCTTTTTGCAATACAATGTTGACAGATGGTGTAAAAGGAAAAAACAAGGAAGGCGATATTCAAGTAATGGATGTGGCAGAAATGATCGCAAACGCAGAAGATTTATAATAAACTTAATTGACCTCGCAATTCTAATTTCATACTTCAAACTTTAAATTATGCTTGTCCCTTTTGAAACCTTACCGGAAGATTCCCGAATCTGGATTTACCCATCTAACCGAAAACTCAGCGAAGATGAAGTAAATGCGTTAGAAGCAAAACTTACACAATTTTTAACCCAGTGGACAGCACATGGTTCTTCTTTGGAAGCCGCATTTGAAATAAAATACAGCAGATTTATTGTAATTGGTCTCAATCAGGAAAATGCCTCTGCATCTGGCTGTTCTATAGATGCCTCGGTACATTTCATTCAAAATCTAGAAAAAGAATACACAATAGATTTACTGGATAAAATGAATGTCACCTTTTTCACGGGACAATTTCTCACCCACAAACCACTGGCGGAATTTAAAGCGATGGCAAAAGCAAAATCCATTTCTAAAAACACCATTGTATTCAATAACCTGATAAACACAAAGGCAGAATATATAGAAAACTGGGAAGTACCGGCAGAGGAGAGCTGGCATAGCCGGTTTTTCTAAAATCAATATATCTTTTATCAATTAACGTTTAATCAATAATAAAAGAGGGTTTGCATAGTTATAATTATACTTTCTGAACTAACAATTAATTACTTAAACTTTATAGTATACTAAGGCTTTCAAAGAGGTTTATTTTATTAAATTTGGCAATTAAGTTTGGACTTTTTAGTTCTAACTTAAAAAGGAAGCAATTTTAATATTTTTAGCACAATTTTTGTACCGGTTGGTTTTATGAATAAAATTCTTTTTATACCTCTGTTTTTTTGTTTTGGTTACCTTTCTTTTGGGCAACAAATGCACCCACTTCACAAAATTAATGACTTTGAAAACCAGCAAAAATGGGTAGATAGTATCTATGCAGGAATGTCCTTGGAACAAAAAGTAGGCCAACTCTTTATGGTCGATTTGTTTTCATCAGATCCCAAAGCAAAAATAGATCGCATAAAACGGCTTATTACAGAACAACATATTGGTGGTATTATTTTTTCAAAAGGTGGCCCAGGAAGACAGGCAAAAATTACAAATGATTTTCAAAAAGCCTCTAAAGTACCTCTAATGATTGCCATGGATGCTGAATGGGGCCTTGCAATGCGTCTGGATTCTACCTATGCTTTTCCCTGGAATATGACCTTGGGCGCCATAGAAGATATTTCCCTTATTTATAAAGTAGGCAAGCGCATCGGTGATCATAAAAAGCGATTAGGGGTGCACATGAATTTTGCACCGGTATTGGATATAAATACCAATCCCGATAACCCTATAATTGGAAATCGTTCTTTTGGGGAGGATAGAGATAATGTGACCAAAAAGGCAGCAGCTTTTATGCAAGGTATGCAAACTGCAGGGGTCCTTGCTAATGGAAAACACTTTCCTGGGCACGGCGATACAGATACCGATTCTCATAAAAAATTGCCCACAATTACTTTTTCCGAAAAGAGAATAGATAGTATTGAGCTTTACCCATATAAAGATTTGTTTTCTAAAGGTCTTGCAAGTGTGATGATTGCACACTTAAATGTACCCAGTCTGGAGCCAAGGCAAAACTTCCCTTCCTCTTTATCTAAACCCATAGTAACCGATTTATTGAAAAATAAACTAGGCTTTCAGGGACTAATTTTTACCGATGCTTTGAATATGAAAGGGGTTTCTAATTATAAAACCCCAGGGGAAGTAGATGTAGCTGCATTTCAGGCTGGAAATGATGTTTTGTTAATTTCAGAAGATATCCCTAAAGCACATCAGCTTTTGGTGGAAGCTTATACTAAAGGGGAAATTACAGAAGAACGACTGGCACATTCCGTTAAGAAAATTCTGCTAGCTAAATACAAAGTGGGATTAAATAAATACAAGCCCATTAATACTAAATTTTTGTATGAAGAATTAAACAGTGTACAGAATGATGAACTGTATGAAGAATTAATGGATAATGCCATTACAATTGTTAAAAACAAAGATGGTATTTTACCATTAAAAGAATTACAGAACACTAAATATGCATACGTAAACTTCGGGGATGATAGCGGGTCAGATTTTCTGAAACAATTACAAAAATATACACCTGTGGATTGGGTAAAAGCAAACACTTTAGACGAGTTGATAAACAAATTAAAAGCCTATGATTGTGTTATAATAGGATACCATAAATCTAATGAAAATCCATGGAAAGGGTATAAAATGACCCAAAAAGAACAGGTTTGGATGTATGAAATTGCTAGGACAAATAAAGTGATTTTAAATATTTTTGCCAGACCATATGCGCTTTTGGATTTAAAAGCTACTACAAATTTTGAGAGTGTTGTAGTGTCCTACCAAAACAGTAAAATAGCACAGGAAGTTTCTGCCCAAATGCTTTTTGGTGCAAGGGAGGCAAAAGGAAAACTTCCGGTTACTGCCGGTGAAAGTTTCCCTGTAAATTCAACGTTTAAAACTACCTCATTACGTCGCTTGAGTTATGGCACTCCGGAAAGCGTGGGGCTAAATTCTCAGAAATTAAAAAAGGTTGATTCCCTTGCAAATCTTGTTATAACACAAGGAATGGCACCCGGTTTACAGCTTTTGGTAGCAAAAGAGGGAAAAGTAGTGTTTGAAAAAAACTATGGATTTCATGAACAAGATAAAAAAGTAAAAGTGGAAAGCGAAAGCCTGTATGACGTTGCTTCATTGACTAAAATACTTGCCACAGTACCAATTTTAATAAAACTGGCAGATCAAGGGGTGATAACATTAGAAACCACATTAAGCGATCTTCTTCCGGAATACCGAATCACCAATAAAGCACATATCACCTTAAAAGAATTACTTTCCCATTATGCCGGTCTGAAAGCGTGGCTGCCATTTTACAGGGATACTATGGATAAAGATTCAAAACTACCTTCTTCTTTATTTTACAGTAGCACACCTACAGCTGGGTTTACTAATAGAGTTACAGCAAATATGTTTGCCCGGAATGATCTGGAAGCGGTAATTTATAAAAATATTTTAGAAAGTGAAGTGGCTAAACAAGTAAAATATCTCTACAGTGATTTGCCGTATTACATTCTTAAAAAATTTATTGAAGAACACTATGGAAAACCTTTGGAAACTGTAATTCAAGAAGAGTTTTATGAATCTTTGGGCGCATATACCATGGGTTATAACCCCACAGATAGATTTCCATTGGAGAATATTGTTCCAACGGAAATGGATAGGGATTTCAGAATGCAAAAGGTTCATGGCTATGTGCACGACCAAGGAGCTGCTATGATGAATGGAGTAAGTGGCCATGCAGGTATTTTTTCAAATGCCAACGATGTTGCAAAGGTGATGCAGATGTTTGTATGGAAGGGATACTATGGTGGAAAACGTTACTTTAATGCAGAATCTTTAGACCTCTTCAACACCTGTTATTATTGTGATGTCCAAGTGCGCAGGGGCATAGGTTTTGACAAACCCCAACTTGGAACAGTGGGACCTACCTGTGGCTGTGTGTCCATGACCAGTTTTGGGCATTCCGGATTTACCGGAACCTATACCTGGGCAGATCCTGAAAATGAAGTAGTATATGTTTTTCTGTCCAATAGAACTTACCCGGATGTCAATAACAGAAAATTAATTAGTTCGAACATTCGCACGCAAATTCAACAGGCAATTTATGATGCGATTGATTTTTAATAGTAGTAAATTTAGACTATGAAAATAGCTATAGTTTGTTATCCAACTTTCGGAGGTAGTGGCGTTGTTGCGACAGAGCTTGGTACAGAGCTTGCAAAACGCGGTCATGAAATTCACTTCATAACCTACAAACAACCTGTTAGATTGGAATTATTGGCTAATAAAATCCACTTTCACGAGGTGAATGTTCCGGAATATCCCCTTTTTAAATACCAGCCGTATGAGTTGGCACTTTCCAGTAAACTAGTGGATATGGTAAAATTGTATGGCATTGATTTACTTCACGTGCATTATGCAATACCCCATGCGTATGCAGGATATATGGCAAAAAAAATGCTGGAAGAAGAAGGTATTTTTATTCCTATGGTAACCACTCTACATGGAACTGATATTACGCTTGTAGGCAATCACTCGTTTTATAAACCTGCAGTTACCTTCAGTATTAATAAAAGCGATGTAGTTACTTCTGTTTCAGAAGGATTGAAAGAAGATACCCTGCGCCTTTTTGATGTTAAAATCCCTATAGAAGTAGTGCCCAATTTTATTGATATGCAAAAGTATAATAAAAGTATATTTACAGATTGCCAGCGGGATATAATGGCAGAAAAAGAAGAGTTTATTATAACCCATGTAAGTAATTTCAGAAAAGTAAAAAGAATTGAAGATGTAATTGCAATCTTTTATAACATACAGAAAAAACTACCGGCAAAATTAATGATGGTGGGTGAAGGACCTGAAAAAGCACCTACAGAAGCACTTTGTATTAAACTGGGTATAGAAGATAAAGTAGTGTTTCTGGGGAATAGTGACGAAGTGCATAAAATTTTATGTTTTTCAGATTTGTTCCTTCTTCCTTCAGAAAAAGAAAGCTTTGGTCTGGCTGCTTTAGAAGCTATGGCGTCAGGGGTACCTGTTATTTCAAGCAATACAGGCGGACTCACAGAAGTTAATATAGATGGCGTAAGTGGCTTTTTGAGTGATGTGGGTAATGTAGAAGATATGACAGAAAAGGCTTTGTACATTTTGGAAAACAAAGAAAAGCTGCAAACATTTAAAGTAAACGCAAAAAAAGTTGCTTCTAAATTTGATATCCATTCGATTGTGCCTCTCTATGAAAATTTGTACTTTAAGGCACTTGAAAACTCATTAATTAATAATTCTAACTAAAATATAAATATGAAACTAATACTACCCGCTTGTCTCGCTATTGTAGTTCTTTTCTCTTGTAATTCTGGCAAAAACACTACCGGTAATGCTAATTCTTCATTCGATGTACTTCTTGAGAGTGAATACGGCGGAAAAGAAGAAAAGTCCTATGAAGTACTTAAGACGAAAGCTGAATTAATGCAAGAAACTCGCGATGTGGGAATAGATGAAACAATACAAAATAAATTAAATGCTGTGGATTTTTCTAATTCCTATGTGTTAGCATTGCATTCCGGAATGAAAAATACAGGAGGATATTCTATAACAGTCAAAAATGTAGAAATAAACGGGGATACAACAATTGTTCACGTTATGGAAGTAGAACCTAAACCCGGTGAAATGGTAACAATGGCTTTAACAAATCCTTTTAGCCTAGTGGTTATTGATAAGAATACCAATATAATTTTTATATAAAAGTTTTCATCTAAAAAAAAATCGCAACCCTAAAAAAGATAGGGTTGCGATTTATACATTTAAAAGTTCAAATTAGAACTGGTATCTTAGTCCTAAAGCAATATCCGGTGAAAAAGATTTTAAGGGATACTTATCTCCAAAGAAACCAATTTCCGGTCTAAAATCCAATGAAATTAATAAAGGGATATCAAAATTATACTCAATCCCGATGTCTCCTGCAGCAAAAACATAAGTTCCCTCATCGTTTCTATCAAATCTTTTGTCAGAAACGCTTCCTACACCACCACCTAAACCTGCATACCAATTAAAACCACCATCAATATTCCAAACCCATTGATAAAGTGCAACTAGTTTATAGGCATCAAAGTTTCTATCGTTTCTCCAGCCTAAATCCAGTTCTAATCTGTTATTATCCCCTAGCGCTCTTTGGTAAGAAATTTCAGCACCGTAACCATTACCTCCACCGAATCGTAATCCGAGGGCGTTTTCTGATATAGTTTGTGATTGACTAGCAAAAGTTGCCCCTACGATAAGAATTGCTGTAAAAAATACTTTTTTCATTTTTAATTTAGTTTTACTGTTAATTGAAGATGAAATTAAGTTAAAATTTAAATAATCAATTTTTAACCTATCTAATCTTTTGTTAATAATATATAAAATGTGTTAATATAAATTCCTTAGAAGTTGTACTTTTAAGGCGATGAAAACACGCAATAGCAAAGCATTGAGCAAATTAACAGAGACATTTGAAGGAGAATTATTTTTTGATGATTTATCCAGAGCCATTTATGCTACCGATGCTTCAGTTTACAAAATTCTTCCGGAAGCTGTTGTGATTCCTAAAACAATCTCTGACATTCAAAACTTAATGTTTTACGCTATAGAAACCAGAACTTCCTTAATACCCAGAACTGCAGGCACATCACTTGCCGGGCAATGTGTAGGTGAAGGCATCGTGGTGGATGTTTCTAAGTATTTTACAAGAATTTTGGAGATAGACCAAATAAACAAAACAGTACTTGTGGAGCCCGGTGTGATCAGGGATGACCTTAATAAAGCTTTAAAACCCTATGGGTTATTTTTTGGTCCGAATACATCCACTTCAAATCGTTGTATGGTGGGCGGCATGGTAGGGAATAATTCCAGCGGCACCACTTCTATTACATATGGTGTTACTAGAGATAAAGTACTGGAAATGGAAACTATCCTTTCTGACGGGTCTTTGGTAACATTTACAGAGATGACAAGGGAGCAGTTTTTGAATAAAACAAAAGAAAATTCCCTAGAAGGTACTATTTACAGGACTATCTATGAGCAGTTGAAAGAGCAGGAAGTTCAGCAACGCATCCTTAAAAACTTTCCAAACCCTAAAATCCATCGCAGAAATACAGGCTATGCTATAGATGAATTGTTAAGAGCAAACGTCTTTTCCGAAACAGGAAACCTGCTTAACGGGAATACGGCTAACTTCAATATGTGCAAATTACTTGCCGGAAGCGAAGGCACTCTTGCATTTACCACCAAAATAAAATTACAACTCGACCATCTTCCTCCACCGGAAACCATAATGATTGCTGCACACTTTAGTTCCATTGAAAATTGTTTAAAAAGTGTAGTGCCTGCCATGCAACACAACTTGTTCACATGTGAAATGATGGACAAGGTTATTCTCGATTGTACAAAAGACAATTTAATGTATAAAGGAAGCCGTTTTTTCTTGGAAGGTGATCCGGCTGCCATCCTTCTTTTGGAAATTAAAGGGGGCACAAAGGAGGAGGTTACTTTACAAGCTAAAAATCTTGTTGAGAAACTGAAAGTGAGTGGCTTAACTTACGCTATGCCTGTATTGCTTGGGGATGCTATTGAGAAAGCACTGGAACTGCGTAAAGCAGGACTGGGGCTCCTTGGCAATATGATAGGGGATAGAAAAGCCGTTGCATGTATTGAAGATACTGCAGTAGCTCTGGAAGACCTGGCAGATTACATTTCAGAGTTTACGACATTAATGAAATCCTATAACCAGAACGCGGTATATTATGCACACGCAGGTGCTGGGGAACTGCATTTACGACCCATTTTAAATTTAAAAATAGCGGAAGATGTCCGGCTTTTTAAACAGATCACTACAGATGTAGCACATCTGGTAAAAAAATACAATGGCTCCATGAGTGGGGAACACGGTGACGGCATTGTGAGGTCCTCATTTATTTCTTTAATGATTGGGGAAGAAAATTATGCTATTATAAAGGAAATCAAGAAAACATTTGACCCCGACAATATTTTCAATCCCGGTAAAATAGTTGCTCCTTACAAAATAGATGCAAATCTGCGAAATACAACAAATGCACCAACACCAGAAATAGAAACCTTGCTGGATTTTAGTGATTCTCTTGGAATTCTTAGAACAGCCGAAAAATGTAACGGTAGTGGTGATTGCAGAAAACCCGAAGACGCCGGTGGGACTATGTGCCCAAGTTATCGGGTAACCAAAAACGAGAAAGATACTACCAGGGCCAGAGCCAATGCTTTGCGTGAATTCCTTACTAATAGCGATAAAACAAATCGCTTTGATCATAAAGAATTAAAAGAAGTATTTGATTTGTGCATCAGTTGTAAAGGATGTAAAAGTGAATGCCCTTCCAGTGTAGATGTCGCTGCACTGAAAGCTGAATTTGAATACCAGTACCAAAAAACAAACGGTCGTAGTTTCAGAACAAAACTTTTTGCAAACAACCATCGATATAATCAACTGGGAAGCAAAACAAAAACACTGACTAATTTTGTTTTCAATAATACAATCACTTCTAAATTACTCAAAAAAATAGCTGGTGTAGCCCAACAAAGAAGCTTGCCAAATATTGGAACTAAAAATTTATATAAAGAGTTTGAAGTAATTAAAAATCAGTATAGTATATCAAATATAAAAGTATATTTATTTGTCGATGAATTCACAGAGTATCTGGATACAGAAATCGGGGTGGACGCTTTACATTTGTTATTTCATTTTGGTTATGATGTTCAAATTATAAAACATATGGAGAGTGGAAGGGCATTTATTTCAAAGGGATTTCTGGAAGAAGCTAAACAATGTGCCGATGAAAACATAGATATTTTTAAAAATCTTGTTTCTGAAAATTGCCCGCTGATAGGCATTGAACCTTCTGCAATTTTGACTTTTAGGGACGAGTATCTTCGGTTGGCAGAGGATAAAAAGGCAGCAAAAAATATTGCGGAACATACGTTTACGATAGAAGAATTTCTGGCAAGAGAAATTGAAAATGGGGCGATTGATGCTAGCTCATTTTCCGAGGAGGAAAAAGACATCAAACTGCATCTGCATTGCCATCAAAAGGCTTTATCTTCTGTAATACATACCTTTGAACTACTAAACCTCCCTAAAAATTACAAGGTAACTGTTATTCCTTCCGGTTGTTGTGGTATGGCGGGTTCTTTTGGTTATGAAAAAGAGCATTATGAGGTAAGTATGCAAATGGGGGAGTTGACCCTTTTTCCTGCAATTCGTAAAACCCCTTCAGATGTGTTGATTGCAGCAACAGGAACGAGCTGTAGGCATCAAATAAAAGACGGCACGCAGCGGGAAGCAATGCATCCCATAACAATTCTTAGAAAGGCATTGCTAAAAACCTAAAGTTTTGAGTGAATCAACATTGCAGAAAGCAAGTCTCCATAATCCTCACTTTCATCAGCAGCTTCTTCAATGGGTCGGCTTTTGTAGCCATTGGGATTATAGGTATATAAATTCCATTTTTCGTGATTGTATTCTAATGCAGTTAGGTTTTCAACCCAGTCACCACTGTTCAGGTATAGGCACGACCCTTTAGCGTTGGTTTTTTTCTCTATTTGCGGCTGGTGGATATGACCACAAATCACATAATCAAATTCGTTTTCAATAGCCAGGTCTGAAGCGGTGGTTTCAAAATCACTTATAAATTTTACCGCGCGTTTTACACTGGATTTTATTTTTTTGGAAAGGGAATATTTTTCACGCCCCATTTTTAGTAAAGTCCAGTTGATCATCTGGTTAAGCAAAATGAGGTAATTATAACCCCATCCACCTAATTTTGCTATCCATTTAGCATGTTGTATCGATGCGTCAAAAACATCTCCATGGAAAAACCATGCTTTTTTTCCGTCAAGGTTTAAAACCAGTTTATCTATTATTTGGATATTTCCCATCTTAGTTTCACTGAATTTTCGCAATTTTTCGTCGTGATTTCCGGTAATATAATACACCTTGGTTCCTTTGGTGGCAAAAGAAATTATCTTTTTTATAACCTGTAAATGTGCTTTTGGGAAATAACTTTTCCGGAACTGCCATATATCGATAATATCCCCGTTCAGGATTAGCTTTTTAGGTCGTATACTATTTAAATAATGAAGCAACTCTTTAGAATGACAACCATAAGTGCCCAGGTGCACATCAGAGATAACTACTATATCTACTTTACGCTTCAACATAGATTGGGTTTTTACAAAGGACAAGATTTCCTCTATTACCCACAACAATTGCAGATTATCACTTACTTAAGGCAATGTTATGTTTTTGTCAAGTAACTTGCGCCTTCTTTAAATGTATATTAAGCGAAAATATTTTTAATTGTCTATATTAAAAATTACATTTGTTTAAATTCAAACAAATGGCGGGCAATACCTTTGGCTCCTTTTTTAAACTTACCACATTTGGGGAATCCCACGGAAATGCCATAGGCGGTATAATTGATGGTTGCCCGGCCGGTCTTATCCTCAATTTTGATGACATCCAAAAGGAAATGCAACGCCGAAAACCCGGTCAGTCTAAAATTGTCACCCAGCGCAAAGAAGAAGATGAAGTAGAGTTCCTAAGCGGAATTTTTGAAGGAAAAACCACCGGCGCGCCTATTGGTTTTGTAATTAAAAATACCAATCAAAAGTCAAAAGATTATTCCCATAATAAAGACGTGTATCGCCCTTCACACGCTGATTATACTTACGATAAGAAATATGGAATACGCGATTACAGAGGTGGAGGAAGGTCATCTGCCCGGGAAACCGCTAACTGGGTTGTGGGTGGGGCTGTTGCCAAACAACTAATAAACGATATTAATATCTATGCATTTGTTTCTTCTGTAGGGGATATTTTTATGGATAAACCTTATCAGGATTTGGATTTTACAAAAACAGAAACTAATGACGTAAGATGCCCTGATGAAGCTACCGCCAAAAAGATGGAGGAGTATATTAAGCAGATAAAAAAAGACGGCGATACCGTAGGAGGAATCATAACGTGCGTAATTAAAAATGTACCTGTGGGTCTCGGCGAGCCCGTCTTTGACAAACTGCACGCCAGATTGGGACAAGCCATGTTAACTATCAATGCTGTAAAAGGTTTTGAATACGGCAGTGGTTTTTGCGGTGCACGAATGAAAGGCAGCGAGCACAATGATATTTTTCAGCAAGATGGAACTACTAAAACAAATTTAAGCGGAGGCATACAAGGTGGTATAAGCAATGGTATGGATATCTACTTTCGGGTAGCTTTTAAACCTGTTGCTACCATTATGCAGAAACAAGATACTATAGATAGTGCCGGGAACAAAGCCGAAATACAAGGAAAAGGACGGCATGACCCTTGCGTCGTTCCCAGGGCTGTGCCTATAGTTGAGGCTATGGCTGCACTTGTGTTAGCAGATTTTTATTTGATACATAATATTTCAAAAGTATAACGTTTTACTACATTTAAGGATATGAAAAAACTAGCACTGCATTGGAAAATAATAATTGGAATGGTTCTCGGGATCGTTTGGGCTTTGTTGTCGAGTTCTATGGGATGGAGTGCATTTACCATCAACTGGATCGATCCGTTTGGGACAATTTTTATCAATCTTCTAAAATTGATTGCTGTTCCATTAGTGTTGTTTTCCATAATAAGTGGTGTGGCAAATATTGGTGATCCCAAAAGTTTGGGAAGAATGGGTGGGAAGACATTATTGATATATCTGATTACTACAGTGTCTGCAATTGGTCTTGGATTGTTGCTGGTAAACACGTTCAAACCGGGTGAATTGATTGATGAACAAAGCCGCATTGATAACAGAATAAGTTATGAGATATGGGCATCTTCACAAGGATATGAATTAAAAGACGGTGTGAATTATTTGCAGGACCCTTTATTTATGGAAAGGGCAAGGGAAATATCTGATTTAACTAAAAGTGAACTCAAGGAAGTTTCTGTCTCAGACCGTATGGAAATTGCAGAAAAACGAAAACAAACCACACCCTTGCAACCCCTTGTGGATATTGTGCCTGAGAATTTCTTTTACTCCTTGTCCAATAATGGTTTAATGCTACAGATTATATTTTTTGCTATATTTTTTGGCGTTTGCTTACTCTTTATTCCCGAAGATAAATCCAGACCCGTTCAAAATTTAGTGGATGGTGCTATGGAAGTATTTTTGAAAATGGTCGACCTTGTTATGCAAGCTGCGCCGTTTTTTGTGTTTGCTTTATTGGCCGGTGTTGTTAGTAAAATGGCAGGCGACGATATTGGTAAAGTATTGGAAATATTTAAAGGCTTGAGTTGGTATTCCCTGGTAGTGCTCTTTGGTTTATTGCTAATGATATTTGTGATATACCCTCTTATTTTAAAAATCTTTGTAAAGAAAATTCCATATACAGGTTTTTTTAAAGCAATGAGTCCGGCACAAACCCTTGCTTTTTCAACATCCAGTAGTGCCGCTACTTTACCGGTTACTATGGAATGTGTGGAAAACAACCTCGGGGTAGATAAAAAAATATCTAGTTTTGTATTGCCAATAGGGGCTACAGTGAATATGGATGGCACCAGTCTTTATCAGGCTATAGCCGTGGTATTTCTGGCACAAATGCATATGATTGACTTGACCATCACTCAGCAATTAATTGTGGTTGCAACTGCAACGTTAGCATCCATTGGCTCGGCAGCAGTTCCCAGTGCAGGGTTGGTTATGTTGATTATTGTTTTAGATTCCGTGGGTCTAAATCCTGCTTGGATAGCTATTATTTTTCCGGTAGATCGCATATTGGATATGTTCAGAACTGTTGTAAATGTTACCGGTGATGCTACTGTTTCCACCATTATTGCAGATGGGGAAGGAATGCTCCACTACCCGGAAGATAAGAACCCTTCCAACACTTTTGAAGTTGATGAAAAGTAAATATTCAACACAAAAAATACCCCAAAATAGTGTCTAACTTTTTTGGGGTAGTGAATTAACAGGTTTTTTTATCTTTTACTGGCAATGTAGCGGTTGAGTTCATCAGTGGAATCTTCCCACTCAAATGCTTGTGAAACTTTGAAGTAGTTGCCAATGTCATACGTATAATCGAAAGCAAACTTAGCAAATTCAAGTTTAGTTTCTTCCCATTCCATTACCTGAACCAAATCGCGCACTTGGTCAGCAAATAAACAATTAGAGGAAATAATTTGCTTGGCAAGACTCAAACGGGTTTCATCCCAGGTTTTTGACTCTATTGTCCTTTTTGCCTCGCTGAAATCAGCAACTTCCATTGGCCAAGGGCACCCCACAGGCCCGCCATAATCTTGCATAATATAATGGTCTTGGTGTGAATTTCCTGATATCACTGTGGTAGTTTCTTCATAGTATCCAGAATTGTCTTGAATGTTTACATTGACGTTAACGCCTGCTCCACCCATGTTCACATCCATATTAATTCCACCCATATTTCCACCGGTATTTACACGGGTGGTTACGGTTTCAGTATATACGGGTTCTGAAATAAAGGTACCAATCACACGTTGATTAGGCACTTCAACATACACCTCGGGCAGTGGGCCAGCAGAAAACATGCGTAACTTTAACTTACCTTTTTTTTCAATTATCTGGTAGGTAATTTCAGCAGATTGCTCAGGCATGTAAATAGAGCTTTCCAGAATACCTTTGTCTGAGGATTCAAATACTAATTTTGCCTTATAAACAGGTGCATTCAAATTGGTCACCAAAATATTGGATTCAGGTAATTCGTGTTGCTGGATGTTGTTCAGGAATAAGGTGAACTTTGAATTGTCTTCGGTAAAAAACACAATATTGTAATTTAATTGTGCAGACACTAATGTACTAAAAAATAGTGCCATTGTAAAGAAAGTAATTGTTTTCATAAAGTAGGAAATTAAGTTTATAATTTAAAATATTTTCAAAATTAATGCCAAATTTATCACTTATACGAAAATTATTTACTATATAAGCAATAATATTGCCAAAAACATTGATATACAACTGGTTATCTTAACAGAAGAAAGAAATTACATTTCATTATTTATTTTTTTAAAATTTAATTTTAGCTATTAATTTAGTATCCGATAACTTAGTATAAATGGGTTAAATAATAATTTATTTACATACACTTATTTTGTTATTTGTGTAATTTCACGCACCAATAAATCTTGCTTGGATAGCTATTATTTTTCGGGTAGATCGCATATTGGATATGTTCAGAACTGTTGTAAATGTTACCGGTGATGCTACTGTTTCCACTATTATTGCAAATGGGGAAGGAATGCTCCACTATCCGGAAGATAAGAACCCTTCCAACACTTTTGAAGTGGAACCTTAAAAGTTGATATAATTATTCCTTACTTAATTTAAAACTCAGTGTCTTCAACACAAGAAATTGTCATAAAAAAAGGCTGTCAGATTTGACAGCCTTTCATTTCTTAATGCTTATAAAACTATTTCACAATTATTCTCTTTACACTACCGAATTTTTTATCTCCTATTCTTACAAGATAAACTCCACTGGCAGCATAAGACATGTCTAGTTCATATTTATAACCTGTACCATCTTCATTCTTTAGCACATTACTCAATAATTTTTGACCTAGCATATTATGTACTGTTATATTTAGTCTGTCAGTTATCGATGTAGTAGGTAGTAAAACATCAAATAATTTATTTCCTTTACTAACAATAATCAATTCGCTGTTATCAGCAAAATTTTCGCCAATGGTAAGGGTTGGATCACCACATAACTGTATAGTCCAGTTTAAAAGATTTCCACCATCACCACCTGCATTATCTGTAATAACAAGCCTCCACTCACCTGCCGATGCTAAACCATTGAAATCAGATAAATTTCCATCAGGTTGAAAAGTTCCAGTATATGGAGGAGTTCCACTTGCAATAGGCGTGGCTGCTGCGTCGTCAAAAGTAGTATTAGTTAAATTATCACCGCTTCCACCGTGTCTGTTGAATAAAACCACTTGAGAATTATCAGGTCCTACAAGTTTTATATCAATATCTCCCACCCAAGTATGCGTTAAATTAACAGTAACGTTTACATCATTTACGATAAAATCTTCAGTGAAATTTATTATGGAGGTTGTTACCACACCAGCTCCAGGTCCAATGGGTAAATTAGGGGAAACTGTTTCTGATTCACAAGAAAGATTTACAACTGTTTTAGTTGCAGTGTCGTTAGAAGTGTCAGAATCACCAGCCAAAAGCGTGCTTGCTGAAAACTCATAAGTACCTGGATCGGAAATATTTGCAGTTGTTGTAAATGTATAATTTGTGGTAGCTCCCGCACTTACAGGACCGGCCACATTTTCAACTACAGGAGTACCTCCGTCTACAGAATAAGAAGCATTAAAGTTTGAGGCGGATGCTGTTCCAAAATTTTCAATGGTTATAGTTACATCTTCATTTCCAAGACCTTCTCCACTTTGCGGACTTGTAATTTGAGTAACCCCAATATCATTAGAAAAAATGTGAGTCACATTTTTAGTAGCACTGTTATTAGAGTTATCTTCATCGGCCACTAAATTAGTTGTGGCAACAATTTCATAAGTCTGGCCTTCTGTGGATAAATTAACTGTAGCTGTAAATGTATAAGAAACTGAGCTGGCAGAGGCGATTGGACCCGGGACAACTTCATTAGCGATAGAGGTTCCGTCTACTGTCAAATTTATTGGTATATTAGTTTGTGAATCTAATCCATAATTAAAAACCGTTACGGAAACTTGCTCATTAGCTGTAAGGTCACCACTATTTGGAGTATCAATACTTACTACACCCATGTCATCATTAAAGTCTGGCGCTATTTTGAATCTACCTACAACACCTTTTCTGCCACTATTCATATATTCATTAATAAACCAAAACGTTTTATCATCATTTGGGTCAATATCAATTTTGTTATAATCCCCATATCTTAGACCGGGTATATTTGCATTACCGGCTGCGATTAATTCTTCAGATATAGTCATGGTATTTAATGGGTCTCCTACAAAACGGCCTGTGTAATAAGAACTAACTCTAAAATTAGTCGGATTTGCAGTTGTAGGTCCAGCCATTCCTGTATAACCCATTCCAATATTCCCATTTGCATCCATCATTAAACTGGCATGCCAAGCGTGCTTGCCATTTGTCGAGGTATAAGTACCTTCTTGATGTATTGTCCAGGGTAGGCCATCTCCTGTCTGACGTAATTCAAACCAACGTATACCTGCTAATTCCCCTGAGGATGCATCTGTATCAACTACAAAATTAAATACCGCTGAATTGTGCCCAGAGAACTTTCTAAACTGTGCCTGGTTCATAATAGTAGCTTGTAAAGCATCAATTGCAATACCACCACTAGGTTGTGTAAGATTAGAAAAGCTACCGCCATCAAAAACAGAAATAAATGGGGTTGTTAGTATTTGTACAGGTGCTGACATAACGGAATTCGCAGGTACTACCCAGTCTACAGTAAGATTCCATAATTTAATATGATCTTGTGTTACCCCAGCCCATGCATCATCTTGTAAGTATACAAAAGTTGCATTTCCTGATACAGGCATGTTTCCATCTGTTACATGTAAAGCCTGAGGACTGTAAAATCCGCTAGTTACAATTCCGGGTAAATTAAACCCGATGATTTGTGCAGCAGGAACTCCGGCAAGCATTTGGGTTCTGTTCAAAGCCCAAACTTTATTAGCTGAGCCAGTATTATCGGTCATATAATAACCGTCACTCCAAACAGAAAGTTTTTGATAGTCATTAATTTGTGGAATATTATAATTAAACCATCCATCATTTATAGGATCAGGCCCATCAGAAACTGCAATTTGAGCTCCTCCTCCTAAAAATGTTAATACCCATCTGTCTGCTGCATTGTCATAAGACACAGTTAAATCACAACATCCACCATTTGGGAAAATTGTAGGATTGGGAGAAATTTGACCGGTCAATGGATTACCTTCTTTGTCAAAAATTCTAAAGCCTGTATTAAATGTCACAATCACGTGGTCTGGACCAATAGCGACATCAGGATCCGTAGGCTGAGACCCGGAAGCATATGCATCAAAAACTAAAGTAGGTACTTTTCCTGAAATTTTTTGAGTAAGTGCATTTGGGTTTCTTACAAAATAATCATCCTCAATTTGAGGATCTTTACCAATTAGTACTTTGTGTGGAAATGCTCTTCCATCTTCAATTTGTCCTCCAATTTTTTCCCTTGAGGGTAAAAGTTCACTTTGAGAGGCAATAGAAGGCACGTGTTGCATGGTTGCAGTACCAATGAAAGAGGGGCTTGCGGGCTCGCCTTCCTGAGCTGAGAATGTTATGGTAAATAACACGCAAACAGCCACTAAGTAATGTTTAAATCTCATTTTTTAAAATTTTTATATTAATTAAGTGCTAAAATTACAAGTTTTAAATTTTATTTTGTTTTGTTTTTTTAATTAATTTTTAGTTTTTTTTAACACCTGTAGTTATATGTAACTCAAGTTTCGCACCAAAATAATTTCACGTAACGGCTTGATATTTAAAATTATGCGTATTTGTTAGAAATCCAAAATCTTCAATATTTGCTATTATCCTGCAAGTAATCCATTCAATATCAATTGATTCAATTAGTTTTTCCAAAATGTTTACTATTAAGTTGACAACTGCTAATATCCTGATATTTAACTTGTTTTCAATATAATCTTGCTTCAAATCTTTAAATAATCCACCTATGGTTTCATAAGCCTCCATCCTATACCGAATGCTTGTGAGTAGGTATTGAGTCATTGTAATTGTTATTTGTGCGATTTGAATATCAAAGTTAGTAGACTGACATTTTCCAAGCCCAAAGAGTTGTTTAGCTTCTTTAAAAAAAACTTCAATTGACCATCGAATACTATATACTTCAATTGCTTTTACAAATTTTAGTGTTGTATCCGTGGTTATTAATGTGTGCCATTTACCGTTTTTTCCACGTTTTGAAATAAAGACAGCAACTTTAAGTCCATCAATTTCAGCTATATAATGATGGTAGTAGTACTTAAACTTACGACACCTTTTTGGTTTTATTTTTTGTTTTTTGAGTTGTGATAAAGTTTTAACCTTTGCTTTTACTTCAATTTTACTATTGTATTTATACATCCCAATAATATGAGTTGAACTACAAATACTTCGTAGCTTTTTAAGCAATCCAACACTTGTAAACCAAGAGTCTATTAAAATATAGTCTACAGGGATTTTCCGTTTTACAACCCTTGAAAACATTTGCACTAAGAGATCTGTTTTCTTCTTATTGAGTTCCTTATATCTCTTTGCTGCAACTGTTTTACCACACCTTTGAGTATTCTTTTGATCCTTACGTTGCTTTGCTGTTAAACCGTACTTTAATTTTGATGTTTTACTCTCACGATGTAAACTAAAATCAATGGGGATAAAAACACTTCCGTTCCAGTATCCAGCCACAAGTAGTTTGAAACCTAAGTAGTAGTTTTTTGATACATGGTTATAAATCTTTGAAATACCTTCAATAGTTTTTCCTGTTTTTGAAAGATCCGTATCATCAAAAATTAGACATTTAGTAGCATCTGCTGAAGGTGTGAAAAGTTCATCTTTTAATAAATATTGCTTTACAAACTGGGTCAAAAAAGCTCTCCAATTAATTTTTTGATTTGCTAAAATCCGATAGTACGCGTCTTTTCCACATTTACTTAATTCAGTGTCTTTATTAGTTGTAAGTCCATAAATAGAGTTAATCCCAACAAGCGGTAAAACTAAAAGCGTAGAGATCAAATTCTCGAATGAAAATCCAGCCGTTTTACACCAACTAAACTGGCTTTTTATTTTATTGAAATCTAAAATGTTTAAATGTGCTTGTAAGTATTCTGAACTAAGCCAAACCTTATTGAATTTCCCTTTTATTTCTTGAATTTTTGCAATACCTTCGTTTTGTAGCATGTTTTGTACTTTTGTGTAGTAACTTAAAGATACAACAAAACCAAGGGTTTACCTTGGTTTTCATGCTATATATTGCCGTTTAAACCCTGTAAATAATGGGTGCGAAACTTGAGTATGTAATAAATAGGGTCAATAATAATAATTTGTTTACATACCCTTATTTTATTATATTTATATTTACATTCCAAAATAAACCCTACTTATGCGCAATCTAATTTTTGCGTATGAAGACAACAGTACTTTCTATTTTGGTTTTTTTTCTGAGTCTTTCCTTATTTTCCCAAGTGGGAATAAACACGACTACACCTTCACCGGCGGCAGTTTTGGACATAAACAGTTCAAACGACGGTACAAATTTTGGCGGATTAATGCCACCAAAAGTAACAATTGCACAACGCGACTTGATCCCAGTAACCCCTGCTGATGATGGTCTTCTGGTCTATGTAACAGATGGCGTAAACAGATATTTACAAATATATGATGGTGTGGATGGTGTGTGGCGAACGATATATCCAACATCCTTTGAATTATCAGCTTTATTGGTAGGTTGGGATGTGAATGATTTAATTAATTCTGGACCAAGTCCATTTAATCCAACATATTTACATTCTTCAATTAACGCTGGCGGTTTAACTCGTGGAACGGGATTAGGAGCAGCCACAGGTAGTAATGCTTGGGGAGCAAATGGTTTTAATGTTCCTTCACAGTTAGATGCAATTAATACAAATAAATTTGCAACTTTTACAATAACCCCTTCTTTTGGAGTGATTGTTTCGCTAACAACCATAGAACCTTATAATATCAGAAGGTCCAATACAGGTCCTATCCTAGGAAGGTGGCAATATAGCGTTAATGGTGTTGATTTTTTTGATATTGGGAGTGAAATAAGCTGGGGGGATATTTTAGGTACTCCAGGAAACCCTCATCTAGCTATTGATTTGAGTGGAATAGCTGCACTACAAAACTTAACTTCTACTACTACTGTTACTTTTAGAATAGTTAGTTGGGGAGCAACAAATGCGGTAGGTACATGGTATTTTGAAAATGCTACATCTGGAAACGACTTGGTTATTCGTGGTAATATAAATTAAAGCAGTCTATTCCAAGAACTTAGAACGAAGTTCAGGAGTAGGGATCATACAACTATCTTTTTTGCCAAACCACGTATAACGGTTTTTAGCTATAAAGTCATAGACCCAGTTTCTGATAAATGCAGGAAGCACTATAAAAATGTAAAGTACTGGATAAATCCCCTTTAAATTTCTGGCAATTCTTAATGCCGCAGTCGATTTTACGGAATAAGAGTCTCCTTCCACTAAAATAATGGAATCTGTTTTTGAGGTGTCAATCTGGTGTTTTTGGATAAGCTTTTCTCCTTCTTCCGATTGTATGGCAGTAAAACGAAAAATATCTTTTTTATCCCTTTTGATGATAAACACCACAGAATTGTTGCAGAGATTGCAAACGCCGTCAAAAAGGATTATTTTTTTTTTGCTTTCCATTGCTACTTCGTTTTTTTTCGCTCTACAAATTCCAATTGGTCGACCTTCATATTTGTAGTAAAGATACCATAATTTACAATGGCTTTGTTCTTCTCTAAAGAATCTATGGTCCCGGTCGCTTTGCCATTAATCATACGCACTTTGTCGCCGATTTTCAACACAACTTTCGGCAGGTCTTCTGCTTCTTTCTTTTTTGTGGCTTTCTCAGCTTTTTTGGTTTCCCTTATTACAGCTACTTTTTCTTCCACTTCTTTTTCCACACTAATTTCTTTGGCTTTTATAGCCTTTTTGGTCTTAATTGCCTGAGGTATTTTCTTGGAATTTTCAACAGTAACAATCCTCATGAACTCATCCACCAAAGCTTTTTTTCTTTTGGTGTTCAGATACGTATCTGCCAGTGCATCAATTTTTCTACCTAGATGAATTAAACGCTGGTTGCTGTCATACAGTTCTTGGTAGCTTTCCAGTTTCTGCTGGATTTTCACTTGGGTTTCTTCCAGTTGTTTGCTTTCCACACGCGCTTTTTGTTCTTCAGTCTTAAGCGATTCAGATGTTTTCTGAAGTTTAGATCGTTCCTTTTGCAGATCAGCTATACTTTTATCAAAACGCAATTTACTGCGTTCGATTTTCTTTTTAGAGCGATTAATCAAACTATAAGGAATACCGTTTTTCTGCGCCACTTCAAAAGTAAACGAACTCCCGGCTTCCCCAAGATAAAGTTTGTATAATGGTTCCAAGGTTTTCTGGTCAAAAAGCATGTTGGCATTGATGGCGTGCGGCAGTTCATTTGCCAACATTTTTAAATTGGTGTAATGCGTAGTTATTATTCCAAACGCTTCGCGCTCATAGAATACCTCTAAAAATGTTTCGGCCAAGGCGCCCCCAAGTTCTGGGTCGCTTCCGGTTCCAAATTCATCTATTAAAAACAAGGTTTTAGCATTACATTTTTTGAGGAAATAATTCATCATTTTTAAACGGTAGCTGTAGGTGCTCAAATGATTCTCTATGGACTGGTTATCCCCGATATCGGTAAGTATGCGGTCAAAAAAACATACTTCACTTTGTGGTTTTAAGGGAATTAACATACCACTTTGCAACATTAATTGTAGTAAACCCACGGTTTTGAGAGTAATACTTTTTCCGCCGGCATTGGGTCCTGAAATTACGATAATGCGCTTTTCAGGAAGCAGTTCTATAGTCTGCGGATGCGTTTTTTCTTTATTTCTAAGATTGTTAAGATATAATATAGGATGATAAGCATCTATTAAATGCAGGTTTCTCTCTTTGGTAAGTATAGGTAAAACCCCGTTAATCTGATTTGCATATTTAGCTTTTGCGGCAATGATATCTATAGCAATCAGAAATTCCTGATAGGTGGTAAGAATTTCTTTGTAAGGCCGCATGAAATTGGTCAGCGTTTTTAAAATTTTGGTGATTTCTTCATTTTCTTCAAATAGTAGATTGTTGAGTTCGCGGGAATAATTTAAAGTAGCTTCAGGTTCTATAAAAACAATGCTTCCGGTTTTGGATGTTCCCATTAGAGCGCCTTTCACTTTTTTGCGATGCATTGCTTTAACTGCCAGGACTCTACGGTTATCCATAAAGGATTCCCTTATTTCGTCGAGATAATCTAAGTTGTTGTATTGGGTAAGCGCACTCATGAAAGAGGAATTTATCTTCCCTTTCATCCCTTGTAAGGCACGTCTTATAAGAGCCAAATCATTGGTCGCAGTATCTTTTATTTCCCCATATTTATCTATTATGCTTTTGATTTCGTTGCCAATTTCCGGGGTAAATGCTACTTCGGAAGATTTTTCATAAAGTGAAACATAGAATTCCTTGAATTTGGAAAAGAAACTTAACAGGGTTTGGGTAGTTTCGGTAATGCCTAATATTTTCCGAAAGGATGAAATTTCCAGCATACTATTTTCTACCTGAAACAATTTTAACTCCCTGAAAATGGCATCAAACCCGTGATTGGGAATGCGATTGTCACCATCTAAGGAGGCCTTGTATTCTTCTACTTCCAACAAAGCGGTTTTAGCTTCCGCGAAAGTGGTAAAAGGCACAATCTCCAAGACTCTTTCCCCAGCGGTTTCAGTGATACATAAAGTAGCAAGGTGTTTTCTTACCGTGTGGAATTCTAAATCTTGAAGGGACTTTTCGGTTATCTTAATCATTAAAGATTTTCTGCTTATTTTTACTGCAAAAGTAAGCATAATGCACGAAAAAATAGAAGAAAGTTGGCGGGAGAAACTCGCACCGGAATTTAAGAAGGACTATTTTAAAAACCTCACACATCTGGTTAAGGAAGCGTATAGAACAAAGACTTGCTTTCCCCCTGAAGAATTAATTTTTTCTGCCTTTGAACATACGCCGTTTGATACAGTGAAAGTAGTGATTATAGGACAAGACCCCTATCACGGAAAAGGCCAGGCAAACGGTTTGTGTTTTTCATTTATAAGACAAAAAGAAACAGATAAGCTCCCACCGTCACTAAAAATGATATTCAAAGAGATTAACTTAGATCTTGGCACAGAAGTACCTGAGGATGGTAATTTACAGCGTTGGGCTGAGCAGGGTGTGCTCTTGTTGAATGCGACACTTACAGTAAGGGAAAAAGAGGCGAATTCGCATAAAAAATATGGATGGGGCATTTTTACAGATGCAGTGATTAAAAAAATAGCAGAGGAAAAAGAAGGGGTGGTATTTCTGTTGTGGGGTTTATTTGCGCAAAGCAAACGGGCATTAATTGATGAAAACAAACATTATGTTTTGCAAAGTGGGCATCCTGCGCCACCGGGTTGTTATAGAAACTGGTTTGGCAATAAACACTTCAGTAAAACAAATAAATACTTAGAGGAAAAAGGGGAGTTGGGTATTAATTGGTAAGAACTTTAAAGAATATAATCTATCTCGATTTATTCTTCATCAGGCGGGGTTTCTGTTTCGGCAGCGTCATTGCAACTAAAATGTAATAAAAGGAAATTGCAAGCTATTAGAGCACCGATGATGATTAGAAATGTTGTCATATGGTTCAGTTGTTTTCATATTAGATGTACAATAGAAAAAAAGGTTGCGTTGCAATTAACATTTTTTTAAACTTTATGCAAAATATTTTGAGAAGGGACTATTTTATCGATTAAATTTAAGTTGAAAAGCTGATTTTGAATTTCTTCCAAAGCACTTTCCGTCAATTGCTCCTGACTCCACTCGGTTAAGGATAACCATTCCTGCACGTCTTCTAATTGTTGATTATATCGTGTAGATATAATTTTATCAATTCCCGGAAGGTTTTTAAAACCAAGGGTTTCTTGGTTTATGATTTTTAATATGGTTTGTATACTTTCCAGATCATTTTCCAGAACTTCATTCCTCACGGCGATAACAAAACAAGGCCAGGGGGTAGGGCAGTTTCCCACGCGCCGGAATATGCCGTTATCCACATAAGGTTTTGTAGTGAATTTTTCCCACATGAAATAATCTCCTTTACCTGCGGGAAGACCGTTTAAAGCGCCTTCCAAATCTTCAATAACTTTAAATTTCAAATCCTCTGTAATATCCCAACCTTGGTTTTTTGCTTGTATATAAGCCATTAAATGCGAGCCGGAACCAAACCTGCTTATGGCTGCATGTTTTCCTTTCAAATCAGGGATAGTTTCAAAATTGGAATTTTCGGCCACGTGTACACCCCAAATAAGTGGCGATTTTACAAACACCTGAACGATTTTGGATTCGTTGCCTTTTATAATTGCCCTGACAATACCTTCGGTTAAAATGACGGCCATATCGATTTCTTTGCTACGAAGTGCCTTATTCATTTCCCCTGTGCCGCCAAAATAATCTTTCCAGCGAAGATTGATTCCTGCTTTCTGAAACGATTTTTCTTTTAATGCTAAATACCAGGCAAGATTAAAATGTTCCGGGACACCACCTATGCGAATTTCTTTCATCTTAATTTTTTATTTGATAATACAAGCTAAAGCATATTGAATTAACTCTTCAACAACTTTTGCAGGGTTCATGCTAAATGCGCCCGAAACCCGATTGGCAATAATCGCATTTAGGGAAACAGCTTTATGGCCTAACAATTTGGAAAGTCCATAAATACCCGCGGTTTCCATTTCCATATTGGTAATGAATAAATCCTTGTAGGTAAACGTCGCTAACTTTGAATTTAAATCGGGATCCTGCAAGGGTAGTCTAAGCACCCTGCCTTGCGGACCATAAAAGCCAACATTTGTTGCAGTAATGCCCGATTTTGTTCTTGAGGAACTGAACTTTTCCGCCAGTGCCGCATCAGCACTTATAATATAAGGCGCTGATTTCTTTGTAAACCAGCCGGTATGTTGGATGAAGGATTTGGCAGCATCTAATTCCTGAACAGCTCCATTGGCATAGAAATGTAAAACACTGTCAAAACCTATTGCCATCTTACTCACGACAAAGGAATCCAGAGCTATGGTATCACTAATAGATCCTGAAGTTCCTATGCGGATAATGTCTAATGAGGTAATATCTCGTTTAATTTCTCGGGTTTTTAAATTGATGTTGACCACTGCGTCCAACTCATTTAAAACAATATCAATATTGTCAGTACCTATTCCTGTGGAAATAACGGTGATGCGTTTATCTTTATAAGTTCCTGTCTGGGTTTTAAATTCCCGGTTTTGTGTGGTGAATTCAATGGCATCAAAATGTTTGGTGATTTCCGCAACACGATCTGAATCTCCTACAGTAATTACTGTATCTGCAACCTGCCCGGGCTGAAGATGCAAATGGTATACACTCCCATCCGGATTAAGAATGAGTTCAGATGCTGCTATTTTCATTGGTATAGATATTAGATTTGAGATTTGAGACAATGAACTTCTAACATCGTACTTCTAACTTCGTACTTCCTCTTATCCTCCCACTCGTTTTACTTTAAAACCCCTGTCTTTCAAGAGGTCCATAATTTCATTTCGGTAGTCCCCTTGTAAAATTATTTGTTCTTTTTTATAACTTCCGCCTACACCAAGGGTAGTTTTTAATTCTTTAGCCAATATTTTAAAATCTTCTGTTGTCCCGGTGTATCCTTCTATAATGGTAGTGGGACTTCCTTTTCGCCGTTCATATTTACAGAGCAAAGGCTCTTTCTGTATCCACAGAACTTTATCTTTTTCCTCCTCAAGAACATTCTCATCAGAAGGCTCATGATCCGGAAACAACTGTTTTAACTGCTCCTGTAAATCCATACAAATTTATACTATTAAATCCCGATTATATCTTTTATCTATTTCTTTGTTATCACGCTTGCCCGCCGAAGGCTGGATCCGCCAAAGCGGAGAAGTGATCACTTCTTAATAAGCCCAATATCCACTAACCTTTGGTAAAGAAAATCACCTGCGGTAATATCTTCAAAAGCTTTTGGGTGTTCTTTATCCACACATACATCTAGGCAATTCAACTTCATATCGCTGCGAGGGTGCATAAAAAATGGTATGGAATATCTGGGTTTATCCCATTCTTCCCGAGGCGGATTGACCACACGGTGAATGGTCGAACGCAGTTTATTATTGGTGTGTCTTTCCAGCATATCCCCAACGTTTATTACCAATTCATCTTCCTGAGGAATAGCGTCAATCCATTGCCCATCCTTGCGAAGCACCTGAAGTCCACCGGTGGAGGCTCCCATTAATAAAGTTATTAAATTGATGTCTCCATGAGCTCCCGCACGCACAGCACCTTCTGGTTCTTGGGTAATAGGAGGGTAGTGAATAGGACGAAGTATGCTATTGCCGTTACTTGCCCAATGGTCAAAATAAAATTCGTCCAATCCTAAATATAATGCCAAAGCACGTAGAACATAAATACCGGTTTTTTCCAGCATTCGGTAAGCTTCCATACCGGTTTTGTTGAAATCCATAAGTTCTTCCACCTGAATATTTTCAGGATAGGAATCTACCAGTTTTGCTTCTGCATCCGGTTCCTGGCCAAAGTGCCAGAACTCTTTTAAATCCCCTTCTTTTTTGCCTTTGGCGTGTTCCTTGCCAAAGGAGACATAACCGCGTTGCCCGCCTAACTCTTCCCTTTCATATTTCTTTTTAGCCTCGAGTGGGAGTGAGAAAAAAACCTTTACTTCTTTATAAAGTTCCTCCACTAAAACATCACTTAAAAAATGATTTTTTAAAGAAACAAAACCTATTTCTTCATAGGCCTTGCCTATTTCCTCCACAAATTTGTGTTTTCTTTTTGGATCTTCACTCAAGAAATCGGCTAAATTGACACTGGGTATATTGTTCATACTGTTTTAATAAAAAATTAAACGCATACAAAGATACCAAAAATTTAAAGCCTATTTTAATCAAATTCCAATGTTTTATTTGTTTAACAAATTTTATAAAGGACAAGTATTTTTTCTACTTTTACAACTTGAATATACACCACATTTATGCATAGTACAATTTCTGAAAAAACGGCAATTACTTATAAAAAGCACGATTTATCTAATGAGCAATTACTGATGCTTTATAAAGCCATGTTAAAACCCCGCCTCATTGAGGAAAAGATGCTTATTTTATTGCGTCAGGGGAAAATATCCAAATGGTTTAGTGGTATCGGTCAGGAGGCAATTGCTATTGGCGTTACTTCTGCATTAACTCCGGAAGAATATATTATGCCAATGCACAGAAACTTGGGTGTTTTTACGGCACGTGAAATTCCATTATTCCGTTTATTTACACAATGGCAGGGCAAAGCAAGTGGCTTCACAAAAGGGCGTGACCGTTCTTTTCATTTTGGCACACAGGAATATAAAATAGTTGGGATGATTTCCCATCTTGGTCCACAACTTGGAGTGGCTGACGGTATTGCCTTAGCAAACCTACTAAAAAAGAATAAACAAATTACGGCGGTATTCACCGGAGAGGGAGGCACCAGTGAAGGCGATTTTCACGAAGCCCTTAACGTGGCCGCAGTATGGAATTTACCGGTACTGTTCTGTATTGAGAATAATGGTTACGGACTTTCCACTCCCATCAACGAACAGTACCGCTGTAAAGATATGGTGGATAAAGGTGTGGGGTATGGAATGGAAGCGCATCAAATAGATGGCAATAACATTATAGAAGTCTATACTAAAATTTCAGAAATAGCAGCCAGTATGCGTGAGAATCCAAGACCTGTACTTATTGAGTTTATTACTTTCAGGATGCGTGGTCATGAGGAGGCGAGTGGTACAAAATATGTCCCCCAGGAATTAATGGATGCCTGGGCGTTAAAGGATCCACTTACAAATTATGAGCAGTATTTGTTTGAAAACAATGTGCTAACGCAGGAAATCAAAACAGATTATACTAAAGAAATTAAAAAAGATATTGACCAAAATTTAGACCTAGCTTACGCCGAAAGCGCTATAGAAGCAAATGAAAGTGATGAATTAAATGATGTGTATCAAGATTTTATTTATCAAGAAGTTAAACCAAATTTAGAGTTAAAAAATATTCGTTTTATAGATGCCATTTCGGAAGGTTTGCGTCAAACCATGCAACGTCATGACAATCTGATAATTATGGGACAGGATGTGGCAGAATATGGCGGTGTTTTTAAAATCACCGATGGTTTTGTCAATGAATTTGGTAAAGAGAGGGTACGTAATACGCCTATATGTGAGTCTGCAATTGTATCTGCTGCCATGGGATTATCCATTAATGGTTTTAAGGCGGTTGTAGAAATGCAATTTGCTGATTTTGTTAGCTCGGGATTTAACCCTATTGTTAATTACTTGGCTAAAAGTCATTATCGCTGGAGCGAAAAAGCAGATGTAGTGGTAAGGATGCCATGCGGGGCAGGGGTAGGTGCAGGCCCTTTTCACAGCCAGACTAACGAGGCTTGGTTTACACATACCCCGGGTCTTAAGGTAGTATATCCTGCATTTCCTTATGATGCTAAAGGTTTGCTGGCAAGCAGTATTGAAGATCCAAATCCGGTATTGTACTTTGAACATAAAGCGTTGTACCGAAGTATCTATCAAGATGTGCCGACTAATTATTATACCTTACCATTAGGGAAAGCTTCCCTTTTAAAGGAAGGGGAAGATATCACCATAATAACCTATGGTGCTGGGGTTCATTGGGCATTAGAAACATTGGAAAAACATCCTAATATAAAGGCAGACCTTATAGATTTGAGAACTTTACAACCCCTGGATGAAGAAGCTATATATACTTCCTTAAAGAAAACAGGTAAAGCGATTATTTTGCAGGAAGACGCTGTTTTTGGAGGTATAGCATCTGATATTTCTGCAATGATTACTGAAAATTGTTTTACTTTCTTAGATGCTCCTGTAAAGAGGGTAGGTAGTCTCAATACACCTATACCTTTTGCTTCCCAACTCGAAAAACAATACCTGCCTAAAGGTCGTTTTGAAGAAGCCCTACTTCAATTAGTAAACTATTAAAACATTTAGTAAATTTTAACAAATAAAGTTAAAAGAATGCGAATTAATTAGGAAGGAATTTATATTGATGTAATTTTACTGATATAACCTTAAAAATTATATATCATGATCTCAAGTTTCGCACCAGAGTAGTTTTATGCAACAGCTTGATATTTAAATTCATGAGTATTTGTTATTAATCCAAAATCTTCAATATTTGATATTATTTGGCAGGTAATATATTCAATATCAATTGATTCTACTAGTTTTTCCAAAACGGTCAGTATTAAGTC